>Ga0247822_10000389_pt1 | contig 23274 bp, 19 predicted proteins | sample 13C_Cellulose_Da_FD_192423 | JGI IMG/M metagenome (GOLD analysis project Ga0247822, IMG submission 192423) | Soil microbial communities from agricultural site in Penn Yan, New York, United States - 13C_Cellulose_Day30 | ecosystem: Environmental > Terrestrial > Soil > Agricultural land | place...
CCGCTCCGGCGCAGTCCTCGCTTGCGCTGATGGACCGGCCCTACCTCATCCTCGTCCTCACCACCCTTTTCTGGGGCGGCAATGTCGTGGCCGGCAAGCTTGCCGTCGGGCACATCGATGCGCACTCTCTGATGATCCTGCGCTGGACCGGCGCGCTGCTGCTGGTGCTGCCCTTCGCCATCGGAACGCTCAAGCGCGACTGGCCGGTGATCCGCGCCAAGTGGTGGCTCTATCTCTTCTATGGCGCCGTCGGCTTCGCCACCTTCAACGTGCTCGTCTATGTCGCTGCCTACTACACGTCGGGCGTCAACACCTCGCTCGAGCAGGTGGCGGTCAACATCTTCGTCATCATCCTCAACTTCGCGCTGTTCCGCACCCGCGTCAGCAGCCTGCAGTTGCTGGGCGTTCTGGTCACCATTCTGGGTGTTGCGATCATCGCGACGCATGGCGACCTCAGCCGCATCCTGACGCTCGAGGTGAACTTCGGCGATCTCCTCGTGATCCTCGCATGCTTCGCCTACGCCATTTATTCGATCGCGCTGCGCTGGAGGCCACAGACCCACTGGATGAGCTTTCTCGCCGCGACCTGCACCGGCGCGATCATCGCTTCGCTCGCCTACCAGGGGACACTCGGCAACGGCACGGCGAACCTCCCCGCCAACCTCGCCGCCATCGACATGCAGGGCTGGATGATTGCCGCCTACACGGTGATCTTCCCCTCGGTGATCTCGCAGATGCTCTATGTCCGCGGCGTCGAACTGATCGGCTCCAACCGCGCCAGCCTGTTCGTCAACCTGATCCCGCTGTTCGGCACGGTCGGATCGGTGATCGTGCTCGGCGAAGCGCTGCAGCCCTTCCACCTCGTTGCCGCGATAATGGTCGCCGCCGGCATCGTGCTGGCCGAGTGGAGCGCACGGCGCGCAGCATGACTGAGATCCTGCTCCGTCCGGCGACACCGACCGACTACGACGCGATCGCTGCGATCTGGCACATGAGTGCCAGCTTGCCGGGGGTCGGCCCGGCTGCGATGCCGACACTCGACCGGTTGAGGGCACGGGTGGATGTCGAGATCGAGGCCGGGTGGCAGGTGACGGTGGCTTTAGCCGGCGCGGAACTCATCGGCTTCCTGGCCATCAAGCCGGCGGCCGGCGTTCTCGACCAGTTGTTCATGCATCCCGAAGCGCGCGGCATGGGCCTCGGCCTCGTCCTGCTCGATGCCGCCAAGGCCCAGATGCCCGGCGGCTTCGCGCTGTTCACCCGCACCGGCAACATGCCGGCGCGACGGTTCTACGAGAAGCACGGGCTGATGCACCTACGGGACGAACTCCACCCGATCTTCGGTGATCCGATCGCTTACTACGAGTGGAAGCCGGCGTAAGGGTGGGGGTGGCCACTGCCCGAATGCTGCGAAACGATCACCCCGCCACTGCCGCCAGCAACGCCGCCGTCTCTGCATCCGCCGGGAGGAACGCCTCGATCACCAGTTCGCTGAGGGTGATCTCGGTTGGTGTGCCGAACACCGTGGTGGTCGAGATAAAGCTCGCGACGGTGTCGCCGAAGCGCACCTTCATCGGCACGAACACGCCGCTATGCTCGTCGCGACCTTCGTGGCCCGGCGGAATGCCGGTGATCTCGCGCAATTCGCCGAGCAGATCGGCGATCGCCGGATCGCCGCTCGCTTCGAGCTGCGCGGCGACCCGGCGCAGCAGATCGCGCGCCCACTCGTCGTAGTTGACGATCAGCCGGCCCAGCCCCTCGGGGTGGACGCTGAGACGCAGCACGTTGATCGGCTCCTGCAGCAGCGACTGATCCCGGACCTGCGCCAGGAAGGGCGCCACAGCCGCATTCGCCGACACCAGGTTCCAGCTGCGATCGACAGCGATCGCGAGATACGGCTCATACGCCTTCAGCACCAGGTCGACGGCGGCGCGTGCCGGGGCGAGATCGGGATGATCGAGCCGCCGCTCGGGATAGACGGGAGCGTAGCCCGCAGCGAGCAGCATCAGGTTGCGGATGCGCAGCGGGACCGACAGGCCCGAGGCGATGCGCAGCACCACCTCGCGACTCGGGATCGAGCGGCCGCTTTCGATGAAGCTCAGATGCTTCTGGCTGAGCTCGATCTCGAGTGCCAGCGCCAGTTGACTGAAGCGCCGGTGCTGCCGCCAGTCGCGGATGTAGTCGCCGATGGAGCGGTCGGAGGCTGTGGCCTGTGCGTGTGTCATGAGCCGAACCCTATCCGGTCGCGTCGCCGGTTCAATTACCTCTGCGTTAGTTGAGACGAGGAAGCGGGAGGTAGAAATGTGTCGCCGTCACTCAGAACCGACGGAGAAACGAAATGAACCTCACCCGCCTCGCCCTTGTCGTGGATGCTGCAGGAGGCCTTGCCGGCGGGCTGCTGCTTGTCGCCGGCGGCGAACTCGTCGCGAGCCTCACAGGCATCCCAGCCGCCATATCGCTGCCTATCGGGCTGTTCCTGCTGGCACTTGGCGCTTTCATCGCCTGGGTTGCCGCTCAGCGCGAGACGCCGCGCGGGCCCGCCATGCTGATCGTCCTGATCAACTGCGTGTGGGTGATCGGCAGTGCCATTGTGCTGGTGCCGGGCGTGCTGCCTCTCACCCTGTTCGGAGTCGGCTTCGTCATCGTCCAGGCCGTCGCGGTGGCTGCGCTCGCCGCCATGCAGTGGATCGACCTCGGCAGGATCGGCCTGCGCACCACGGCCTGAGTTCCTCTTGGGCGGGGGACCTCATAATCGCGCTGGGATCGTGACGAGCGTCCAGCCTGCCCGAGAGGAGAAGAGGCGCCGGCATTGCTGCTGCCGGCGCCTCGTTCGCTTACTGGAAAGCCAGTGCCTTGGCCTGGCGCACGCCGGGCAGGCCCGCGATCTCGTTCAGCTGATCGGCCGTGACCGAACCGTCGATCGAGAGCAGCGCGATGGCATCGCCACCCACCTCGGCCCGGCCGAGGTTGAAGTTGGCGATGTTGATGCCGAGGTTGCCGAGCAGAGTGCCAAGCCGGCCGATATGGCCCGGCTTGTCCTCGTTGGTGACGTAGAGCATTGCCGGGGTCAGCTCGGCATCCATGTTGATGCCCTTGACCTGGATGATACGCGGCTTGCCGTTGGCGAAGATCGTGCCGGCAAGGCCCCGCTCCTGCCGCTCGGTGATCACCGTGAGGCGGATGTAGCCTTCATAGGCGCCCTGCTGGTCGCGGATGATGATCTCGACATTGATGCCGCGATCCTTGGCGATCTGCGGGGCCGAAACCATGTTCACCTCGGCCACTTGCGGCTTCAGCACGCCGTTGATCGCGGCGGCGGTCATCGGCTTGGTGTTGAGCGCGGCGACATTGCCCTCGTACTCGATGCGGATGCCCTTGATCGAGGTCTCGGTCAGCTGGCCGGCGAAGGAGCCCAGCGCTTCGGCGAGCTTCACCCACGGGGTAAGGCGCGGCGCTTCCTCGGCGGTGATCGAGGGGAAGTTCAGCGCGTTGGTGATCTCGCCGGTGTTGAGGTAGGCCGAAATCTGCTCGGCCACCTGCAGCGCCACGTTCTCCTGCGCTTCGGTGGTCGATGCGCCGAGGTGCGGGGTGGCGATGAAGTTGGCGAGCTCGAACAGCGGGTTGTTCTCAGCCGGCTCCTCGACGAATACGTCGAAGGCGGCGCCCGCGACCTTGCCCGACTTCAGCGCATCGTAGAGCGCCGCTTCGTCGACGAGGCCGCCGCGGGCGCAGTTGATGATGCGCACGCCGTCCTTCATCTTGGCGATGGCGTCGGCGTTGATGATGTTCCGGGTCGCATCGATCAGCGGCGTGTGCAGCGTGATGAAGTCGGCGCGCTTCAGGAGCTCGTCGAGGTCGACCTTCTCCACGCCGATCGCCTGGGCGCGCTCGGGCGTCAGGAACGGATCGAACGCCACGACCTTCATTTTGAGGCCCTGCGCGCGGTCGGCGACGATCGAGCCGATATTGCCGGCGCCGATGAGGCCGAGAGTCTTGTTGGTGACCTCGACGCCCATGAAGCGGTTCTTCTCCCACTTCGACGCCTTGGTCGAGGCGTCGGCTTCGGGGAGCTGGCGGGCCAGCGCCATCATCATGGCAATGGCGTGCTCGGCCGTGGTGATCGAATTGCCGAACGGCGTGTTCATCACGATGATGCCGGCCTTGGTGGCGGCCGGGATATCGACATTGTCGACGCCGATGCCGGCGCGGCCGATGACCTTCAGGTTCTTGGCGGCGCTGAGGATCTTCTCGGTGACCTTGGTGGCCGAGCGGATCGCGAGCCCATCATACTGGCCGATGACCTCGAACAGCTTGTCCTTGTCCTTGCCGAGATCGGGCAGGTAGTCGACGTCGATATTGTTGTCCTTGAATATCTGGACGGCGGTCTTCGACAGCTTGTCCGAAACGAGAACCTTGGGCATGTCGCCCTCCATGATGTTGCGGCTCCGGGCCTGGCCTCAGACCGCATGAAACTGTGGGGGAAGAAGCCGCCCCACCGGGGCGGCTGAAGCATCGATGCCTAGGCGGCGGCCTGCGCCAGCGCGGCCTTCTCGGCGGCGAAGGCGTAGTCCAGCCACGGAGTCAGCGCCGCCAGGTTCGCGGTGTCGACCGTGGAGCCGGCCCAGATGCGCAGGCCCGTCGGAGCATCGCGATAGCCGCCGATGTCATAGGCGACGCCGGCCTTGTCCAGGCGGGAGACGATCGCCTTGGCGAAGGCCGCCTGTGCGTCGTCGCTGAGCGCCGTGATTGCCGGGTCCTTGATGACGAGGCAGATCGAGGTGTTCGAGCGCTCGGCTTCGTTCTTGGCGAGGAACGCCGCCCAGTCGGACTTGGCGACCCAGTCGGCCAGCACCTTGTAGTTGGCGTCGGCCCGGGCCTGCATGCCCTTGAGACCACCCACGGTCTTGCCCCACTCCATCGCGTCGACCGCATCCTCGATGCAGAGCATCGAGACGGTGTTGATGGTGGCGCCCTCGAAGATATCGGCCATGAGCTTGCCGCCCTTGGTCATGCGGAACAGCTTCGGCATCGGCCAGGCCGGCTTGTAGGTCTCGAGCCGTTCGACGGCGCGGGGGCTCAGGATCAGCACGCCGTGCGCGGCTTCGCCGCCGAGCGCCTTCTGCCAGGAGAAGGTCACGACATCGAGCTTTGCGAAATCGAGGTTCTGCGCGAAGGCGGCCGAGGTCGCGTCGCAGATGGTGAGGCCCTTGCGGTCGGCCGGAATCCAGTCGGCGTTCGGGACGCGCACGCCCGAGGTGGTGCCGTTCCAGGTGAAGACCACGTCGTTGTCGAAGTTGACGGTAGAGAGGTCCGGCAGCTCGCCGTACGGAGCCTTGAGCGTGCGGACGTTGTCGAGCTTGAGCTGCTTCTGGACGTCGGTGACCCAGCCCTCGCCGAACGATTCCCAGGCCAGCATGTCGACGCCGCGAGCGCCAAGCATCGACCACAGCGTCATCTCGACGGCGCCGGTATCGGACGCGGGGACGATGCCGATCAGGTAGTCGGCCGGGACCTCCAGCAGCTCACGGGTGAGCTGGATGGCCTTCTCGATGCGCTGCTTGGCCGGCTTGGCGCGGTGCGAGCGGCCAACGAGCGCGTTGGCAAGCACATCCACCGTCCAACCAGGACGCTTGGCACAGGGACCCGACGAAAAATTGGGGTTAGCCGGTTTCACTGCCGGCGCAGTCAGGGGCATATCAGCCATGGCGACCCTCCCAGGTCGAAAGCCTTGCGTTAGGGCAAGGTGTCCTGAGACGGGCAGATACTCCCCAAGGCGGGACGGCGTCAATGGGGGAAGCGCTGCGGCTGTTTGTAGCCCTCCGCACTTTGTCGGCGGCGTAGCCCATGCAATCCTGGAGACGCCCACAAATGCTGGGTCTGTATGTTGGGGCAGTTGCCGTGGTGCTGGCTACTCACGTGGTCGGGGCTGGCCCCGACGCGTTACTCCCAGACGGCGGTCATTGCGGTGGCCACAAAGTCGAGGTGGCTGGCCATGGCGGCGTGCGAGCCCGGCGTATCGCCTGCGATGATGCGCTCCGCGATGGCCTCGTGGTCCTTGAGGATGCGCTCGCGAACATCCTTGATATCGGCCAGGTGCTGGTGGAACCGCGCATCAACGTCGTCCGACCGGAACCCCCAAACGACTTCCAGCGTGTCGCGCAGCGCGGCGTTGTCCGTGGCTTCGGCGATCGTCATATGCAGATCCCGGTCGCTCGCGGCGGACCAGATGCCGGCAAGCGTCTCCGCCCGCATCCTTTCGAGGACCGAGCGAAGCCGCTCCTTGAGCTGGGGCGTGATGTTGATCGAGGCAAGCCGCGCCGCCTCGGGCTCCAGCATCTGGCGAACGGTCATGATCTCGGTCGGCGAGCGGCTCTGTTCCGGCAGTGCGCCCAGCGGGGCGACGGGCAGCCGCACGAAGGCACCGACGCCCACCCGCACTTCGACGAGGCCGGCGACCTCAAGCGCGATCAGGGCCTCACGGACGGTGGGGCGGGACACTCCGAGTTGTGCTGCGAGGTCTCGCTCAGAGGGCAGCAACTGATCCGGCGCTACCGCACCCGCAAGGATGTGCCCGCGAATCTGGTCGGCGATCTGGAGGTAGAGTTTCCGATTGGAAACAACCTGTAGTTTCATCTGACCCTCCGCCGTCAACCCGGACACACCAGCCCTTCCCGTACCTGTAGCAGAGCATACGCCGCCAGTGTCGAGCATGTCCACTGGTCTGACCACTTGACAGCCTGGCCGATTTCCCGTCTTTTCGCGCCCAATTATGCGAGGTCCCCAAAAACAGGACCCGCACCGACGTCACCTGGGAGGTTCACGATGCGCGAGACGGAGCTTGATGCGCCCGATGCTGTCGCGTCGCTCGTCGAGATGTCCGGCATCAGCAAGGGCTTTCCGGGCGTTCGCGCTCTGAATGAGGTGCACTTCGACCTGCGCGCCGGCGAAGTGCACGCGCTGATGGGAGAGAACGGGGCCGGCAAGTCCACGCTGATGAAGATCCTCTCGGGGGTCTATTCCCGCGACACCGGCGATATCCGCCTCGCCGGCCAGCCGGTCGAGATCGCGAGCCCTCGCGAGGCCCAGCGCCTCGGCATCGCCATCATCCACCAGGAACTCGCGCTGATGCGCGACCTGACGGCAGCGCAGAACATTTTCATCGGTCGCGAGCCCCGCAACGGCCTGTTGCTCGACGAAGCCAGGCTCAATGACGATACGGCTGCGATCTTTCGCTCGATGAACCTGGGGCTGGATCCCCGTGTGTCGGTCGAAGCGCTGAGCATTGCCAAGCAGCAGATGGTCGAGATCGCCAAGGCGCTGTCCTTCCGGTCCCGCGTCTTGATCATGGACGAGCCCACCGCCGCCCTGACCGACAGCGAAATCGCCGAACTCTTCACCATCATCCGCCGCCTCAAGGCCGATGGCGTCGGCATCATCTACATCAGCCACAAGATGGATGAGATCAAGCGCATCGCCGACCGTGTAACGGTGATGCGGGACGGCGAATATGTCGGCACGGTCCCCGCCGCCGACACGCCGATCGAAACCATCATCTCCATGATGGTCGGCCGCAAGCTCACCGACGAGGCGCTGGTCATTCCCGATACCAGCAAGGCCGAGGTGGCCCTCGAGGTGCGCGGGCTCCGGCGCGGCAAGGAGATCCGGGACGTCGGTTTCTCCGTGCGCAGGGGCGAGATCCTGGGCCTAGCAGGGCTCATGGGCGCCGGGCGTACGGAAGTTGCCCGTGCCATATTCGGCGCGGATCCGGTCGAGGCCGGCGAAATCCTGGTGCACGGCAAGCCCGTTGTCGTCCGGCGTCCGCAGGATGCGGTGCGGGCCGGAATTGGCTACCTGTCCGAGGATCGCAAGCAGTTCGGGCTGGCGACCGGCCTCGACGTCCGCAACAACATCGTGCTCGCATCGCTGAGCCGATTCATGGCCTTCGGCGGTGTTCTCCGCGAAGCGCGGATGCACGAAGTCGCCGAGGGCTACATCAGGCAGCTGGCGATCAAGACGCCCTCCGACACGCAGGAGGCTCGCCTGCTCTCAGGCGGCAACCAGCAGAAGGTGGTGATAGCCAAGTGGCTGCTGCGCGATTGCGATATCCTCATCTTCGATGAGCCGACGCGCGGCATAGACGTCGGCGCCAAGTCCGAAATCTACAAGCTGCTCAACGCGCTCGCGGCGCAGGGAAAGGCGATCATCGTCATTTCCTCCGAGCTGCCGGAGATTCTGCGCCTCTCCCACCGCATCGCCGTCATGTGCGAAGGGCGGCTAACCGGCATCCTTCCGGGTGGCGCGAACCAGCACGAAATCATGCGGCTGGCCACGCAGCGCGAAAGCGCGATGGCGCCCGAACCGAACATCAAGGTGGCATAAGATGGCAACAACAGATCTGGCGGCCAAGCCGGGACTCCTCTCCGGCATTCGCGGCTCGGGCGCCTGGCACAAGCTGCTCGCCTTCTCGGGCCTGATCGCGCTCGTAGCCGTCTTCTCGCTCGCATCGCCCAACTTTCTGCAGACCGCGAACATTCTGGCGATCCTTCAGGCGACCTCGGTCAATGGCGTGCTGGCCGTCGCGGCGACGCTGGTCATCATCACCGGCGGTATCGACCTGTCGGTCGGCACCCTGATGACCTTCTGCGCCGTCATTGCAGGCGTGGTACTCACCTATCTCGGCTGGCCCCTGCCCTTCGGCATACTCGCCGCGATCCTCGCCGGCACCGCCAGCGGGCTGGTTTCGGGAACCATCATTGCCAAGCTCAAGGTTCCGCCCTTCATCACCACGCTGGGCATGATGCTGATCCTCAAGGGGCTCTCGCTCGTCATTTCCGGCACCAAGCCGATCTACTTCAACTCGACGCCCGGCTTCAGCGAGATTTCGCTGGGCTCGCTGGTGGGCAAGATCGTTCCGGCCTTGCCGCTGCCAAATGGCGTGCTGGTGCTGTTTGCGGTCGCCCTCCTGGCCAGCTTCATCCTCACCCGCACGGCGCTGGGCCGCTATACCTTTGCGATCGGCTCCAACGAGGAGGCGGTGCGCCTGTCGGGCGTCAACGTCGATCGGTGGAAGATTGCGGTCTATGCGCTGGCGGGTTCGGTGTGCGGCGTTGCCGGTCTCCTGATCGCCTCGCGGCTCAACTCGGCCCAGCCAGCACTGGGACAGGGCTACGAACTCGAAGCCATCGCGGCTGTCGTCATCGGGGGCACATCGCTGTCCGGTGGCCGCGGCACCGTCCTGGGCACGCTCATCGGTGCCCTCATCATTTCGGTCCTCGCCAACGGCCTGCGCATCCTTTCGGTGGCGCAGGAGTGGCAGACCGTGGTTACCGGCTCGATCATCATTCTGGCCGTCTACGCCGATATCCTGCGGCGCCGCAAACTCTAGGCGCCGGTTTCGCTGCACCGTCGGTTCGCGACGGTGCCAACAGCAAGAATGCCGCAAGGCATCGATTGACAAAGACTGTTCAACCCCCGGGAGGAAACCCATGCTTAGACGTACCCTGCTTGGCGCCGTAGGTGCCCTTGCCCTGCTCGCCGCCGCCGTTCCGGCCCAGGCGCAGGAATACGATATCGCCCTCATCTCCAAGGGCTTCCAGCACCAGTTCTGGCAGGCCGTGAAGGCCGGTGCCGACAAGGCCGCTGCCGAATTCAACGCCAAGGTGACCTTCGAGGGCCCCGATACCGAGGCACAGGTCGACCGTCAGATGGACATGCTGTCCGCTGCGCTTGCCCGCAAACCCTCGGCCATCGGCTTCGCCGCTCTCGACAGCCAGGCCGCGACGCCGCTGCTGCAGCAGGCCAAGGACGCCAACATCCCGGTGATCGCCTTCGACTCGGGCGTCGACAGCGACATTCCGCTGGCCACTGCCACCACAGACAACGTCGCTGCGGCCGCACTCGCTGCCGACAAGATGGCCGAGCTCATCGGCGGTGAAGGCAAGGTCGCAGTCGTCGCCCACGACCAGACCAGCCGTACCGGCATCGATCGCGTCGACGGCTTCGTCAACCGCATCAAGGAAGCCTACCCCAAGATCGAGGTGGTCTCGGTCCAGTACGGCGGCGGTGACCAGCTCCAGTCGACGGAAATCACCAAGTCGATCCTGCTTGCCAATCCCGACCTCAACGGAATCTTCGGCGCCAACGAAGGTTCGGCCCTCGGCGTCGTCAACGGCAAGAAGGAACTGAACTCGTCGGTCGTCGTCATCGGCTACGACTCGGGTGCTGCCCAGAAGGCCGCCATCGTCGACGGCACCATGGCCGGCGCCATCACCCAGAACCCGGTCGGCATCGGCTACGAGACTGTCAAGGCCGCCATCGCCGCCCTCAAGGGCGAGACGCTGCCCAAGGTCATCGACACCGGCTTCTTCTACTACGACAAGACCAACATGGACGCGCCGGAAATCGCCGCCGTCCTCTACGACTGATCCACTCCTTGCCGGGCAGGTTCGCCTGCCCGGCCTCCCCTTGCTAACTACCTGTTGCGGCCCATGACCAAGATAACCTCGCTCCGGACCCACGATCTCCGCTTCCCGACCTCCGCTTCGCTGGACGGCTCGGACGCAATGAACCCGGACCCGGACTATTCGGCCGCCTATGTCGTTCTCTCGACCGATGGGAGCCATGAGGGCCATGGCCTCACGTTCACCATCGGTCGCGGCAACGACATCGTCTGCAAGGCCATCGAGGCGCTGACCGCCCGCGTCGTCGGTCTCGACACTGCCTGGATCCTCGAGAATCCGGGCCGCTTCTGGCGGCACATGACCGGCGACAGCCAACTGCGCTGGATCGGCCCCGACAAGGGCGCGATGCACCTTGCGACCGGTGCCGTCGTCAACGCGGTATGGGACCTGCTTGCCAAGGAGGCCGGCAAGCCCGTGTGGGAGTTCGTTGCCGGCATGACGCCCGAGCAACTCGTTTCCATCATCGACTTCCGCTACCTCACCGACGCGATCACCCCGGACGAGGCACTGGCGATGTTCCGCAAGGCGGAGGCCGGCAAGGCGGAGCGCATCGCGACGCTCAAGGCCGAGGGCTACGCCTGCTACACCACGTCGGCTGGGTGGCTCGGATACTCGAACGAGAAGCTCACGCGACTCGCCACCGAGGCCGTCGAGGCCGGCTTCCGGCACATAAAGATGAAGGTCGGCCGCGATCGCGCCGACGACATCCGCCGCCTCGAGATCGTCCGGTCGATCATGGGACCCGACCGCTTCCTGATGATCGACGCCAACCAGGTGTGGGAGGTGGATGAAGCGATCTCGTGGGTGAACGAACTCAAGCGCTTCAACCCTTACTTCATCGAGGAGCCCACGAGTCCCGATGACGTGATGGGTCACAAGGCCATCCGCGCCGGCATCGCCCCGGTCAAGGTCGCGACCGGCGAGATGTGCCAGAACCGCATCCTGTTCAAGCAGTTCATCAAGGAAGGCGCGATCGACATCGTCCAGATCGATGCCTGCCGCATCGGCGGACTCAACGAGGTGCTTTCAGTCCTGCTGATGGCGGCCAAGTACGGCCTGCCGGTCTGGCCACACGCCGGTGGCGTCGGCCTCTGCGAATACGTCCAGCACCTGTCGATGATCGACTACCTGGTCGTGTCGGGTACAAAGGACGAGCGCGTCATCGAGTATGTCGATCACCTGCACGAACATTTCGTCGACCCGTGTGTGATCCGGAACGCTGCCTACATGCCGCCGGTCCGTCCGGGCTTCTCCATCGAGATGAAGCCGGAGTCGATCATCGAGAACGAGTATCGAGGCTGATCTTTTTCCATCCCGCTGGAACGAGGAACGCGGGAAGGAACTGATCGCTATTGCCGGCATGCTATCGAGCTAGCACCTTGGTCACTGGCTGCTTCGTCACGGGCGTTCCAGGGCGACGGCGATGCCCTGCCCCACCCCTATGCACATGGTCGCCAGGGCCAGCTTCCCGCCGGTGAGGGCAAGTTCCAGCGCGGCCGTGCCGGAGATCCGGGCGCCACTCATCCCGAGGGGATGACCAAGGGCGATGGCCCCGCCATTCGGGTTCACGCGTGGATCGTCTTCGGCAACGCCGAGCTCGCGCAGGACTGCGACGGCCTGGCTGGCAAAAGCCTCGTTGAGTTCGATGACGTCGAAGTCCGATACTGAATGGCCGAGCCGTGCACTGAGCTTGTGGAACGCCGGAACGGGTCCCATGCCCATGATCCGGGGGGCGACCCCAGCCACCGCGCCGCCGAGAATGCGGGCAAGAGGGGTCAAGCCGTGCCTTGCGGCCGCTTGTTCGGACGCGATGATCAACGCGGCCGCGCCGTCGTTGAGCCCGGAGGCGTTGCCCGCCGTTACGGTCCCATCCGGAAAGAGCGGCTTGAGCTTGCTGAGCGCCTCGAGGGTGGTATCGGCGCGGGGATGCTCGTCCTGCTCCACAGTGACTGGCCCGCCGCGGCGCTGCGGAGCCATCACCGGCACGATCTCCCGCGCCAGCCTGCCGTTCCGCTGCGCCATCACGGCCCGAGTCTGGCTGCGCAGCGCGAATGCATCCTGGATCTGCCTGCCCACCCCCGCTTCCCGGGCAACGTTCTCGGCCGTCAGGGGTAGCGGGTCGACGCCGTACTGCTCCTCCATCAGCGGATTGATGAAGCGCCATCCGATCGTGGTGTCGTGGATTTCTGCAGCCCGCGAGAATGCCACGTCGGCCTTGGGCAGCACGAAGGGCGCACGGGACATGGACTCCGTGCCGCCGGCAATCAGCAGTTCTGCCTCCCCTGACCTGATTGCGCGGGCCGCCACGATCAGCGCATCCATGCCGGACCCACAAAGCCGGTTGACGGTCGTGCCGGCGATGCTCTCGGGCAAGCCCGCCAGCAGCAGGCTCATGCGGGCGACGTTTCTGTTGTCTTCGCCGGCCTGATTGGCGTTGCCGAAGATCACGTCGTCGACCGCTTCCCAGTCGACGCTCGTATGCTCGGCGATCAACGCCCTGAGCGGAACCGCTCCGAGATCATCGGGGCGGATCGAGGCTAGGGCGCCGCCGTACCGGCCAATCGGCGTGCGCCGGTAGGCGCAGATGTATGCCTCGGCCATCACTCACACCTCCGGTACGCCTTCTCACATCCCAGCATAGTTGGGGCCCGAGCCACCTTCGGGCGGGACCCAGTCGATGTTCTGCTGCGGATCCTTGATGTCGCAGGTCTTGCAGTGCACGCAGTTGGCGCTGTTGATCCGGAGGGAGGGCTGGCCGGTCTCGTCGCTCACGACCTCGTAGACCCCGGCTGGGCAGTAGCGCTGGGCGGGCTCCGCGTAGAGCGGAAGGTTGATGCGCAGCGGCAGATCGGGATCGCGCAGGCGGAGATGGACCGGCTGGTCCTCGGCATGCGCGAGGTTGGCAAGGAAGATCGACGAGGCCCGGTCGAAAGTCAGCGTGCCATCGGGCCGCGGATACTCGATGGGCCGGCTTCGGGCGGCCGGCGCAAGGGTGGCGTGATCGGGCGTGCGATGCCGCAGCGTGCCGAGCAGCGACCTGCCGGCAAGTGCCGTGCACCAGAGGTCGAAGCCGGTTACGAGCAGGCCGAGCCGCGTGCCCAGCTTCGAGAGCAGCGCCTTGGCGTTGCGGACCGGGCGCAGGTCCGCTTCGATGGGTCCGCGCAGCACCTGATCCTTGAGGCCCTCGATCAGGTCGTTGCCTCGGCCGGCGTGCAGCGCTTCGGACAGGGCCTCGGCGACCCGCATGCCCGACCACATGGCGTTGTGAATGCCCTTGATGCGCGGCAGGTTCATCAACCCGGCGGAGCAGCCGACGAGGGCGCCTCCGGGAAAGGCAAGCTCGGGAATGGATTGCCAGCCGCCCGAAGTCATGGCCCGGGCGCCGTAGCCGACGCGCCGGCCACCCTCGAGCAGCACGCGCAGCCGGGGATGGGTCTTCCAGCGCTGCATCTCGTCGAATGGCGAGAGCCATGGGTTGGTGTAGTTGAGGTGAACGACATAGCCGAGCGAGACCCGGTTTCCTTCGGCGTGATAGAGGAAGCCACCGCCGCCGGTGTCGTCCGACAGCGGCCAGCCCAGATGATGCTCGACGAGACCGGGACGGTGCCGGTCGGGCTGTATCTCCCAGGTCTCCTTGATGCCGAGACCGTAGTGCTGGGGGTCGCAATCGGCATCGAGCCGGTAGCGGGCGATGAGTTGCTTGGCGAGCGATCCGCGCGCACCCTCGGCGATCAGCGTATAGCGGGCGCGGATCTCCATGCCGGGGGCATGACTGGCCTTGGGCTGGCCATCGCGGGCCAGACCGATATCGCCGGTGACGACACCGGCGACGGCGCCATTGTCGTCGAAGAGCACTTCGGTTGCGCCAAAGCCGGGGAAGATGTCGATGCCCATGCCGGCCGCACGCTCGCCTAGCCACCTGCAGACGAGACCGAGGCTCACGATGCGGCTGCCACTGTTGTCGAGCTGCGGGGGAAAGAGTGCGTGCGGGATCTCGATCGCGGCGCTGCGCGTGAGATAGACGAAATGGTCGGAGGTGACCTCGGATCCGAGCGGCGCGCCCTGCTCGCGCCAATCAGGGAGGAGCGCATCGAGGGCGGATACATCCATCACCGCGCCGGACAGAACATGCGCGCCGATGTCAGCGGCCTTCTCGAGCACGATGATCGACAGCGGTCGGCCCTCGGCGTCGGCGAGTTGCTTGAGCCGTATCGCAGCGGCGAGCCCGGACGGGCCCGCGCCGACGATGACGACATCCACATCAATGCGGTCCCGGCTGGTCATGGCTCTGCCTTCAAGCAGCGGACATTGCGAGGAGACGATCGGACGGCCTGAACACGTCGTCGCCGGTTTCACGGTGCCAAGTAGAGAGACCGTCGACGACCCGTCGCCAGCCAAGGCGATCGGCCCAGTACATTGGCCCGCCGAGTGCGCGCGGGAAGCCGTAGCCATTGGCCCAAATCACATCGATGTCGGCCGACCGGACCGCGATCCGCTCTTCGAGAATCCTGCAGGCCTCGTTGACCATGGGGAGATGCGTGCGCTCGATGATCTCTTCGCTGGAGACGCGCCGACGGGTGATGCCGGCCTCGCTGGAGAGGCGCTCGATCAAAGCTGCAACCTCCGGGTCGGGGAGCGGGTCGCGCCGTCCGTCGACATAGGTGTAGTAGCCGCGGCCGGTCTTTTGTCCGAAGCGGCCAAGGGCACAGAGACCATCGCCGATGGGCTCGGCTTCTCCGAGAAACCTGCGGTTGCGCCAGGCGATGTCGAGGCCGGCCATGTCCCACATCTGCAGCGGCCCCATGGGCCAGCCAAAGTCACGCAGGGCACCATCAATGTCCTGCGGCAGGGCGCCTTCGATGAGCAGGCGGGGGATCTGTGCATTGCGGGCGCCGAGCATGCGGTTGCCGACGAAGCCGTGGCAGACTCCGACGACCACGGGCACCTTGCCCATGACCTTGGCGACCCGGGCGAGGGTCGCGAGCACGTCGGGTGCGGTTCGGCCGGTCCGCACCACCTCGACCAGCTTCATGACATGCGCAGGCGAGAAGAAGTGCATGCCGGCGACGTCCGCCACTCTCCCGGTGGCCTCGGCGATGACGTTGACGTCGAGATAGGAGGTGTTGGTCGCAAGGATCGCTCCGGGCCTCGTAACCCGGTCGAGCTCGGCAAAGATGGCGCGCTTGACGTCGAGGTCCTCGAAGGCAGCCTCGACCACGAGATCGCAGTCGGCGAAATCGGACAGCGTGAGCGTGCCGATGACGCGGTCGCGGGCGGCCGCAGCATCAAGGTTGCCCTTTCTGCCCATGCTCTCGAAGATGCGCCAGACGCGCTCACGGCCGGCCTCGAGCGCCGCCTCGGAGGTTTCGCGTATCCTCACCGTGTAGCCTGCCGCGGCGAGCGCGGCGGCGATACCGCTTCCCAACGTCCCTGCCCCAACAACACCGACCCACTGCACCGGCCGCGGCGCAATGGAGCGCAGGTCGAGATCGGGAAGAACGAGGGTCCGTCGTTCGGCAAAGAAGAGATGGCGCTGTGCTCTGGACGCGGGACCGGCGCGCAGCGCCTCGAACAGCTGTCGCTCCTCGGCAAGCGCAGCGTCGAAGCCGAGTGCGAGGGAATTGCGCACGGCCTTGATAGCCGCGGCCTGCGCTCCACCTCCCGGAGACTTTTCGGCAAGGCTCCTGGTCCTGTCTTCAAAGGCATCGAGACCGGCGGGATCGGCCGGGACGACCATGTCGCGCACTCGCGCGGGCGGGCTGTGCAGGTGCGCCCGAAGGTGGGCGATTGTCGCCGCGGTCAGATCGGTGTCGACCACGGCGTGAACCAGGCCGTGCGCCAGCGCCTGGGAGGCATCGAGGGTCTCGCCGGTCGCAATCATCCCGAGCGCGAGATCGGGCCCGACTAGTCGCGGCAGGCGCACGGTGCCGCCGGCACCGGGGATGAGGCCCAGCTTGATCTCGGGAAGTCCGACCACCGCGTCCCTGTCGAGAATGCGCATCCGGCAGGCCAGAGCGAACTCCAGCCCACCGCCCAGGACCGTGCCCTTCATCGCGGCAGCGGTGGGGGTCGCCATCGTATCGAGCAGGGCGATGAGATCGCCGAGCGCCGGCGCTTCGGGCGGCTTGTCGAATTCGGCGATGTCGGCGCCGGCAAAGAAGGTCTTGCCGCGGCAGGCGATCACGACGCCGGCGACATTGGCGTCGGACTCGAGGTCCTGCAGTGTGTCGAACAACGCCCGCCCCACGGCGTGGCTGAGCGCGTTAACCGGCGGATTGTCGATCTCGACGATGGCAATGTCGTCGTCGCGGAAGCAGCGGACAAGGGTCGGGCTGGGCATGACGGAATCTACCTGTCGGGTTGCGTCAGTAGAACGCCTGGTGACCAGTCTGCGCGCGCCCCAGGATCAGGGCATGAATGTCGTGCGTACCCTCGTAGGTATTGACCGTCTCGAGGTTCTGGGCATGCCGCATGACGTGGTACTCGATCTGGATGCCATTGCCGCCGAGCATGTCACGGGCCGTGCGCGCGATATCGAGCGCCTTGCCGGCATTGTTGCGCTTGATGAGCGAAACCATCTCCGGCGCGAGCTTGCCTTCGTCCATCAGGCGCCCGACCCTGAGGCCGGCCTGAAGGCCAAGCGCGATCTCGGTCTGCATGTCGGCGAGCTTCTTCTGGAAGAGCTGGGTTGCAGCGAGGGGACGCCCGAACTGGAGCCGCTGCAGGCCATAAGTGCGGGCCCGGTGCCAGCAGTCTTCGGCGGCCCCCATCACGCCCCACGATATCCCGTAGCGAGCGCGATTGAGGCACTCGAACGGACCACGCAGGCCGGAGACGCCGGGCAGGATGGCATCATCAGAGACCTCGACATTGTCGAGTACGACCTCGCCCGTGACCGAGACCCGGAGCGAAAGCTTGCCCTCGATCTTGTTGACCGACAGGCCCCTGGTCCCCTTCTCGACGAGGAAGCCGCGGATCTTGCCTTCATGGGCGTCGGACTTGGCCCAGATGACAAAGACATCGGCGATCGGCGCGTTGGAGATCCAGAGCTTGCTGCCGCTGATGCGGTAGGCGCCTTCGATCTTGACCGCGCGCGTCGTCATGCTGCCCGGGTCGGAGCCGGCATTCGCCTCGGTGAGGCCGAAACTGCCGACCATCTGCCCGCGGGCGAGGAGCGGCAGATAGCGCGTCTTCTGCTCCTCCGTGCCAAAGGCATGGATCGGGTACATCACGAGCGAGGACTGGACGCTCAGCATGGACCGATAGCCGGAGTCGATGCGCTCGATCTCGCGGGCGACGAGGCCGTAGGTCACGTAGCTGCCGCCCAGACCGCCATAGGCCTCCGGGATGGTGATGCCGAGGAGACCAAGATCGCCGAACTCGTTGAAGACGTCGCGATCGACCACTTCGTCCATGTAGGCACGGTTGACGCGCGGAGCGAGGCGATCCTGCGCGAAGGACCGGGCGGCGTCGCGCATCATGATCTCATCCTGATCCAGCTCGTGCTCGAGCAGAAGGGGATCACTCCAGTCGAACGACATCGCGGCAACCTTTTCCATCTTGGTCTGTCCAACCGATCTAATATTTACCGGCCAGCCGGTCAATAATTATTTTCGTTCACACACAGTGTCTTGGACCCCCGATCTAGGTCTTCCACAGCCCTTGCCGGACGTCCTGATCATGTTCGCCGAGTAGCGGAGGACGCTGGGCCGGAGGGCGGGAACCGTCGAAGCGCCAGGGCGGCAGAAAACCGGGGGCATCTGGCTTGCCCGGCTCGCGATGAACAGTCGTCATCGCCTCGGCGCGACCACCGTCCAACGCCGCGAACAGGCCCTCAACCCGGCCTGCCGGCACCCCGCACTCGGCCAGTTGTGCCAGCAGCCGATCGCGTTCCCGCTCCGCGAAGGCCCGGCCAAGTTCATCGAGAAGAACGGCGCGGTGGCGGACGCGACTGAGGTTGGTGGCAAATCGCTCGTCGTCAGCCAGGTCAGGACGGCAAAGGATGTCGATGCACAGCTTGCGATACTGCGCCGTCGTGCCGGCGGCCAGGACGAAGGGCCCATCGGCGGCATTGAAGACGCCGTAGGGCACGATCGAGGAATGCATGTTCCCATAGCGCGGCATCTCGGCCCGCTGCACCATGGCCTCGATGCCGTAGTAGGACGTCATGGCCAGGCCGCAATCGGCGAGGGACACATCGATCCGGCAGCCGGCGCCCGACCGGTGGGCGCGCAGCAGGGCCGCGAGCATGGCCTGCGCCGCGTACATCCCGGTGAACAGATCGACGACTGGCAGGCCGAGCTTGAGCGGCGCGCCGTCTGCCTCGCCGTTGGTGGCCATGACGCCAGTCTCGCCCTGCAGCACCAGGTCATAGCCGGCGCGTCCTGCTTCCGGTCCGGCGCTGTCGTAACCCGAGATGGCGCAATAGACGAGGCGTGGGTTCACCGCGCGCAGGTCCTCATAGCCGAGCCCGAACCGCTCAAGCGTGTCGGGCAGGTAGTTCTCGACCACGACGTCCGCCTCCGCGACGAGGGCACGCACCAGCCCCTGCCCTTCCGGGCTGCCCAGGTCGGCCGTCACCGACCGCTTGCTGCGATTGAACGCGTGAAAATAGGTGCTCTCACGCGGACCGAGCTCGACGCCCCAATCGCGCGTGCCGTCGCCGGAGCCCGGGCGCTCGACCTTGATGACATTGGCCCCGAGATCCGCGAGGACCATGGCGCTTAGCGGGCCGGCCAACACCCGCGACAGGTCGAGCACGCGGACACCTTCGAGCGGCAGGTTCATGATTCAACCACTTCCGCTAGCGGCCTGCCGGCAAAGGGGCTTTGCATGCTTCTCGACGCAACGATGATTGGTGTAACAGGGGTGACGGGACGACGACGGAGGAACAGGGCGTGTCGGCACAGAAACCCAGGCGAGTTGGCCGACCGTCCTCGATGGATGCACCGCGCGAGACCATCCTGCGCGTTGCATCGAACCTGTTTGCCCAACGCGGCTACGCGGAAACCTCGCTGATGGACATTGCCAGCGCCGTCGGCGTCTCCAAGGCGGCGGTCTATCACTACTTTTCGACCAAGCAGGTGATCTACGAAGCGATCGTGACCGACCTGTTGCAGCGACTCCACGACCACGTCGCCGCCGCGTTGCCGCCCGAAGAAGAGAGTGCAGCCCTGCGGTTGCGGGCGGCGATGCGCGCCCATGCCGAGTTCTTCGAAAGCAACTACACCGAGTACGTCACGCTGCTGCACGGCTTCGGCGGCCTCAATCGCGTCGTCAGCGACGAGGAACGCGCGATCCGCAAGAAATACGAGACCTTGTTCCGCGGCATCGTGAGCAGCGGCATCGCCAGCGGCGAACTGCGTGACGCCAATGCCGCCGTGGTCGCGCTGGGCGCGCTTTCGATGCTCAACTGGATGACGCGCTGGTTCGATCCCAAGGGCGCGCGGCGCGCCGTCGAATTCGCCGACGACTATTTCGACATGCTGGCTCATGGCATCCTGAAGACGTGACCGGGTGGCCCGCTAGTTCCAGCCCGAAACGGACTTGACCACTAGGTACTCCTCGAGCCCCCACCTGCCCCCCTCGCGGCCAAGGCCGGAGAAGCCGACACCCCCGAACGGTGCGCCCGCGCCGCGCGGCTGACCGTTCATCTCGACCATGCCTGATTGCAGGTGACGCGCCAGGCGACGCCGACGCTCGAGGTCCTGGGTCTGCACATAGTTGGTGAGGCCGTAAGGCGTGTCGTTGGCGATTTCGAGGGCGTGCCGTTCGTCCTCGAACGGAATGATCGAAAGCACCGGCCCGAAGACCTCCTCGCGCGCAATCGTCATGTCGGGAGTGACGTCGGCAAAGACCGTGGGCTGAACGAAATAGCCGCTGTTAAAGCCACTCGGGCGCCCGGGTCCACCGGCGACGAGCCTCGCCCCCTCGGCAAGTGCGGTCTCGATAAGTGCCTGGATGCGTTCATACTGCCGGCCGGAAACCACCGGGCCGATGTGCGGGCCAGGAGCGTCGGACTTTCCGACGACGACCGACTCGGCCACCTGGCGGGCCCGCTCGACGGACTGGGCATAGATGGATCGCTCTACCAGCATGCGAGTCGGCGCGTTGCAACTCTGTCCGCTGTTCGAGAAGCACTGGCGCACCCCGCGCTCGACGGCCTTGTCGTCGGCATCGGCGAAGATGAGGTTCGCGCCCTTCCCGCCGAGCTCAAGTGCCACGCGCTTGAACGTGTCGGCGGCGGTCTTCATGACGGCGCGCCCGGCGACCGTCGAACCGGTGAAGCTCATCATGGCGACACCCGGATGCGCCGACAGGCTCGCTCCAACGCCGGCGCCGTCGCCGTGCACGAGATTGAAGACGCCGGCCGGAACACCGGCTTCGTCAAGGATTTCGGCAAGCAGGTTCGATGAGAGCGCAGCGAACTCGGACGGCTTGAGCACCATGGTACAACCGGCGAGCAAGGCCGGGACCACCTTGAGGCCGACCTGGCTCATCGGCCAGTTCCACGGCGTGATCATGCCAACGACACCGATCGGCTGCATCAGGATGCGATCGTCCGGCGCGTAGTCGGCGAAGGGCTCGGAGAACGAGAACGTCTCCATGACGCGCAGGAAGTTGGTCATGTGATTGGCGGCCGCCGGCGCCTGGCGCTCGCGGGCGAGGTCGATGGGCGCCCCCATCTCGGCGGAGATGGCGGCACCCATTTCGTCGAGGCGCCGCTTGTAGATCTCCCGCGTCCGCTCGATCAGTCGGATACGTTCCTCGACCGGGCTCGCTGACCATTTCGGGAATGCGCTGCTGGCGGCCGCGACGGCCGCCTCGACATCGGCGGCATCGCCCAGGGTCACGGCGCCGATCACCTCCTCGGTGGAGGGATTGACCATGGGGTGTTCCCGCTTGCCGCGGGAGGGCACCCATTGGCCGCCGATATAGTGCTTGTCGAGCTTGCGCATGGTTCTGTTCCGTATCAACAGGGCCACCCCGCAACCGCGGGCAACCAGATGGGCTGCCCCGCGAAGCGTTGCGGCGTGGGAATGACGTCAGGGCGAGGTCCCGGCCTTGGCTTCCTCGAGTTCGGCCATCTTGCGGATGAGGAACTTGCCGGTGTTGAGTTCGTGCTGGCGGGCGATCCGGGCGGCGCCTTCGAAGTCGCCGGACTTGAGCCGGTCCCGGATCTGGCAATGCTCCTGGATGGCCTCCTCAAGCCGCTCCCGGTAGGCGGGAATCCCGTGTCGTCGCGACGACATCAGGCCCAGCATGTTCTCGAGGATGCGATAACTGTAGGGGCTGCCAGGGCCGTCACAGAGCATCTTGTGGAACTGGTAGTTGAGCGCCCCGAACGTGCCGAAATCGTTGATCTCGAGCGCCGCGAACGAGCGCTCGATATTCTCGTCCAGCCGGCCGAGGAAGTCGGCATCGTAGCGCGACGCATTGAGCTCGATCGCCAGTTCGCAGATCAACCCGCGCAGCGCGCTGATCTCCTTGATCTGGTCGATGCGCAGCCCCTGAACGACCGCGCCCACATGGCTCTGCACCTCGAGCCAGCCCTCAGCCGCAAGGCTGTTGACCGCCTCGCGGCAAGGCGTCTCGCTGATGCCTAGCGCCTGTGACACCTCACGCGTGGTCAGGCGATCGCCCGGTCGAATCTCGCCCGACAGGATCATCTTCTGGATGTGCCGCCGCGCCAGTTGAGACTTGGTGAGGACGACACTTTCCTTGTTGATCAGGTCGAGCCAGCTCAGGTCTTCGGTTACTCGTCCGCCGGCCGTCATTTTGTCGTACCGTCTGCCAAGCCTTGGATCAGCCACTTCTGTACTAGTAGCGCAATTATCACCACCGGAACCACAGTGATGGTTCCCATCGCTGTCAATGCACCCCAGTTCGCACCGGTATCTGTATCTCCGGCGATACCTGCGATGACGACGGGAATGGTCGTGGCGTCACGGTTGGTGAGCACGAGGGCGAACAGAAGCTCCTCCCAGGCCATGATCATCGAGAAGATGAAGGTCGAGATGATGCCCGGCATCGAGAGCGGAACGATGATCCGCATGAAGGCGCCGAAGCGCGAGCAGCCGTCGATCACCGCTGCCTCCTCGAGCTCCCTGGGAAGCGCAAGGAAGAAGCCGCGCATCAGCCACATCACGTAGGGGATGAGGAAGGTGGCGTAGGCGACGATGAGCGTGATGTGCTTGTCGGTGAGCCCGAGCTTGCGTGCCACGAGGAACATCGGCACCGCCAGGGCGATCGGCGGCACGCCGCGTGAGAGCAGGATCACTATGCCAATGGCGTTGGCGCCCGTGAGCTTGATCCGGGCCAGCGCATAGCCGGCCATCGAGCCGGCAACGATCGAAAGCAGCGCCGAACCGACCGCTACGATGATTGTGTTGACCAGCTTGTGGATGATGTCGGGTCGTTCGAGGTACTTGATGTAGGCATCGAACGACACCTCGAACATCAGCTTGGGCGGGCTGACGAAGATATCGACCTGCTGCTTGAACGAGGTCAGCACCATCCAGAAGATCGGGAACAGGAACAGCAGGGCGATGAGGACGCCCGAGACCACGCGCACGGTGTGGCCCAGCCGAAACCGGCGTCGATGGACAAGAGTGCTCACTGCACGTCCTCCAGTTTGCGGCTGAGGCCGAGCAGGATTCCGGTGATGATCATGGTGAGCACCAGGACGATGATCGCCATAGCGGCCGATTCCGAGAAATGCAGGGACCTGAAGGCCTCCTGGTAGATGAAGAGGTTGACCACCACGGTCGACTTGCCAGGGCCGCCAAAGGTCGACGCGAGGACGATGTCGAACATC
>Ga0247822_10000391_pt1 | contig 23242 bp, 19 predicted proteins | sample 13C_Cellulose_Da_FD_192423 | JGI IMG/M metagenome (GOLD analysis project Ga0247822, IMG submission 192423) | Soil microbial communities from agricultural site in Penn Yan, New York, United States - 13C_Cellulose_Day30 | ecosystem: Environmental > Terrestrial > Soil > Agricultural land | place...
GGCCGCGGCCGCGGGCCCGGGCGTGCACGATGATCCAGTACAGGTCGTAGGTGCGCACGGTCATCGGGGTCCGCCCGAAACAGATGTAGCCGTCGACCGCGCCGTCCGGCCCCTCGGCGACCAGCAGCTCGTAGTCGGACTCGCCGCCGAGCGCGTCGTCGACCAGCTCGAGCGCGACCGCCTGCTCTTCGTCCTTGAAGGTCGCGTCGGACGCGATCACCGCGGCCAGCGCGTCGCGATCGTCGGGGCGCGGGGCGCGGACGGTCATGCCCCGCCCCGCCCGGTCCGGCGCGCGGCCAGCTCGGCGATGCGCGAGATCAGCGCCGGGTAGCTCATGCCGGCCGACGCCGCCGCGCGCGCCACGCCGGCGTCCGGCGAGATGTCGCAGTTGGGATTGACGTCGATCACCCACGGCGTCCCCGACGGATCGATGCGCAGGTCGACCCGGCCGTAGTCGCGCAGGCCGACCGCCTCCCATGCCGCCCGCGCGGTCCGCTCGATCGCCGCGCGCAGCGCCGGCGAGGCGTCGCGCAGCGGCACCGGCTTGGTCCCCGCGTAGTCGACGTGGTGCTCGTCCCATTTGGCGGCGTAGCTGACGATGTGCGGCCGCCCCGCCGGCATGGCGGCGAAGTCGATCTCGTGGAGCGGCAGGATCTCGACGTGCGGGCCCCAGCCGAGCAGCGTGACGTTGACCTCGCGGCCGGGCACGTAGCGCTCGGCGAGGATCGCCGCGCCGCCGAACTCGGCGAACAGGGCCCGCGCCCGCGCCGCCAGCGCCGCGCCGTCGTGGACGACGTTGGCCTCGGTGATGCCGACCGACGCGTCCTCGCCGGCCAGCTTGAGGAACCACGGCCAGTCGAGCGGCTCGGCCGCCACCCGGTCGACGTCGGCCAGGGTCGCCATCACCCGGTACGGCGGCGTGGCGATGCCGCGGCCGATCAGCACGTCCTTGGTACGCGGCTTGGACAGCGCGACCCCGAGCGCGACCGAGTCGCCGCCGGTGTACGGCAGGTGGAACAGGTCGAGCACCGCCGGCACCGCGATCTCGTGGGCGGCGACGCCGCGCAGCGACTCGCACAGGTTGAAGACCAGGTCGGGCCGGTCGCGATCGAGCTGGTCGAGCACCGGGCCGAGGTCGCGCCCCTCGAGCGAGACCAGCTCGGCGGTGTGGCCGCCGGCGCGCAGCGCGTCGCGGATCGCCTCGGCCGAGGCGCGCACCGCGAGCGCGTCGGTGCCGGCCCCCGGGACGAACTCGTAGTCGTTGTTGAACAGGACTGCGATGCGCATCGGCGGCGAATCTAGCGCACGCCTGTGATGCTGGCCCTTCGACTCGGCCCTGCGCGGCGCGCAGGGACCTCGCTCAGGGTGACCGGCGGCCGTGGTCCGCTGCGCCAGCCAGCGCGTCACAGAGCCGCGGGCCGGCCAGCGCCGCGACGTCGGCGACCGGCGGCGCCGGCGGCAGGCCGCGGGCGGCGCGCGCCTCGTCGAGCGAGGTCACCGGCGTCGCCAGGCCGCACGGCACGATCAGCTGCCACATCGCCGGCGGGGTGGCGACGTTGAACGCCCAGCCGTGGATCGTGACCTGGCGGCGCAGGTGCAGGCCGCACGCCGCCAGCTTGGCGTCGTCGAGCCACAATCCCGCCGGATCGCGGCGGAAGCGCGCGCCGGCCACGCCGAGCTCGGCCGCGACCTCGGCCAGCGCCGCCGCGGTGGCCTCGAGGAACGCGACCACGCCGCGCCGCACGCGCACCACCGGGTAGACCATGAGCTGGCCGGGGCCGTGGTAGGTCACGTCGCCGCCGCGCGACGCCGCCGCGACCTCGACGCCGCGCGCAGCCAGCTCGCCCGCCGGCGCGACCACGTGGCCGGCGTCGGCGCTCTTGCCGAGCGTGATCACCGGCGGGTGCTCGGCGAGCAGGACGACCTGCGCGCTGTCGTCGCCCGCGAGCACCCGCTCGCGGGTCGCCTCCATCAGCGCGACCGCGTCCGTGTGGGCGACCCGCCCCAGCCAGCGCCAGGGCAGCAAAGATCACCCGGCCAGCAGCTCGCCGAGCAGCTGGTCGTCGACGTAGCGGACCGGGGCCGCGGCGGTGACGACGCCGACGCCCGACGCCAGCAGCGCCGACACGAACGCGTCGCCGGCGACCACGGTGATCGAGCGGCCGTTGCGCTCGAGCTCGCGCTCGGCCTCGGGCGACAGCTCGCGCGCCGAGAACAGGTAGCCGGCCAGCAGCTGCTTGGCCTCGACGCCGACCCGCAGCTCGCCGACGCCGCGGCGATCGACCGGGCTGTCGCCGGACCGGGCGCTGATCAGCACCGTGCTGCTGCTCTCGGGCGGCAGCGCGGTGGCGTAGCTGATGCCCTCGACCCGCTTGACCCACGAGATGTCGCGGAAGCCGGCGGCGACCAGGTAGGCGTGGACCAGCCGCTCGAAGCCGGCCTGGGTCGCCTGGGCGATCCGGTCCTTGAGGGTCCGGTGGGTCGCCACCGCCATCATCGACAGCGCGCGGGCCAGGTCGGTCTCGGCGTTCGCGGTCGCGCTCTGCGCCACCGGGCCGGGGCCGAAGAGGTCGCGGCCGCGGTAGACGATGCGCGGCCGCAGGCCGAGGCTCTTGTAGCTGCGCTCGTCGCCGAGCAGTGCGGCCTTGAGGTGCGGCCACATCTGCTCGGGGTCGCCCTCGATCAGGCCGCGCTTGCGCATCATGCCGGCCAGCTGGCGCACCGGCATCGGCTGGGCGCCCTTGATCGACGCGAACACCTGCCAGGCGGCGTCGCCGAGGGCGTTGCCGACCCGGACGACGCCGGTGGTGTCGACCGCCGGCGCCTCGCCGGTGGCGACCGGCAGCGGGCGCGGCTCGACGAGCGCGGGCCGGGCCTCGCGGGGCTCGTCGCGCCGGTCGTCCCGCCGGTCGTCCCGCCGCTCCGGGCCGCGGTCGTGGTGGTACGGGCGGTCGGGGCGCGGGCCGCCCTCGGCGCGCGGGGTGCCTCCGCCGCCGTCGCGCCGATCGGCGCGCCGCTGGCGCTCCTGATCACGGCGCAGGCGCCGCGCCTCGCGCCGCTCCTCCCACCGCTTCTGCCGCTCGACGCGCCCGTTGATCTCGGGGAGCATCGGGCGATCCTCGTCGGCGGTGCGGCCGTCCTGGAACTCGGTGTGGGCGGCCCCGGCCGGCGCCGCGGCCAGCTCGTCGCCGTAGAGCGCGGCCAGCTCCTGCTCCTCGGGCGACAGGACCGGGGCGGCCTCGGCGTCGATCGCCGACTCGGTCTCGGCGATCACCTCGGCCAGCTCGGCCTGCTCGGCGACGATGCGATCGTGGAGGGCGTCCTCGTCCTCGTCGGCCTCGTCGACGAAGCCGACCTCGGCGACGGTGACGTCCTCGGCCTCGGCGACGGCGGCGAAGCCCTCGGCCGGCGCGGCCTCGCGCGCGGGCGCAACGTCCTCGACGATCGTCTCACCCTGCTCGCCACCGGTCAGCTCGAGCTGCGCCGGCGTCTCGACGACGGCAGCGGGCTTGGCCTTGCCCTTGGGCGCGGCCGCGCGGCCCTTGCTCTTCGGCGCGACCTTGGCCGGCTTGGTCGCCTTGGCGGCCTTCGCGGCGGCCTTCGGCTCCTTGGCTGGCTTCGCGGACTTGGCGGCGGTCTTCGGCTTGGCGCCGCGGGCCGACTTCTCGGGCTTCTCGGTCTTGGTGCTGGGGGGCATCGCGATCCAACCTCGGGGAGGTGCCGTGGATATCGCGCGACTCCCGAGGCGTCAAGCCGGCGATCCCACGACAAAAAGTTGCCCCGGGAGGGGGCGGTCCGTAGCGTCGATTTCGCCCACGCGCAACGTGTCAGCGCGACCGCGGCCCTCCGCCAACCCCGCGGATCAGGCCGTCTCCGCCGCTGGCGCCCGGCTTGCTGTTCATCCGGAACGTCCCGAGCAGGAGTATCGAATGAAGAACCGAAAGATCGGCGTCTTGATGGGCGGCCTGTCCAGCGAGCGCGAGGTGTCCCTGCGCAGCGGCGAGGCGGTGCTGGCCGCGCTGCGCGAGCTCGGTTATCGCGCCGCGCCGGTCTACGTCGATCGCGACATCGATCTCGTGCTGCGCCAGCAGGACATCGATCTCGCCTTCATCGCGCTGCACGGCCGCTACGGCGAGGACGGTTGCGTGCAGGGCCTCCTCGAGACCCGCGGCATCCCGTACACCGGCTCCGACGTGCTCGCGTCGGCGCTCGCGCTGCACAAGGTGAAGGCCAAGGAGCTGTTCCGGCTCCACAACCTGCCGACCCCGGCGTACTACGTCGCCAGCGGCGACGACGACGTGGTCACTCGCCACGGCGACTTCGGCTATCCGTGCGTGGTCAAGCCGGCGCGCGAGGGCAGCTCGGTCGGCGTCACCATCGTCCGCAGCGAGGGCGAGCTGGCCGCGGCGATCGAGCAGGCCGCGTGCTTCGACGGCGCGGTGCTGGTCGAGCGCTACATCGCCGGCCAGGAGGTCTCGGTCGCGGTGCTCGGCGATCGCGCGCTCGGCGCGGTCGAGATCGCGCCCAAGATCGGCTTCTACGACTACGCCAACAAGTACGCGCGGGGCGCCAGCGACTACTTCATCCCGCCGCGGCTGTCGCCCGAGCGCTACCGCGGGGTGCTGACCCAGGCGGTGCGCGCCCACCAGGCCCTCGGCTGCCGCGGCGCGACCCGGGTCGACATGATCGTCAGCGAGGCGGGCAACGAGTACGTGCTCGAGGTCAACACCGTCCCCGGCATGACCCCGACCAGCCTGCTGCCCAAGATCGCCGCCTCGGTCGGCATCTCGTTCGCCGAGCTGTGCGAGGCGATGCTGCTCGCCGCCGCCCTGCCCCTCCATCCGCCGCGGGGCGAGCGCCGCATCGCCCAGCGCGCGTTCGCCGGCGACGAGCGGCGCGCCGCCGCCGAGCACCATTGAGCCGATGCGCGTGACCCGCCGCGAGCGCTCGCTCCTCGCCGCCACCGCGGCGGCGGCGATCGTGGTGCCGGTCGGCGCCGCGGCGTGGCTCCATCACCGGGTCGACGGCACGCTGGCGCCGGCGATCGGCCGGGCCGCCGGTCAGCACGTCACCCTCGGCGGGGTCGAGGCCGGGCTGTCCGGCGATCTGCGGCTGCGCGACGTCGTGGTCGGCGACCTCCTGGCCGCCGACGCCGTCGAGGCCGCGGTGTCGCTCGACTCGCTGCTGGCCGGCGAGCTGACCGCCGACGAGATCCGCGTGATCCGCCCGCGGGTGCGCGTCCACGTCGGCGCCGACGGACGCTCCGACTGGCACGAGCTGCTGCAGCGGTTCGCCCGTCGCAAGGCCGGCGCCGGGGCGGCGCGCGCCCGCACGCGCCTGCGCCGCGTGGTCGTGTCGGGCGGCGATCTGGTCGCCGACGTCGCCGGCGTGCGGGTCACCGCGCGCGACGTCGAGCTGCACCCGCAGGCCGGCGGTGTCCGCCTGGTGACCGGCGCGGTCGAGCTCGCCGGCACGCGCGGGCCATACACGCTGCGCGGCGATCTGGCCCGGGTCGGCGCCGACGTGCGCCTGCCCGGCCTGGCCATCGAGCGCCTGGTCGCGGTCGGCGGCCGCGCCGCCCTCGCCGCCGGCGATCACTCCCTGACCGCGGCCGGCGTCGACGTCCACCGCGACGGCCCCGGCCGGCCCTGGCAGGCGTCGGCGGTGATCGACGATCGCGGCGCGCCGCGCCGGATCGAGGTCGCGACCCGCGCCGGCGCCGGTGCCGGCGCGGTGGCGATCACCGCCGAGCGCATCCCGCTGGCGATCCTCGCGCCGCTCGCCCCGGCCGGGCTGGCGCTCGACGGCGCGCGCGCCTCGGGCACCGTCACCGTCGCGGCCGCGCCGGCGCCGGGCACCGCCTGGCTGGCGGCCGACGTCACCGTCGACGGCGCGGTGGTCCGCCACCCGTCGCTCGCCGACGCGCCGGTCACGCTCGACGGCGCGGTGGCGATCGAGGCGCGGCTGGCCCCCGGGCGCGCCGAGCTGACCCGGCTGGCGGTCGGCCAGCGCGGCCTGGTCGCCACCGGCGAGGGCTGGGTGCGCTGGGCCCGCGGCCGGGTGGTCGCCGCCGACGCGCGGCTGGCGGTACCGCCGATCGACTGCCGCCGGCTGATCGACGCGCTGCCGCCGGCGCTGCGCGGGCCGCTCGACGAGCTGGTCGTGCGCGGCACCATCGCCGGCGCCGCCCACGTCGGCTTCGATCTCGACGATCCCGGCGCCGACGGCGTCGCGCTCGACGTCGAGCTCGATCCCCGCACCTGCCAGGTGGTCGCCGACGCGCCGTCGGCCGATCCGCGCGCGCTGGCCGGCGCCGCCGAGCACAGCTTCCCCGACGGCCACCGCGCCACGGTCGGGCCCGGCCTGCCCGGCTGGGTCGATCCGTTCACCCTGCCCGCCCACGTGCGCGGCGCGTTCGTCGCCGCCGAGGACGCCCGGTTCTGGGACCACCGCGGTTTCGACCTGGTCCAGATCGCGCGCAGCCTCGAGGTCGATCTGCGCGAGGACCGCTTCGCCCGCGGCGGGTCGACGATCAGCCAGCAGCTGGTCAAGAACGCGTTTCTCCACCACCGGCGCACCCTCGCCCGCAAGCTGCAGGAGGCGGTGCTGACCTGGCGCCTCGAGGCCGTGCTCGACAAGCGCACGATCCTCGCCCGCTACCTGAACGTCGTCGAGCTCGGCCCGGGCGTGTACGGCCTGGCCGCCGGCGCCCACCACTGGTTCGGCAAGCCGGCGGCCGACCTGACCGTGCGCGAGGCCGCGTTCCTGGCCGCGCTCACCCCGGCGCCGCGCACGATGGCGGCGCGCTTGCTGCGCGCCCGCGGCCTCGACCCCGAGACCCGCGAGCGCGTCGAGGTCACCCTCCGCGCCATGCGCCGCGCCGCCGTGATCGACGCCGCCACCGCGCGCGCCGCGTTCGGCGCTCGCCTCGATCTGCGCCCCGCCGCCGTCGGTCGCTAGCTCGCACCGTTGACGTTGACGTTGACGTTGACGGCGACGAGTAATGGCTCCGCGTATCGACGCACGCGGCCCCTTCACTCGTCCACGTCAACGTCAACGTCAACGTCAACGTTCACGATTCAGACCACGGGCAAGTGGATCGTCAGCGTCGTGCCCACCCCGAGCTCGCTGGCGACCGCGATGTGGCCGCCGCTCTGCTCGACCACGCCGTGGACCACGGCCAGGCCGAGGCCGGTGCCCTTGCCGATGTCCTTGGTGGTGAAGAACGGCTCGAACACCCGCGCCGCCACCTCCGGCGGCATGCCGACGCCGGTGTCGGCGACGTCGATGCGCACGTAGCGGCCGGGTGGCAGCCCGGTGCGCGCGGCCGCGCGCTCGTCGACGACGTCGTCGGCGGTGGTGATGGTCAGGGTGCCGCCCTGCGGCATGGCGTCGTCGGCGTTGGCGGCCAGGTTCATCAGCACCTGGGTCAGGCTGCCCGGATCGATGCGGACCCGGCCGATCTCCGGCGACAGCGCGATGGTCATGACCACGTCGGCGCCGATCAGGCGGCGCAGGATGCGGCGGGCGTCGCCGATCGCCGCGTTGAGATCGATCACCCGCGGCGCCAGCACCTGCTGGCGGCCGAACGCGAGCAGCTGGCGGGTCAGGGTCGCGGCGCGCGCGCTGGCCTGGAGGATCTCGCCGACCAGCTCGCGCTCCTCGCCGGCCGGCAGCCGCGCCTGCAGGTACTGGGCGCTGGTGACGATCACGGTGAGCAGGTTGTTGAAGTCGTGGGCGACGCCGCCGGCGAGCTGGCCGACCGACTCGAGCTTCTGCGCGTGGCGGAGCTGGGCCTCGAGCGCGCGCCGGTCGGTGACGTCCTGGGCGACGCCGGCGATCCGCACCACCCGCCCGCCGGCGTCGTGGATCGGGAAGGCGCGGTCGCGGATCCAGCGGACCTCGCCGTCGGGGCGCACGATCCGGTACTCCTCGTCGAAGGTGCCGCGCGCCGCCTTGGTCCGCGCCGCCTGGGCCACCCGGTCGCGGTCGTCGGGGTGGACGGCGGCGAGCCAGGCCCCGGCGCCGCCGGGGCCGAGCAGCGGCGCGACCGGCTGGCCGGTGAGGCGCTCGAAGCCGGGGCTGACGTAGACCGGCTGGAAGGTGTCGACATCGAGCAGCCAGAACACGCCGTCGATGGCGTCGGTGAGCTGGCGGAAGCGCTGATCGCTCTCGCGCAGCGCCGTCTCGGTGCGCTTGCGCTCGGTGACGTCGACGCCGACGCCGACGATCTCGACGATCGCCCCGCTGGCGTCGCGCAGCGGCGCCAGCATGCCGTCCACGCAGGCGAGCTGGTCGCCCATCCGGACCGTGTAGTCGGCGCGCACGGTCTCGCCGGCGGCGGCCCGGGCCAGCGCGTCCTGGATCTGCTCGCGCGCGGCCGGCGAGTGCGACCACCACGGTGTGTCCGGGAACGGCCGGCCGAACGCCTCCTCCCGGCTGATCCCGGAGAGCTCGAGCAGCGCCCGGTTGGCGTCGGTCAAGACGCCGTCGACGGAGAACACCCCGACGAACACGAACATGCTGTCGAGGAGCTCGAGCAGCCGCTCGTGCGTGCGGATCGGCCGCATGGTCCGGGTTGCCTCGATCGCGAAAGCTAGCGAGTCGAGGCCCCCTCCGCAACCTCGGCAGCCGGCCGCGCTCGCCGACGCCGGGCGTCAGACGCCGAGGAACAGCCGGTTGCCGAAGTTCCGTTCGAGGTCGCTGGCGAAGATCTTCTGGGCCGCGGCGTCGATGTCGTAGGGCACCCGCTTGAACTCGAACACCTTCTCGACGGTGTCGTAGATGGTGTAGCTGGCCCGGTTGTCGTAGTCGCGCGGCTGGCCGACCGAGCCGACCGAGATGATGTAGCGGTGGTCGGGGCGGATCGCGAACTTCTGGGCGACGACCTCGAACACGTCGTCGCGCGACAGCGCGAACGACTTGCACAGGTGCGAGTGGCCGATGAACGTGACCGTGCCCAGCTCGTCCCACATCTCGAGGCAGCGGGCGGCCTGCTCGGTCGAGAAGATGTACTCGAACTCCTCGAGGTTCACCGGCGAGCCGTGGCAGAAGGTGATGTCGCCCTCACGCTTCTCGTAGGGCAGGCTCTTCAGCCAGGCCATGTTCTCGGCGGTGAGCTGACGCGCGTGCAGGTCGAGCGCGTGGCGGGCGGCGTCGTAGTAGTACGAGTAGTCCATCCGCCCGGCGACCGCGGCATCGTGGTTGCCGAGGATGGTGAACTTGGCGACCTCACGGATGATGTCGCAGCACTCGTTGGGCGAGGCGCCGTAGCCGACCGTGTCGCCGATGCAGACGTACTGGTCGATGCGCTCGGTCTTGAATGCCTCCATCACGGCCGTGAGGGCCTCGATGTTGGCGTGGACGTCGCTGAAGATGCCGATGCGCATGTACCGGGGTCGCGGCGCGACCCGTCCTCCGCGAAAGGATACTCGGTTTCGGCCGCCGCGGTGAACCGATCCACAAAAGGTTCGGTGGGTGCCCGACGGTGCCGTGCCGGTCGGTCAGCCGGGCAAGAGGTCGCTCTCGTCCAGCTCGGCCTCGTCGGCCGGCTCGTCGTCGACGTCCTCGACGAGGTCGTCGTCGTCGAGCAGCTCCATCGGCGTCGACGCCTCCATCGCCTCGAGCTCGGTGGCGGCAAGCTCCGGCAGCCCCCGCTCGAGGGCCTCGAAGAATTTCCGCGAGAACTGGCGGTTGACCGTCACCTCGCGGGCCGGCTGGCCGGGGCGGACGTCGTCGCGGGCCGCCGGCTCCATCCGCTCCAGGGCCATGCGGGCGACCGGCGCGACCGCGCTCTGCCCGGCGGCCAGGGTCTCGATCGCCGTCCGGCCGCCGCGGACCCCGACGTGGGCCATCGCCCACGCCAGCCGCTCCTGGTCGGTCGCCGCCGCCCGCTCGCCGAGCCGGCCCAGCCGGGCCGCCAGCGGCATCAGCGCCGGCGGGCCGATGTGGCCGACCGCGCGCGCGATCTCGCGCCAGATCTCGGTCGGCTCGGACAGCAGCACGTCGACCACCGCCTCGGTGCCCTCCTCGGTGCGCAGCAGGGCCAGGGCCAGGGCGCAGCCGTGGCGCAGGTAGGCCTTGGAGCTCGACAGGCCGGCGGTCAACGCCGGCGCCGCGGCCGGCCCGAGCTTGACCATCGTCCCCAGCACCCGCACCGCCTCCGACCGGGCCATGCGGCGGACCGCGTGCATGATCGGCCGGATCGCCGACGGATCGCCGCGCTCGCACAGCTCGAGCGCGGCGTCGACGCGGCGGGTGCGGTCGTCGAGCTGGGCGATCAGCTCGGGCACCGACGCCTTGCCGCGCGGCGACGGCGACGGCCGCGAGGCGATGGTGCCCGACACCACCGGCTCGAGCTCGCTGACCACCGCGCCGCCGACGCCGAGGCCGGCGGCCTCGCCGGCGATCGCCGCCCGGTTGTCCTCGATCGCGTCGGGGTCGAGGTCGTTGGCGACCGCGTCGCCGAGGAGCGCGGCGAAGCCCTGCTCGAGCTTGCCGAGCAGGTCCTTGCGCGACCGGGCCAGACCCTCGGACACCGCGACCTGGGCCAGCTCGGGGCCCATCCACAGCCCGAGCGCGACCGCCCGGGCCAGCACCTCGGTGCGCAGCTCGCGCCAGCGGGTCAGCGGGAAGCCGCGCACCGTGACCAGGTAGTCCTCGCGCGACGGCTTGGTGAACCGGCGGGCGATCGCCATCGCGCGGCGGACCTGGTTGGCGGTGGCCAGCGGCTCGAGCTTGTCGACGCGGAACTCGCCGTGCTCGTCGTGGCGCAGCCCGAGCAGATCGTGGTCGGGCGCGGTGATCGCGGCGACCGCGCGGGCCAGGCTCTGCTGGGCCGGCGGGATGCCGCGCAGGTGGTCGGTGGCGGCGCGCAGCGCGTAGCCGACGTTCTCGGCCAGCGGCGCGCGCACGCGCACCCGGCGGACCCGGCTTCGCGAGAGCCAGAGCTCGACGTCGATCGTGAAGTCGCGGGCCAGCGCGGCCAGCACCTTGCGATCGGCGTCGGCGCCGATGTCGAACACGACCAGCTCGCGGTGGGCCGGGCCGATGCCGCGCAGCGCGGCGGCCGAGCCGATCAGCAGGCTCACCACCGGGTAGGCCGGCATGCGGTGGACCTGCAGGCGGACGTCGAGCGCGCCGCCGACCAGGGTCGCGGCGCTGTCGGGAGCGATGCGCACCGCGGCGCGCACCCGGCCGTCCTCGAGGGTGATCGCCGACGCGGCGGTGCCGGCGGCGAAGCCGTCGGCCCACGGATCGGCGCCGGCGGTCGGGCCGAGCGCGGCGTCGGCGGTGGTCGTGGTCACGGGATCGGCCGACGCCGGCAGCGCCGGCGCATCGATCTCCTGGACGATGTCGAACGGGCTGGTCACCTCCTCGGGGTGATCCGCGACCGGGATCGCCGTGGCGGGGGCGGTGGTCGGCTCGTCGAACGGGCTCTCGGTGATCTTGCGCGGGGCGGGTGCCGGCGGCGCCGGCGGCGCCTCGGTGACCCGCCGCGAGCGGTCGAGGCCGACCCGCGCTCGGTCGAGCTCGGCGCGGACGCGGTCGAGGTCGGCCGAGACCCGCTCGGCCTCGGCCAGCTTGCGGGACAGGTCGGCCCCGGCGACGTCGATCTCGGCGGCGCGGCGATCGAGCTCGCGGCCGCGGCGGTCGACCTCGGCCTGGCGGCGCTCGAGCTCGGCCTCGCGCGCGGTCAGCTCGACGCGGCGGCGCTCGTGGGCGGCGCGCTCGCGCTCGAGGTCGGCGGCGCGCTGCTCGGCGAGCGACCGCTCGGCCAGGCGCTCGAGGTGGGCGCGCAGCCCGGCCGGGCCGAACACCACGGCGAAGTCGCGGACGTAGGCGGGGACCGGCGCCGAGGTGTCGCGGGCCAGCTCACCGTAGAGCTGGGCGCGGGCCTCGAGCTCGCGGTGGCGGTCGCTCTCGGGCAGGACCAGCGCGAACACCTCGGTCGCCGGGTCGTGATAGACGACCGGCACGCTGACGACGATGGAGCCGCCGTCGGGGGTGCGGACCGCGTTGAGCGCGCGCTCGGGCCCGTCGGCGAGCAGGCGCTGGCCGAGCTCGGGGTCGGCGACGACGTCGACGGCGACCCAGACCTTGGCGGCGACGAGGTCACCGGACGGCGCGGTCACCAGGACCGGGGTCTGCCGGCTGGTGCCGGCGGCGCCCCGGTATGCGTTGTGGGACGGCGCGCGTTCCCGCCCCCTGGGCATGGCCATACCCAGGGCATAACACAGCTTGGAACGTTGACGTTGACGTTGTCGTAGACGTTGACGGCGACGAACAAGACGCCGCGGACCGCTGCGCGCGGTCCATCTACTCGTTCACGTCAACGTCAACGACCACGTCAACGGTCAGTTCAGCGGCCGGCTGCCCGGCTCGCCGTCGTCGCCCTCGCCGTCGTCGCCCTCGCCGCCGTCGTCCCCGCCCTCGTCCTCGACCTCGGTCGCGACCCCGAGATCGGCGCCGTCGACCGCGGCGTCGTCGTCCCCGCGCTCCTTACCCATCAGCTTGGCGGCGACCGCGACCAGCACCTCGTGGACGTGCTCGAGGGTGTCGAGCCGCCCGCACAGGGAGTAGTAGTCTTCCTCGGTGACCTCGCCCATGCGCGCCAGGGTCTGCTCGACGTAGGGCAGCATCCGCGGTGGGGCGTCGAGGCCGGCGTCGAGATCGTCGAGGTCGTCGCGGACGATGGCCGCGGCGACGAACCCGCTCGGCGAGAAGTTGACCCCGCTCGGCAGCCAGATCCGCCATTCCATGACGTCCTCGGCCGAGGTGTCCCAGCGACCGCCCAGCCGGCGGCGGACCACCTCTCCGAAGTAGGCGCCCGAGGTCAGCGCCACCAGCTCGACCGTGGCCGGCTGGTCCTCGGGGACCGAGCGCAGGTAATGGTCGAGCAGCGGCAGGGTGTCGCTGTCGTAGGCCAGCTCGAGGCCGATCGCGCGGCGGACGTACTCGACCGCCTGGGTCGCGTACTCGTGCACCCTTGGAGGAGTGCCTGCGGCGATCGGGGTGGCCATGCGGCAAGGATGGCGCTCCCGTCGGAACCGGTCAAGGCAGGTCGGGCCCGCACGATCGGCGAGGTCCGAACGGCGAGACCGCGCCTACTGCAGCAGCGTGAACGCGACGTCGCCGTAACGTGACTCGAGCCGGACCGAGCCGTTGCTGCCGGCCTGCCCCGCCTGCCCGAACTGGCTGTCGATCCACCGCCCCGGCGTCGCCGCCGGCCCGGCCCACGACAGGGTCCCGCCGGCGCGGGCGCGGACCGCGAGGCGGCCGATCGCGCGGACGTGGACGTCGACCTTGCCGCGCAGGCTGGTCACCACGATGACCCCGCCCGGCTGGGACTCGGTGGCGACCCGGATGTTGCCGCGGATCGCGTACAGGCGAACCTCGCGGCTCGCGATGTGCCGGCCCTCGATGTCGCCGTCGTAGACCTGGGCGTCGAGCGCGGCGCCGCGGACGGTGTCGAGGGCGACGTCGCCGTCGATGGCGTGGGCCTCGATCGAGCCGAACACGTCCTCGAACCGCTGATCGCCGTCGACCGAGCGGGCGCGGACGGCGCCGGCGACGTTGCGCACCGCGATCTTGCCAGCCCCTGCGTCGAGCTCGGCGCCGGCGTCGACGTTGGCGACCTCGAGGCTGCCGCGACCGACCCGCCCCTCGACCCTGGCCGACCTCGGCACCCGGATGGTGAGATCGATGCGGAGGGTGGCCAGCGCGGCCGGGCGGCGCTCGCGCGCGTCGGCGATGTTGGTGGTCAGGCGCACCGTGCCGTCGGGATCGGGCACCAGCGTCACCCGCATGCGCTCGAGCGTGGCGGGATCGGGCGCGTGCTTGACCGAGACGATCGACACCACGTCGCCGTCGTGGCCCTCGACCTTGATGTCGCCGAGCTGGTTGTCGATCACCACCGAGCGGATCGGCCGCTTCGACGGGGCGACGGTCAGCTCGGCGCGCTCGACGACCTCGCCGTCGCGCTCGACCGGGCCGACCGGCTCGGCCGGCGCGGGGGCCGGCGACGCCGGAGGCGGCGAGTCGGCCGCGGCGACGCCGCCGGCGGCGAGGCCGGCGGCGACGATCAGCAGGCGGGCGAGCCGGCTCATCGCCGCACCTGGGCGACCAGCTCGCCGATCGCCGCCCGCTCGAGGAAGGTGATCAGCGCGTGCCAGGCGCGGTCGCGCGCCTTGCCGGCCGGCGCGGCCAGCACCGCGCGCTCGAGGCCGGCGACCTCGCGATCGAAGCGCCGGCGGGCCGCGCTCTTTTCGCCGAGCTGCTCGCGGGCCTGACCGAGCAGGTCGGCGGCGACCTCGCGGTAGCGCGCGTCGATCCGCTCGGTCTCGGCGGCCAGCTCGATGGTCGCGTCGCGGGTGACCGGCGGGATCGGCGGCGGCGCCGGCGGCGGGACGAGGTCGGTCGCGCCCCGCTCGGCGGGATCGATCGGCGCGACCGCCTGCGGCGCGGCCCGCCGCGGCTCGTCCTGGCGGACGTGGACGATCACCGCGGCGGCGGCGCAGGCGCCGACGGCCAGGCTGGCCGGCAGCAGGTGCGGGCGCAGCCGGTGCAGCAACCGCGACCAGCGCGACCGCCGGCTGTCGGCGATCTCGGCCTCGCCGAGCTTGGCCATGACGCCGTCCCAGATCGCCGGCGGCGGCTCGGGTCGGGCCAGGCCGGCCAGGCTGTCGCGGATCGCGGCGTGATCCTCGGCGGCGTGGCGGCAGTCGTCGCACACCCGCAGGTGGCCGCGGATGGCGCTGGCGGTGCTGCCGTCGAGCTCACCGTCGAGGTAGGCGGTGAGGCGCGCCTGCGCTTCCCGGCAGGTCATCGCGCCGCCTCCTCGTCGGTGTCGCGGCCGGCCGGGGCCAGGCCGCGCTCGGCCGCGAGCGCCGGGCCGAGCAGCTCGCGCATCTTGGCGCGCGCCTTGTGGAGCTGCGACTTGCAGGTGCCGACCCGGCAGTCGAGGATCGCCGCGCACTCCTCGTGCGACAGGCCCTCGATGTCGTGGAGCACGAGGATGGCGCGGTAGCCGGCGGGCAGTCGGCGCAGCGCGGCCTCGACCCGCGCCGACAGCCGCGGATCGCGCACCGCCGTCGGCGGCGCCGCGACCTGCTCGAGCTCGTCGTCGGAGACCTCGCCGCGGCGCTTCTGCTTGCCGAGGTGGGTCAGCGCGGCGTTGACCGCCAGCCGGTACACCCAGGTGCCGAGCTGCGAGTCGCCGCGGAAGTTGCCGAGGCCGCGGAACACCCGCACGAACACGTCCTGCGCGACCTCCTCGGCGTCGGACGGGCCGACGATGCGGTGGCACAGGCCGAAGACGCGGCGCTTGTACTGGTGGTACAGCGCCTCCATCGCGCGTCGCTCGCCGCGCTGGCACGCGGCGACGAGAGCGCTGTCATCGGTGACCGCCGCGGTGAGCGCGGCGGCCGGGGCGAGAGTTCGGGGGCCAGGCAGGTCGTCGGTGACAGCGCGCGCGATCGTCGGCACAGGGTCCTCGTGCCCGTTCGGACCGGCCGCCCCCTCGGCAGGTTGCCTGGCCCTCTCGCGGTCTCGCGCCACAGGCCCCCTTATAGCCGCTCGAGGTGGTAGAGTCCTCCCGTGATGTACCGCACGTGGGGCTCCGAGCGGTCGGGAGCCCTTCGACGACGTCCCCGGAGGGCCCTCCGCATGTCGCCCAGGCCACGACCATGATCCGCCCGATCGTCGCGGGGTTAGGTCGGATCGGTGTCTCGGTGACCGCGCTGGCTCATCGAGTTCCGGAAGCGGGATCCGGCGACGCCGCCGAGCTCGCAGCCGTGTCTCTCGCACCCGGGCCCGGCGTGGCGATCGCGGTGCGGGCCGCCCAGGCGCTCGGCTGCCGCGGACGGGTCGGCGGCTGGGTCGGGTCCGACGGCCTCGGGGCCTACGCCCGCGCGACCCTGACCCGGGTCGGGCTCGACGTCGAGCTGGTGCGGGCCGCGCCCGGTGGCTCGCGCTGCGAGATCGTCACCGTCGATCCCGACGGGCGCCGGCTGGTGCAGCGCGGCCCCGGCGACGACCTCGACGAGGACGCCCTGCCCGTCGACCTCGACGCCTTGCTCAGCGGCGCGGCCGCGCTGGTGCTCGACGACACGTGCCCGCGGGTCCAGGCCCAGGCCGCGGCGCGGGCGCGCGATCGCGGCATCCCGGTGGTGGTCGACGTCACCGCGCCGGCCGAGGGCACCGCCGATCTGGTCACCTTCGCCGACGTGCTGATCTCGAGCGAGCGCATGGTCTCGGAGCTGGCGCCGCGCCGCGATCTCATGAGCGCGCTCGGCGACCTGGTGGCGCTCGGGCCGAGCGCGGTGGTGGTGACGCTCGGCGGCGCCGGCGCGGTCGGCCGCCACGGCGGCGAGGTGGTCGAGGTGCCCGGCTACCCGGTCGAGACCATCGACACCACCGGCGCCGGCTCGGTGTTCCACGGCGCCTTCGTCGCCGGCCTGCTCGGCGAGCTCCCCTTCGCCCGCTGCGTCGAGCTGGCCTCGGCCGCCGCGGCGCTGTCGTGCCAGGGCCTCGGGCCGTGGGACGGGATCCCCGAGCGCGACGACGCGCTGGCGTTCGTGAAGAACCGGCCGTGAGCGAGTTGAGATCGGCGGGGGGCGGCGTGCTACACGCTTCGGTCTCATGGGAGATCCAGTCGAGCCGCGGCCGGCTCATCCGATTCGTGATGCCTTCCTCGCCGGCCTGGGCTGTGCGCTCGTCGCCGGGCTGGTGATCGCCCTCGTCGACGGGCTCGGCGCCGGCGGGGCGGCCGTCCCCACCGTGCTCGGGCTGTGGGCCCTGCCCGTCCTCGGCTTCGCCGCCTACGCCGGCGTGCTCGCCGCCGGCGTCGAGGCCGGGTTCGGTCCGCGCGCGGCGGTGCGGCTGCGCGAGGATCGCGCGCTCGACGCCAACGTCGCGGCGGCGCTGCTGGCCGGCGCGGTGCTGCTGGTCGCGCTGACGATCGCGCTCGGCCCGCCGCTCAAGATCCTGGTGGTGAAGGCGCAGCGCAAGGAGGCCGGCGCGGCGCTGTTCCCCGTGGTCGCCGCGTTCACCGTGGTCGGCGTGGCGCTCCTGGCCGTGCCGCTGCAGCGCCTGCTGCGCCGGCTGACCGCCGCGGTGCCGCCGCTCGGGCCGCTGCCGGTCAGCTGGATCGCCGCCGTCGTCGTGGTCGTGCCGCTGCTGGTGTGGGGGCGCAGCCGGCTGTTCGGCGCCGGGTTCGACACCGCGGCCCTGCCGACCACGGCGCTGTTCCAGCTGATCCTGCTGCCGACGCTCACCGTGGTGATCGGCGCGCTGGCCTATGGCCCGCTGGCCCGCGTGCGCACCAAGCTGCCGGCGCGCGGCGTGCTGGTCGGCGTCGGCGCGGTGATCGCGGTGGTGCTGGCCGGGCTGGCGCTCGGCGGCCAGCCGTCGGCGGAGGTGGCGACCGCGATCACCAACAAGGGCGGCGCGTCGCGGCTGCTGGTGGTGGTCGGCCAGACCGTGATCGATCGCGACAAGGACGGCTACTCGGCGTTCTTCCGCGGCCCCGACTGCGACGATCGCAACAAGGACGTCCATCCCGGCGCGAAGGAGATCCCCGGCAACGGCATCGACGAGAACTGCCAGTACGGCGACGCGCCGGCGGTGGCCGGCGGCGGCGCGCCGGCGGCGGATGCCGACGTGGGCACGGGCACGGGCACGGGCACGGGCACGGGCACGGGCACGGGGGCCGGCACCGATGTGCCGGCCAACAAGCGCAACGTCCTCATCATCATGGTCGACACCCTGCGGGTCGATCGCCTCGGCGTGAACGGCTACAAGCGCGACGGCGAGTCGATCTCGCCGCGCATCGACGCCTTCCTCGGCCAGGCGACCTGGTTCAAGAAGGCCTACGCCAACGCCAACAACACGCCGCGGTCGATGCCGTCGTTCATGGCGTCGCGCTACCCGTCGCTGGTCAAGGTCGACAAGGTCTACAGCAAGTACGCCAAGATCCTCGACGAGAACGAGCTCCTGTTCGAGCGCCTCAAGGCCGGCGGCTACCACACGGTCGCGATCACCTCGCACTTCTACTTCCGGCCCGAGCGCAACTTCGCCCAGGGCTTCGACGAGTTCGACAACGAGGGCGCCGTCGACATCGGGCCGTCCAACAAGGACGTCGCCGCGCCGCGCATCGTGCCGCGGGTCGAGGCCAAGCTGGCCGCGCTGGGCAAGAGCGGCCAGCCGTTCGCCATGTTCGTGCACCTGTTCGAGCCGCACTCGAGCTGGGTCGAGCACGAGGGCATGCCGGCGATCACCGAGAAGGGCACCAAGGCCCACAGCCAGCGCTACGACTACGAGGTCAAGTTCGTCGACCAGTGGATCGGCAAGATCTTCGACGCGCTCGACAAGGAGGGCCTGGCCGACGACACCGTGGTGGTGCTGATGAGCGACCACGGCGAGTCGTTCGGCGACCACTCGTTCGCCGGGGAGAGCATGTTCCACGGCACCAACCTGTATGACGAGCAGATCCGGGTGCCGTTCGCGTTCCGGGTGCCGGGCGCGACCGCGCGCCAGGTCGACAGCGTGGTCCAGCTCATCGACCTGGCGCCGACGGTCACCGACCTGCTCGGCGTCGCGCCGTCGCCGCAGTGGCAGGGCCGCAGCCTGGCCCCGGCGGTGCGCGGCGACACCCTGCCGCCGGTGCCGGCGTTCGCCGAGCTGCTCGCCTACCCGGGCTGGGACCACGACATCAAGGTGGCGATCAGCGGCGACGGCGGGTGGAAGCTGATCGACATCCTGTCGCAGCGCCGCAAGGAGCTGTACGAGCTCGCCAAGGATCCCGGCGAGAAGCGCGACCTGTGGAACGACGCCGCGGCCAGGGCCAAGCGCGACGAGATGAGCGCGATCATGGCCGGCTTCGTCGACGGCGTGCTGGCGCAGTAAGGTCGAGCCATGTCCGGCACCGAGTACAGGAACCCCAAGCCGACCGTCGACGTGCTGATCGAGCTCGACGGCCGGCCCGGCACGGTGGTGCTGATCGAGCGCGCCAACGAGCCGCGCGGCTGGGCCATCCCCGGCGGCTTCGTCGACGAGGGCGAGTGGCTGGCCGACGCCGCCGCCCGCGAGGCCAAGGAGGAGACCGGCCTCGACGTCGAGCTGCGCGAGCTGTTCCACGCCTACAGCGATCCCGCCCGCGATCCCCGCCAGCACACCGTGTCGACCGTGTTCCTCGCCCGCGCCGCCGGCACCCCGGTCGGCGCGGACGACGCCGCCCGCGCCGCGGTCTTCGCCCTCGATGCCCTGCCCTCGCCCATCGTCTTCGACCACGCCCGCATCCTGGCCGACTACGCCGCCTACCGGGCGACCGGCAAGCGCCCGCCGCCGCGGCGGTAGGCCGCGCGCCCGTCGAGGTCAGTACCACTCGGCGATGTACGACCGCAGCGCATTCTGCAGGTCGTCGGCGGTCAGCGTCACGCCGCTCCCCTGCGGCGTGGGGAAGATCCCCGGGACGACCGCGTCCACCTTCAGCCTCGGCAGCAGCTCATCCAGCAAGACGTCGAGGGCGATGCCGCCAGGTCGGTAGCGTTGCCAGTCGCCGGTCGCGCACGCCGCCGCGTACTCCTTCGCGGGCCACAGCGGGAAGACCGGTGTGCCGGCATCGTCGGTCATCATCGCCCACTCGTCGTCCCACAGGCCCCACGCCTGCTCCTCGTCGGCCACCCGCTTGACGAAGTGCTTGTACCGCGCGCGGCCGTCCAGCTTCAGGACCGCTTCGAATTCCTTGGGCGAGGTCGTTCGCATGGCGTCAGCGGGCTGGCTCGGAGCGGTCACCAGTCGCGCTGCCCGGTCAGCCGCTCGTCGTCGTTGTTCAGCCCGACCAGTCGCGCCAGCTCCTCGATCCGCTCGACCAGCGCGGTCGCCTCTTCCGTCTCGATGCAGCCCTCGCGGTCGTAGAGCGCGTTGAGCGCGTCCATGAGCCGGCGGAACACCGCCTCCTTCGAGCGCCTTGGCGCCCTGGCGCCGAGCGCGATCAGCTCCTCGGTGGCGGTGCGAAACGCGGCGTGCACGGCGCGCACGGCGCGCGGCGGCCAGTGCTCGCGCCAGCGGGCGAACGGCCGCTCGCGCAGCATCCTGGGTAGGCTGTTGGTCGCCTTCCGTGCGGCGGCGCGAGCCACCTGCTCGCGCTCGTAGCGAGCCCTGTCGGCTGCCCACTCGGCCTCGAGGGCCTCGCGGTCGTGAAGCCAGCACCACTGTCTATAGAGGTAGGTGCGGAAGTGGTCGGCGTCCTGGAAGATCATCGTCCCCTCAGGCACGGCGAGGGCCTGCAGCGACGCCGACAGCCGGGCGCGGCGCAGCGTCACGAAGTCGGTCGGGATCCGGCCGTCGAACCAGCCCTTCCAGTCATCGCCGTGCAGCGTATCGCGCTGTCCGAACGGCAGCTTCATCGGGCGCAGCCGCGCGACGGCAGCGGCGGTGGGAACCTTGTCCCAGAACCCGTCGACGACGAAGAACCTTCGCGCGCCCTCGTTCACGTCGATCACACAGAAGGCGCCGTACCGGCCGTTCGGCAGCGGGACGGCGACCACGTCGCCGACGTCGAGCTCGCGCGCGCGAGCCTGCCTGCGCATCGCCGGTCCCTTGCGGCTCACCGGATCCGCGGGTGGGTCTGGTCGCTGAACACCTGGGCGCGGAACGCGATCAGCTTGGCGTCGTCGCGCTGCCAGGCGTCGGCAGGCAGGCCGGCCTTGGCGCAGGTGCGGGCGAACAGGGTCGCGGCGTCCCAGCCGGCCTCGGGGGCGACCTGGGGCAGGAGCAGGCCGCGGCGGCCGTCGGCCTCGATGCACAGGCCGTCGTCGCCGACCGTCACGTCGGCCGGCGCGCGGACCGGGCGGGCGCCGCCGAGCACCGAGATCTCGATGGTCAGGCCGTCGAGCTCGTCTTCCTCGACGGGCGAGAAGCGGGGGTCGCGGGTGGCGGCGGCGACCGCCATCTCCTGGATCGCCCGGTACAGGGGCTTGTCGGCCTCGACGGTGCCGAGGCAGCCGCGCAGGTCGGCGCCGCGATAGAGGCTGACGAACACGCCGGCCGGCGCGCACAGCGCTTCGCGATGGGGCTTGCCGGGCGGGATGCGGCCGCTGAACGAGTGCTCGCGCAGGGTGGCGCGGGCGATGCGCAGGAGCTCGCGCTTCTCGTCGTCGGCGAGGTCGTGCGCGTACTCCACGACGATCATCGTAGCTCGCTCGCGCCCCGGGTAGAAGCCCGCGGCGGCGAGCCGTGGAGGCGGCGCAGCGCGGCCTGGGCCAGGCGGGCCAGGGCCGGATCGTCGACGGCAGCGAGCGCGGCCAGGCGGGCGATCGCCGCCGGGCGCGAGGCCGGTTCGGCGGCGGCGGCGACCTCGCGGTCGACGGCGGCGCGGGCGTCGGACAGATCCCACGCGCCGGGCAGCGCGACCAGCGGGGCGAGCTCGCGCGCGGTCGGGCCACGGCCGAGCTCGTCGAGCAGCGCGATCGCCAGCCCGGCCGGCGCGGCCTCGTCGCCGGGCGCCGACAGCTCGATGGCCTGGCGCGCGAGGGTCAGCGCGGCCCGGCTCTGGCCCGCGGCGGCGAAGCCGCGCGCGCCGCGATAGAACGTCGTGGCGGCATCGCCCGAGGCGGCGGCGGCGCGGAGCATCATCTGGAGCGCGGCGGGGGCGTCGCCGGCGTCGGCGATCGCCAGGGCGAGGCCGAACGCGAGGCGGGGGTCCTCCGGATCGGCGTCGAACGCGCGCTGGGCCAGCGCGCGGGCGCGGGCGGGATCGCCGAGCAGCGCGAACAGGTGGGCCAGGCGGGCGGCGACGTCGGCGACGTCGACGACCTCGCCCATCACCTGCTCGGCCCGCCGGCCGGCGCCGGCGCCGTCGGCGGCGAACGCGTCGCCGATCGCGACGAAATCGGGGATCAGCGCCGGGGCGTCGCCGGCGGCGAGGCGGGCGGCCAGGGCCGGCCAGGCCGGTGGCGCCGCGGCCGGCGCCCGCCGCGCGGCCAGGTGGTCGAGCAGCGCCCGCGGCCCGGCCGGCAGCGCGTCGGCCGGCGGCAGCGGCGCGCCGGGGTCGTCGAGGGTGGCGAGCGCGGCCGCGGCCCACGCCGGCAGGGTCCGGTCGGCGGACAGCGCGGCCAGGTCGACGTGATCGCGGACCGCGCGCGCCCACGACCGGAGCTGGCCGCGCGCCTCGGCGCGGCCGGCGACGATCAGCCACGCCAGCGCCTCGTCGCGGTCGGCGGCGCGGACGCCGCCCTGCTCCCACGCGGCGACCAGCGCGGGCTCCCAGGCGGGGCCGGCCGCGGCGTCGCTGCCGGCGGCGCGGATCACGTCGCAGCGGCCGCGGCTGGCGGCCGGGAACCAGCACGGGCCGGCGCCGGCGACCAGCGCGCGCTCGAGCGTGGCCAGATCGGGGCGGCCGTCGGGGCCCGACCACCAGCGGGCCGCGCCCAGCCAGGCGTCGAGCGCGGCGGCCGGATCGGCCATGGCCTCGAAGCCGGCCAGGCCGTGGGCGACCTCGAAGCCGGCCAGCAGCTCGTGGTGGGCCCGGCGGGCGCCGGCGGCGGCGAGCCAGCGCGCGCCGACCTCGACGGCGGTCGGCGCGCCCGCGGGATCGAGGCCGCCGGCCAGGACCGGATCGACCACGCGCAGGCGGGCGAGGCCGCGCGCGCGACGGCGCGGATCGGAGTGGCGGAGGTCGCCGGCGATGGCGAGCAGCGCGGCGTCGTGGGCGAGCGTCGCCGGGATCGTCGCGCCCAGCGCGCGGGCGCGGGCGACGTCGGCGTCGGCGCCCGGCGACCGGCGCGCGACCCGCGCGGTGGCGCGCGCGACCAGCAGGCGCGCCAGGCGGGCGCGATCGGCGCCGCCGACGCCGCTGCGCAGCGGGCGACCGAGCAGCTCGGCGCGCTCGAGCGCGGCCAGCGCGGCGCCGGGCCGGCCGGCGTCGTCCTCGATGGCGGCGAGCGCGGTGTACAGGTCGCGGTCGCGCGGGTCGGCGGCGATGCGGACGCGCAGCTCGTCGGCCGCGCACGCCGGGCCGCAGGTGGCGAGCAGGCGCTGCGGATCGGGCCGGGCGTGCCCGCACGCGGCGGCGACGGTCAGCCCGAGCGCGAGGGCGAGGACGCGGGCGCGGTCGATCACCGCGCGCGGCTCCGGCGCGCCGGCGTGGGGCGACGCGACGCGCGCTTCGGCGCGGGCGTGGCGTCGAGCTGCTTCACCAGCGTCCTCGGCGCCTTCACCCGCCAGCCGCGCTCGAGGCGCA
>Ga0247822_10000392_pt1 | contig 23210 bp, 14 predicted proteins | sample 13C_Cellulose_Da_FD_192423 | JGI IMG/M metagenome (GOLD analysis project Ga0247822, IMG submission 192423) | Soil microbial communities from agricultural site in Penn Yan, New York, United States - 13C_Cellulose_Day30 | ecosystem: Environmental > Terrestrial > Soil > Agricultural land | place...
CCGCCGTCCCCCCGCCGGGGGCGGGCGTTTCCTTCCCGGCCGTCACCTGGGTGGGCACGGCGACCCGGGCGAACCCGCGCTCGACAGAAAAGAAGGGGGCGAGGTGGTCGGCGAACTGCGGGTAGCGAGCCAGCCAGTCAGACGGATCGGGGGCGCCGCCGGAATCCTCGGCATTGAGGTACGCGAGGATGACGTCCTCCACGTCCAGCGGCGAATCCGGCGTCATGGCGGCTCCAGCCCAAGGTGCCTGGCGAGTTCGCGCAACTTCAGGTGCCCGCGGAGGAGTAGCCCGGCGACGGCCTTCTCGGTCTTGCCCAGGAACTCCGCGATCTCCTCGACGCGGTAGCCGTGGACGTCCCGGAGGTTGACCACGTCGCGCTGCTCCGGGGGCAACCGCTCGATGCCGTCGGCCAGGCGGAGCAGCAACTCACACCGCGCAGCCTGCTCATCGGGTGCGGGGGTGGGGGACGCCAGGAATGAGGTCACGCGGACAGAGGAGTCGGTGAGGACCTCGTCCACAGGGAACTCGCGGCGGAAGTCGCGGGCCTGGGCTTCCTCCCGCTCGACCGTGTTGATCGCCACCGTCCGCAGGACGCGCTGGAGCCAGCAGAACGCCTCGGCGTCGGTCTGCCCGCGGAGTTGGTCGGCGCAGCTCACCGCACGGGTCAGGGTCTCCTGGACCAGATCCGAGGAGTCGAACCGCCGCCGCAGCCGGGGGTCGAGTTGGAGTCGCCGCACCTGTAACCGGAGCAACGGACGGAATCGCTCCAGCAGCGAGGGGTTCACGGTCAGACTCCGCGGGGCGTCGATGTGCGGCGTTCACCATAAGTCCACCCCCCGGCTCCGTGCAAATAGATTCCCGGCCCGGCCGCCCGAACGGCACCCGCCGCTTCTGTCAGACAGGAAGGCACGCCGAACATCGCGTGGAATCTGATCGACACCACACTTTTCGAAATCCGCGAGTCATTCCCCCCGCGGCCCTGTCCATCTCCACAGGCAATAACACGGCTCGTTATCACCCGGATCACAGCTACCCGGGCGATGTCGAGCAAGCTGGAACATGCGGGATTCAAGCCCGCTGCCCGGGTCGCACTGCATTTCACTCTTGCCGCGAGGTGGACGTGCGAAAGCCCCTACTCATGGTTGCGACGTTCGTCGCGGGCGGTATGGTCGGCTGGATGCACGGTAGCCCCAATATCGCCGCGTCCCCCAGTCACGGGATGGCCAGGTGCCCCACCGAAGACGGCGGCCGGATGACGATACAACTGGTAGTAATTCCGATAAAGATCGACGCCCACGGTGACGTTGTCCTTGGTCCGAAGGATTGGTGGTTTGAAATCGGTGGAAAGGCGTACGTCGCCACACCTCCGTAACCCCGAACGAAGTGGACCGCGCCCGCCCGGGCGGGTCCGTCGGGTCGGCCGCAACCCGGGTACGCCGTCGCCGACCTACTCCGGATGAGCCGGGCGCCGCCCTGCGGTTGTCAGGCTGGACCCAGACCCGACAAGGTTTTGCCGAACCGGGGGCGGACGGGTTACGATTGGGGGAGCTGGCTCCCCGCTCGCGGATGAAGAGACGGCACGACAACGAGGCCCGACGATGCCCTGGCGTCTGATGCTCGGTCTGGGTCTGGTCCTGGGTTCCGGCGTCGGACCGCACGCCGTGGCGGACGACCCCGCGCCGGACCCGGCCCGGGCCGAGTTCTTCGAGAAGCGAGTCCGCCCCCTGCTGGCCGATCACTGCCAGCAGTGTCATGGCCCGGACAAGCAGAAGGGCGGCCTCCGCCTCGACTCGCGGGCGGCGCTGCTCGCCGGCGGGGACTCCGGCCCGGCGGTCCTGCCCGGCAAGCCCGGGGAGAGCCGGCTCGTCAAGGCGGTCGGGTACGACGGCGACCTACGCATGCCGCCCAAGAGCAGGCTTGACGTCACCCAGGTCGCCGTCCTGACCACCTGGGTGAAGATGGGCGCGCCGTGGCCGGAGGTCGCCGGGGCACGCCCCGTGACCTCCGGCTCCACGCTCAAGGTCACGGCCGCGGACCGCGAGTTCTGGTCGTTCCGTCCGGTCCGTGAGCCGAAGGTTCCCGCCGTCCGGGACGAGAGTTGGCCGCGGTCGCCGATCGACCGGTTCGTCCTGGCGAAGCTGGAGGAGAAGGGCCTCCACCCGGTCGCGCCCGCTGACAAGCGGACGCTGATCCGCCGCGCGTCCTTCGACCTGATCGGCCTGCCGCCGACCATTGAAGAGATCGAGGCGTTCCTGGCCGACGACTCGCCGGACGCCTTCGCGAAGGTAGTCGAGCGGCTGCTGGCGTCGCAGGCCTACGGCGAGCGGTGGGGCCGGCACTGGCTCGACGTCGCCCGGTACGGCGAGGACCAGGCGCACACGTTTCAGTCCCGCAAGTACCCCGACGGCTACCGCTACCGCGACTGGGTGGTGAAGGCGTTCAACGCCGACATGCCCTACGACCGCTTCGTCACGGAGCAGATCGCCGGCGACCTGCTCGACGGGCCGGACCGGCCTGGACGGCTGGCCGCGCTGGGGTTCTTCTCCCTCGGGCCGGTGTACTACGGTCGGGCATCAGCCGACGAGTTGGATGACCGGGTGGACACGCTCACGCGGGGCTTCCTCGGGCTGACGGCGGCCTGCGCCCGGTGCCACGACCACAAGTTCGACCCGATCCCGACTCGGGACTACTACGCGCTGGCCGGCGTCTTCTCCAGCACCGATTACAAGGAGTACGTGCTGACGCCCGACGGCGGCATCGACGAGAAGATGGTGTCGGACCCGACCGACAAGATGGCCCGGGACAAGAAGAAGAAGGACGCCGCCCGCAAGCCGGTCCTGCACTCCCTGGCGGAGGGGGCGAAGCCGGCGAACCTGCGCGTCCACATCCGCGGCAACCCGGCGACGCTCGGTGAGGAAGCGCCGCGGCGCTTCCTCGCTGTTCTCTCCGGCGACGACCCGCCGCCGTTCACCGAGGGGAGCGGCCGGCTCGAACTGGCACGGGCGATCGCCAGCGAGGACAACCCGCTGACCGCCCGGGTGCTGGTGAACCGCGTCTGGATGCACCACTTCGGCCGGGGCCTCGTCGGCACGCCGTCGAACTTTGGCACCCTGGGCGAGCGGCCGACGCACCCCGAGTTGCTCGACTACCTGGCTACGCGGTTCGTGGCGGGTGGGTGGTCGATCAAGACGCTCCACCGCGACATCATGCTGTCGGCGACGTACCGGCTGGGCGGCCGCCACGACGGGCGGAACGCCGCGGCCGATCCCGACAACCGGCTGCATTGGCGGATGAGCCGCCGCCGCTTGGAGGTGGAGCCGTGGCGCGACGCGATGCTGGCGGTGGCCGGCAACCTCGACCGGACGGTCGGCGGGCCGTCGGCGGACCTGTCGTCGCCGTCCAACCGCCGGCGGACGCTGTACGGGGCGGTCAGCCGGCACAACCTCGACCCGCTCCTGCGGCTGTTCGACTTCCCCGACCCCAACCTGACCAGCGACCGCCGGCCGGTCACCAGCGTTCCGCTCCAGCAGCTGTTCGTCCTCAACAGCGAGTTCATGGCCCGGCAGGCGAAGGCCCTGGCGGCCCGCCTGGCCGCCGAGCCGGACGATACCGCCCGCATCCGCCGGGCTTTTCTGCTCGCGTACGGCCGGCCGCCCACCGACCGGGAGGTGCGGCTCGGGACGGAGTTCCTGTCCGCCGGCGGGCCGGACGCCTGGGAGGCGTATGCACAGGTACTGTTGAGTTCCAACGAGTTCGCGTTCGTGGACTGACCGAACCGGAGACCGTGCCGTGACTCCGCACCTTCCGTTCGCCCCCGTCACCCGCCGTGAGATGCTCTGCCGGCTCGGCGGCGGGTTCGGCGCCGTGGGCCTGGCCGGCGTCCTGGCCGGCGACGCTGCGGCGGCCGATGGCCCGCTCGCCCCGAAGGCCGGGCACCACCCGGCGAAGGTCAAGCGGGTGATCTTCCTGTTCATGAACGGCGGGCCGTCGCACGTCGATACGTTCGACCCCAAGCCGGCACTGGAGAAGTTCGACGGCAAGGATCCGCCCTCAGGCCCGGCCCGCAAGGGCAAGTTGATGAAGTCCCCGTTCGCCTTCAAGAAGGCCGGCCGCAGCGGCATCGAGGTGAGCGAACTCTACCCCGAGGTTGCCAAGCGGATCGACGATGTGTGCGTGGTCCGGTCGATGCACCACGAGACCCCGGCCCACGAGCGCGCGCTCTTGCTGATGAACTCCGGCAATGTGCAACCGATCCGGCCGAGCTGGGGGTCGTGGCTGACCTACGGGCTGGGCACGGAGAACCAGAACCTGCCGGGGTTCGTCGTCCTCTGCCCCGGCAAGCCGGTGGTCGGGCCGCAGCTGTGGTCGAACAGCTTCCTGCCCGCGGTCTACCAGGGCACGCACATCAACAACAAGACGATCGACCCGAAGACGGTGATCCGCTACCTGGAGGCCCGCCTGCCCCGGCCGGAGCAGCGGCGACAGCTCGACCTGCTCCGGGCGATGAACGAGTTGCACCGCGACGCCCGCGGCCCGGACGGGCAGCTCGACGCCCGGATCGAGTCGCTGGAGCTGGCGTACCGGATGCAGTTCGAGGCGCTGGACGTCTTCGACCTTGGCCAGGAGCCGAGGGCGGTCCGGCAGCGGTACGGGCCGGGCGAGTTCGCCGACGCCTGCCTGGTCGCGCGGCGGCTGGTCGAGAAGGGCGTGCGAGTGGTCCAGATCTACTACGGCGATAACCAGCCGTGGGACGACCACAAGGACATCGGCCTGCACCGCGACCACGCGGGCAAGAGCGACCGGCCGATCGCCGCGCTGCTGGCCGACCTGAAGGCGCGCGGCCTGTGGGACGACACGCTCGTCCTGTGGGGCGGGGAGTTCGGCCGCACGCCGACGTCCGAGGGGGCCAAGGGCCGCGACCATCACAGCAAGGGGTTCAGCATGTGGCTGGCCGGCGGCGGGGTGAGGGGCGGGCACGTCCACGGGACCACCGACGAACTCGGCATCGACGCGGTCGAGGACCGGGTCCACGCTCACGACCTGCACGCCACCATCCTGCACCTGATGGGGATCGACCACGAGCGACTGACCTACCGCTACAGCGGCCGCGACTTCCGGCTGACCGACGTCCACGGACAGGTGGTGACGGGCGTCCTGGCTTGAGGGGCCGGGGTCCACTCTCCTCAGGGTGTCCGCCGCAGCGCCCGGCCGGGGCGGGCGCTGGTGGGTCGGCCCCGGTCGAGGACCACCTGCCCGTTGACGACCACGTAGTCGATCCCCTCGCCGTAGCGGAACGGGTCGGTGTAGGTGGATTTGTCGATCACCTTCTCCGGGTCGAAGAGGGTCAGGTCGGCAAAGCCGCCGGGGCGGACGAGACCGCGGTCGCGGAGGCCGAGCCTGGCCGCGTTCAGCGCGGTCATCTTCCGCACCGCATCCTCCAGGGTCAGGAGCTTCTTCTCGCGGACGTAGACGCCGAGCACCCGCGGGAAGGTGCCGAAGTTGCGCGGGTGCGGGTTCCCCCGCCGCAGCGGCCCCTCGGTCGCGTACGCCGACCCGTCGGACCCGACCGAGCACCACGGCTGCCTGAGTGCCAGGTTCATGTCCTCCTCGGTGTGATGGGCGTACACCGTCGGCACCGACCCGCCCTCGGCGATCAGGAGATCGAACAGCACGTCCAGCGAGTCCGGGGCCGGTTCCTTCCCCTTGGACAGCCCGGCGATCACCCGGTCCATCGTCAGGCCCTCGTACGCACCCTTGCCGCTGACGAGCATCCGCGACCAATCGCCGCCGACTGCGGTGTAGTGGTTGTACCACCCGGGGATTCCATCCTTGATGTCCCGCTTCAGCTTCGCCCGCTGGGCCGGGTCCCGGAGCCGGTCGAGCATCTTCGCGGTGCCGCCCTCGTGCGCCCACGGCGGGATGATGCTCGCGAGGTTGTTGTTCCCCCGGGTGTACGGGTAGACGTTGGCTTGCACATCGACCCCGCGTCGCCGGGCCGCCTCGATCAGGGCGACGACCTCGGCCATCCGGCCCCAGTACTTCTGGTCGGCGATCTTCAGGTGGATGACGTCCACCGGCACCCCGGCCCGCTCGCCGACCGCGATCGCCTCCTTCACCGCCTCGAACACCCCCGTCCCCTCGTGGCGGTTGTGCGTCGAGTAGATCCCGCCGTGCTTCGCCACGACCTTCGTCAACTCCACCAGGTCGTCGGTGGTGGCCAGCGACCCCGGAGGCATCGCCAGCATCGTCGAGAGGCCGAACGCGCCGTCCTTCATGGCGGCGTCGAGGACTTCCTTCATCCGGGCGAACTGCTCCGGCGTCGGGCGGTCGTGGGACTCACCCATCACCGCCTGCCAGACGTTGTCCAGCCCGACGTAGGAGGCGACGTTGACCGCCGTGCCAGACTTCTCCAGCCGGTCGAAGTACCCGGCCAGCCGCTCCCAGCTCACCTTGTCGCCCGCCAGAGCCGGCCGCCGGGCCTTCCCGGTCCACGGCCCGGCCGACTGCCCCTCGCCGAGAACCTCGGTCGTCACCCCCTGGCGGACCTTGCTCGGGGCCGAGCCGTCTTCGAGCAGGAGGTAGTCCGAGTGGGAATGGATGTCAATGAACCCCGGGGCGACCACCAGCCCGCGGGCGTCGATCTCCCGCTTCGCCGTTCCCGGCGGCACCCGGCCGACGGCGACGATCCGGTCGCCGCGGATGGCCACGTCGCCATGGAACCACGGGTTGCCGGTACCGTCCACCACCCGTCCGTTGCGGATGAGCAGGTCATACGCCGGGTCGGTCGCCGGCGCGGGTGGGGCGAGCAGGACGAGGAGGGCGACAGCCAGGATTCGCATGGGTCCGACCCGGTAGGGAACGATCGGGGCCGCGAACCCCGTCCGGGTGGTTCGCGGCCCCGATGGTAGCACGGAGCGGCGCTTCCGTCTCCCGTCCGGGTGGGGCCGCGGCCGAAGTGGCGGATCGCCTCCACCGCGTCAGCCGGGGGTTGGGCCGTTCCACCTCATGGGCGGCCTGATCGAGCGCCGCCGACTTCGGCCAGGCTGCGGTGTTTGGCCGGTGGGGGCTTGCTTGACGGCAAGCCCCCACCGGCCGCTTCCGTTTCAATGGCCGGGCGGGGAGATGGTCCCCTCGAAGTAGCCGCTGGTGGTGCCCGCCGCCGGGTCGTACAGCCGCACGGCGGTGAAGCCCCCGGTCGCGCCCGCGAAGCGGCCCGTGCCGCCGGTGATGGTCGCGACCTCCACGATGCGGACCACGCCGGGAACGTCCGACGGCCCGGCCTGCCCGCTGAACTCGGCGGTCAGAGTGGAGCCGTCGGCCGCGACGAAGTGGAAGTACCCGGTTGCCGTGCGCGTCGTGGTATCGACGACGTGGGGGACCTCCAGGGTGAACTTGCCCAGCATGGTCGCGGTTCCGTCCGCGTCGATGTCCACGCCCACCCGGGTATCGTCGATCGGCGTGCGGGTGACGTCGCCCTCCAGACTCCCCTTGAACGGAACCCCCTCCGCTGCCGCCGCGGGGCCGCCGAACCCCAGGGCGGCCACGAGCGCCAGCGCGGCGCCGACCCGGCGCGCATTCACGAGACAGGACATGGAATCCTCCACCGGTCTGCGTTAGAGTGGAGAAGCCTCGCGGCCGGCGCGCAGACCTGGCGCCAGTCGGGGGCACCCGCGAAAGCGGGTCCGCGGGCCGGTGAGTGTCCTTCTTCGCGGTTGGGACTCACCGGCCGCTTTTCATGCCGGGTCGGCCACGACGCCCCTTCGCGTCGAGCGGACTCCGGGAGCCTGATTTCTCACCAGTCTAAACCCAGCACTCCGCCGTCGGCGGGCGTCACGGCCTGCCACCAGGTGTCGCCGCTGACGCCCGGAGCCAGCGGGCGGACGCTGCCGTCCGCCAGGCCGACCAGTATGCCCCCGGGGTGGGCGGTCGAGGCCCGCGTCGGGTCGCAGTTGCCCAGGAACGGCGTCGGCCGGAGCTGGAACTTTGAGCCGGGGCCGATGGCGGCGGGCGCTCCGCGGGTCGCCAGTGCGGCGATCGCAAACCCCGGCTGGTACGCCTTGCCCGGCAGGACCATCGGCGGGGGTAGCCAGGAGAGGAGCAGCGACGTGCAGTACGCCCACGCGTTCCCGCCGTCCCGGAACGCCGGCGCCAAGTCCGCGTTGGAGCAACGGGCGTACTTCTCGGCGTGGAGGATGGTGTTCGAGGTGCCGTCCGGGAAGTCGGTCGGGATCCTGGCGCGGCCCTGCGGGCCGGGCGGGTCGCTCTTCCCCGACACGAACCCGTTGGGCGCGTAGCACGCCGCGCCGAACGAGTACCCATCGACCGTCACGACCCCGTCCGGCCCGGCGCTCGGGTCCGAGGGGCACAGGAAGACGGCCACGCGCCGGCTGTAGACGAGGTTGTTGCCCGGGTAGTACAGCACGGTCGGCCCGACCGGCGCCGTGAACGGCGCGTTGCCCAGGGCCTCACGGTAGATGTTGCCTTGTTCGACGTACGGCAGCAGGTGGAACCAGTAGGTGCCGAACTCACCGTTGGCAGTGACGGGGGTGTAGCCGATGCCCGGCGGCAGGTGCTGCCGCGCGTCGTGGTAGTTGTGCGCGGCGAGGCCGATCTGCTTGAGGTTGTTAGTACACTGGGTGCGGGCGGCGGCCTCGCGGACCTTCTGGACGGCCGGCAGCAACAGGCCGATCAGGATCGCGATGATCGCGATCACCACCAACAACTCAATGAGTGTGAAGGCGCGCCGCGGGGCCAACTTCATGAGCAGGTACATGGCTGCCGCCTTTCTGCAGGGCATTTATGGGTTGTCGCAGTGCGGGTCGAAGTCCCTCCCCGCGTCGGGTTCGCTACCGGGTCGGCTCTTCTCCCAGTTTCGATACGTCCCAGACCTTGACCGTGCGGTCGCGGCTGCCCGAGTACAGGCGCGGACTGCCGGGGTTGGGACTGAACGCCACGCTGCTGACGAGGCCGGTGTGGCCGCGGAAGCTCCGGACGAGCCCGTGGTTGGTGTGGCTGTCCCACACCTTCACGGTGCTGTCCTCGCCCGCCGAGGCGATCCACCAGCCGTCGGGGCTGAAGGCCACGGCATAGACGTCCCCCCCGTGGCCCCGGAGGGTGTGGAGTGGTTCGGCCGTCCGGACGTCCCAGATCTTGACGCTGTTCTCCTCGCCGCCCGTCGCCAGCCGTTCGCCGTCCGGGCTGAACGCGATGTTCAAGCCCGGCCCGTGAACCCGTCCGCGGACGGTAGCGCGGGGCCTTTGCTCCTTGTCCAGGCGGGTTGCGTCCCACAGGTTGACGTCCCCGTCGGCGCTCACTGTGGCCAGATGCTTGCCGTCGCTGCTGAACACGGCCCCCCGCACCACCCGCTTGTGCGTGCCGAGCAGTCGGATTAGGTCGCCGCTTAGCCCGTCCCAGACTTGCACCCGCCCGTCCGTCCTCCCCGTGACCAGGTATCGCCCGTCGGGGTTGAACGCCACGGCGAGGAACTCCGGGTCGCCCGGAAGCGCGCCCGGGAGCGTGAAGACTTCTCGCCCGGTTAGCGGGTTCCAGACCTTGACCGTGAACAGACCGCCGTCCGCGCCGGCGGTGGCGATCCGCTGACCGTCGGCCCGCCAGGCCGCGCAGAAGACGATGTCCCGGTGCTGGTCGAACTCGGCGCTGACCCGTCCGGTCTGCGCGTTCCAGACCTTAGCCGGGGTTCCGAAGCCGCCCGAAACGACCCGGCCGTCGCGACTGGGCGCCAGGGTCCAGACCTCGTTGCCGTGCAGCGGGTAGGTTTCGAACTCCTGGCGCTCGTCCCCCTGGAGCGGGGTCGCGTCCCAGATGCGGATGTCCCCGTCGAGGCTGGCCGAGGCGAGCCGCTGGCCGTCTGGGCTGAACGCCACGCACCCGCACGCCCCGGTGTGCCCGCGGAGGCCGAGTACCTCCCGGCCGGTCGCCGCGTCCCAGAGGTGGACCGTCTTGTCCTCGCCGCCCGAGGCGAGGCGCCGGCCGTCCGGGCTGAAGGCGACGCACAGGACCAGTCCGCCGTGCGGCAGCCGGTGTACGAGTTCGCCGGTCGCCGTCTCCCACACGTCCACACGGCGGTCGAAGCTGGCCGCGGCCAGCCGCCGGCTGTCCGGGCTGAACGCCAACGCGCAGGCGGGGTGGCGGGTGTCCCGGGTGTCGGTGAAGACGCGCATCGGCTTGCCCTCGGCCGTCGGATCCCAGAGCCGGACGCTCCCCCGCCAACTCCCCGACGCCAGCCGCCCCCCGTCGCCACTGAACGCGACACTGAGGCGCTTCTCGCCTCCGGCGTCGAACCGGTGTAGGAGCCGACGGCCCTCCCAGTCCCAGACGCTCAGGGAACCATTGTCACCGGCCGCGAGTCGTCGGCCGTCGGGGCTGAACGCCACGGCGTGCGCGGTCCCGTATGTGTGAGCGGCGTCGCAGGGTTCGCTGAACACCGCGGTGCCGGTCGCCAGGTCCCAGACCTTCACCTTCTTGTCCTGGCCCGACCCGAGGCCAACGGAGGCCACATACTTGTCACCGGGGTGGAATGCCACGCTGGACACGTAGCGGTCGTGTGCGTTCGGGATCGTCCGGACCACCCTTCTCGTCCTGGTGTCCCAGACCTTGATGGTCCCGTCCCCGCATGCCGCGACGAGGGATTCGCCGTCGGCGCTGAACGCCAGGCTGTTGGCCTCGGTCTTGTCGTGGAGGATCACCGGCTCCACTTTGCAGTGCCGCGTGAGGTAGCGCCACTCCCACCCGCGCAGGTCTTCCGGGCAATCCTTGAGAAGTTCCAGGGCGCGGCTCAGGTTGTCCGCTGACAACTCGCGGTGAGCCAGCGCGATGAGGTGGAAGTACGTCTCCACCCGCCTGCCCTCGTTGGTCTGCTTCAGGTCGTCCTTGGCCCGGGTCTCGGCTTGCAGCGCGTTCGCCGTTGCCCGCTGCTCGCTCGCGATCAGTAGGGTGCTCGTCGCCAGTCCCGCGACCGCGGTCACCATCACCAGCCCCCCGGCCGCGGCCGTCACCACGGCCCGCTTGTTCCGCCGGGCGAACTTGCGGAGACGATACCCCGCCGACGGCGGGCACGCCTGCACCGGCTCGTCGGCCAGGTAGCGCTCGACGTCGGCGGCCAGGGAGCCGGCCGTCTCGTACCTCCGGGAGCGGTCCTTCTCCAGGGCCCGCATGGCGATCCAGTCCAGCTCCCCGCGCACCAGGCCGCTCAGCCGCTTCGGCTCCAGCCCCCGGTCGGCCGCGATGGCCGGCAGCCCCCCGGTCGTCGAGAGGCGGGTACTCGGCTTCGGCGGTTCCTCCTCGCGGATGAGTCGCAGCACCTCCAACAGTGTCACCTCCTTGAACCGCCCGCGCTCCAGGGGCGTCGTCCCGGTCAGCAACTCGTACAGCAGCACGCCGAGCGAGTAGACGTCGCTGCGGGTGTCCACGTCCAGTTGGTTGACCTCTGCCTGCTCCGGGCTCATGTACTCCAGAGTGCCGACGACCGAGCCGAACTCGGTGAACAGCGTCTTGTCCGTCAGCCGCTGCCCGGTCGCCTTGGCCACCCCGAAGTCGATCACCTTCGGGACCGGCCGGCCGTCGTACAGGCAGACCATCACGTTGGACGGCTTGAGGTCGCGGTGGATGATGCCCTTCTGGTGCGCGTGCTGTATCGCCCGGCACACCGGCACGAACAGCCCCAGCCGGTCCTCGCACGTCAGGCGGTGGTCGTCACAGTACCGGGTGATCGGCACCCCCTTGACCAACTCCATGACGAAGTACGGCCGCCCGCGGTCGGTCGTGCCCGCGTCGAGGACCCGGGCGATGTTCGGATGATCCATCAGGGCCAGTGCCTGCCGCTCCGCCTCGAACCGGGCCAGCACCTGCCGCGAGTCCATCCCCGGCCGGATCAGCTTCAGGGCGACCTTGCGCTGGACCGGGTGGGTCTGCTCGGCCATGAAGACCGTGCCCATGCCGCCCTCGCCGAGTTGCTGTAACAGCTTGTACGGTCCGACCACCATGCCGGGGCGCTCTTCGGTCGCCGGTTGCTCGACGGTCAGGCTCAGGTCCGCGGGCGGCCCGTCCAGGAAGCTGCCGGCCTGCTCGTGCTGGCTTAGCAGGGCCTCCACCTGCCGGCGGAGCGCCTCGTCGGTCCCGCAGGTTTCCCGCAGGTAGGTCTCGCGCACGGCCCGGTCTTCCCGCTCCAGGGCGGCGAGGAAGACCTCCTTGACTCGCCCGAACTCGGGGTTCATGACAGGGTCCTTTGCGCGCTCGGCCTCTACGGAGATAGGCGCCGTTCGCCCGCCCGGAATCTCAGAAGGGGCACAAGAAAGTGTGATGGGAGATCAGACTGGCTCGCCGCCACCCAGCTCCTGCAGCAACCAGGCGCGGGCGAAGGCCCAGTGGCGGTAGGCCCCGGCGCGGGAGACGCCCAGGGCCTCGGCCGCCTCCTCCACCGACAGGCCGGCGAAGTACCGCAGTTGCACGAGTCCGGCGGCCTCCGGGTCCCGATGGGCGAGCTTGCCCAGCGCCTCGTCCAGGGCGAGCAGCTCCTCGGCCTCCGCCGGAGGGGACGGGACCGCCTCGTCCAGATCGACCCGCCGCCGACCACCGCCTCGCTTGTCCCGGAGTTTCCGGCGGGCGGCCTCCACCAGCAGGCGGCGCATCGCCTCGGCCGCGGCGGCCAGGAAGTGGCCGCGGCCCTGGAACGTCCGCGACTCCCCCGGGCCGACCAGGCGCAGGTAGGCCTCGTGGACCAGGGCTGTGGCCTGGAGCGTCTGGCCGGGCTTCTCCTGGGCCAGCCTGTGGGCAGCGAGGCGGCGCAGCTCGTCGTAGACGAGCGGGAACAACTCCGCCGCGGCTTTCGGGTCCCCGGCGGCCGCGGCGTCGAGCAAGTGGGTGACGTCGGACATTTGCCCGAGTGTACCGGCCGGCGGGGCCGACGGCACGAACAACCTGCCGTGATCCTTGCTACACCGCCTCCTCACGACCGCGGATCCGGCGGTGCGGGACCAGCATACATACGGGGTCGGTTCGGCGGCCACGATCAAGGACCAGAGTCGGGCGAGTTGACGTGCTGCTGTCCACTGTCTAACCGCACCTGATTCCAAGGTGGTCGGACAGTCGCTGTGCCAGCGCTACAAGGGTTAGTGAAGGGTTGGCGGTGGGAATGTGTGGAAAGACGGATACGTCGCAGCAGTAGAGGTTGCGGTAACCCTCGAACTTGAGGTTCTCATCGACAACGCCGGAGTGGTCGTTGGACATGCGGAGAGAGCCGCCTGCGTGATGCACGGTTCCGAAAGCAGCGTAGTCCAGTTTCTCCGCGGGGTCGAAGTCCGCGCCCAGGTAGCCAAGGATCCGATTGCGAAGGTCAGTGACCTCCGCTTGCAGGTACAGTCCTGTATCGTTGGGACGGACCTCGACCTCCAGCTTTTGCGCCGGCCCAAGGTAGTGAAGTCGGTTGAGGTCATCGAGCGGGCTGTCCATGAGGAACTTGATCGCCACCCAGGTGACGCCCCCCGTATCCGTGACCTGCTTGAACACGTCGTCGTCCGCGTGGCGTGCGAGCCAGTACTGCGGGTTGACGAGCAGTTCGACGTTGTAAGGGTGAGCCGCACCGTCCTTGTGCCACAGGAGTACCTTGGAGTGGTGCAGCGCGCCGCTGAACGGGCTGGACGTTGGTAGCCGGTAGCAGCTCGTCCCGAAGAAGGCCGGATGATCCGTTAGTCCGACGCCCACCTTGTGGTTGGGATCCGCGAGGCCGCTGGCCATGGCAATCCGTGGACTCTCGAGCGAGCCGGCGGCCAGCACGATAAACCGGCCGACGTAACGCCGTTCCACGCCGCCGATCAGATCCTGGCACACCACCGCCTGCGCTTCGTCGCCTCCCGTCTCGATCCGGGTGATGAGGTGATTCAGGTTAACTGTGAGGCAGTCCCGCCCGATCGTGCCGCCGTAGGAGAGCGAGTCGAGCAGGAGGTCCGCGGTGGAGAAGACGCCGGTTGAGGTGTCCGTCACCTCGGTGATCGACCAGCGCGGCCGCCAAAAGCCCCGTCGGCGGATGTTGGGCTGATGCATGGAGCGGGGCAGGTCGGTGACGTTCAACTCGCGGAACTGGCGCCGCAGTTTGCGGACGAGTCTATCCTGGTACGTTCCGAGCGTGCGACACTTCCGCAAGAGGCGCTCGGCTCGGTCGTAGCCGTCGGGCCCCAGCAGGTGGGCGCCGACGCTCGCGGGCCAGTAGTCCATCTCCCAGTCGTGCATCCTGGGGATCAGCCCTTCCCAGTACACGGACCGTCCACCCAGATTCATCTGCACGCCGAACATCAGGCAGGAACCAGGGCGATTGACGTAGTGGCCCACCTGGTGGTTCCACGCCGTCGCCAGGTTATGCTCGTACCCGGGCAAGTTGTCGATGTGCGTGTGGAATGGCATGCTGCCCGCGTCCAACACGAGCACGCGGCGCCCATGAGTATCCGTTAACCCATCTGCCAGGGTGGCGCCGCCCATCCCCGAACCAATGATGATCACGTCATAAACGATGCTCTCGTCGAAGTTGCCCGGGACGGCGTCCTGTTGGATCTTGGTCTTAGTCGTTGTCAGGTTGTCGTACGGATGGACGTACCGCGGCACGGGATCGGGGAAGGTGATTTCGCCGTCGGAGAAATGAGCCACGGTGCCCCGTGCCACGTCTACGGTCACGTCGTCCTGGTGCATCGGCTTCGCGCGATCGAGCACGAAGCGGAGCGCGAGACGCCTGGGGTAGCGCGCGGGGTCCAGGCCGAAGATCCATTGGCCGCTCTTGCCCTGGTCGTCCGTGTAGTACGCTCCGAAGACGTCCTGATCCCAGCCGTCCCGGACGCTTCGGAGGGTGATGAGATGGCTCGGGCGGTATCGTTCTGTCCGTAGCGTCACAAAGAACAGGTCCGGCGACAGCCGGGCTTCCGGGGGGATGCCCGGCGCTGGCGCCGCCTTCTCGTGGCCGCGCCAGCCGCTGTGATACAAGAGGTGCTGAAAGGAAGGCCGCTGTTTGTCCGGAGCATCACCGGGCCGATCCATGTCGGTATCCCAGCTCGCGGGCTTTCGATAGGTCACCTTGCGCACAATATAGCATCGCGGGGAACTCCCGAGTAGAGTGCAACGGGTTCGTGGGCAGCACCCCCTTCAGGCCCCAACTCGGAGTACGATTCATGCACTGGTCGTCGCTGGACGAGGCGCAGCGATACGAGAAAATCGTACTTACCAACGGTCGGCTGTTTGTCCACGGCATTGCCATCACACTGCAGTCGCACGTCCTCGAATTCGCCTACACCCAGTCCTGGCATTGTCGGTTCGCCATCGACTCCTCCGGCGCCCAGGGCCTGGTGTGCGGCTGGCAGCGGATGGTCCACGAACCCTCCTACGAGACGGGTTCTTACGGCTCCTACGGCGCGGACACTTCTGATGCCCGGTACGTCTCGTATGACGCCGCCGCCGACGATCCCTCCGCCCGTTCCCTCGATTCCGGGGGCGGGGTGTCGGGCCAGCAATCGTCGGACGCCCACTCGCGTGCGTTCGTCACCCTGGTCGGCATGAACGAGCACGGGACGATCCGCCTCGTCTACTTATCCAAGATCGAAAATGTCTCCCTGTCGCTCGACGCCTTCAAACTGGAGAGGGCCGAAGTCGTACTTCATTTCCAGGCCACGAAGACCTTGTACGAGATCATGCACGTCAACGACGGGGCAGAGAAATGACCGCTCCGGCGCGGGCAGCGGTGGAGGTCGTCATCGCGAACAGGTCGGGTGGTTCTCTCCCGTGGCCCGGGTCCGCGGCGTTTCCCGCCCCGACCGTCGTGAACTCCCCCGGCCGTGCGGAGATTGGCTACCTGCGACACGTCTGCGAGAACTACGACCGCCTCGCGGACGTTACGGTCTTCCTCCCCGAGGACGGGGCCGCCCGCTATCCGTGGATCCCGGACCGGGTGCGCGGCCTGCCAGGCGACGTTTCGTTTCTCGCGCTGGGCGAGGAACTGCTCGTCGAGGACCTCGGCAGCCTGCCGGGCGGTCAGAGCCGCCTGCTGGCGGAGATTTGCGCAGACTGGTCGTTGGACACCCCGGACGTCGCCGCCTGCCACGCCGGCTCGATGTTCGCGGTCGCGCGGCGACTAGTCCTCAGCCGACCGCGCGGAGTGTACCAGCGGACGCTGGAGCGGGCTCGCTCGCACCCCGAGGTGGCCGGACTTCTTGAGCGCCTGTGGCACCTCGCCTTTGCCGCGCCGGCGTCACGCCGCGGCATTGTGACGGCGGGCGACTCGCCGATCTTCCGCGACCTCCAGTTCCTCATCCTCTCACTGCAGGACTGCAACGACTTCCCCGTGGTCGTCTACGACCTGGGCCTGGCGACTCACGAACTCCAGTGGTGCCTGAGCCAACCCAATGTGAAGTGTCGTCCGCTGCCGCCGCTGACCCCGGCCATGGCCCGGTTCGTTGGGTCGCACCGCTGGCAGGCGTGGCTGAAGCCGACCTACCTCCTGGACGCGCCCTTCGACCGCATGCTGTGGCTCGACGCAGACTGCGTGGTGCTGGACTCTGTGGCCGACGCGTTCTCGTGCGTGGGGGAGGGGCCCCTGCTGCTGCCCGAGGTTTGCCCCGGAAGTGGGCGGAATCATCCCCGCCTATACGACTTCTTGCCCATCGCCGATCCCGGGCACCGGGAGGTCGAGATCAACAACGGCGTCATTGGCCTGGACCGCCAACGCGACCGGCCGCTGCTGGACGCCTGGCTGTACGCGGTGGAATGGGCGATCCGAAACGAAGGGCACAGGCACCTTCTGCGCTGGTACGACCAGGGGGCCCTGGTGTGGGCGATCTGCAAGACGGGACTGACAGACTCCGTGACGACGGACCAAACGTGGAACTACCCCGCGAAGCCGGTGTCGGATGTCCTGCGCCACGCCGTCGGCAACCACCGGAGCGTATTGGCTTCGATTCGCGACCTCCATCCCGACGCCCGTATCGTGCACTGGTTCGGATTGAATAAGCTGTCGGTGGCCCTGGATCGGGAGATCCGCGAACTGTTTGTCAGCCGCGACGGACCTGGTGAACCTGAACCGCGGGTACTTTAAGTGTTCCGTTTGTTCCGTTAGCGTTGTGAGGGGATGGACCGTGCCACGCGAAAGCCAACGCCGTTCAGCCGCTTGTCTGGTGCGAGACCCTGGCGATGTGTGGCGCGGAGATTTCGGGCGGGGTTGTCGAAAGCGCCTCCGTGGATGACGCGCAGTTCCTCGGTCATGGGTTCGGCCCGCGGGTGCGTCAATTCCTCCCCGTCCGGTCCGAGCAAGTCGTCGCACCATTCCCAGAGGTTGCCGTGCATGTCGAACAGCCCCCAGCCGTTGGGCAACCGGCTGCCGCATCTGGCCGTGCGGTACTCGGACCCAAAGATGGCGTAGCGATCCAGTAGTTCGACACCATCGCCGAACGCGTAGGCGTAGGTGGAACCGCAGAGGCACGCGTACTCCCACTCGGCTCCGGTCGGCAGGCGATAGCCGTTGCCATCTTTTTGGGGGGCGAACCAGGTACCGCCGCGCTTTTCGTAATACTCTGGCAACCCTTCCCGGTGGCTCAACCAGTTCAAAAAGAGGACGGCGTCCTCCCAGCTCACGCTGTTGACCGGGTGCTCCGCGCTAGGGCTGACCTGCGGATCGTACCCCCAGTCTGCCAATTGACGGGCCTGCTCTCGAAAGCGTGAATAGGCTTCAGTGCTGACTTCGCAATCGCTGAGCAGGAATGATGCGACGGCAATGGTGCGCGAGACCGGAACCTTCGCCCCGGGGTCGGCGCGGCGGTACTGGCCGCCCGGAATTTGTACCATTGTCATGTTCAGCGAGTTATCCGACCACTCGTAATGACCCTGTTTTTGAGCCAAAACCAGGCCTTCCGGCGCGGGCCGCGGTTCCTTCCAGGCCTTCAGGGCATAGAGTGCGGCGCCATGAGTCCCCGCGTCCGGCGCTCGCTGATACAGGGTGCTGACCACTTCCCGGATGCGGCTCGCACGGTCGGCGGGGAGAGAGCCGAGATCCAACCGGCCCAGCCCGGCACAGAGTGCCGAGCGCAGCTCCGCCGGCAGCGACGCGGCGAGGGCGTCTATCTGCTCCTCCGTCCAGTTCAACCAGTCGGGGACGTGCTCGATAAAGAGCGCGCGATCCGCAGGGGTCGCATCGAGCCGGGTTATCTCGACTGCCGGCCCCGGATCCCCGAGATTTAGCGCCAGCAGTGCGGTGACCGCCCGTGCTCGATCCGCGTTCGGGTCGCTCGTCCCGATTCGGGCAAAGTGCCGCGCGAGGGAACGCCTGGCCTCGGCGGCATCCGCCGAGAGCGCGGCGTGGATGTTATCGCGCTCGTCCTGTGACGCGGCCGCCGCCTCAATGACGACCACGTCCGTTTCCGGCCGTCCCATTGCCGCCAGCGCGACCGCGGCGTGCAGCCGCCGCATGGGATCTTGCGCCGGGTCGAGCGCGTTGCGGCGGAGGGTCGGCGTGACAATGAGCCGGTACGGGCGCAGGTCCTCGATCGCCTGGGGAACCGCTTTCGCTCTGGCGTTGAGCAGGTTGTTGGCTTTCGCTTGCGCGTGGAGCCAGGCAGCCAGCGCACAACACACGAGGGCCAGGGGGATGGCAAACATGGCCACGCGCCCGCAGTGGTAGCGCCACGCCCTCCGCATCATACGACGCTCGGGTTGTGTCCAGGTGGTGCGCCGTGTCAGCAACTCGATACTGATCGCCTCCCACAGGAGCGGCAACTGCCGGTTCTCAGGACTTACCTGCCAGTTCTCCGACCGCCGCCGCAAACAAATTGCCGCCCGGCCGCTCGGAGTCTGCTTGTCTTCCAGGTCCAGCCAGTCTCTCAAGGATCGGACCACGTAATCGTGCGTTAACTGGTAGTGATGCCCGGCCGATGCCATCCGTCCCGGGGTGTCCGCATCGTCCGGGTTGATCGTTTGCCCGTCCGTGCTGGTCGGCGTGATCAAACGCAGGTCGCAGTCGAGAATCCGGAGCAAGTCCTCGAACGCCGCCGGCCGCATCGCGTAGCCGGACACCTCCAACAGTCGCTCGCGCGGCTGCGAGCCGGCTCGTATCCCGCTGCCGGGTTCCGGGAGCAGCGCCTTCAGAACGCGGCGGGCCGCCTGCTGGTGGTAGCGGTGCGCGACGGGCGCCGTGGTGGCAGAGAACGTTTCCCGCAAGAACGTCGATTCGAGGCGGCCGACGCCGCCAACCTCCTTGAGGCTGGCCACCACCCACGGGCGCCCCTTCATCAGTTCGGCGAATAACGCGAGGCGCACCGAAATGACCTTGCCCTCCTGTGCCAGGGCGGCGACGGCCTGGTCGATGAAGGCGGTTTGCTCCCTGGTGCGTTGACCGGGGTCGTCGGGTAAGCAGCCGTAGGCGCGGCCGAGGGCGGCCAGTACGGTGCGGGCGTGGAGCGGGTCGAAAAGATCGACCAGTCGGGAATTCTCCCCCTCACGAACGCGAATCTCCAACTCCTGCATGAAGCGGCTGACCGCAAGCCAGAAATCGTCCCGCACCATGACGACCGCTTGCAATCCCCTGCCGTCGCACTGCCGCAGCGCTCGCACCAGTTCTGTATCCTTCTCATTGCGCGTGGCGTGCAACCATTGCTCGAACTGGTCGAGCACCAATAGCACCTTCTGGCCCGGCTTCAGGGACCGGCCGCGCCTCAGGGCCGCGAGCGTTTCGACGAGATCGAGGTTGCCGGGAAGCCCGGGGAAAAGTCGCCGCAGACCCTTGAGCAGGCGGGCTTCGGTTTCGTCGCCGGCCGCCTCAACGTAGACTACCGTCACCGATCTTGCCAGTACCGGCAACAGTCCAGCCTTCACGAGCGACGACTTGCCACAGCCCGAAGGGCCGTAGATCAGCCCCACGGAAAAAGTGCCCTCGCCATCCGCGGCCTCGATGCGGTTTTTCCAGAACCGAATGGCGTCCGGCAGCCCGTCCCGATCGCGAGGTCCGGGCAGTAGGTGAAGAAAAAAGTACGCGTCAGACGCATCGAAAGAGCGCAGTCCCTTTGGCACGACCTTGATTGCCTGCGAGCCAGTGGGCGTCGGGAGTGAGCCGGCCGCTGGTGCGCTCGCTTCCGCTTGGTGGAGATCGTCGGCCGTGACCGTGGACCCCTCCGCGGCCGATGCTGCCAGGAAATGCCGCAAGTCGTCAGCCATGTCCCGCGCTGTCGCGTAACGATCGGAGGCCCGCTTGGACAACGCCTTGAAGCAGATGCGCTCAAGTTCTTTCGGGATGGCGTGGATGAGCTGGCGGAGTGGGTCAGGTTCCTTGCTGAGGATCTCCTGGCGCACTTCAGTCTTTGAATCACTGCGGAACGGCCGCCGCCCGGCCAGCAACTCGTAGAAGACGATACCAAGACTGAAGACGTCGCTTCGCCCGTCCACGCGATGCCCTTCGCTTCGGGCCTGCTCCGGGCTCATGTAGTGAGGCGTGCCCGCGTAGCGCGGCCCTGTGCCCACGTCCTCCTCTCGCAGGGCCAGGCCGAAATCCGTGACGAACGGCTTGCCGCTCCTGTCAAGCAGGATGTTGCTTGGCTTGATGTCACGATGTACCAGACCCTGCTCGTGAGCGTAGTGCAACGCTTCGGCCACCGTCGCCACCAGGCCCGCAGCCTCTGGAATCGGGAGCCGCAACGTTTTCAGCGTCCTGGCGAGGTCCGTGCCGTCCACATACTTGGACACGACGAAACAGGGGAAGCGTTCGGTGCTTCCGACATCATAAACAGGGACGATGTGTGGGTGATCGAGGTTGGCGACCGTGCGCGCCTCACGAACGTAGGATTCGGCTTCCTCGGGTCGAGCAACGAGGCTGCCTTGTGGCACCTTGATTGCCACGGAGCGGCGCAATTGGTCGTCGTGGGCGAGGTAGACAAGCCCATAACCACCCGAGCCCAGCAGCCGCTCGACGCGGTAGCGACCGATGGTCTGCGGATGTTCTAAGTCGGCGTAGCTGGACCAGCCTGGAACACCTGTCAACTCCGCAGTTGTCCCGGGCAACGGTTCGGAGGATGGTTGATTCTCGGAGTCGCTCACGTCCGAGTCCCCTTGATCCTCGCGGAATTACTACCAAATTGCGCGATTGTAGCCCCTGGGATGTGTTATCGCAATGGCGTCACGCCCTGAGTCATCCCCAGTTTCCGACGGATAGTAGTGTCGCCCGAACGACTTCCTCGAGCTGCCGCTCGGGCGGCTCGGCGATCCGGCCCCACATCCGCCGACCGACCGTCACGTCGCTGCACTCGGCCGGGTCACTGGGGATGACTCAGCCGTACCCGCTTCCCGACAGGCCCGGACCGGCATACCCTGGGGCCATGCCGACCATACTCCACGCCCGCCACTACTCCACCGGTCGGCCGCTGGCCGTCACCGCCAACGCCGGCCGGATCACCGCCGTCTCGCCGTCCGACCGCGACCCGACGCAATGGGTCGCACCGGCCTTCTTCGACGTGCAAATCAACGGCTGTCTGGGCATCGGATTCAACTCCCCGACGCTCACCGCCGAGCAGGTCCACACGGTCACGGCCGAGTGCCGCCGACACGGGATCGGGGCGTACTGCCCGACCCTCATCACCGGCAGCTTCGATGCGCTACGGCACGGGTTCGCCACCGTGGCCCGGGCACTCGACGCCGACGCGGAGTTGAGCCGTCGGATACCGGGGTTCCACCTGGAAGGACCGTACCTGTCGGGCGAGGACGGGCCGCGCGGGGCCCACCCGCGCGAACACATCCGCGACCCGGACTGGGACGAGTTCCGCCGCTGGCAGGACGCGGCCGGCGGGCGCATCCGCATGGTCACGCTCGCCCCGGAGCGGCCGGGGGCGGTGGTGTTCATCGAGAAACTGGTCGCGGCCGGCGTGGTCGTGGCGATCGGTCACACCGCCGCGACCGGCGAGCAGATCCGCGACGCAGTCGCGGCCGGGGGGCGGACCAGCACCCACCTGGGCAACGGCGCGCACGCGGTGCTGCCGCGACACCCGAACTACCTCTGGGACCAGCTCGCCGAGGACCGGCTCTGGGCGAGCATCATCAGCGACGGGCACCACCTGCCGGCGAGCGTGGTCAAGTGCGTGGTCCGCGTCAAGACGCCGGCCCGGCTGCTGCTGACGTGCGACGCGGGCAGCCTCGCCGGGCTGCCGCCGGGCCGCTATCGCGACTGGGGGCAGGAACTGGAGGTGCTGCCCGGCGGCAAGATCGTCGTCCCGGGGACGCCGTTCCTGGCCGGGTCCGGGTGCTTCACCGACGTGTGCGTGGGCAACGTGATCCGCATGGCCGGGGTGAGCCTCGCGGACGCGGTGGACATGGCGACCGCCCGACCGCGGGAGTTGCTGGGGCTGCCCGTGTCTACCATTGAGCCGGGGCAGCCGGCGGACCTCGTTGTGTTCGACTGGGCACCGGGAGGTTCGCTTACCGTATACGAGGGCGACCCATGCCGCTGAACGTCTCGGTGATCCTCGGCAGCGTCCGCCGCGACCGGATCGGCATCCGGGTGGCCCGGTACGCCGTCACCGCACTGACGGACCGCGGCCACCACGTCACCCTGGTGGACCCGATCGAGTTCGCGCTGCCGCTTCTGGACCGGATGTACAAGGAGTACGACCCCGGGCAGGCGCCCGAGACGCTGGAGCGGCTGGCCGGTGTGGTCAAGGCGGCCGACGCCTACGTGATCGTGTCGGGCGAGTACAACCACTCGGTCCCGCCGGCCCTGTCGAACCTGCTCGACCACTTCCTGGAGGAGTACTTCTTCAAGCCGTCGGCGATCGCGTGCTACTCGGCGGGGGCGTTCGGCGGGGTGCGGGCGGCGGTGCAACTGAGGGCCATGCTCGCCGAGATGGGGATGTCCAGCATCCCGTCGATCCTGCCGTTCCCGAAGGCGCACGAGATGCTGACCGAGGACGGCCGGCCGACCGGCGACCGGCCGGGGAGGGCGGCTGCGAAGTTCTTCGCTGAACTGGAGTGGTACGCGAACGCCCTGAAGGCGGCCCGCGAAAGCGGAACGCCATACTGATCCGGCTACTTGCCGATGCAGAACCGGCTGAAGATGCGGTCGAGCAGGTCGTCGGTGTGGACTGTCCCGGCCATCTCGCCGATCTGCTCCAGTGCCTCCCGAAGGGCCAGCGCCAGTAGCTCCGGCGGGTCGTCGTTCAGGGCGTGCTCGTGGGCGCGACGCAGGCGC
>Ga0247822_10000393_pt1 | contig 23191 bp, 17 predicted proteins | sample 13C_Cellulose_Da_FD_192423 | JGI IMG/M metagenome (GOLD analysis project Ga0247822, IMG submission 192423) | Soil microbial communities from agricultural site in Penn Yan, New York, United States - 13C_Cellulose_Day30 | ecosystem: Environmental > Terrestrial > Soil > Agricultural land | place...
GCCGACCTGCTGCATCCAGGTGCCGATCAGGGAGACCCCCTGGCCGATGACGTAGAGTCGATAGTTCCGATGGGCCAGCGCTCGTCCCAGGTGGGCCAGCGGCACGATTCACTCCTCTTCGTTCTGAACGCGACCAGATCGACCTCCCGCCGTCCGGCCTCTCGCGAGTCAGGATCCGCAGCCTGAGCGCTCCCGCCCCCGCATGCAAGCCACGGGCGAGCCTCGCGGCTCCGACGGCACGAAACGATGGGATTGAGTGACGGACGAGTGTTAAGGCGGCTCCCGTTGATCCTGAGCGCGGCCCTCTGTCCCGGCCGCGGGGTTCCTCTATCATCCGAAGCTCCGTTCCGCTCGCCGGTTCGGACTTCGTCGATGTCTTCGTCCCGCGAAACGAACTTGTGAATCGCTCCGGAATCCTTCGTTCGATCCTCCTTCTCATCGGAGTGCTGGCCACGGTCGGGGTGATCGCCAATCCGGCCGTCCCTCTGGGGGTTCCAAACGAATGGACGTGGCCCCGCCGCCCGCTGGCGGGGGAGGACTGGTTTGACCTCGGCCTCGCGGCGGGAGCCGGGGGGCTGTACTGCTGGTGGGCGATGGCCGGACGGAAACGGCTTGCCCGTTCAGGGGCCGCGTGGATCCGCGCCTGGGTCGCGGGGCTATGGCCGGTGACGCTCGTCTGGTGGGGAGTCCTCCTGAGCCTCCTGCCGATCGGAACGGGGCTCGACCGGTTCCCCTGGGTTCTGGGGTTTCCCGGATCGTCGGGGTATTTCACGCAGGCTCAGAACGACGTCCATTCCACGCAGGAGTTTCTGCGAACCTACCGGAAGCGGGTGACTGAGGCGGAGGGGATGGACCGGTATCTCCACCTCGGAACGCACCCGCCGGGGCTGACGCTCGTGTTTCATGGGCTGCGGCAGGTCTGCGAGGCGTCCCCCTTGGCGACGCGGCTGATCGAAGCATCCCGTCCCGGCCGGGTCGTGGAGGCGTTCCAGGTTTTCAACTCGACCGCCCCGCCCGACCGCAAGCTGACCGCGCCGGATGCCGCCGCCCTCTGGCTGGGTGGTCTGCTGGCGATGTTCGGGGCGGCGCTCGGCGGGCCGGCGATCTACGGTCTCGCCCGCCGCTGGACCGATCCGGCCGGCGCGTGGAGCGCCGCCGCACTGTGGCCGCTTGTTCCCGCCATCATCGTGTTCCTTCCGAAGTCGGACGCCCTCTTCGGCGGGCTGGCGCCGGCGCTGGCCTGGATGTGGTTCCGGAGCGTCGACAGGGGATCCGCGTGGCGGGCGGTGCTGTTCGGGCTGCTGCTGTACGGATGCGTGACGCTCAGCCTGGCGTTTCTGCCGCTCGCGTTCCTGATCGGCGTGGCGTCGCTGCTCGAAATCGGCCTGGTCCGAGGCGAGTCCCCTGCGCCTGAGGGGGAACTGTCCACTTCGGGGGGAGGCGCCCTCGGACGGACCTTCCGGAACGTCGCCTGGGCCCTCTGCGGCTTTCTGATCCCGTGGATCGGGCTCTGGTTCTGGGCCGGCTACGACACGCCGGGGGTGTGGCTTCAGAACCTGCGGAATCATGCCGAGTTCTACGCCCATTCGCCCCGGACGTATCTTCAGTGGTTGTGGGTCAATCCGCTGGAACTCGCCATGGCGGTCGGGGCGCCGATCGTCCTGTCCCTGGCGCTGTCGCTCGCGGCGGCCGGTCGAATCTCTCCGCGGCAGCGGGCGCAGATTGCCGCCTGGGGACTTGTCTGGGGCATTCTCTGGCTGACCGGGAAGAACATGGGCGAAGCGGCGCGGCTCTGGTGCTTCCTGCTTTCCTGGCCGCTCCTCGCCGTGGCGGTGCCGCGTCCGTCCCCGGACGATCCCTCATCCGGGGCGTCCTCGGCGGAGTGGATCGTCCTTCTGCTGGGCCAGCTTGCGGTGTGCGTCGTCACGACGTTCTACGTGAACGGCTTCAGTTTCGGATGATTCGGGACGAGGAGGAGAGGGGGGCAAGCCGGGCCGAAACCGCCCTTGTTCCCGCGCGGCACGATCTGCCACTATCCGCGGTTGCCCTCCCCGGATTCCGCGGGAGGTTCGCAGCAGCGCGGACGGCCGCGCCGGTTCGATTCCGCACGGATGCAAACGGCGAATGCCGCGATCGACCGAAAGTTTGCCCGGTTCCGACACTCCATCCCCAGGCGGGGGTGAGGGGGCGGCCCTGTCGCGCCGGGGGTTTCTGACACTGTCGCTGGCAGGCCTGGCCTCGGCCGGCTGCTCGTTCCACCGCGGAACTCCGGTCGCCGCGCTTCCCAACGACTATCAGGTCAAGCGCGACCAGCTCATGGTCCGCTCGGACGTCAAGATGGACGACAGCCACCCGGCCCTGCGGGACCTGGAGGATGTCCGGAAACGGGTCACCACAACGCTCCGCCTCCCCGCGCCGACCAAGCCGGTCATCGTCTACCTGTTCCGCGACCAGTCCCGGTACTCGGGATTCATGACGTCCCGGCATCCGAACCTCCCGTCGCGACGGGCGTACTTCATCGGAACCTCAACGGAGCTGGCAGTTTACGCCTTCCTGGGGGACAAGACGTCAGAAGACCTGCGGCACGAATACACGCACGGACTGCTCCACGCCTCCCTCAAGTCCGTCCCCCTCTGGCTGGACGAGGGGATCGCCGAGTATTTCGAGACGCCGCCGCTCATTCCGGGGCACCTGAACCGGGAGCACGTCGAGCGGCTCTCCGTCGCGATTCAGAACGGGTGGCAGCCGGACCTGTCGCGGCTGGAGAAGCTGGAAGACGTCAGCGAGATGCAGCGGTCGGACTATCAGGAGGCGTGGGCCTGGGTCCATTTTCTTCTGCACGGCTCGGAGGACAGCCGGGGACTGCTGCTGGCGTACCTGCAGGGGCTCAAGACAGCCTCACACGCCCCGTCGCTGGCGAAACGCGTCCGGAACGAGATGTCGGAACCGGAGTACCGGCTTGTGGCGTACCTCCAGACGACGCTGCCGGGCTGACCTGCCGACGTTTGCTGTCGCGGGCACAAAGATCGCTTGCGAGTCTCGCATCATCGTTTCGTTACGAATCGTTTCTTGCCCGAAATTTTTGAATCTCCTATCCTTCCAAGCCTTTCTGACCGGACATGACCAGTCCGGATCAGTGGTCGACGGAGCGATCAGCGTGGTAACCCGCGCCTCGGTGTCCGTCAGCGATTAAGACCGACATCGAGTTGATGACGATTGCAAGGAGTCGCGTAGCCATGCTGTTCAGGTCGATTGTTCTTTCCGCCTTGTGTGTGCTGACCGGTGCTCAAGCCGTTCGAGCAGAGGAAAAGCCCGCCCGCATCTTCATGGGTCTGGCGAGTGCGGACCGGCTCATCGAGGACCTGCAGTACATCGTCGTCGACCTGGCCGGCGAAAAGGAGCAGTGGGAGAAGAACGTTCTCCCCAACATTGAGGTGTTCCTGATCGGTGTCACGACCGACAAGCCGGTCCGGATGGACACCGTCATCGATGCGGCCGAAGGGAAGCGGAGCGTCTTTGTGATCCCCGTCGAGAAGGGGAACCTCAAGGAGTTCCTGGAAGACAACCTGGCTCCGATCGGGATCGACGCCAAGCGGACCAAAACCGACAAGGCGCTCTACGAGCTGACCGGCGACGTCCTGCCGGAAGTGCCGTGGTGGCTGCGGCACGCGTTCGAATACGTCACGATCACCCGCACTCAGGCCGATGTGCCGGCGACCATCGCCGATCCGCAGGAGGCCAACGCTGTCCACTTCGAGAGCGATCCCTCTTATGACATCGCCGTCCAGCTTCTGACGACCAAGGACGACGTCCCGTCGCGGAAGAAGGCGATCGAAAAACTCCGGTCGGAGTCCGACGGGAATCTCAAGACGGCCAACGAAGGGGAGTCGGACGCCGCCTTCCAGCTCCGCAAGGCGCTCGCCAATCAGCAGCTCGACACGATGGACCAGATCTTCGTCCAGTCGCAGGAGCTGTTCTTCGGCTGGATCACCGATCCCAAGGCCAAGTCGGCCCGCGGGACCATCCGATTTGCCGCGCTCGAAGGGACGAAGCTCTTCGAGGCCGGTTCGGACCTGGGGACGAAGCCGAGCTATTTTGCCGGCATCCCGGAGGCGGAGGATCCGGTCCTGAAGGGGCGGATCACTCTCAACCTCGGCGCACAGAGCCAGAAACGGATTGCCGAGATCGCGAAGCTCTCCGGGCCGGTGGCCCATGAGAAGATCGACAAGAAGGAAGGGATCACCGCCGAGCAGAAGGCCGCCCGCAAGGCGATCATGACCACGCTGCTCACGCTCCTCGAGAAGAACGCCAGCCTGGGAGTCCTCGACGCATTCGGAGAGCTCACCGCGCAGTCCGGCGGCAAGCACGTCTTCGTTGCCGGCCTGCGGGCCAATGAGGGAACGGCGATCAAGGAGATCGTCGAGCAGCTTCCCAAGTCCGACAGCCAGTGGGTGACGAAGGCCAACGTCGAGAAGATTGGAGACGTCGAAGTTCACCACATTCAGAACACCAAGCCGAGCGACGTCGTCAAGGACTTCTGGGGCACCGGCGACATCTACATCGCCGCCGGCCCCGAGTCGGTGTGGATCGCGAAGGGACAGGGGAGCCTGGAGGTCCTCAAGACCTATGTCGAGAAGCAGAAGGGGACGCCGGACATGGCGAACATGCACCGCTTCGCCTCCCTGCGGATGCACGCCAAGCCGATCCTGTACATCAACGAGTCGTTCTGGGAAGAGCTGGACATCGACCTCAAGAAGCTGATCCAGTCGTCCGGGCTGATGCCCAAGAAGAAGGAAGCCAAGGCGACCGTCGGACGGGACGGCAAGAAGCAGAGCACCGCGGACAAGCTCAAGAACTACGACTGGGCCGATCCGGCGCTCAAGGCGATGGAAGGGAAGGTCGACGTCATCGACATTGTTCTCGACCACGACGACAACAAGGTCAACGGCATGGTCGACATCCAGGTCGAAGTGCTGAAGGCCCTGGGAACGGTGATCGCGGACTTTGCGAAGAAGAATCTTCAGTAGGATCGCGGCGGCGAGCCAAAGTGGTCATGCCAAAGGGACGTCCGGACGGACGTCCCTTTTTTTGCGCCGAGATGAGAGACGCACTTGCTTGATGGTTTCGCTGAATCGAACCGTGTCCTTGCCGGACGGACTCTGATAGCTCAAACCCAATGTGCCACGGCCGCTGGGGTCAAGGGGGCCACGCCCCCTTGCCGCCGGAGGCCTCTTCCATGAGGAACTGTGGAACACAACGGATGTCCGTTTTGTGGGACCGGCGATGAGGCCCCCCGCTCGCTCTAACAACGCTGCCGGTTGGTGAGGGAGCATCCGGCACGCCGTCCGCGTTTGGACAAGGGCTCCTTCAGACATCCCTCGACGGCCAAGCCTCCGGCGGGCAAAAGGGCGTTGCCCCTCTGCACTCCCCACCAGGGGCCCCCTGGACCCGATATGGGGCCGGCGACGTCGCTCAGCGCTTCGACGCCTGAAGCTGCGGGAACTCGCCCAGATCGACAAGGTGCTGACGAATCGTCGCCACCTGCGGCTCCGACAACGGATGGATCGGCTCCGCAAAGATCGCAGAGCAGATGTCGACTAGGCTCAGCGCGGACTTGATGCCGGTCAGATACCCAGTCGGCGCCGGCCCGACCTGATAGATCTTCGACGACATCCGCATCACCCGGTGCTGAAGCTTGGCAACCAGCCGCAGGTCGTCGCTGACCGCCGCCTCGAAGAGCTCGACATACAGCCGCGGCAGCAGGTTGGCCCCACCGCACACACCGCCGTGGGCCCCCGCCAGAACCGCCTGGGCCATCAACTCCTCCGGCCCCATGAAGACCGCAAAGTCCGGCCGCTCCCGGGCCAGCTCAAGCAGCTGGTTGAAGTAGAGCATGCTCCCGGAGCTGTCCTTGACCCCGACGATCCGCGGGTTGTCCAGCAGCCGGGCGACCGTCGCGATATCAAACGAGACCTTCGTATGCGTCGGCATGTTGTAAAGGAGCGTCGGCAATGCCGACTCCCGGGCGAACTCCTCCGTGTACTGCAGAAGGTCCGCCTGATGGACCGGGAAGTAGAACGGGGCGGCAAGCACGACGAAATCGGCCCCCGCTTCCGAAGCGGTGCGGGCCAGATCGACCGACTCGACGAACGACGGATCGGTCACGCCGACGAAGACCGGGACGCGACCCGCGACGATCCGGCCGGTCTGGCGGATCATCTCCCGCTGGAGGCGGTGGCTGAGGCTCGGTCCTTCTCCTGTCGTTCCCAGGATGAAGACGCCGTGGACGCCCCCTTCAAGAACGTGCTCGATCAGCCGCTCCAGTGCCGCGACGTCGAGGCGGTCCCGCCCGGTCAGGGGGGTGACGAGCGGGGGGACGATCCCTTTGCACGGAAAGGTGTTCACGAATAGAGCCTCGGACGACGCGGAGTGGCAACGCGCATGGCATACGGGATCGGCCAATTGATGTCGAGCGTGTGTTCCCCCGACATCTCCCCCCCAACCTGGGTCGAGGGGCAAGGCCGAGGGGCACCCTGGTGGGGGATGCAAGGGGGCCTGTGTTGTTTCTTTGGCCCCTTGGCCCGCCGGAGGCCGGGCCGTCGAGAACTGTCCGAAGGAGCACGTGTCCAAGATGTAATCGGCGATTCTGTCGAAACTCGCGCCGGAAGTGTGCGACAATAACGGTCCTGCCTCATTGGCTCCCCGCCACATCACGGACTCCGCCATGCTCCGCCGCCCTCTCCTCGTCGTCGCCATGACATTCACGGTCGCCCTCTCGGCAGCGACCGCACCGGCAGCTCCCCGCAGCGGGCGCTCCGGCCGCATGGTCCAGGTCCAGCGGCAGCAGGAGATCGCCCGCCTGCAGAAGCAGCTCGAAAACGCCCGCGATGCCCTCGACCGGCTCGGCAGCAAGATGGCGCGGAGTGAATCCGATCTGGCCGAAGCCCGGACCCGGGCCGCCGCCGCGCGACAGGACATCAACGAAGCCTCGTCCGCCCACAAAGAGTCCCACAAGAAACTCGAAGAGCTCGAACATCAGATCATCGACCAGCAGTCGGATGACTCCGAGTTCGCCAAGGCGCTCTCGGCCCTCGAAACCGCTCAGCACGCCCTCGACGCGGAAATGCACCGCATCCTCAAGTGGCCGACGCCGGAGCCCGGCGAGAAGGAAGCCGACCGCTTCTAGGAGTACGGACACCTGACGCGCGAGCAGCGGACGACGCTCAAGGAGAACGCCGCCTACAAGAAGCGGCAGGAGGAACTCCACGACGCGTCCGACGCCCTGAATCGGGCGAAGACGAAGCTCTACTCGGCGAACGCGCAGTGGAAGCGGCTCCACGAGGAACAGATCGCCGCCGACAAGGCGATGACCGAAGCGGAGCACGCCCGCGGCGGAGCCTCGAATGACCGCCTGGAGGCGGACCAGTCGCTCCGGAGTGCCGCGGAGATCCGGATGTCGCTGCAGCAGTCGATCCAGCAGCTCGAGGGGCGGATTCGTTCGCTCGGGGGACGACCGGATGCCCCCTCGACGTCCAAGTCCCCGGCGTCGTCCGGAAAGAAATAGCGCTCTCCGGGGCCACCGCCGGAAAATGAAAATTCCCTTATCTCGGGCCCGGCGGTTTTCGAACGACGAGGCGGACTGATAACGTCCGGGGTGGAAGATCTCACGGAAGAGGCAACGATGTCCAACGTTCTGGTCTTGGAGGACCACCAGTCGCTGCGTTCCAGTCTTGAACGCGGCCTGCGGGAAGAGGGGCACACAGTCTTCCCGGTCTCGAGCCGCGCCGACGGGATGAACGTCGTCCGCACGGAACCGCTCGACGCCATCATTCTCGATCTCCAGCTCCCCGACGGCGACGGGCTCCAGTTCCTCCGCGAGGTGCGGCGGGATGGTCTCGCGGTCCCGGTCCTCGTGGCGAGCGCACGGGATACCGTCGACGAGCGGATCCTCGGCCTCGATTCCGGAGCGGACGACTATCTCGTTAAACCGTTCGCCTTCGGCGAGCTCGTCGCCCGCCTGCGGTCGCTCCTCCGCCGGGCCGCCGTCGTCTCCGACTCGGTCCTGCGGCACGACGACCTCCAGATCGACCTTCTGACTCGCAAGGTGACCCGCCGCGGCGAGGAGATCTCGCTCACGCGCCGGCTGTTTGAGCTTCTCGAATACCTGCTCCGGCATCGCAATGAAGTCGTGACCCGCGAGATGCTGGCCCGCGACGTCTGGAAAGCCTCCACGGCGACGTGGACCAACGTCATCGAAGTCCAGATCCGCGAGCTCCGGCGACGAATCGAGCGGCCGGACTGGAGCCGCCTCCTGCACACCGTCCGGGGCGAGGGCTACCTGCTGGGAGACCGCCCGTGAGCCGTTGGACCATCCGCTGGCGGCTGACGTTGCGAAACGCCGCCGTCCTGACCGGGCTGTTCGCGGCGTTCTGCGCCGTCATGCTCTCGCTCGTCCACGACCACCTGCAGCAGCAGGCGGACCAGTGGCTGGGCGAGGAGCTGCGGGAACTTGCCGAGGAGGTTAACCTGGCGAACGATTCCAGCGAGCTGCTGGGAACGTTGCGGAAGCGGTACGCCGTCCACTCGCACTTCCACTTCCGCGTCCTGACGGAGACGGGCGAGCCGCTGTTTCAGAGCCGGTTCCTGAGCAACGTCACTCTCCCGACGCCGGGTCCCGCGGCGGAGCTCCGCGGGCAGGTCGTCCAGGACCTGGAGATCCCCGAGGTCGGGACGTTCCGGCTCGTGAGCTCGGCGATTCGGGATCCCCAATCGAAGCCCCTCATGCTGCAGGTCGCAGCACCGAAGACAGCATTCCGTCGCGAGTTCCAATGGTACGTGGGAACTGTGCTGGCCATGGTGCCGATCGCGCTGCTTGTGGCGATTGCCACGGGTTACGGTCTCGCGCGGCAGGCACTCGCGCCCGTCGACGAGATGGTCGCCACGGCGGAGCGGATCTCCGCCGAGCGGCTCGACCAGCGGCTGCAGGTCGTGAATCCCCGCGACGAACTCGGCCGGCTGGCGGCGACGCTCAATGCGATGTTCGACCGGCTGCACCGTTCCATCGATCAGATGCGGCGGTTCACGTCCGATGCCGCCCACGAGTTGCGGTCCCCCATTGCCGCGCTGCGGACGGAAGCCGAGGTCGTCCTCCGGGCCCCGCGCGACGCCGAGGCCTACCGCCGGACCGTGGAACAGACCGCCGACGAGGCAACCCGCCTCGGCGAGCTCGTCAGCCAGCTCCTGACGCTCAGCCGCCACGACGCCGGGCAGGTCCCGATCTTCGAAGAGACCGTCCGCGTCGACCTCCTGCTCCTGGACGTCCTGGGACGGTTTCAGAACCGGTCGGTGGAACGGAGTGTGACGCTGTCGTGCGGACCGCTGCCGGCTTGGCTCGTTGTCGGCGACGACCTGCTTCTGAGCCAGCTGTTCTACAACCTGATCGACAACGCCCTCAAGTACACGCCGTCCGGCGGATCGATCCGTCTCTGGGGACACGTCTACGGGGGCGATCTGGTGATCGGCGTTCAGGACACCGGAATCGGGATTCCAGACGATCTGCTCCGCCGGATCTTCGACCGGTTCTACCGCGTTGATCCGTCGCAGAACGGCGATCGCGGCGGAGCGGGACTGGGGCTGGCGATCTGCCAGGCGATCGCCGAGATGCATCGCGGCCAGATCGAAGTCACGAGCGAGGCCGGTGAAGGGAGCTGCTTCCAGGTCACGCTGCCGGGCGAGCCGGACCACCAGCCGCTGACCGAGGAGGAGGACATCGCCCTCGCGGGAGAGGCGAGATGAGCGGGTCGCGTCGCGGTTTCTCGCTGATCGAGCTGATGGTCGTGACGGCGGTCAGCGGCGTGCTGATGTCGCTCGCCCTGCCGGCCATTCAACAGGCCAGGGAAGCGTCCCGCGCTGCCGCCTGCCGGAACAACCTCAAGCAGATCGGCCTGGCGCTCCACAACTACGAGAGCGCCCACGGCCGGTTCCCGCCGGGGTCGATTCCGTCGGGGGCGGGGTCGTGGTCGGTCCATGGACGGCTCCTTCCGTTTCTCGATCAGGCGAACGTCTACGACCGGATTCAGTTCGAGTACCAGTGGGACGACCCCCTCAACCTGGCGGTCGGGGTCCAGCAGTTGTCCATCCCGAGCTACCAGTGCGGCAGCGATCCGAATTCGAGTTCGCTTTGCGACGCCGGCCCGGAGGAGGGGCTCGTTCGACCCGTGAACTACGGGTTCAGTTTCGGGACGTGGTTCATTTTCGATCCCAGGACCCGGCAGGGGAGCGACGGGCCGTTCTTTCCCGGGAGCAGCCTGGGCTCTGGAGCCATCGCCGATGGGCTTTCGAACACGCTCGCCGTCTCCGAAGTGAAGACGTTCCAGCCGATGTTCGTGAACAGCGTCGACCCGGGGCCCGCGGTTCCGACGGCACCAAGCCAGTTCGCGGCGTGGGCGGGGGCGGCGTCGTTCGAGCTGGGTCCGAACCTCAATGACAACGGCGGTCATACGGAGTGGTGTGACGGGAACGTGCACGACACCGGATTCACGACCGTCTTCACGCCGAACCGGATTGTCGAGTACGTCCATTCGGACGGGCGGACGTATGACATCGACTTCAACTCGCGGCAGGAGGGGAGCAGCCCGACGCAGCGGACGTATGCGGCGATCACCTCCCGCAGTTTTCATCCGGGGCTGGTGAACACGACTCTGTTCGATGGCTCGGTCCGCTCGATCCAGGACGCAATCGCCCCCGAGGTGTGGCGCGCGTTCGGAACGCGCTGCGGTCAGGAGCGTCTCGGAGAGTTCTGACGCTCGTGTGTCGGTGCGGAACGGGGACAGGGTGTTCGCAGCACGGGAGGGCGAAGCTCCTGCTGAGCCGCGCAGGTTCCAGACCGTTTCGAATCCGGTCACCTCGGGCACACGGATGAGAAACTGTTCGCTTTCACCACCGCCGCGGCTCGGCTGGAGCCGCGCCCTCCCAGGATCCTGGACCTGACTTTGGGCGCAGCCCAAGCCCCCCAGAGCGTTCGTTCGATGAACTCTTCCTTAGAATGACGGATGCCCCCGGGGAGCTCTCGCTCTGTCCACTAGGATCACGCCGCTCGCATCGAGTCACAGCGTCTCCCGTCCAGGACGGATCCTACTCCGGAGATCGACATGTCTTCTGTCCCTGTTGAGCCGTTCCCGCGGCCTCTTGCCCGTCCGGCCGCACGGACGACGTTTGCATCGCAGCTCCCCCCGTTTCGTCCGGAGCCGCGTCGTTCGACCTCGCTGCCGGTCACGAGTCCGGTCCTGACTACGGCGTTCACCCCCGATGAGGGGAAGCCGGCGACGGCGACGCAGTCCGCGATCCCCAACGTCCGCCGCGCCTTGGCCTACCGCATCCGCCTCCCGTTGACCGCCGTATGCATCGTGAGCGGGGTCGCGCTGTCGGTCCTGACCCGGCCCTGGCTGGCGGCGGATTCCGCGGGCGGGCTGGCCCTGACCGGCCTGGGGATGACGTTCGTCGTCGCCGGGATCGCGGTCCGGCTGTGGGCCCTGGCCTCGATCGGCCTGCGGAAGACGAAGCAGCTCGTGACGACCGGGCCCTACTCGCTCACCCGCAACCCGCTGTACCTGGGGACGCTTCTCATCGTCCTGGGCTTCCTGGCGCTCTGGCAGAGCCCGGTGCTGGCCGCCTTGGTCGTCCCGCCGATCCTGCTTTATCCCTTCGGCGTCGTTCCTGCGGAGGAACGGGTCCTTCGAGGCGAGTTCGGGGCGGAGTTCGATGCCTATTGCGTCCGGACGCCGCGGTGGTGGCCGCGGCTTCGGGGTTATGTTGCCGAAAGGCAACTCGCGACCGGCACTCCTGGATTCCGCCGGGAAGCTCAATGCGGGGTGTGGTGGATGTTCTTTGCGGCGGTGACGATCGCCGTCGTGGCTCTCCGCGGCGTCTGAGCGATGCGGGCTTCGGGATCCCGGGAGGCGCTCTTGCCGGAATGACCGCCGCGGGGCACACTTCCGCCGCTCGGGCTGTCTGGGATGCCCGACGTCACCGGCGAGAGTAGAGGCCCGCGTGGAGCGACTGGCGATCCAGGGTGGCAATCCGTTGCGGGGGATCGTCCGCATCGGCGGGGCCAAGAACGCCGCGCTGCCGATCATGGCTGCGTGCCTGGCCGTCGAGGGCCGGACGACACTTCGCAACGTCCCCGATCTGACCGATGTCCGGACCCTCTCCGACGTCCTGACGCGCCTCGGCCTGAAGGTGACCCGCGACGTCGACAACCACCTGACCATCGAAGAGGGAGGGGGGCCGCGGTCGCAGGTGGCGGACTATGAGCTTGTGCGGCAGATGCGGGCCAGCGTCTGCGTCCTCGGTCCGCTCCTGGGCCGGTATGGCGAGGCGCGAGTCGCACTCCCCGGGGGCTGCCAGATCGGACACCGGCCGCTCGACCTGCATCTCAAGGGGCTGGAGGCCCTCGGGGCCAGCATCCGGATCGAACATGGCGACATCATCGCCTCCGCGACGAAGCTGCGGGGGACGACGATCGACCTCGCCGGTCCCCGGGGCAGCACTGTGACCGGGACCTGCAACCTGATGACGGCCGCCGTCTTTGCCGAAGGGGAGACGGTGATCGAGCATGCCGCCCGCGAGCCGGAGGTGTGCGACCTGGCGGAGTTCCTCCGGGACTGCGGCGCGATCATCAACGGGCATGGGACGGAGACAATCCGCATTGCGGGATCGGCTCCGCTCTACGGCACCGACTACGCGATCATTCCCGACCGGATCGAGGCGGCGACCTTCATGACCGCGGTCGCGGCGACGGGGGGAGCCGCGCGGATTGAAGGGCTGCGGCTCGACCATCTGGAGTCCGTTCTGGAGTGGGCCGCCGCGGCGGGGATCAACGTGAAGCCGGCCGGTCCGGATGCGATCCATGTCGCTGGCGGCGGGGCCCTGAAGGCGTGCGACTTTGCGGCGAGGCCGTATCCGGGGATTCCGACCGATGTGCAGGCTCAGCTCTCGGCGATCCTGTGTACGGCGCCGGGGACCAGCGTGGTGGTGGATACTGTCTTTCCGGATCGGTTCCTGCATGTTCCGGAGCTGCAGCGGATGGGAGCGAAGATTGAGCGGGATGGGAACCGGATCCGTATTACGGGTGTGTCGCGGCTGAGCGGGACTGCGGTGCGGGCGACGGATCTGCGGGCGAGTGCGGCGCTGGTGATTGCGGGGCTGGCGGCGGAGGGGACGACGGTCATTGACGATTTGCCGCATCTTGATCGCGGGTATGAGCACTTGGATCGGAAGCTGCGGTCGCTGGGTGCCAAAGTCGCGAGAGTCTCAGCAGAGCTCTAACAGAACTGGGTCCAGGGGGACCCTGGTCAGGGGGTGCAGGGGGGAGAATCCCCCTTGCCCGCCGGAGGCCTGGCCGTCGAAAGATGTCTGAAGGAGTGAGTGCCCAGACGCGGACAACATGTCGTATGCCCCCTCACCAATCCGCGGGGATTCCAGAGCGGGCGGTGAGTCCTCAACGCCGGTGCCACAAAGGGGACATCCGTTGCTTACCACGGTTCCTCATGGAAGTGCCTCCGGCGGCAAGGGGGTCTGTGTTGTTTTTGGCCCCTTGACCCCAGGCTGCCGTGGCACATTGGGTTTGAGCTAGCAACGTCGCGCCGGCAAGGACGCGGCTGCCGTCTTCATGAAAATTTTGTGCATCTGCACACCGGCCGTCACTATGGACTCGCACCCCCGCCCGCTAGACTCGAAAGATCGACGGATCTGAGACTGGCGGAGGTGCGATGTCCCTGTTGTTGGAGAATGTCCGGAAGACGTATCGCCAGCCGGATGGCACACGTCTGAACATCCTGGGGATTCGGCGGTTCGAACTTCAACAGGGAGAACAGGTCGCCCTCGTCGGCGGAAGCGGCGGCGGAAAAACCACGCTCCTCAACGTCATCTCGGGCGTCACGCAAGCGGACAGCGGCGTCGTCCGGGTCGACGGAACCGACATCGCCCGCCTCCCCGAAGCGGTCCGCGACCGGTTCCGGGCCGAGAAGATCGGGATCGTCTTCCAGACGTTCCACCTCCTCCCTGCCTTCACGGCCTACGAGAACGTCCTCCTGGGAATGTCGTTCTCCGGCAAGGCCAACCGCGACTACGCCCGCTCCCTCCTGGAACGGGTCGGACTCGGCCACCGGCTGCACCACCGGCCGGGACAGCTCTCCGTCGGGGAACAGCAACGGGTCGCCGTCGCCCGGGCCCTCGCCAACCGGCCGCGGCTGATGCTGGCCGATGAGCCGACCGCCAGCGTCGACACCGCGAACCAGTCGACGATCCTCGGCCTCCTCCGCGACGCCTGCCGCGAAGGGAACGTATCGCTGCTGCTCGTGACGCACTCGCCGGAGGTCGCCTCCCAGTTCTCGCGGGTCGATCGCCTTGCCGACTTCAACCAGCCGGGAGACCTGACATGAACCGCTTCACGATCGCCCTCAAGAGCATCCGCCAGCGGGGTCTCGCCTCGTCCCTCACCTCGCTCAGCGTGGCGCTCGGCGTCGCTCTGATGATCGCCGTCCTGATCCTCAACAACGCGATCTCCGGGCTCTTCAGCCAGCGGAGCACCGGCTACGACATGATCATCGGGCCCAAGGGGAGCGCCACACAGCTCGTCCTGAGCACCGTCTACCGCATCGAGCCCCCCATCGAAAATCTGCCGTGGCGGTACTACCGGGAGTGGCAGGCCAAGCCCGAAGTCGAGTACGCGATTCCGGTCGCCCTCGGGGACACGACCCAGGTGGGACAGTTCCCGATCGTCGGCACGACCGTCGACTACTTCCGGATCCCGTCCGGCTACAACCGCGGGAAGCCGGTGCCGTACCTGCTTGAAGGCGAACTCCCCGGAGGAGCCTGGGACGCCGTCATCGGCAGCGAGGTCGCCCGGAAGAACGGATGGAAGGTCGGCTCCCAGTTCAAAATGATCCACGGCGGCCAGGACGAGCACGTCCACGACGAGCTGTTCACCGTCCGCGGCGTCCTGGGAAGGACCACGACTCCGAACGACCGGACGGTCTTTGTGAACCTGGAAGGCTTCTTCCTGCTGGCCGGGCACGACAAGCCGATCGACGAGGCAGTCGCCCGCGAGGCGGACTTTTACCGGGAATCAGTCGAGCAGGTGCGGGAGCGGTACAAGGCGGACCTCGCGCATCTCAAGGAACATGCCCACCACGATCACGGGGCGGGGCATGACCACGCACACCACGACCACGGTCCGGTTCCGGACCTGCAGCGGGAAGTGACGTCGATCCTGGTCGTCGCCAAGCAGGACCCGGACTTTCCGTTCCAGTCCCAGTCGTTTGTGATGGGAACGATGGCCGACCTCAAGGAGGGCTTTCAGGCTCAGGCGGTCAGCCCGGTCAAGGTCATGACCGACATCATGACGAAGCTCGTGGGGAACATCCGGCTGGCGCTGATGATCCTGACGGGCCTGATCATCCTCGTCTCGGGGATCGGGATCTTCGTCAGCATCTACAACTCGATGTCCGACCGCCGCCGCGAAATCGGGATCATGCGGGCCCTCGGGGCCAGCCGCACCGCGGTCATGACGATCATCCTGGCGGAGTCGATCCTGCTGTGCGTCGGCGGGTTCCTGGGCGGACTCGTCCTGGGACACGGCCTGATCGCCCTCGGCGCCCCGTTCATCGAGGCCCGCAGCGGACTCGTGATCGAACGGTTCAGCTTCGACCCGATCGAGCTCACGGTCTTCCCGGCGATCCTCGTCCTGGCCACGCTCGTCGGGATCGTCCCCGGCCTGACCGCCTACCGGACGGACGTCGCGGACGCGTTGGCGCACTGAGGCGGATCACCACCCTCTGAGTGGAGCCGGTCCTCAGGGCGTGTCCGCGAATTCAAGGATCGTCAGGACCGGGCGATGGTCCGAGGCGACCGGCTCGGCAATGACCCGCGTTTCGACGACCCGGCAGGCGGCGGCCGGCCGATAGGCGACGAAGTCGATCTGCTGCTTCGGCTGATCCGAGGGGATCGACGGAATCTCGCGGTCGCCGCAGAGCGTCCACCGCGACGAGACGGCAGCGAGCGTCTCGCTCCCGCGATCGTCGTTGAGGTCCCCGGCGAGGATCGCGAATGCATTTCCGGCCTTCGCCGCGTGGTCATTGATGACCTGCATGGAGGCCCGGCGCTCCGCATCATCGCGACGATGGTCCAGATGCGTGGCGAAGATCCGGACCGGGGCCGCGACCAGCGGAACCGCGATCTCCGCTTCCAGCACGCCGCGCTGCTCCCCCTTCGAGATGACCGGCAGCAGCACGTTCTCGAAACGCGCAACCGGATACCGGCTCAGGAGGGCGTTTCCGTATTCGCCCCCCTGGAGGGAGAGATTCCCGCCAAATGCAACGTGGAACCCGAGCGCCTTGCCGAGGACCGCCGGCTGATCGACGCGGCCGCTTCGGGTCACGTTCCGATCCACCTCTTGGAGGCAGACGATGTCCGCCGCGCTGACCCGGATCACCTCCGCGATCCGGTCGAGGTCGAGCTTCCCGTCCGTCCCTTCGCCGTGGTGGATGTTGTAGGTCAGCACCCGCAGCCGCCGGGCCGCAAGACGCTCGGACTCTGCCACGAGCACCCGCTTTCGGCCCCGGTCGATCCCGACGAGGCCCCCCGTCACCGGATCGGCGGCGATCCCCTGGCCCGTGAACGGGATCGGAACCTCTTCGACGAATTCGAGAACGGTCCCCGCCGCGGGGAGCCGCAACCGGAACGCCATCCGGTCGTCATGCCCGGTCACGAGCAAGGTGTCGTCGGTCCAGATCCCGCCCGAGAGGCTGAACTTCCCGAGCCGCCCGAACAGCTCCGGCGGATAGGTGAACCGCGCGAGTTCCTTCCAGTCGGCATCAAACCGGACCAGAAACGTCTCGACGTTGTGTTCGCCATACTTCGCGAAGTTGCACCACCACTCGTCCGGCGCCCGCTTCGGCTGATGAATCGCCCACGTCAGGCTGCCGCCGTAGTTCCCGAAGTCATGGAACGTCGTCAGCTCGCCCGTGGCCGGGTCGAACCGCTTGATCTGGCTCGACTCCGGCGTCTTCGGATAGTTCGAGTGGGCGGCGTACAGGACTCCGTCCCAGACGAAGCCGCTGTTGAGGTGTTTTGCGTCACCACGGCTTTCACTCACCCGTGCGTCCGTCGCACGGTCGAACACCACCACCCGGTCGTTGGTAATGGCGTAGAGGTAGCGCTCGTCCGCCGCGGCCGCCTGGTTCGCCTCCGGCGCGGGAAGCTGACGGACGGATTTCCAGGTCTCGCCGCGGGCGGCCTCCCCTCCGGCCAGGAAAAGCACGGCCGCCACGAGAGCTCGGGAGAGCGGAGCGATCGACATCGGGATGGATTCCACAGACCGAAAAAGAGCGGAAAGACGATCCGCCGAAACGAGTTATGCCGAGGTTTCCCCGCGACGCAATCGAGTGCGTGGGAATTCACCCGTTCCGCGTAGGCCGCAATGCGGAACGCCGCCTAGAATTCGCCACCTTCCGCGAGTGTGGCATGCTTCGATCGTTCATTCTTCCGGCGATTGCCGCCATCACCCTCCTCTTCGCGACGTGGCACGTCATCTCCCGGCAACAGCCGGTCGTCCAGAGCCCCCCTCCGTTCGCCCCGGCCACCTCTCCGTACCCGAACCGGGTTGCGGGGGCCGGGATTATCGAGTCCCGGACGGAGAACATCGCGATCGGATCGCACCTCCCGGGGATCGTCGAGACGGTCTCCGTCAAGGTCGGCCAGAAAGTGCGGCCGGGGGACCCGTTGTTCGTTCTCGACACGCGACAGATCCGGACCGAGGTGAAGCTGCAGGAGGCCAAGCTGGCGGCCGCCCAGGCTCAGTTCCAGCGGCTGGCCGACGAGCCGCGGAAGGAAGACATCCCCCCCGCCGAAGCGGCGCTCCGGCAGGCGGCCGCCCAGGTGGCCCAGATCGAGGACGAGTTCAAGCGGATGGATCGCCTCATCAAGAGCGATGCCGCGACCGAGTCGCAGCTCGTCAGCTCACGGGAGCGGCTGGCGGCCGCCAAAGCCCAGTTCGACCGGTCCGACGCGGAACTGAAGCGTCTCCTGGCCGGGGCCTGGGAGGCGGACAAGGCGGTCTCCCGCGCGGGGATTCTGCAGGCCCAGGCGGAGTTGGAGCAGCGGCAGATTGAACAGGAGCGGCACCGCGTTCTGACGCCAACCGTCCCGACGTCCGACGCGCCGGAGCTGGAAGTCCTGCAGGTCAATGTCCGCCCCGGCGAGGCGGTCGACACGATGGCCGGCCGCTCACTGATCGTCCTGGGCGACGTCCGGCAGAAGCGGGTGCGGGTCGACATCGACGAGCACGACGTCCCGCGGTTCCAGCCGGAGTCCCGGGCGTCCGGGAAGGTCCGGGGGGACAGCCAGACGGAGTACCCGCTGCGGTTTGTCCGGGTCGAGCCGTACATCATCCCCAAGCGGTCGTTGACCGGGGACAATACGGAGCGGGTGGATACGCGGGTCCTGCAGGTGATTTACGAGATCGAGAAAGGGACGGAGGACGTCTTCGTCGGGCAGCAGATGGATGTGTTTGTCGAAGCCGCAGCGGCACAGTAGGACACTGCCTGCTCTCCGCGAGCTTGCGAGCTGAGAGCAGGGGGTCAAGGGCCAAGAAACAACACAGGCCCCCTTGCCGCCGGTGGCACTCTGGTGAGGAACCGTGGTAAGCAACGGATATCCCCTTTGTGGTACCCGCGTTGAGGACTCCCTCCAACCACACCGCTCGCGCTGCAATCCCCGCGGATTGGTGAGGGGGCATACGACACCGTGTCCGCGCTTGGACACGAACTCCTTCAGACATCTCTCGACGAGACGGCCTCCGGCGGGCAAAGGGGCGTTGCCCCTCTGCACTCCCCACCAGGGTGCCCCTGGACCCGGTGAGGCAGGAGGGCCGTCGTAATCACCAGGCGGCCTGGTAAATCGCCAGCACATCCGCCTCGTTCGGCTGGCCGGGCGTCGTCGTCATCAGCCGCTTGATCCCATGCGCCTTCGCCGCAAACTCCGGCAGCATCGCCTCCGTCACCCCCAGGTCCCGCAACCGCTCCGGGATCCCGATCCGCCGCTTGAGAGCAACGACCGCCTCAATCGCCCGGTCCGCCGCTGCCTCCAGCGTTCTTGACGCCACGTCTTCGCCCAGGAACTCCGCAATGCTCGCGAACTCCGCGAGCCGCTCCCGACGCGTGAACTCCATCACAAACGGCAACAGCAGCCCGTTCCCCTCACCATGCGAGCAATGGACCGCCCCGCCAACGGGATACTCCATCGCATGCACAAGAGCGACGCCGCAGTTCGAAAACGCCAGCCCCGCCAGCGTCGCCGCGAACGCCATCCCCTCGCGGTCCGGCAGACTGTCGAGCTGCTCCACCGAGCGGACCAGATGCCGCCCGACGAGCCGGATCGCCCGCTCCGCCAGCAGGTCCCCCATCGGGTTCTTCCCCTCATAGGCTGCCAGCTCGCGCGGCGGAGTCGGCATGTCGCCGAACCGCGTATTGGTGAACGCCTCAATCGCGTGCGTCAGCGTATCGATCCCGCTGTCGGCCGACGGCTTCCGCGGGCACCCCATCGTCAGCAGCGGATCGACGAGAGCCACCCGCGGCCGCAGATGCTGGCTCTGCATGCTCAGCTTGATGCGGTTCTCGGTGTCGGTCAGCACCGCTGAATGCGACACCTCGCTCCCGGTCCCGGCGGTCGTCGGGATGCACATCAGCGGAATCAGCGGGCCGGGGATCTGATCGAACCCGAACAGCGTCCGGAACTCGACCGGATGCGAGAGCCCGACCGCCACGACCTTCGCCAGGTCCATGTTGCTCCCGCCCCCCAGCCCGATCACGCCATCAGGCCGCGCAGACTTGGCGGATGCCAACGCCCGGTCGGTGATCTCAAACGACGGTTCGGGAGCCCCGCCGGTGAACAGGATCGGTTCCAGTCCCGCCTCGCGGAGCGAGGCCAGGATCGGCTCGACCAGTCCGCAGCGTTCCAGAACGGGATCGGTGACGACAAGCGGCCGGGACATGCCGGCGCGACGGGCCGCCACTCCCGTCTCGTCGGCCGCTCCGGGACCGAACAGAAGCCGGTTGCCGTCGTGGAAATTCCAGATGCGTCGCGGCGTCATGGGCAGCCCTCGTCATCCAGCGTGATGAACGTGCGTGCTCGAAATCGAACCCCAAAGCACTTCTGAAAACTGACGACTCTCAACTGCTCTCGTTGATCTGCCCTTTGATCAGCCGCTGCGTGTCTTCCCACTTCGATTCCAGCAGGGCGACGTACTGTTCCGCGGAAAGGAACTCGGCGTCGGTCCGGAACTCGTAGAGCCAGCCGTCGGAGCTCCCGGCGGTGTTGATCAGCGAAGGATCGCTGAGGACGGCGTCGTTGAGTGCGGCGACGACCCCCGCGGCGGGAGCGTACAGGCTTGAAACCGCCTTCGAACTCTCGACCTGCCCGATCTCCTGCTTCTTCTGAACGTGCGTTCCGCCGTCGACGAGCCAGTCGAGGAAATAGACGTCCTGCAGCAGCCGGATCGAGTACGCCGTAAAGCCGACGCGGAGGACATCCCCATTCGGCTGGAGCCAAAGGTGGTTCTCGGAGTACCGGCGATCGACGGGGATCCGCGCCTCGTATTTCCCCATCATGAAGGTCAGGTGAGCGGACATCCGGGCAGTCTCAGGAGAGCGTTCGACTCAACGGGACAGCCTCGTAGGGGAGTGTCCTGCTGTCAATGACGCCCGGGCGGGAAGAAACCGCCGCCCGGCTCCGCTTCAGAAATCCTTTGGTGGCCGCAACCTTGCGGAGCGACCAGAGGGAAACTGCATCTTGTGACGGTTTTTTTGTTGGACTAGGATTGCGAACGGCAACTGGACAGGTTGACACCGCCTGCGCGTCGGCATGGTGCTGAAGTGGCGGCCGACTGATCCCGACCGGAGTGGGATCGTTTCTAAAGCGAGACGCAAGATGATTTCAGCTTCACGACGTGTCCGTTACGCCCTGGCGCTGTCGCTGGCGGCGGTGCTCGGCGGACAGCTGGTTCGCCCCGCTCTCGGGGATGCGGATGACAAGGACACGACGAAGCTCGTGGTGCAGATGGTCTCCCGGTTCCATCTGAGCCGGCCGCAGGTGGACGACGCGGTGTCGAGCAAGTTCCTCGACCTCTACATCAAGCACCTCGACCTGCAGAAGCTTTACTTCCTCAAGGCCGACATCGACGAGTTCAACAAGCACCGCACGACGCTCGACGACGAGCTCAAGGCCGGTGACGTCGGCTTCGGCGTCCTGGTCTTCAACCGCTACAAGGAGCGGATGCAGGCCCAGGTCGCCCTGGCCCACAAGTGGATCGACGCCAACCACGACTTCTCCGTCGAGGAGACGATGGTCACCGACCGGGATCAGGTCAGCTGGGCCAAGGACCAGGCCGAGCTCGACGACCGGTGGCGGCAGCGGATCAAGTTCGACCTGCTCCAGGCCAAGCTGGACGGGACCGAAATGGAGAAGGCGAAGGAGCGGCTCCACAAGCGCTACCGGAATGCCCTCCTCAACATCAACAACATGAGCCAGAACGAGGCGGTCGAGTTCTACCTCACCTCGTTCACGCAGGTTTTCGACCCGCACTCCACCTACATGTCCCCGCAGTCCTGGGAGAACTTCCAGATCGACCTGCGGCTGAGCCTCGACGGAATCGGCGCGGCCCTCCGCTCGGATGACGGGTTCACCATCGTCGCCGAGATCGTCAAGGGGGGAGCGGCGGACCGCGACGGCCGCCTCAAGGTCGGCGACAAGATCCTCGCCGTCGGCCAGGGAGACAAGGGTGACCTCGAAGACATCTACGAGGCCAAGCTGAACGACGTCGTCCGCAAGATCCGCGGCGAGCGGGGGACGATCGTCCGCCTGCAGGTGAAGCCGGAGGCGGGTGGCGACGCCAAGACGTACAACATCACCCGCGCCAAGGTCGAGCTCCAGGAGCGGGCGGTCAAGGGGGAGATCATCGACACCCTTCCGCGGACCGGGCGGCCGGGGCGGATCGGCGTGATCAGCCTCCCCTCGTTCTACCGCGACTTTGAAGGGGCCCAGGGAGGCGCCGAGAACTTCAAGAGCGCCGCCAAGGACATGGAGCTCGTCCTCCAGAACTTTGCCCGCGAAGGGGTCGACGCCGTGATCGTCGACCTTCGGGACAACGGCGGGGGAGCTCTGAGCGAAGCGATCGAAGTCTCCGGCCACTTCCTCGACCAGGGTCCGGTCGTCCAGGTCAAGGAGCCGAACGGCCGCGTGCGGGCTCTCGACGACGAACTCCAGGGAGTCCTCTACAACGGCCCGCTCGTCGTGGTCTGCAACCGCCTCTCCGCCTCCGCCTCGGAGATCTTCGCGGGGGTCATCAAGGACTACCACCGCGGGATTGTCGTCGGTGATACGACGACGCACGGCAAGGGAACGGTCCAGAACCTGATGGAAGTGGCGGCCAGCGAGCCGTTCCGGATCTTCCGCGGCGTCGATCGCGGCAAGCTCAAGATGACGATCCAGCAGTTCTACCGCGTCAACGGCCACAGCACCCAGAGCCGCGGCGTCCGGTCGGACGTCGTCCTCCCCTCGATCCTGGATCACCTCGATCAGGGCGAAGCGTTCCTCGACAACGCCCTGCCGTTCGACCAGATCCAGGAAGCGAGCCACGAGGACAACCGGATGGTCTCGCCGAACCTGGTCGCTCAGCTGCAGAAGGGGAGCGAAGGCCGCGTTGCCCGCGACGAGGAGTTCGGCAAGGTCAACAAGGCAATCACCCGTTACCTGGAGCGGAAGAGCCGCAAGTCGGTCTCGCTGAACGAGACCGTCCAGAAGGCCGAGCGGGATCTCGACAAGGAGATCATCGACCAGGAAGGGGAGAACACGGACGAGGAAGGTCTTCCGAAGAAGAAGGACGAGAAGTTCTTCCCGGAGAACGCCTACAACAAGGAACTCCTCAACGTGACCCTGGACTACATCGCCGGCCTCAAGAACCACGTTGCGGTTCAGAAGTAGCCGGCCGGTAGACGATTCCGACATCGACGCGGAGACCGAGTTTTCAGGACTCGGTCTCCGCATGCTTTTGCGGGCTCGGGTTTTGCATTAAGGTTCCCCCAAATTCCGCCGGCAGGTCGCCATCAGCGGCGGGCCGGGTCGCCCGCCGCAAGAC
>Ga0247822_10000394_pt1 | contig 23165 bp, 17 predicted proteins | sample 13C_Cellulose_Da_FD_192423 | JGI IMG/M metagenome (GOLD analysis project Ga0247822, IMG submission 192423) | Soil microbial communities from agricultural site in Penn Yan, New York, United States - 13C_Cellulose_Day30 | ecosystem: Environmental > Terrestrial > Soil > Agricultural land | place...
GGGCGAGGGTATTGAGGTTGCAGTGGTTGACTTCGCTGCTGAAGTTGCTGCGCAAGTTGCTGCATCAAAAGCGTAATTAGCGCTCGCTAATTTGTTTTGTAAAAGCCCGCACGGGGTAACTTGTGCGGGTTTTTTTATGGCTTTGGTGATGGCAGGCAAAGAGCAGATAAGGGCACTTTGTTGGTTGTTTCTATGTCATGGCGTGGAAAAAGAGCAAGGGCGCCGCCACCCGTCTGCCTTTTTTCTGTTACACTGCACCGATTTTTTCGACCCCTCAGTATGGGCGGGTATTCGCGGCTAACTCATTGTTTTGGAGAGCATTTATGTCCAGCCCCAGAGATAAAAAGTACAAGCGTATTTTATTGAAACTCAGCGGTGAGGAGCTGATGGGTACCGAGGGATTCGGTATTGATCCCAAGGTTCTCGACAAGATGGCTTTGGAGATCGGCCAGTTAGTGGGTATAGGTGTTCAGGTTGGTTTGGTGATCGGCGGCGGCAACTTGTTCCGTGGTGCGGCGCTAAGTGCAGCGGGTTTGGATCGCGTGACAGGTGACCACATGGGTATGTTGGCTACCGTGATGAACGCACTGGCGATGCGAGATGCATTGGAGCGTTCCAATATTTCTTCCCGTGTAATGTCTGCCATTCCGATGAGTGGTGTGGTTGAGCATTATGATCGCCGCCGTGCAGTACGTTTTTTAAATTCCGGCGAAGTTGTTATTTTTTCTGCTGGTACTGGCAATCCTTTCTTTACTACCGATTCCGCTGCATGTTTGCGCGGTATCGAAGTCGATGCTGACATCGTATTAAAAGCGACTAAGGTTGACGGCGTTTACTCGGCCGATCCTAAAAAAGATCCAACGGCAACAAAATACGATCGTCTTTCTTACGACGAAGTGTTGGATAAAAAATTAGGCGTAATGGATTTGACTGCTATTTGTTTGTGCCGCGAGCACGATATGCCGGTGCGTGTATTCCGCATGAATAAAACCGGTGCACTGTTAAATATCGTTGTGGGCAGCAACGAAGGTACTTTGATTGAAGAGGATAAATCATGATTAATGACATCAAAAAAGATGCTGAAGCGCGCATGAAAAAAGCGGTTGAAGTGCTCAGCCTTAATTTTAATAAAATCCGTACTGGTCGCGCTCACCCGAGTTTGTTGGATGGCCTGATGGTAAATTATTACGGCACCCCAACTCCACTCGCGCAAGTTGGCAATATTAATATCGAAGATGCGCGTACACTGTCGATCAGCCCCTGGGAGCGTAACCTGGTACCTGAAATTGAAAAAGCGATCATGAAGTCTGATTTGGGTTTGAACCCATCAACCAACAATGGTTTGATTCGTATTCCTCTGCCAATGTTGACGGAAGAAACACGTAAAAACTTTATCAAGCAAGCGCGTGCAGAAGCTGAAAATGGTCGTGTTGCCGTGCGCAATGTGCGTCGCGATGTATTGGGCGATGTGAAGGCGTTATTGAAAGATAAAGCAATCGGTGAAGATGATGATCGTCGCGCACAGGACGAAATTCAAAAAATCACTGACAAATATATTGCGGAAGTAGATAAAGCGCTCGCTGCAAAAGAAGTGGATTTGATGGCTGTTTAATGCGCATCATTCGATTGGATTTGTGTTGCCCAAATCCAATCTCACCCACAGCAATAACATCACAACTACAAAAAGTAAAAGCAGGCAATCGATATCTTCGAGAATAACCTGTCGCCAGGAGAGTATGCGTGACTGACAATAGTCTTCGCCATGTAGCGATCATTATGGATGGCAATAATCGCTGGGCCAAGCAGCGCGGTATGGCGGGAGTGTCCGGCCATAAAGTCGGTGTTGAGCGTATTCGCGATGTGATGGCCGCCTGTCAGGAAGTGGGCGTTGAAGTGCTCACCGTTTTTGCTTTTAGTAGTGAGAACTGGCGCCGCCCGCCATTAGAAGTGGAAGCCTTGATGTCACTGTTTCTACTCTATCTCAAAAACGAAGCTAAAGCCCTTAAGAAAAAAGATGTTGCTTTGCGCGTGATCGGCAACCGCGAGCGTTTTAGTCCTTCTATCCAAAAATCCATAGCTGCTGCTGAAGAGCTGACACGCGGTGGTAAAACTACACTGGTTATTGCTGCAGATTATGGCGGCCGTTGGGATATTGCCCAAGCTGCACAAAAAATGGCACAGCAGGTGGCTGCAGGCGAATTAGACCCTGCAGAAATTACTGAAAATTCACTTAATCAATACACCAGTCTTGCCGATTTGCCGCCGCTGGATTTGTTGGTGCGTACGGGCGGTGAGGTGCGCATCAGTAACTTTTTATTGTGGCAATGCGCTTACGCTGAATTATTTTTCAGTGACAAGCTTTGGCCGGACTTCGATGGTAATGAGTTGAAAAAGGCAGTTAACAGTTTTCATGAGCGTCAGCGTCGTTTTGGTATGACTGGCGATCAAATTGATGCGGGAGCTCTCAATGCTTAAGCAGCGCGTTATTACCGCTCTGATACTCGCCGCGATATTTCTGGCCGCATTGTTTGGTTTGCCTGCTGGTTATTTCTCCTTTTTTATTGGCGCAGTGGTATTGATTGGTGCATGGGAGTGGGCAAACTTGTCCGGCTTACCCGCGATTTGGCAGCGCTTCGCGTATTCGATTGTTGTGCTCGCATTGTTAGTTGGTGCCTCACTCTATTTAGGATTTGAGGGGGAAGCAAGCCCGCGTCTTAATAGTGAAGCTATTCGTGATCTATTGATTGTTGGTTGCGGCTGGTGGGCGCTGGCATTGCTTTTGGTTCAGGGGTATCCAGGTAGTGCGATCCTCTGGGGGCATAAGTTAATGCGTTTGTTGATGGGACTTTTGGTGTTGATCCCTACGTGGGTTGCGCTTGTGTATGTCCGTCAGCAAGCTGATGGCGCATGGTTGGTGCTCTTGTTGATGCTGATAGTGGCGCTTGCTGATAGTGGTGGTTATTTCGCTGGTCGCCGTTTTGGCAAACATAAATTAGCGCCTGCCGTGAGCCCGGGTAAAACCTGGGAAGGATTTGCTGGTGGGTTGCTGGCTAATTGTGTGTTAGCAGTGGTTTTGAGCCAAGCTCTGAGCGTCAGCTTGCTAATAATGCTGGTGCTGATTGTTCCTACCAGTTTGATTTCGGTGTTGGGCGATTTGCTTGAAAGTATGGTCAAGCGCCATGCCGGTGTGAAAGATAGCGGCAGTATTCTGCCTGGACACGGTGGAATTCTTGACCGCGTTGACGGCATTACCGCAGGCGCTCCGGTTTTTGCGCTGGCGCTGCTTGCAAGCGGCGCGTTTGCATCGGGTGCAGGTGTCTAATTTATGCCAGCGGCTCTGCAACAAATCACCATCCTTGGTGCGACGGGTTCTATCGGTGTCAGCACTCTTGATGTTATCGCGCGCCACCCTGAGCGCTATCAGGTATTTGCGCTAAGCGCAGATCGTCGCTGGCAGGTTTTGGCGACGCAGTGCCTGATTCACAAACCGCGCTACGCAGTGCTCAATGATTCGTTGGCCGCCGCTGAGTTGGAGCGCGAGTTGCGCCGGCAAGGTTGCACTACAGAGGTGTTGCAAGGTGCTGACGCATTGGCTGCGATTGCATCCCATGATGATGTCGATACCGTCATGGCTGCTATCGTAGGTGCAGCAGGTTTGTTGCCTACGCTTGCTGCAGTCAACGCTGGAAAAAAAGTCCTGCTTGCCAATAAGGAAGCGCTGGTGATGGCGGGTGGTTTATTCACTCGCGCAGTAGCAGAGCATGGCGCAGTTCTTTTGCCTATCGATAGCGAGCACAACGCCATTTTCCAATGTTTACCTAACCATCGCGCTGACTATCTGGCGGATGGTTTGAAATCGAGCGGTGTACGAAAAATCCTGTTGACTGCGTCCGGCGGTCCGTTCCGCAATACTCCAATTGCTGATCTCACCAGTGTGACTCCAGAGCAAGCTTGTGCTCATCCCAATTGGAGTATGGGGCAAAAAATTTCGGTCGATTCAGCGACTATGCTGAATAAAGGGCTGGAGTTGATTGAAGCTTGTTGGCTGTTCAACACTCGTCCGCAACAGGTGCAAGTTGTTATTCATCCGCAGAGCGTCATCCATTCAATGGTCGAATACATTGATGGCTCGGTTCTCGCGCAAATGGGCAATCCTGATATGCGCACTCCCATTGCACATGCGCTGGCATGGCCAGAGCGGATTGAATCAGGCGTTGCCAGTCTTGATTTGATCGCTACTGCAAGATTGGATTTCACTGCTCCGGATTATGATCGCTTTCCCTGTTTGCGTTTGGCGCAGCAGGCGGCTGAGGTTTCAGGAACTGCTCCGGCATTACTGAATGCTGCCAATGAAGTTGCTGTTGCTGCTTTTTTGCACCGTGCAATCCGCTTTGACCAGATAGCGATGGTTATCGACCATGTGCTTTCGTTTCTTCCTTCGTGTGAACCCCTGAGTCTTGCGCAGGTCCAAGGCGCCGATGCTGAGGCCCGCGCTGCGGCGCAGCAATTTATAGCTCGCTGGTGATTATTACCCTGAGGTTGTATCCATGGATTTAATCCAGACGATTTTATCTTTTCTGGTGGCGCTGCTAATTCTGGTGTCTATCCATGAATTTGGTCATTTTTATGTCGCCCGTTTGTGCGGGGTCAAGGTGCTGCGCTTTTCTATCGGCTTTGGCAAAGTGCTCTGGTCGCGCCGCGATAAGCAGGGTACCGAGTTTGCCCTTGCAGCTTTGCCGTTGGGCGGCTACGTCAAAATGCTTGATGAGCGTGAGGGTTCGGTTCCGACAGAAGAGCGCCACTTGGCCTTCAACACCAAAAACGTCTGGCAGCGCATCGCTATTGTAGCGGCGGGGCCTGCCGCCAACTTTGTGTTGGCTATCGCGTTGTTTTGGATATTGTTGCTGCAAGGCCAACGCGACCTGATTCCGGTAATCGATACTATTGCTCCCGCGTCAATTGCCGCCCAAGCGGGCTTGGAGAAGGGGCAGGAGATAGTTGCAATTGATGGTGAGCTGACTCCAACCTGGCAGGCGGTTAACAAAGCGTTACTCAATCGTTTGGGTGAAACTGGCACTATCCGCTTTAAAGTGGCTTATCCCGATTCTGATTTTCAGTACGAATCTGACGCACAGCTGGTTGATTGGTTGCGCGATTCGACTGATCCAGACCCAATCAAAGGTCTAGGTATTAGTCTGCAGTTGCCAAAAATCCCCGCTGTAGCGGGCGAGGTCATTACCGGTGGTGCAGCTGAAAGAGCCGGGTTGAAGGTTGGTGACAAGATTCTTCAGGTCGATGATTTGGTAATTGAAGACTGGCGCCCATGGGTTGAATACGTGCGTGCACATCCCGGTGATTCATTGCAGGTCATGGTTGAACGGGCAGGGCAAGTAGTGCCGATAACCCTTGTTCCGGATGTGGCTGAAGAAGCTGGTCAAAGCTTGGGGCGTGTTGGAATTGCTCCCCAAGCATACGAAATGCCTGACGAAATGATCCGGTCTTATGAGTACTCGATTGCCGGCGCCTTTGTTGCCGGCATCAATAAAACCTGGGAAACCTCGGGATTTGTTCTTTTATCAGTCAAAAAATTGATTCTTGGCGAAATTTCTACGAAAAACTTGAGTGGACCGATAACCATTGCTAAGGTGGCGGGCTCTTCGGCCGAGAGCGGCCTGAAAAGCTTTATTGGTTTTGTCGCCCTGCTGAGTGTCTTCCTGGCGGTCTTCAACCTTTTACCTATCCCGGTACTGGATGGCGGTCACTTATTTTATTACTTCATTGAAGTAATTAAGAGGAAACCGGTGTCCGACAGAGTGCAGATGCTGGGGTATCAGGTTGGACTTTTTCTGGTGATCAGCTTAAGTGTACTGGCGCTGTATAACGACATAATGCGGCTTTGATCTGGCAATCTCTTGTGCCGGGCTGCGACCAACATTCATTTATGATTAGAACAGATTCTATGAAGCGAGTTTTGATGCGATTTTTTGGCTGTTTTCTAGCGCTTTTCCTGTCTTTTTCAGTGCAGGCGCAAACCTTCCGTGTAAGTGATATACGTGTTGAAGGCTTGCAGCGCGTCTCTGCCGGTACGGTCTTCAGTGCTTTGCCGATCCGTGTTGGCGATACTCTCAACCAAGCCGATATTCAAAGCGCAACACGCGAATTGTTTAAGGTCGGTTACTTTTCCGATGTTGCTATCAATCGCGATGGTGATGTTCTGGTTTTGGTAATCAAAGAGCGTCCAGCAATTAACAAGATTGAGCTGAAGGGCAATAAAGCTATCAAAACTGAAAACCTGATGGACAGCCTCAAAGATAATAATCTGTCGGAAGGTCAAATTTTCCAGCGTGCAACCTTGGAAGGTATTACTCAAGCTTTGCAACGTGAATACGTAAACCAAGGCCGTTATGGTGCGAGCGTAAATATCGAAATCGAAGATATGCCACGTAACCAGGTTAAGGTTTTGGTAAAAATTGATGAAGGCAGTCCTTCCCGTATCAAGCAAATTAACATAGTTGGCAATAACTCCTATTCAGAAGAAGAGTTGATTGATTTGTTTGAGCTGAAAACTACTGGTATGTGGTCGTGGATTTCCGGTAACGACAAATACAACAAAGAAAAAATGAAAGGGGATTTAGAGCGCCTTGAGTCTTGGTACATGGACCGCGGTTATCTGAATTTCAAACTTGATTCATCGCAAATTTCGTTAAGCCCGGATAAATCAAAAATATTCGTTACTGTAAATATTACCGAAGGCGAGATTTACAAGGTCAGTGATATTGAGTTGGCGGGTGATCCTGCTATCGATGAAGAAATTATTCATCGCATGATTCTGATGAAAAAAGATCAGGTTTTCTCGCAGATCCTGATGACCACATCTGAAGAGTATGTGACCAAGCGTTTAGGTAACGAGGGTTATACCTTTGCAAAAGTAGAAGGTATGCCTGAGCGTAATGATGCAGATAAAACAGTAAAAATTACTTTCTTTATTGAGCCTGGTAAGCGCGCTTATGTAAATCGCATCAATTTCCGTGGTAATACAAAAACAGTTGATGAAGTTTTACGCCGCGAAATGCGTCAAATGGAAGGTGGTTCTGCTAACTCTGCGCAAATCGAAAACTCTAAAGTTCGTCTGGAACGTTTAGGCTTCTTTAAAGAAGTTAAAGTAGAGAACAAAGAAGTTCCTGGTACATCTGATCAAGTGGATGTTGAATATACTGTTGAAGAACAGCCATCTGGAAGCATGGGCTTGCAAGTTGGTTATGCGCAGTACTCCGGCTTGTTATTCTCTGCCAGCATCCAACAAAACAACTGGTTTGGTACTGGTAAACAAGTAGGGTTTAGCTTTAGCCACAACCGTTACCAAACATCATACAACTTTAATTATAACGATCCATACTTTACTCCTGATGGTGTAAGTCGTGGATTGAGTTTGTATTACACCAAGAGTGACTATGGCTCATACAATATCACTCCATACAGTACTAACGTATATGGCGGTAAGCTTAATTTCGGATACCCGATTTCTGATATCGAGCGTATTGGATTTGACATTGGTTTGCGCAGTTTGGAAGTTGAGCCAACCAGCTATTCTTCACAAGAGATTATTCGTACACCGTTTTGGGATTCGAGTGTTGGCTACATTACCCAGTCCGAAAACTATGCTTTAAATCAGCAGCTTCTTAATGGTATTGATTTTCCTAACGGAAGTTACGAGCGTAAAGCATTTACAGAGGATATGCTGGGCGAGTTAGGTTTCCTTGATATCTATGGCGATACCTTCAACGATGCTCAAGTCAGTATGTATTGGTTACGTTCTACATTAAACCGTGGTGTGTTGGCTAACCGTGGAGCGTCGCAACAATTTACGTTTGAATTATCGTTGCCTGGCGGTGATTTGCAATACTATAAATTTGACTATACCGGTCAAATCTTTAAACCACTGACTCGCTCGTTAACTTTGCGTTTACATACCCATTTAGGCTATGCCGGCGCTTATGGTGACTTGGATGAGTTGCCATTCTTTGAACATTACTACGCTGGTGGTTTCGGTTCTGTGCGTGGGTTCGAGCGTAATACTCTTGGACCTCGTAGCTCTCCTCAGCGCAGTGCAGTTACTACTCCCACTATATGGGATGACCTGAATGGTGATGGGGTGATTGGTTCTGGTGAGACTGGTGGTACTGCTTATGTATTATGTGAAGATCCAGAAGCTGCGGGGGTAGGTTCCAACTCTCAGGGTTATCCGCGAATTTGTAATCCCGGTGAGTTAGTCAGCGACCTTATCGTAGGTAGCACTTATACCAGCCGTACTCGCGGAGCTTTTGGCGGTAATGTGTTGATTCAAGGCGGTGCTGAAGTTTTGTTCCCACTACCTTTTATTAAAGATCAACGTTCCTTACAGACTACCTTCTTCGTTGATGCGGGTAATGTGTTTGATACTGATTGTGGCGCTACACAAGTGAATTGCTATGGTGTTGACCTAAGTCGTATTAACACATCAGTTGGTTTTGGCTTAACGTGGATTTCCGGTTTTGGTCCGATGACTTTTAGTATTGCAGAGCCACTGCATGAGAATGAGGCGGATCGAACAGAAGTGTTCCAGTTCTCCTTGGGGCAGACCTTCTAACAATAATGTTGTTATCTAATATTTAAGAGGAATAGATTGTGACTGTTACACAAAAAATGTTTGCAGTGGTTGCATTGTCATTGATGTCAGCTGTTTCCTGGGCGCAAGGTAAGGTTGTTGTGCTCGATCCAACTGGTGCTGTAATGGGCACTACTGCAGCAAAAGCGAAGTTTGAAAAACTGCAAAAGAGTGCGGAATTCGCTGCTGCGAAAACCAAGCTGGATGGTTTGGCTGCTGACATTAAAGCGTTGCAAGCTGAGTACCAGAAAAACAGCGCGGTGTGGAGCAAAGAGCAAGTTGCAGAAAAAGAAAAGAAACTGCAAAGCCTCGGACAAGATTATCAATTCCAGGGCAAAAAATTGCAGACTGAGCAGCAAGCATTGATGCAACAAATCATGCAAGAACTTGGACCCAAGATGGAAGCTGCTGTTAAGCAACTCGTTGAATCTGAAAAGATTACAATGATTATTGATGCAAAAGCAGTAATGATGTCAAAGCCAGAAAATGACTTGACGCCAAAAGTTACCGAACTGCTGAACAAAGCCAAGTAAGCTCAGGTTTTTTTGCATAATGAAGCGTTCTTATCTGCTGTCAGAATTGGCGCAATTGCTCGATGCCGAGCTACAAGGCAATTCACAACAGGAAATAAGAGCGCTCGCTTCTATACAATCGGCTGATATTACTGATCTGACTTTTATCGCTAATCCTGCCTACAAAAAACATTTATCGTCTACCAAAGCGGGCGCAGTACTGCTTAACGCTAATCTTGCCGGTGAATTTGCAGGTAATAAGCTGATAGTCAAAAACCCCTATCTAGCCTATGCTCGCCTTTCAGCACTATTTGAATTCCGCCGTGAAACTCCCCCAGGTATACATCCGACTGCCGTGGTAGGTAGCGAGTGTATTCTTGGTAAAAATATTTCTATCGGTGCTAATGCAGTAGTGGGTGAAGGTGTAACTTTGGGTGATGGTGTAGTTGTAGGCCCCGGATGTTACATTGGTAACGATAGTGTTATTGGTGAGCGAACCCAGCTGGCTTCCAATGTCAGTATTTATCATGGGGTTATGATTGGTGCCGATTGCCTATTCCATAGTGGTTGCGTGATTGGGGCTGATGGTTTTGGTTTTGCCCCTGATGCTGGCAGCTGGATTAAAATTCATCAGCTGGGCAGTGTGCAAATTGGCAGCAACGTAGAGATTGGTTCCTGTGCCTGTATAGATAGAGGTGCATTGGATGATACGGTTATCGATGATGGTGTAATTATCGATAATCTGGTCCAAATAGCTCACAATGTCCGGATTGGGCGAAATACCGCGATAGCTGCACACACTGCTATCGCTGGTAGCACTACAATTGGCGCTGGTTGCACAATTGCTGGTGCAGTGGGTATTGCCGGGCATTTGGTATTAGCAGATAACGTGCATATCACCGCTATGTCTTTAGTGTCCGCTTCTATTTCTGAACCAGGCTCCTATTCGTCTGGGACAGCAATATCGCCGACTAAAGACTGGCGTAAAAATGCAGCGCGCTTTCGGCAATTGGATGCATTGGCTACACGTTTAATAAAACTTGAACGCACTCATGGTGCGGAATAAATTTTTCATTGATTGCTTGGGGTTTGTACCATGATGGACGTTAACGAAATTCGCGAATATCTTCCGCATCGCTATCCATTTTTATTAGTGGATCGCGTTGTAGAATTGATTGAAGGCGAATCAATTATTGCGTACAAAAATATCACCGTTAACGAAGAAGTATTTAATGGGCACTTTCCCCAGAGTCCTGTCTTTCCTGGTGTAATGATTATTGAAGCTATGGCTCAAGCGTCAGGGATTTTGGGCTTCAAAACAATGAACAAAAAACCACAAGATGGTTCGATTTATCTGTTCGCGGGAGTGGATGATGTTCGCTTCAAGCGTCAGGTTATCCCTGGTGACCGCTTGCAATTAGAGTCTCGTGTTATTTCCGAGAAGCGCGGTATTTGGAAGTTTGAATGTAAAGCCAGTGTTGATGGAGTGTTAGCAGCATCAGCCACTATTCTCTGTGCAGACCGCAAAGTTTAATTTGAGTCAGGCTTCAATCAGCGAGAATTAATTTTGATAGATCCATCTGCAATTATTCACCCCAGTGCAAAACTTGCGACCAATGTGAAAGTTGGCCCTTGGACAATTATCGGTCCAGGCGTTGAAATCGGTGAGGGAACTGTAATTGCTTCTCATGTGGTTGTGAAAGGCCCCACTGTTATTGGAAAAAATAATCAAATCTATCAGTTTTCATCAGTAGGTGAAGACACTCCTGATTTGAAATATAAGGGTGAGCCCACGCGTTTAGTTATTGGTGATAATAATGTTATCCGCGAAGGCGTAACCATTCATCGAGGAACTGTGCAGGATCGCTCCGAAACTACAATTGGCAATCATAATTTGTTGATGGCTTACGTCCATGTTGGCCATGACAGTGTGATTGGTGATCATTGTATTTTGGTTAACAATACTGCGCTTGCTGGTCATGTGCATATTGGTGATTGGGCGATCCTTAGTGGTTTTACACTCGTTCACCAGTTTTGCAAAATTGGTGCGCACAGTTTTTCTGGAATGGGCACCGCTATTGGTAAAGACGTTCCTGCGTATGTGATGGTTAACGGCAGCCCAGCGGAAGCAAAAAATATTAATGCTGAAGGTTTACGTCGTCGCGGTTTTACAAAAGAAGACATTAGCGTGCTGACCAAAGCTTATAAAACAATTTATCGCCGTGGGCTAACACTTGATGAAGCTCTGGCAGAGTTGCAGCCACAGGTAGCTGATTGCCCCGCACTGCGAGTCTTAATTGATTCTCTAAACGCGTCTACACGCGGAATAGTTCGTTAATTATTCGTCCGAATTTCTGTGTTGTTTTTTGCACAGGTCGCTCACTGAAAAATGCAATAAGAATCGGAGGCTGAGTGTCTGATCACATACACATAGGTATTGTTGTCGGAGAGGCCTCCGGAGATATCCTCGGTGCGGCGTTGATGCAAGAGCTGCGCAAACATTTCCCTACTGCAGAGTTTTCCGGTATTGGCGGGCCGCGCATGTTAGCGCTGGGCTTCCATTCTTATTTCCCGCAAGATCGTCTCGCTGTGATGGGCTTGATTGAGCCGCTAAAGCGTCTCCCTGAATTATTACGCATCCGTAAATTTTTGCGCGAGCATTTTATCGCTAATCCACCCTCTGTATTTATCGGTGTTGACTCGCCTGATTTTACTATTCCTTTGGAAGCCTCTCTTAAAGAGAAAGGAATTAAAACGGTGCATTACGTCAGTCCATCGGTATGGGCTTGGCGGCAGAAGCGAGTGTTTAAAATTGCAAAAGCAGTAGATTTAATGTTGACGCTGCTGCCTTTTGAAGCGAAGTTTTATCATGAGCATAACGTCCCCGTAGAGTTTGTCGGTCACCACCTTGCAGATGAAATTCCGCTCTCGGTAGATAAGCTTGCCGCGCGTAAGATTTTAGGTTTGCCGGAGGAGGGGCGCATAGTTGCGTTATTGCCCGGAAGTCGCGCCAGTGAAGTTGAGCGAATGGGCGAATTATTTATGCGCACGGCAGTGCATTGTTTGGAGCAAGATCCAAGTTTGCAATTCATTATTCCTGCAGCAAACCCTGATCGTTACCGCCAATTGCATATTGAGTTAAATGATTATGTGGATTTTCCAATCGAATTGATCAATGGTCATTCCCATGATGCTATCGCCGCTGCAGATGTGGTATTACTTGCATCGGGAACCGTTGCGCTGGAAGCGCTTTTGTTGAAAAAACCAATGGTTGTTGCTTATATCGTAGCGCCTATTACTTACAAAATTTTATCTTGGTTGGTGAAAACTCCTTGGCTTTCTTTACCTAATTTACTTGCACAAAAAACGCTTGTACCGGAGCTGATCCAACATAAAGCAACCACGGAAGCTCTGTGTGCCGAGGTGATGAATTATTTTGAAAATCCTGATGAAGCTTTAGCATTGAGCGAAACCTTTATGCAGATGCATATCGAATTAAAACGCGACGCCAGCGCTCGTGCCGCTGAAGCCATAGCTCGATTAATCCACAAAAATTAACGTCAAGGTGTAACCGTGTTTCAACCATTTATCAGTGTCTATCAAGGTTTATTCTTTGCCGGTTGCGATGAGGTCGGGCGCGGCCCATTGGCAGGTGATGTAGTTGCAGCAGCCGTTATTCTTGATCCGGAAAATCCAATCATTGGATTGGATGATTCCAAAAAGCTGACTGAAAAAAAGCGTGAGCTATTGTTTGGTGAGATCCAATTAAAAGCGAAGAGCTGGTGTATTGCGCGTGCGTCTGTTACAGAAATCGATAAAATTAATATTTTACAAGCCAGCCTTTTGGCTATGACCCGCGCAGTGCAGGGGCTTCATATCCAACCAGAGCATGTTCTGGTGGATGGTAATAAGTTGCCCAAGTGGAACTACACATCAGAAGCAGTTGTGAAAGGTGATAGTCGCGTCGCGGCGATCAGTGCTGCTTCAATTCTCGCCAAAGTGACGCGTGATCGCGAAATGATTGAACTGGATAAAGTATATCCGGGTTATGGTTTTGCGGATCACAAAGGTTATCCAACCAAAGTGCATATGGAAGCATTGGACAGGTTGGGAATAACCCCAATACATCGTACATCCTACGCTCCTGTGCGCGCCAAGATCGAACAAATCGCATTGTTTTAATCAATATCATTTCAAGAAATTATTATGCCTGCTGCTAATTTTGTGCACCTGCGTTTGCATACCGAATTCTCGCTTAGCGATAGCTTGGTGAGAATTAAGTCGCTCGTTAAACGCGTGGCAGAATTAAATATGCCTGCGTGTGCAATCACCGATCAGACAAATTTCTACGGACTTATCAAGTTTTACAAAGCTGCCCAGGGTGCAGGCGTTAAGCCGATTGCAGGTAGTGATTTTTGGATTGCGAGCAACGATAGCGACGGTAAACCTACACTCATCACTTTGTTGGCGATGAATGATAAGGGCTATAAAAATATTATCGAATTGATTTCCCGTGGTTGGCGACAAGGGCAACAGCAGGGCGCAGCCTATATTCAGCGCGAATGGATTTGTGAACACAGTGAAGGTGTTATTGCGCTTTCCGGTGGGAAGTTTGGTGATGTCGGTATGGCATTGTTAGGTGGTAGAACACCACAAGCGTACGAATTGTTGCAAGGCTGGATGAAGGATTTCCCTTCGCGTTTTTATCTGGAATTGCAGCGCACTGGCCGCGAGAACGATGAAAACCATTTGCATGCAGCAGTTGATTTAGCAACGCAATTAAATTGCCCGGTAGTGGCGACTAATGATGTGCGTTTTTTAAAAGCCAGCGAATTTGAAGTACATGAAGCGCGCGTTTGTATCAGTGAAGGACGCACACTTGATGATCCGCGTCGTGAGCGGCGTTACAGTGATCAACAGTATTTGCGTTCAGCAGAAGAAATGGCTGAGCTGTTTAGTGATATCCCGGAAGCAATTGCTAACACGGTTGAGATTGCCAAGCGTTGCACTATCAATATCCAAATGGGCAAATACTTTTTGCCTGAATATCCAGTGCCTGAAGGCCTCACTGAAGCAGAGTTTTTTCGCAAGATTTCACATGAGGGATTGGAGCAGCGACTTGAGCGGATTTTGGATAAAGCTGCCACCGATTACACCGAGCAGCGCAAAGTCTATGAAGACCGTTTGAATTTTGAGTTGGATATTATTAACCAGATGGGATTCCCTGGTTATTTCCTTATCGTAATGGATTTTATCCAGTGGGCTAAAGATCACGATATTCCCGTTGGTCCTGGTCGTGGGTCGGGTGCGGGATCGCTGGTTGCTTACTCATTAAAAATTACTGACCTTGACCCGCTTGAATACGATTTGCTGTTCGAACGTTTCTTGAATCCCGAGCGGGTTTCTATGCCCGACTTCGATATCGATTTCTGCATGGATAACCGCGATAAGGTTATTTCGTACGTTGCCGATAATTATGGCCGCGATGCGGTTAGCCAAATTATTACCTTCGGTACCATGGCCGCAAAAGCGGTAGTGCGCGACGTTGCGCGTGTTCAGGGAAAATCCTACGGCCTTGCCGATAAACTTTCCAAAATGATTCCGCCCACACCGGGTATGACACTCGCGCAAGCCTTGCAAGAGGAGCCGCAACTCAAAGAGTTTATTGAGATTGATGGTGATGCCGGTGAAATTTGGGAAATGGCAGTTCAGCTTGAAGGTCTTACGCGTAACGTCGGTAAGCACGCCGGTGGTGTGGTGATTGCTCCCACTAAACTCACCGACTTTTCGCCTTTGTATTGCGATGAAACCGGCAGTGGTTTGGTAACTCAATTCGATAAAGGTGATGTTGAAGAAGCAGGTCTGGTGAAGTTTGACTTCCTCGGTTTGCGTACGCTCACAATTATCGATTGGGCGCGGATTATGATCGACAAGCAGCGCGTTAAAAAAGGCGAGCCGCTACTCGATATCAGCGCAATCCCACTTGATGATGCAAAAACATTTGGTCTATTAAAACGCGCCGAAACAACAGCGGTATTCCAGTTGGAATCCCGCGGTATGAAAGATCTGATTAAACGACTGCAACCGGACAATATTGAAGATTTGATTGCATTGGTTGCGCTCTTCCGTCCCGGCCCATTGGAATCGGGCATGGTGGATGACTTTATCAACCGCAAACACGGTCGCGCACAAGTTGCCTATCCCGATGCAAAATTTCAGCATCACACATTAAAGCCGGTGTTGGAACCAACCTACGGCGTAATTGTTTACCAGGAACAGGTAATGCAAATTGCGCAGGTGCTCGCGGGTTACACGCTCGGTGGTGCGGACATGTTGCGCCGTGCGATGGGTAAGAAAAAACCGGAAGAGATGGCCAAGCAGCGTTCTGTGTTTGAAGAGGGAGCAAAAAATCAGGGCGTTGATCCTGATCTGGCGATTAAAATTTTCGACTTGGTAGAAAAATTTGCGGGCTATGGTTTTAACAAATCTCACTCCGCTGCTTACGCGATTGTTTCCTATCAAACTGCTTGGCTAAAAGCTCATTATCCTGCACATTTTATGGCGGCGACTATGTCGTCAGATATGGATAAAACCGATAAGGTCGTTACCTTCATCGAAGAATGCCGCACGATGAAATTAAAATTATTGCCGCCCGATGTTAACTCAGGCGAATTTCATTTTACGGTAGATGATGCAGGCCGAATTATTTATGGTTTGGGTGCGATTAAGGGTTTAGGTGAAGGACCGGTTGAATCCATTATTGCTGCGCGTAATGATGGTGGTCCGTTTAAAGATCTCTTCGATTTCTGCGCACGCGTTGACTCGCGCAAAGTAAACAAGCGTGCAATGGAAGCCATTATCCGCTCAGGTGCGGCCGATAATTTAGGGCCAACAGTTAATACGCCGCAGCACAATATTGATCATGATCGCGCAGTGATGTTTGCGGCCATGGGAGAAGCAGTGAAAACGGCCGAGCAGGCAACGGCAAACTCCAATGCCGGCATGATGGATTTATTTGGTTCGGTGATTGCGAACGATGATTCGAATATTGATGTGTACAGCGATTTTCGTCGCGTGCGCACATGGACGATGAAAGAGCGTCTGAATGCTGAAAAAGAAACGCTGGGTTTATATCTTACCGGTCACCCGATTGATGAATATGAAAGTGAGTTGACTCACTTGGTCAGCTCGCGTATCGCCAATTTGAAACCGGAAAAAGGCACCCAGACAATTTCTGGTTTGGTCATTTCCCAGCGTGTCGTAAGAACCAAGCGCGGTGACAATATGGCCATTTTGACCATCGATGATCGCACCGGGCGTATGGATATCACCCTGTTTGCCGAGACGTTTAACAATTCGCGCGATGTATTAGCGAAGGACGGTCTGCTGGTTATCAGCGGGCAAGTGCGCTACGACGATTTTAGCGGGATGTTAAAAATGAGCGCCGATAACTTGCGCTTGCTTGCTGATGTTCGGCAGGAGAAGGTGCGGGAGTTGTGGCTTGAGCTGGAATCGGGTGCTCTGCCAGCTAGTTTTTCACGGGAGCTGGGGGAAATGCTGGACCCTTATCGTCAGTCGCCCCAGCAGGAAGCTCGATGCGCCATAGTTGTCGACTACCTGCGCAGTGATTCGCGCGCCCAATTGCGCTTTGGTAGCCAATGGAATATCCGTCCGGAGGATGAATTGTTACAGCGCCTACGCGACAGCTACGGCAGTGGAAAGGTGAGGTTGGTTTATTAATTTTCAGTATAAATGCCTTCTTTTGACAGTTTGTCAACGGGCAAATCCGGGTGCTTATACCCTCATTTTCGCTGGAAAAGATCGACTAAATCGCCCATTTCGCGTAAGGTAGCGACCCAATTGTGCCTCCTGTTTTTCTGGCTAAAATGTCGTCAAAATCAGGCTGCTGCACCCACCCTATAAGCCAAAATGGTAGTTTCCTACCCGGATTAAGAGCTCGCTATGAATCTGAATTATCTGGATTTTGAACAGCCGATCGCCGAACTCGAAGGCAAGATTGAAGAATTACAGCTGGTTGGCAATAGTTCAGACGTGAACCTTGCTGATGAAATCGCCAAACTGCGTGAAAAAAGTACCAAGCTGACTGAAACTATTTATTCCAAGCTAACTGCTTGGGATATCGTAAAAGTTGCCCGTCACCCTTTGCGTCCTTATACCTCTGATTATATTTCCCGCATATTCACTGAATTTGATGAGCTGCACGGTGACCGTCACTTTGGTGATGACCATGCCATTATCGGCGGTGTAGCGCGCTTGGATGGCAAGCCAGTAATGGTAATCGGCGAAGAAAAAGGCCGTACCGTTCATGAGAAAGTGATGCGCAACTTCGGTATGCCGCGTCCTGAAGGCTATCGCAAAGCGTTGCGTCTGATGGAAATGGCTGAACGTTTCAAGCTGCCTGTGTTGACGCTGATTGATACCCCCGGTGCATATCCAGGTATCGATTCGGAAGAGCGCGGAATTTCTGAATCTATTGCGCAAAACCTCGCTGTTATGTCGCGCCTGCGCACTCCGATCATTTGTACCGTAATTGGTGAGGGTTCATCGGGCGGCGCGCTAGCAATTGGCGTGGGCGACCATTTGAACATGCTGCAATACTCCACCTATTTCGTAATTTCTCCGGAAGGTTGTGCGAATATCATTTGGAAAACCGTTGCCAAAGCGCCGGAAGCGGCACAGGCGATGGGTGTAACGTCCAAGATTTTGCAGGAGCTGGGAATTGTTGATGAAACTATTCCTGAGCCATTAGGTGGCGCACATCGCAATACCGATGACATGGCGAGAAAATTACAAGAGCGTTTGATCGCGCAAGTGGATCGCTTGAGCAAAGAACCGATTGATGCGTTGTTGGAGCGCCGTTACCAGCGCTTGATGAGCTACGGCAACTAAACCAATTGCGTTAAAAAAACCGCTGATGAAAATCAGCGGTTTTTTTATGCCTGCAATTTGCAGAAATTACTCGCGCTTAAAAATACTGTCGGAAATATCGCGAAAGATACTGCGTCGACGCGGTTTTTGGCCACCCTGGATTGCTTCGCGCATTTGTTGTTGTGGAATATCTTGTGCGAGACGAAAGCCAATCGACTTGCGCGTTTTGCTGGCGGTAAATGCAATTTGCGAATAAGGCGTAATGGATTCGACATTGCTCACAAATGATCCGCCGCGCACCGCGCGTTTCAGGCAGGCCGGGCGTGAAATTTTATCGGCGCAATCGTTAACCCACTCGGCGACATTGCCCGCAGTGTCATGCACACCAAAATCATTGGGCGGAAAGCCGCCAACTGCGCGCGTCTCGTTATTAAAAAAACTTGCCCATAAAGATTTGCAGCCGTAACGGCAATTTGCACGATCCGGTGCATCATCTTCATTATTACCCCACCAATAATTTCCTGTGGTGTTGCCGCGAGCGGCATATTCCCATTCACTTGCAGTGGGCAGGCGATAATTTTTTCCGGTGGTTTTACTTAGCCAGTTGGCGTAGGCGATTGCATCGTCCCAACTGATATTTACTACCGGGCGTTCACCGCGACCCCAGCCCATATCGTCAGGCAATGCACGATTGGTCGCCAGCGCAAAAAAATCATATTCATTAAAAGTAATTTCATAACGACCAATTAAAAAATCGTGCTCTAAGCTGACATTTTTTGTGTTGCTCTCATTGGGATCATTGGTGTTTCCCATTAAAAAATTGCCGCCAACTAATTGCACCATGTCCGGTAAAGGCAATTGCGCTTGGTTGTTTATTTGAGCGGACTTTTGCAATGCTACTTCTAATGTCTGGTTGCCTTCGTTCAATCTTATCCACTTGGTTTTGGTGGAGTATCCGGGATGACTTACTTCAATATGGTAAGCCCCTGTTGGCAGTAATATGCCCGGAACATATTTTTCCTTGATATTTAAAATTCGAATGCGTGAACTGGTAGGAGAGGGCAATACGGTAAACGCTAATATTGTTTCTGCTGCAACTGAACTTGCTGGGTTGTCTGCATTTTTTTCTGTGCCGATAAAATTCGACCAGCGCGATGAGGTGTTCGCTTCTGATGAAGGATAAATAATGTTGCTGCCGATAATAAATAAAGTGAGGATGCCGATTGAGCTATAGATCCAGTAGCGCTTGTGACGACTATTGGTAAATATTTCGTTGCTGGATTCATCTCTTGAATTGTTGATAGGGCTGTTAACGGCGGTTGCTATTGAAACTCTTGTTGCAACCAGGGTCTGTTGTGATGCTGGAGCAGGGGTGATTGGTCGTTCACCCGCTGTTTTTTTAAGTTTGCTTTGTATGGTTTTATAATGCGCTGATATTTTTTGCGTGAGTAAGGTGGCATCTTGCTTAACCAAGAGGCCCAGAGTTTTAAGCCATTGCAAGGATGATGGCTTACTTGTGTTGCCTGCAAGTAAAAGTGAGTTGTTATTAAGTGATTGCAACTCCGTGATTAACTCTTTTGCCGTTTGAAAACGTTGCTCCGGTTTTTTGGCAAGTAATTTGTCCAGTGTTGACTGCAGGAAAAATAAATGGATTGGCAGTTTGGGCGCTTGTTCGTGAATATGTTTTATTCCTAGCGCGAGCGAGCTGTCGGCGTGAAAAGGTTTCTGGCCGGTGAGCATTTCAAACAGGACTACACCTAAGCTATATAAATCTGCGCGGCCGTCGCTGCTTTCGCCTTTGGCTTGTTCGGGGCTCATATAGTTAGGTGTGCCGACGATTGTGCCCACCTGAGTCATATTCACTTTGGATTTTATGGTGCGTGCGATTCCAAAATCGGTGAGCACTGCAGAATCGTCTTCGCGGAAGAGAATGTTTTCCGGTTTGATATCGCGATGCACATAACCTTTGCTGTGGGCATGTTCCAGCGCGGCTGCAATGCCCAGCGTAATTTTTATTGCGCCTTCAATTGTTATTCCTGTACGAATTTTTTCTTCCAGTGAGCCCTTGGGCAAAAACTCCATGGAGATGTAATTTAATTCTTCGTGCCGCCCGATATCGTAGATGGGAATTATATTGGGCTGCGACAGCTGGCCTACGATATTCGCCTCACGTTGGAAGCGTTGATGGAATTCCGGGTCTTTATCGAGTGCAGGTTTCATCACCTTCAATGCGACTGTGCGCCCGACGCTGTGTTGAGTCGCCAGATAAACAGTTGCCATGCCGCCGCTGTTTATCTTTTTGATGATGGTGTAACCAGGAATTTGCATCTTATCAATAAGTCATATTTGTTCGTGTGTGCGGGGCGAAGGTGATGCGATTGATTTTAACGAAGATTGCTGAATATAAACTGGCTGAGTTGCACAAATCCTTTTGCGCATTGCTTTTTCTGGTTAATCATTCAGGTGGGAATGAGTTATCTTTTCGAACTGCCTGGTTTATTAGGCGATTTTTTCCCGGTTGGACGATTGTTATTGTGTTGTAATTTGCTTGCTTTGGCACCAGTGAATTCTTTTTTTGCAGATGATCCTGCCGGTTTGGCAGTTGCTGCTTGTGCGTTAAACTTTTTCGCACTTTCAAATTTATCGCCAAATGCTTTAGCTGCAGGTTTACTTGCAGCAGCTTGGTGGTTGCCCGCTTTAGTGTTGAATTTGCCAGAGCCAGGTTTGCCCGAAGGTTTACCTTGGGCTCGCGCATTCGGGTTGTGGCCGCGACCACTCGTGCGTGCATCCGCTTTTTCATCCGGAATCAACGCTGATGCGCTGTTACCAATCAAATGCGGTTTACGCATGCTGCGCAAGGCTTCACGGATAATCGGCCAGTTGGCAGGATCGTGATAGCGCAATAACGCTTTTTGTAAACGGCGCTGTTCCAAACCGCGTGGGATATTAATTTTGCCACTCTTGTAGGTCAGCTTTTTCAGCGGATTTCGCTCGCTTACATACATCGCTGTTGCCAGTGACATGGGTGATGGATAAAAGGTTTGCACCTGATCCACTTCAAAATTATTTTTCTTCAACCAGAGTGCAAGATTGAGCATATCTTCATCGCGTGTGCCCGGATGGGCAGCGATAAAGTAGGGAATTAAAAATTGTTCCTTGCCAGCTTCTTTCGAGAATTTATCAAACATGCGTTTGAAATCGTAGTAGCTGCTCATTTTGGGTTTCATCATCTGCGCGAGCACATTGTCTTCGGTGTGCTCGGGGGCAATTTTCAAATAACCGCCAACGTGATGGGTAACCAACTCTTTAACGTATTCCGGATCTTGCACTGCAAGGTCATAACGCAGGCCAGATGAAATTGAAATCGTGTGTACGCCGCGCAATTTGCGTGCGGCGCGATACAAATTCGTCGTGTGTTTATGATCGGTCGTCAGGTTTTTGCAAATGGTTGGATGCACGCACGATAAGCGACGGCATTTACTTAGCGTCGGCATATCTTTGCAGGTGAGGCGATACATGTTCGCCGTGGGTCCACCCAAGTCGGAAATGTGGCCGGTAAATCCGGGCACTTTTTCGCGGATATCTTCAATCTCTTTCAGGATCGATTCTTGCGAACGGCTTTGGATAATACGGCCTTCGTGTTCGGTGATTGAACAAAACGTGCAGCCGCCAAAACAACCTCGCATGATATTGACCGAGGTTTTAATCATGTCGTACGCAGGAATTTTTTGCTTGCCATAAACCGGGTGCGGCACGCGCGCATAAGGCAAATCAAACACGCCATCAAGCTCATCAGTTTCCAGCGGAATCGGCGGCGGATTAATCCAAATTTCACGGTTTTCGTGTTTCTGAATCATCGGGCGCGCGTTGTACGGATTTGCTTCCTGATGCAAAACCCGCGACGCGTGTGCGTACAAAATCGGATCTTTGCGCACTTTATCGAACGAGGGTAAACGTACGTACACTTTTTCGTTATCGACCAGATCGCTGCGATTTTGCAGCGGCATGGGAATAATGCGAATCGGTTGCGGCTCATTGGGATCGAGCACTTTTTCGCTTTCGATTCCCTGCGCAGGACAACCTTGTGTTTGTAATTGCGAGTTTAATTGATCCGCAGCTTCCGGATTTAGCGCAGCAATTTGCTCCACCATTTTTTCCGGATCGAGTTGGCGTAAACCAATTTGCGAATTATTGATATCCGCTTGCGCCGCATCCACTACTGATTTTGAATTGTGTTGGTACTCGTAAGGGTTGGGCAGCTTATCGATATTGCCCGGCCAATCGATGCGCGTTGAATCGATTTCTGTCCAGCCAGCAGGCGCTTCTTTTTTGATAACGACTGTGCCGCGAATACTGGTCATTTCTTTGATACTTTTGCCCGACGCCAGTGAATGGGCGATTTCGGCAATCGCACGTTCAGCGTTGCCGTAAAGCAAAATATCGGCGGTAGCATCAATCAGTACCGAGCGGCGCACTTCGTTGCTCCAGTAATCGTACTGGGCGATACGGCGCAAGCTCGCTTCGATTCCACCGAGCACAATCGGTACATCTTTATAAGCTTCTTTGCAGCGTTGGCTGTACACGGTTACGGCGCGGTCGGGGCGTTTTCCACCCATTCCGCCCGGCGTATAGGCATCGTCGGAGCGCATACGCAGGTCGGCGGTATAACGGTTGATCATGGAATCCATGTTGCCCGCGCTCACGCCAAAAAACAGGTTGGGTTTGCCTAAAGCTTTAAACGGCTCGGCACTTTTCCAATCGGGCTGGGCGATGATGCCCACGCGAAACCCCAGCGATTCCATAAACCGGCCAATCACCGCCATGCCAAAACTCGGGTGATCCACATAGGCATCGCCACACACGATGATAATGTCGCAAGTATCCCAGCCCAATTTGTCCATTTCTTGCCTGCTCATAGGCAGGAAGGGCGCGGGCTTATAGGTCTTCGCCTGGGCGTGGATATTGGGTTTGTTGTAGGAAAAAAGGTGTTTGGCGGTGCTGTTCATGCTTGGGTACTGCGCTGGGTAAGAATCAGGCGGCCATTGTCCCAGAAATAGGGGGATGGCAATAGGTTTTTTTGGCGAATAGCCGCCGTGACTCCTTATCGATTACTCCTGCAA
>Ga0247822_10000395_pt1 | contig 23138 bp, 17 predicted proteins | sample 13C_Cellulose_Da_FD_192423 | JGI IMG/M metagenome (GOLD analysis project Ga0247822, IMG submission 192423) | Soil microbial communities from agricultural site in Penn Yan, New York, United States - 13C_Cellulose_Day30 | ecosystem: Environmental > Terrestrial > Soil > Agricultural land | place...
CGTTCCAGGCCACGTTCCTCGCCCTGGTGCGCCACGCGGGCGGCGTCCGCGCCGGCGGGTCGCTCGCGGGGTGGCTGTACCGGGTCGCCCGCCGGATCAGCGTCCGAGCCGCCCGCGGCCGGGCGCGGTCCGCGTGCCGCGAGCGCGTCGCCGCGCGGCCCGAAGCGTTCTGCGACGACGCGGCCGAGCGGTCGGACTGGCGTGCGGCACTCGACCGCGAGCTGGACCGCCTACCCGCGTGCTACCGCGACGCGTTCGTCCTCTGTCACCTCGAAGGCCGCGCCCACGAGGACGCGGCCCGCGAGCTGGGCTGCGCGCTCGGCACCCTCCACTCGCGCCTGGCCAGGGCGAAAGACCGCCTCCGCCGCCGCCTCGCCGCGTGCGGCGTCGCACTGACGGGGATCGGCTCGCCGGCGTCGGCACGACTCGTCACCGCGACCGTCGAACTCGTAACCCGGCCGACCACCGCGGCGCCCGCGGCGTTGGTCGCACTGTCCCAGGGAGTGTGGAAGCCGATGGTACTGCTCAACACCAAGTTCGTGACGGCCGCCCTGCTCACGCTGGCCGCGGTCGGCTCGGGTGTCGGGGTTCTCCGACAGCCCGCCGCGACCGCAGTGCCGGCGGCCCGCCTCCCGCAAGACCCGGCGGTCGAGGAACTGAAGCGCGAGAACGAGCGACTCCGTCGCGAACTCGCCGAACTGAAGAAGCGACTGGACGCCGCGGAGACGCGCCTCCGCCAGGCCGACGCAGACGTGCCGACCGACGCCGAGGTCCTCCGCTCGCTGCCGAAGGCACCCGACGGCGCGGTCCGCGACGACGTGACGATCGTGAAGAACAAGATCCTCGACCGCCTCGACCCGCCGCGGTTCTTCCCGAACGTCGGCCGGGCACGGCTCCACGCGAAGCACTGGGAATGCAAGGTCCATTACACGGAGACGACGAAAACGCCAGAGGGCACGCCCGCGAGCATGAAGCGCGTGTACACGGTCTACATCGACAAGGAATTACTCATCCTTACGCCCGGCGAGGAAAAATGAGGTCCGCCGCGGGGGCGTCGATGGTCTCAAACGTCGCGCGGCGCCTCAACCGCGCGACGCGCAAGCGGGTCTCGCGTTACGCCCGGGCGGAAACTCAGGGCGCGTCCGATTTCTTCACTTGGCCCCCACTCTGGCCCGGCCATGATGACTGATAATTGGTCCGGCGTCCCGCCCAACCGCCGGTTCCCCCCTCGCCCGGTGGTGTGCAGATGCGAAAAACTACGGCTCCGGTCGCGTCGATTGTGAGAAAGGTTGCGTCGTTTCTGAAGAAGGAGGACGGCCCGACGGCAGTCGAGTACGCCGTCATGCTGGCCCTCATCCTCATGGCCGTGTTAGCGGCCGTGGCGAGTATCGGTTCCACGTCGAACGACATGTTCAATGACGTCGCGCTGCAGGGCGTCAAGGTGAAGACCCCCTGACCTCCGGCCCGCCAACTCCGGCACCCTCCCCCGCGACAACCCGCGGCCCGAAACGCCCGTCTTGTCGGCGGACCCGAGGGCGGTAGAATCGCTCTACCTGATCAGACGCCCGGAGAGGTGGCTGAGTGGTCGAAAGCACCGCTTTGCTAAAGCGGCGTAGGGGTAAAACCCTACCGCGGGTTCGAATCCCGCCCTCTCCGCTTGGAAAGAGCCCGCACCCGCGGTCTCTTGTTTTTTCAGCGTATTCGAATCGTCCACGGCTTCTGGGAACACACATGTCCGGTTTTGTCCAGGGTCTGATCCCGGTACCAACCGGGAACGACCAGCAGAACCAGACTGACCAGAACGCCACTCATCCCACGTCCTCCTTGCCAACGTCGGCCGCCGGCCCGCCCGTCCCGAACGGGACCTTCGCCATGAACGACTGCGATTCCGCGTCGCCAAGCCGGTAGTAGACCGCTGCCATGCTTTTGTCGCTCCGGTGGCCCAGCCAGATGTCGATTACGCGCTGCGGGATGCCGGCGTTGACCGCGAACGTCTCGAAGAAGTGCCGCAGCGAGTGGGTCACGAACCCGGACTCCCGGCCGGCGGGCATCTCCAGTCGGGTCACCAGCCGCGTGAACTGCTCGTTCAGCCGCTTCACGTTGATGTGGTGACCGCCTTCGGGGTACTTCGGGCTCGGACCGGCCGTGAACAGCCACTCCCGACGTTCGGTCGGGAGGGCCTCCAGAACGGTGCGCAGGCGCGGGTGGATCGGCACCTTCCGGGACGTGCGGGTCTTCGTCTCGCCGCCGGGGCGCGACACGATGTGGAGCCAACCGCCCACGAGATCGACGTCCTTGACCCGCAGGCGCTGGAGTTCCCCGGCGCGCATGCCGGTGAACGCCAGCACCGCCAGTTGGCCCCGCAGGGGCTCTTTCGCTCTGGCCAGGATCTCGTTCACCTGCGTCAGGCTCGGGCCGGCCTTGGGCTCCAGCGGCGGCTTGTTCAACGTGATGTCGGCCAGCGGGTTGTCAATGATCAACTTCCGGGTTCGTGCCCACTTGAAGATCTGCTTGATGATCACCCCGTCGCAGTAGACCGTCTTCTGGTGCTTGGTCTCCTTCCGCTCGGCGCGGTACCGGTCGAAGTGCGCGGCCGTCACCTGGGACAACCTGGTCACCCTGTGGCGCGCGAGGTAGTCCACGAACAGGTCGAACACGCCGCGGTACTTCACGATCGTCTTGCGGGCACGGCTCTCCGCCTCCAGGAAGGCGATGTAGTCGTCCACCGCTTGCCGGACGGTCACCGGCGGACGTGCGGGTGGCCCACTGGTAGGCCTCGCCGTGGGACGACACCACGCGGCGACCGAGTCACGCCGACAAGCGGCGGACGTGGCGGCGGGATTTGCTGGCCGAGCAAATCCGCGCGGTTCTACGGCCGGGGCTGACCGAGGGGGGGATCCGCGACGCCGCCGAACGGTTGCTCAACCTCGCTGCGTGACGTGGAGGAAGTCGCGGAAACTGCAGGACGGTGGAACTCGCATGCGCGAACGGACGGAGCTCTGCTATGGCGTGCCTGAGAACCGTCAGCCGCTCGACCCGACTGGGCATCGAGCGTCACCCGCTGACGACATGCCAACTGGTTCGGCGTTTTGGGTGCACACTGGGCACCGGGCAACTGGAGCCAACGCTACGGCAGAGCACTCGAAAGCGGACCTGGTGCCAGCCCACTTCTGCCGTCAGCAAAAAGGAGGGCGTGACGGCACGCCTGTCCGTTTCACTCGCTGTTGCCACGGCGTGTCGGACTGTAGCACGCAACTGGGTCCGCAGGCCCCGCTCATGACCACCTTCTCCCGTCCATCGAAGGCACTGTCAGCCGGCTAGCGGTGCCCCAGTGCAAGTTTCCAGTCGCCAGGCCATCTGGGCGCGAGTAAGCTCGGCGGCATGCCCGACGTCACTCGCCTCCTGAACGCGGCCGCGGCCGGCGACCCGAAGGCCGCGGCCGAACTGCTCCCGCTCGTCTACCACGAGTTGCGGAAGCTCGCCGCCGCGAAGATGGCCGAGGAGAGGCCGGGCCAGACCCTTCAGGCTACCGCCCTGGTCCACGAGGCCTACGCCCGGCTGGCCGGGGGAGACCCGGACGCGCGGTGGGACGGCCGCGGGCACTTCTTTGCCGCCGCCGCCGAAGCCATGCGCCGCATCCTCGTAGACGCCGCCCGCCGAAAGGAAACGCTCAAGCGTGGTGGTGAACGCGAGCGACAAGTGGTTGACCCGGACCACCTGCCGGTGGACCCGCCCGGCGACCCCCTCGAAGTCCTCGCCATCCACGAGGCGCTGGAACTGCTCGCCGCGGAGTCGCCGCGCAAGGCCGAGGTGGTTAAACTCCGCTACTTCCTCGGCTGCACGATGGCCGAGACCGCCGAGATCCTCGGCGTCGCCACCAAGACTGCCGAGGAGGACTGGACCTACGCCCGCGCCTGGCTCCGCCGGTGGTGGCTCCGCGGGCGAGGGAAAACCTCGGCCGACTGAACAAGCTCACCGGGGGTTTGCTCGCGGTTCTCGCATTGGGTGGTGTGGGCATCTGATCGCGGGGTCGCCATGTCGCAGACCGAGATCTTCAACGCCGCCGTCAAACTACCCTCCGGTGAGCGGGAAGCCTTCCTCGAACAAGCCTGCGGGCCTGACCGTCAACTCCGCGACGAGGTCGCGTCCCTTCTCCAGGCGCACGACTCGCCGGACAGCTTCTTGCGTGAGCCGGTCGAGTGGACGGCCGCGTACGAGCCGATCTCGGAGCGCCCCGGGTCTGTCGTCGGGCCGTACAAGCTGCTGGAAGAGATCGGCGACGGCGGGTTCGGGGTAGTGTTCCTGGCCGAGCAGACGCGGCCCGTGCGGCGCAAGGTCGCGCTGAAGGTGCTCAAGCCGGGCATGGACACGCGGCAGGTGGTCGCGCGGTTCGAGGCCGAGCGGCAGGCGCTGGCCCTCATGGACCACCCCAACATCGCCCGGGTGTTCGACGGCGGGGCGACACCCGCCGGCCGCCCGTACTTCGTGATGGAGCTGGTCCGGGGCACGCCCGTGACCGCGTTCTGCGACCAGAATCACCTGACCCCGCGGGGGCGGCTGGAACTGTTCCTCCAGGTGTGCGCGGCCGTCCAGCACGCCCACCAGAAGGGGGTCATCCACCGCGACATCAAGCCGAGTAACGTCCTGGTCTCGCGGCACGACACGACCCCGGTCGTCAAGGTGATCGACTTCGGCGTGGCCAAGGCGCTGGGGCAGGTGCTGACGGAGAAGACGCTGTTCACCGGCGTCGCGCAGATGGTCGGTACGCCGCTGTACATGTCGCCCGAGCAGGCCGGGATGAGTGACCTCGACGTGGACACTCGCACGGACGTCTACTCGCTCGGCGTACTCCTCTACGAACTGCTGACCGGCACGACCCCGTTCGACCAAGAGCGGTTCAAGTCGGTCGGGTACGACGAGATGCGGCGGATCATCCGGGAGGAGGAGCCGGCCCGGCCGAGTACGCGGCTGAGCACGCTGGGCGCGGAGGCCGCGACGGTGTCGGCCAACCGCGGGTGCGACGCGAAGCACCTGACCCAGTCGGTCCGCGGCGAACCCGACTGGATCGTGATGAAGGCGCTGGATAAGGACCGGAACCGGCGGTACGAGTCGGCGAGCGCCCTGGCGGCCGACGTCCGGCGATACCTGGCGGACGAGCCGGTCCTGGCGTGCCCGCCGACGGTGGGTTACCGGCTCCGCAAGTTCACCCGGCGGAACCGCGGCCCGGTGCTGGCGGCGTCCATGGTGGTACTCGCCCTGCTGGTAGGCCTCGCGGGCACGACGTGGGGCCTGGTTCAGACGGCCAACGCCCGCGCCGACACCGCGACGGAAGAGGCGAGGAAGGAGGTGGCCCTGCGGGATGCGGACGCCGCACAGACGCAAGCCCGGCACAGCAAGCGGATCGCGGACGAGCGGCACTTCGCGTCCCTCCAGGACCAGGCGCGGGCCATCCGGATGAGCCGCCGCCCCGGGCAGCGGTTCGAGAGCCTGTCCGTCCTGGGGCGAGCGGCCGAACTGGCCCGCGCCCTGGGCCTGCCCGCGGAGAAGTTCGGCGAACTGCGCGACGCGGCCGTCGCCGCGTTGGCCCTGCCCGACCTCCACCTGTCCGGGCCGTGGAGCGACTGGCCGGCCGACTCGCTGCTCGTCGATTTCGACGAGGCGCACGCCACCTTCGCCCGCACCGACCGCGACGGCGCGTGCAGCGTCCGCCGCGTGGCCGACGGCACCGAGACCCACCGCCTGCCGGGGATGGGGGGGGTGGCGATCCCGCACCTCAGCCGCGACGGCAAGTACGTCGCGGTCAGCCACCGTGCCAAGGACAAGGCTTCGGGTCACGTGCAAGTGTGGCAGGTGGACGGCGCGGCGCCGCGCCGGATCCTGTCCGAAGCAGGTACCAGCGTCGCCGACAACAACCTGGTCGATTACCACCCGAATGCGACCCAGATCGCCCTCGCGTACCTGGACGGCTCGATCGGCCTGTTCGACCTGCCCACCGGCCGGCGGGTCAGCCGCCTGACGCCGGGCGAGCTCACCCGCGAGGTCGGAATCGCCCTCCACCCCTCCGAACCGGTGGTCGCCGTCCGGTCGTACTTCGGGTCGGTCGTGCAGTTGCGCGACGTGCAGACGGGGAAGGTGCTGGCGTCCGTGCCGCAACCCGGCAACGCGACCGGCTTCGCCTGGCACCCGGACGGCAAGACCCTGGCGGTCGGGTACGGGGAAAGCCCCCTGATCCGCCTGTTCGACCGGGCCACGCTGCGGCCGTACCGGACGCTGGAGACCGCGCAGGCGGGCACGACCCCGGCGTTCAACCACGCCGGGGATCGGCTGGTCGTACACGGCTGGATCGGGTCCGTGGAGTTGTTCGACGTCGGGACCGGCCGGAAGCTGTTCGCGACCCCGCCCAGTTGGAAAGGGTCACGCCGCTTCAGCCGGGACGACCGACGCATGGCCAGCGGCACTCAGGACGGTAGGCTCGGCATCTGGCAGGTGGGCGACGGCCGCGAATACCGAACACTGGTCCGTCACCCATTGCCGCAGACGGCCGACTACCAGTCCGTCGCTGTGAACCCGGAGGGCCGACTCATAGCGGTCGGACTGAAGGACGGTTTCGGCCTTTGGGATCTCGCCAGTGGCAGAGAACTCGCGTTCGTGGCGCTGGACGGTGCCAACAGTGGGGTCAAGGACCTGCGTTTCGAGGGGTCCGGGGCACTCCTGACGTCGGGCAATTCCGGCCTGCTGCGGTGGCCCGTCCGCACCGACCCGAACGCGGCCGACCGAATCCTGGTCGGCCCGCCGGAACGCCTGCTGCCGCGGACCAACTTCATCGCACAAAGCCGGGACGGCCGGGTCATCGCCGCCAGCAACCGTGCCGTCGGCCAGCACCAGGCGTACGCCGGCGGGTGGGTCCTTCACGCCGACCGGCCGGGCGACCCGATCCGCCTCGACGCCGGTGCCGATCTCCTCGGGGTCGCGGTCAGTCCGGACGGCCGCTGGGTCGCCACCGTCAATTACTCAACGGGCGTGGCCAAAATCTGGGACTCCCGCGACGGGCGTCCCGAGAAGCAACTGGCCGACTGCGGGGCCGGGTTGCCCACCTTCAGTCCCGACGGCCGCTGGCTGTCCGTCAGCAATCTGGCCGACGGCCGACTCTTCGCCGTGGGCACCTGGGAGCCGGGGCCGGTCGTCGGAGGCTGCGGCACGTTCTCGCCGGACGGCAAGCTCATCGCCGTCCCGTACTCCGCCGGCGCGATCCACCTGGTCGATCCAGCCACCGGCCGGGAACTGGCCGTGCTGGAAGACCCTAACCTCGATGCGACCTCCAGGACGGTCTTCACGCCGGACGGCACCAAGCTGATCGGCGTCGGCGGCGGAAACGTCAAGGGCGTCAAGGTCTGGGACCTGCGGCTCATCCGCGGGCAACTGGCCGCGATGGGACTGGACTGGGACGCGCCGCAGTACCCGCCGGCCGACCCCGCCGCGGACGTCGCCCCGCCGCCGAATGTGAGCGTCCTCCCCGGCGATGCGGCCAAGTCCGCCCCGACACGCGAACAACGGGCGCGACAGGCTATCGACCGGTGGACTCGCGCCCTCGCCGCGAACCCGGACGACCCCAGGGCCTGCAACAATCTGGCCTGGCATTACCTGACCGCACCCGCGGCGCTGCGCGACGCGAAGGCCGCGTTACCCCTGGCCGAGAAGGCGGTGCGGTCGGCCCCGGACGACGCTGTTTACCGTAACACGCTGGGAGTGGCCTACTACCGGACCGGAATGTACCGCGAAGCGGCCGAGGTTCTCCGCGCGAACCTCGACAAGGACGAGAACTGGGCGGCGGCCTTCGACCTGTACTCTCTGGCGATGAGCCATCACCGTCTGGGCGAACCCGCTCGGGCCAGGGACTACTTCGGTTGGGCCGTCCGGTGGCCGACGCACCCGAGTCTCACGCCCGATCACCTCGAGGAACTGGCGGAGTTCCGGGCCGAGGCCGCGGAACTACTGGGCATCGAGAGCAAGAAGCATTGACGACCTCCGAGTGACCGTGAGGTCTGAACAGAGGTGGCGGGTGGGGTCCTTACCGCAAGCAAACCCCCACCGGCCCGGCACCGCCCGGCGCTCGGTCTGCGCGCCGGGACAGTCCGACATCATCCTACCGCAGACTGAGTCCGCAAAGGAAACGATTGTGATGACGCCCACCCGCCTGAGTATCGAAGCCCTCGAACAACGCGAGGTGCCTGCCACGCTCACACCTGTGATGACCGGGCTGGACAACCCCCGCGGCCTCGCGTTCGGGCCCGAGGGGGCGCTGTACGTCGTCGAGGCCGGCCGCGGGGGCGACGGCCCGAGCTTCGAGACCCGGCCCGGGGTGTTCGCCTCGTACGGGGCGTCAGGTGCCGTCTCGCGCCTGTGGCGCGGCGGCCAGGAGCGCGTCGCCACCGGCCTGCCATCACTCATCGCCCCGGACGGGGCGACCGGGCCACACGACATCTCATTCCAGGGGCAAGGCGGCGCGTACGTGACTGTCGGGTTCGGCAGCAACCCGACGCGCCGGTCCGAACTGGGGGAGGTCGGTGCCGGATTCGCCCAGTTAGTCCGCCTGCTGCCGAACGGAACCTGGCAGAGTGTCACCGATATTGGCGCGAACGAGGCGGAGGTGAATCCGGGAGGAGGCCCCATCGACAGTAATCCTTACGGCCTGCTTGCGGAGGCGGGAAGTCGGGTCGTGGTGGACGCCGGCGGTAACGCTCTCCTCCGGGTCGCCGCGAACGGGGTGGTGACAACTCTGGCGGAATTCCCCTCGCGCGACGACGGCCGACCGACCGACGCCGTCCCCAACTCCGTCGCCGTCGGCCCGGACGGGGCCTACTACGTCGGCGAGTTGACCGGCGTCCCCTTCGGGGTCGGGGCCGCCCGCGTCTACCGCGTCGTGCCCGGCGAGACCCCGGAAGTGCTTCACACGGGGTTCACGGCCATCATCGACCTCGACTTCGGCCCCGACGGCAGCTTGTACGTGCTCCAGCACGCCACAGGACCGTTCCTGTCGGGCAACGGCGCGCTGATCCGCGTCTCCCCGGACGGGACGCGGACCACACTGGCGAGCGAGGGCCTGGATAAGCCGACGAGCGTGGTGGTCGGCGACGACGGCGCGATCTACGTGTCGAACCGCGGGAGTTCCGTGGGCACCGGCGAGGTGGTCCGGATCACCCTCGACCCCGCCGCAGTGGAAAGCGGAGTCGTCAACGGCGGGTCCACCCAGCGATCGATGCCGAACCGGCTCACGGTCACCTTCGACCGCGAGGTGAGAGTGGAGCGCGGGGCGTTCGGGCTGCGCCCCCAGGACGGCACTCCCGCCTCACTGAAGGCCGCCGTGTCGGTCATCGACGGTCAGACCGTTGCCACGCTCGCCTTCGACGGCCCCGGCATCGTCGGCGGGTCGCTGGCGGACGGGAACTCCGCGCCGACGATCCGCGCCGATCTCGTGTCCGATAGCCCCGGCGGGAACTTCGCCGGGAACGAGGTCGCGGGCGGCGACCGCACGGAGGCCTTCCACCCCCTGTTCGGCGATTCGGACGGGGACCGCGACGCGGATTACCTGTGGTCGTTCGACGCGAGCGCCGACACCGGGGTCGGCTTGATCGACCTGTTCGGTTTCGCCGGCTCCTCCGGCAGTTTCGAACAGCAGTAGCGGCCGGATACAAGCACCGGCCGGCGTAACACTTCCCGGCCGTGCGTGTTTTCGACCGCGCCGGTGATCTGGCGGGTGGACGCCCCTATCTCTCGGGGGAATTGAGCCGGAATCGTCGGCGAGGTTCGTTTAACTCATAAAGGCGGCCGGTGGGGTCCTTACCGCCAAGCAGAGCCATCCCACCGGCCCGGCACCACCTGGCGCTCAGTCTGCGCGCCGGGAAGGACTGCCGTCATCCTACCGCAGACTGAGTCCGCAAAGGAGACGGCCATGTGGTTCCGTTCGCTCTTCAACACGCCCAAGCCCACCCGCGGGCGGGCGGCCCGGCGGCCCCGCGCCCGCGGGTTCAAGTCGCTCGGGCTGGAACGGCTCGAAGAGCTGTGCCTGCCCAGTTTCCTCAGCCCGGTCAACTACGCGGTCGGCTCGGACCCTGAGGCCGTGGCTACCGGCGACTTCAACAACGACGGCCGGCTCGACCTGGCCGTATCCAACGCACTGAGTAACACCGTCAGCGTGCTCGTCGGGAACGCGGACGGCACGTTCCAGTCGGCGGTCAGTTCCGCGACGGGCACCACCCCACTCTCCGTCGCGGTCGGCGACTTCAATGCTGACGGCAAGCTCGACCTGGTCACGGCCAACGCCGCGGACGTGACCGTCCTCCTGGGCAACGGCAACGGCACGTTCCAGGCCCCCGTCCCCGCCGCCGTCGAGATCGGTACAAACCCGCAGTCGGTCGCGGTCGGCGACTTCAACGGCGACGGCAAGCTCGACCTCGGGGTGGCCTCGAACGTCTACGTCCCCGGTTACCCGGGCTGGTACGGCGGCTGGTACCCCGGCTGGTACGAAGGCCGGGCCAACGTCCTCCTCGGCACCGGCACCGGCTCGTTCGGGGCACCGATCGCGAGCGCTCTGAGTTACGGGTACCGCACGACCGCGGCCGCCGCGGACCTCAACGCCGACGGCAAAGCCGACCTCGTGGTCGGGAGCGACGGCGGGAGTGTGTCGGTTCTCCTCGGCACCGCCACCGGCGTGCAGCCGCCGTCCACGACCTACGCCCCGCCGGTCAAGTCGGTGGCTCTCGGCGACTTCAACGGCGACGGCAAAGTCGATGCGGTCGTTGCGAATGCGTACCTGAACAACGTCAGCGTCCTCCCGGGCAACGGACTGGGTACTCTCAGTTTCGACCCCGTTTTCACCCACGCCACGGACTCGACCCCGGCCTCGGTGGCCTTGGCCGACCTGAACGGCGACGGCAAGATCGACGTGGTCGCGGCGGACGTCGGCGGCAAGGTCAACGTGCTTTTGGGCACCGGCACCGGAAGCTTCCGACCCGCGCTGACCGCCCCCGCGGGCGGGTACATCGGGGTGGCGACCGGCGACTTCAACGGCGACGCCCGCCGGGACGTCGCGACGCTCGGCTCGGACAAGGCGTGGGTGTCGCTGAACGACGGAGTCTGGCCCGCGCTCGACGCCCCGACGCTCGCCGTCAACGACGTGACGGTCAAAGAGGGCAACACGGGGACGACGAACGCGACCTTCACGGTCAGCCTCTCGGCCGCGAGTACCAAGAGCGTGACTGTGCGGTACGCGACCCAGGACGGCACCGCCACCGCCGGCAACGACTTCCAGGCGACCTCGGGGGTGCTCACGTTCAGTCCCGGGACAACGTCCCTGACAGTCAGCGTGCCGGTCGTCGGCGACCGGGCGGGAGAGCCGTACGAGTCATTCGCACTCGCGTTCACGGACCCGACGAACGCCTTCATCCTGGACGCGACGGGGTCCGGCAACATCGTGGACGACGAGCCGGTCGCGTCGATCGACTACGGCCCGGTCTACGTGACCGAGGGGAACTCCGGCACGACCGCGGCCACCTTCACGGTCCGCCTCGCGGCCGCGTACGACGCGCCGGTCCGGGTCAACTACTCGACGTTCGAGGGCGACACCGACTTCCCGTACTGGGGCCCCTACGGCATCTACTACGGTCCGCCGGAGGCGACGGCCGGGACCGACTTCGAGACCAACGTCGGAACGGTTACATTCGCCCCCGGCGAGACGGTCAAGACCGTCGTAGTCGCGGTCAAGGGCGACGTGACCTCCGAGGACGACGAGTACTTCTCCCTGAACCTGACCGGCTCCCCCGACGCGACCCTGGGCGCGCAGCACGCGGTCGCCGCCATCCTGGACGACGAGCCGCGTGCCTCCGTCGGGGAGGCTTCCGTCACGGAAGGAAACACCGGCACGAAGACGATGACGTTCACGGTCACGCTGTCCTCGCCCCCGACCGCCCCGGTGACCGTGACCTACGACACCCAGGACGGCAGCGCTACCGCGGCCGGGGGCGACTACCAGGCCAAGACCGGCACCGTGACCTTCGGCATCGGGGAGACGAGCAAGACCGTCACGGTTCTCGTGAACGGTGACCGGCTCGGCGAGTACGACGAGTACTTCTACCTGCGGCTCACCGAAGCAACCGGGGCCGTGATTCTGAACGGCTACGGGCAGGGGACCATCCTCGACAACGAGGCCCGGATCAGCATCAGTAGCGCGAGCATCACGGAGGGGAACAAGGGCACGAAGACGATGACGTTCACAGTGTCCCTGGCCGCCTCCTACGACCAGACGGTGACTGTCAAGTTCGCAACCTACGACTGGTCCACCACCGCGGGCGTCGATTACGTCGCCAAGTCCGGCACGCTGACCTTCCTGCCGGGCGAGACCACGAAGACGATCACGATCGCGATCAAGGGCGACACCCGGCGGGAGTACGACGAGACTTTCGTGGTGCAGCTTGAGGAGGCCAGCAGCAACGCGCTCGTCTACGAAGGCTCCGGGTGGGGGACTATCCTGGACGACGACCGACCCCGCCAGAAACGGAAACGTTAGCGACGACCAAGGAGTGACCCATGAGCTTTGCCGTCGGCCCGGTGCCGCCGGGGGCGGCCGCGGCCCCCGCGCCCGCGGAGTTTCGGTTCACCCAGACCGAGAGCTTCGTCGAGTTGTTGCGCCGGCTCGGCGCGTCGCTGCTGGTCAGCACCTACCAGGCCAACAAGCTGCTCGCGGCGCGGGCCGGGGGCGGCGGCCTGTCGGTGCTGGTCCGCACGTTCGAGCGGCCGATGGGGATGGCCGTCGCCCCCGGCCGACTGACGGTCGGCACGAAGAACCAGGTGTGGGAGTTCCGAGACGCCCCGGACATCGCCCCGCGGGTCGAACCCGCGGGCGCGCACGACGCGTGCTTCCTGCCCCGGCACTGCCACGTGACCGGGGACATCGGCGTCCACGAGCTGGCCTGGGCCGGGGCCGAGCTGTGGCTGGTCAACACCCGGTTCAGCTGCCTCTGCACGCTCGCCCCGGACTACAGCTTCGTCCCGCGGTGGCGGCCGCCCTTCGTGTCCGCCCTGGCGGCCGAGGACCGGTGCCACCTGAACGGCCTGGGCGTGGCCGACGGCAGACCGCGGTACGCGACCGCCCTCGGCCAGACCGACGTGAAAGACGGCTGGCGGGCCGGCAAGGCCGCGGGCGGGGTCGTGATCGACGTGCCGTCCGGGGAGGTCATCGCCCGCGGGCTGTGCATGCCGCACTCCCCGCGGTGGCACGGCGGCCGGCTGTGGGTGCTGGAGTCCGGGACCGGCCGGCTGCTCACCCTGGACGCGGGCGGCCGCCGCGAAACGGTAGCCGAGGTGCCGGGGTTCGCCCGCGGGCTGACCTTCGCCGGCCGGCACGCGTTCGTCGGCCTGTCGAAGATCCGCCCCACGTCGGCCATGGCCGGCGTCCCCCTGGCGGATCGTCGCGACGAACTGAAGTGCGGCGTCGCGATCATCGCCCTCGACTCGGGCCGGGTCGAGGGGTTCCTGGAGTTCCAGTCGGCGGTGGAAGAGACGTTCGACGTGCAACTCATGCCCGGTGCCCGATTCCCCGAGGTGGTCGGCTTCCAGAAAGACGACGTGAACCACACGTTCGTCGTCCCGCCCGCGGCCGTACCCTGACAGCCCGGACCGCTCCGGCGCTGGCCCGCGCAACGATAGGGCCTGGCGTTGCGTGCTTCAGCTACATCACCCGCGGGGGCATCGAGCCGAGGCGGGCTCAGTGAACCTCGCCCAATGCTAGCCGGACGCCCCGAGTAGAATGCCCAGTCAATGCTGTGACTGGCGGGGGCGTCGAGGGGGCCTCGGTCGCCACCCGCCCGACACCGGCACCGCCCGACACAGGCCGCCCGCCGCGGTGGTCTTCCCGTCGAGTAGCACGGCCGCGTAGTCCGCGTCGAGGACCTGCCCCAAATCCGCCTCCTCCGAGGCGGCCCACACTCCGTTGAAGCCGAGCGGCTCGAGGGGGAGCAGACTTCGGGCTCGCCGTCGACGAGCTGGACGTTGACCGCGGCGGAGGTCATGGGGATCTCCGTCAGGCCGCGTGCGGGTCAGGGTGCCGGGCGTTCCCGAACGCTACGTGTTTACTGTCGTCCCGGTTCGGAAGGAAGATGTGCTGCAAACTAACCCCTCCGTACCGGGAGTCAACTTCGCACATCCCGACCGCCGGCGGTCGTGGGCACGGGCGGTTACGGCGCCCGCGCGGGCGCGGGCCCGCCGCATCCACCGGTGAATGGGCCAGTACCGAAGACAACAATTACAGGTAAGCGGCCGCGCCGAGCTAGGCCGAACCAGAGCAATTCTTCCCGTGAGCTCCCGGACGCTTCCTGCCACCCGCCCGGAGCCGCTGTTGATTCTGCCCGCGGACCATTCGCCCGGAGTCGATGACCTCCCGGCCGTCGTGGACTTGCACAGCGGCGAGCAATAGTCATCTCCGGGCCGTTCACACCCACCGGGCGCGACAGCAGGCGGCACGGTGTGTGCAGACCCGTCCCTACGCCCCGACCAGGCGCCGCTCGTGAACGAACCGAGTCAAAACCCTGCCGCCCCGACCTTCGCCGGGTTCGTCCGCGTCCGCGGGGCGCGCACGCACAACCTCAGGTCCGTGGACGTGGAGATCCCGCGAGGGGCACTGGTCGCCTTCACGGGCGTGTCCGGCTCGGGCAAGTCGTCGCTCGCGTTCGGCACGCTCTTCGCCGAGGCCCAGCGCCGCTACCTGGAGTCGGTCGCGCCGTACGCGCGGCGGCTGTTCCACCAGACCGCGGTGGCCGAGGTCGACGGGATCGACGGACTCCCGCCCGCCGTCTCGCTCCAGCAGCAGCGCGGCACGCCCACCACGCGCTCCTCGGTCGGCAGCGTCACCACCCTGTCGAACCTGCTGCGGATGCTCTACTCGCGCGCCGGCGACTACCCCCGCGGCCGGCCGGTCGTGTACGCCGAAGGGTTCTCGCCCAACACGCCGGAGGGAGCCTGTCCCGAGTGCCACGGGCTGGGCCGCGTCTACGACGCCACCGAAGAGTCGATGCTGCGCGACGCCTCGCTCTCGATCCGCGGCGGCGCGGTCGCGGCGTGGCCGCGGGCGTGGCAGGGGCAGAACCTCCGCGACATTGTCACAGCCCGCGGCATCGACATCGACACCCCGTGGCGCGACCTACCGAGAAGGGACCGCGACTGGATCCTGTTCGCCGACGAGCGGCCGCAGGTGCCCGTCTACCCGCACGCCAGCCTGGACGAGGTGCGGCGGGCGCGGAAGCGGGGGGAGCCGCACGACTACCTCGGCACGTTCACCAGCGTCCGTCGGTACGTCCTGGAGACGTTCGCGAAGACCGAAAGCCCCCTCATGAAGCGCCGGGCGGCCCAGTTCCTCGTGAGTACCGACTGCCCGGCGTGCCGCGGCAAGCGGCTCCGCCCCGAGGCGCTGGCCGTGAAGTTCGCGGGGCTGGACATCACCGAGATGTCGCGGCGGCCACTCAAGCAACTGGCCGCGCTCTTCCGGCCGCACGCGGAGGGCACGGCGCCGGGACGGGGGAGGCTCGCGGCCGAGCACCCGGAGAAGGCCGAGGTGGCCCGGCGCATCTCGCAGGACCTCGTGGCGCGGCTGTCGGTACTGCTCGACCTCGGGCTGGGGTACCTGTCACTCGAGCGGAGCACCCCGACGCTCTCGCCGGGCGAACTCCAGCGGCTGCGGCTGGCGACGCAGGTGCGGTCGAACCTGTTCGGCGTGGCGTACGTGCTCGACGAGCCCTCGGCGGGCCTGCACCCGGCCGACACCGAGGCCATGCTGCGGACGCTCGACCGGCTCAAGGCCGCCGGGAACTCGTTGTTCGTCGTCGAACACGAGTTGGACGTCGTCCGCCGCGCCGACTGGGTCGTGGACGTCGGCCCGGGGGCCGGGCAGCAAGGGGGCCGCGTCGTCTACAGCGGCCCGCCCGGCGGGCTCCGCTTCGCGGAGGAGTCGCAGACGCGCCCCTACCTGTTCGCCCGCCCCGTGCCGACCGCCCGGCCGCCGCGAGCCCCGAAGCGTTGGCTGCGGCTCGCCGGTGTCACCCGTAACAACCTCAAGGACCTCGCCGCCGCGTTCCCGCTCGGCGCCTTCACGTCGGTGACGGGCGTCTCGGGTTCGGGGAAGTCGAGCCTGGTGAGCCAGGCACTGGTCGAACTCGTGGCCGCGCACCTCGGCCACAAGTCTGCCGCCCCCGAGGGCGAGGGTGAGGAACTGGGCCACCCGCCGTCACCGCCAGTCGGGGGCCGCGTGTCGGAAGGGATCGAGGGCGTCAGGCGGCTGGTGGTCGTGGACCAGAAGCCGATCGGCCGCACCCCGCGGTCGAACCTCGCCACGTACACAGGCCTGTTCGACCACGTGCGGAAGTTGTTCGCGTCGACGAGCGCGGCCCGGTCGCGGCGCTACGGCGCCGGGCGGTTCTCGTTTAACGTGGCCGGCGGGCGGTGCGACGCGTGCGCCGGCGAGGGGTTCGTGATGGTCGAGCTGCTCTTCCTGCCTAGCGTCTACACGCCCTGCCCGACCTGCCGCGGCGCGCGGTACAACGAGAGGACGCTGGAGGTGGAGTTCCGCGGGAAGACCGTGGCCGACGTGCTGGACATGACGGTCGATGCGGCCTGGGAGTTCTTCGCCGGCGACCCGCCCGTGGCACATTCGCTCGGCGTCTTGCGCGAGGTCGGGCTGGGGTACCTGCGGCTCGGCCAGCCGGCGACGGAACTGTCCGGCGGCGAGGCGCAGCGGATCAAACTGGCGACGGAATTGCAGCGGGCCGGGCGGGGCAACACCCTGTACGTGCTCGACGAGCCGACGACCGGCCTGCACCCGTCGGACGTGGAGAAGTTGCTCGCGCAACTCGACGGCCTGGTGGAGGCCGGCAACACGGTCGTGGCGGTCGAGCACGACATGCGAGTGGTCGCCTGGTGCGACTGGGTCTTCGACGTCGGGCCGGGCGCCGGGGAAGCAGGCGGGAAGGTAGTCGCCGCCGGCCCCCCGTCCGAGGTGGTGAGGGCGGCAGCGAGCCGGACGGCCCCGTACCTCGCCGCGGCTCTGGGGTGAGCGGCGTACGGCGGAGGCGGTCGTCGCCCCCGACGGCGTCATCTCGGCGGCGCACACGAACGGTATCCACCGCTCCCGCGATGCACATCCTGACCGTGGTCCACGCGCCCGCGCTCGGGGGCCGGTTCCGCCGCCGTCCGGGTACCAGCCTGCCCCTCACTTCTTCCCCCCGCGGGCCGCGGTGATCTGCTCGGGCTTGGCGTACACGTTGGACATCAACTCCTACCCGACGGAAACGAGGTAACGGGGCTTGAGCCGTTCAATGCTGGCCGGTCGCGCTTGCCGGCGAGATTCGGTATGTGAACTTCGACGACCATTCCCGCGTACATGGACTGCCCGGCCGGCCTCTTCAAGAAAACGCCCTTCAGCACCGATCGCGGAGAAACACTATGGGCTTTCTTACCCGCGGTCCTTCAGCACTGGCGTTAGCGCTCGTCGCCGCACTCTCCGCAGCCGCGCAGGACAAGCCCCCGGCGTCCGACCGAGCCGCCAAGGGCGAAGTCGTGTCGGTGCTGGGCAAAAGCGTGATGTACGTGTTGCACGCGAGAAACGGCGACTACTGGTTCGGGAGCAACGACCGGGGCGCGTACCGGTACGACGGGACAACTCTGGTCAACTTCACCACGAAACACGGGCTGGCCAGTAACCGCATCCGCGGGGTTCAGGAGGACAAGGCCGGCAACGTCTACCTCACCACCTACGAGGGCATCAGCAAGTTCGACGGCAAGGCGTTCGTCACCCTGACCGCCCCGGCGAAGGCCGACCCCAAGGGGTGGAAGCTCGGGCCGGACGACCAGTGGTTCGTGGGGCCGCCGGACGCCGGGGTGGTGTTCCGGTACGACGGAAAGGAAACGCACCGGCTGGAATTCCCCCGGACGAGGTTGGGAGACGAGCACTTCAAGCGGATGCCGCGGTCGAAGTTCCCGAACGCGGTGTACAGCCCGTACGACGTGTACTGCATCGTGCGGGACGGCAAGGGCCATTTGTGGTTCGGCACCACCTGCGTCGGGGTGTGCCGCTACGACGGCACGTCGTTCGACTGGCTGACCGACCCCACCCTCACGGAAGCCCCGGTCCGGTCCATCCTGGAAGACAAGAAGGGGAACTTCTGGTTCACTTACAGCGGTCACGGGAAGCTCGAAGGTCCGAAGGCGGTCGGCGGGTTCGGCAAGCTGCAAAAGGGCAAGGAGGGCACGGTCGTCGAAGGCATGTCGGTCGTCGAGGACGGCGACGGCAAGCTCTGGACGGCTGCCCTACGCGCGGGCGTGTTCAGGTACGACGGGAAGCAGAAGACCCACTACCCCGTCAAGGACGGAGACACGGCGATCGAGGTGTTCGCCGTGTACAAGGACAAACGGGGCGTGCTGTGGCTGGGGACGCACAACGGCGGGGCGTGCCGGTTCAACGGCGAGGCGTTCGAGCGGTGGAAACCGTAGCCGCGGTCAGCTAAGATCGGCCGGAACGACTCAAGGAGGGGCTCATGCTGATCTCGGAACTAATGCGGCCGGAACTCGCCCGCGAAATGGCGGTCACCCGGAAGCTCTTGGCGATGGTGCCGGACGACAAGGCGGACTGGTCCCCGGGGTCCGGGCTGCAGACCATCGGGTGGAACGCCAGCCACCTGGCCGAGATCGCCGGCTGGCTGCCCGGCATCCTCAGCGAGCCGGAGCTGGACATCGCCCCGCCCGGCTCTGAAGCGCTGCCCCCGCCGGCGAAGAAGACCGTGGCAGAACTCCTGACGCACTTCGACGCGAACGTCGCCGGGACGCTTGCCGCCTTGAAAGGCGTCCCGGACGCGGTGATGGCCGAGCCGTGGACGATGAAGGCGGGCGGGCAGTTGCTCTTCACCATGACGAAGGGCGACTGCCTGCGGAAGTGGGTGTTCAGTCACACCGCCCACCACCGGGGCATCCTGTCCGCCTACCTGCGGATGGCCGGGGTGCCGCACGACTCGCTGTACGAGAGCGACTGGCCGGAGTGAGTGACTAATGGAACAAGCCGAGGCAACACAGGGCCAGCCGGGGGCGGAGGAGCCGCGGTCGTTCGTGAAGCGGGTCGTCGATCCGGTGAACTCGATCACCTGGTTCCTGATGGACGCGCTGTGGATGTGCAAGCTGGCGTGGCCGGCGTACATCTTCGCCGCCCTGACCGTCGTCACCGGGGTCTGGCTGCTGGTCCTCGGGTGGCGGCAAAGGCGCGGCCTGCTGTTTGCTGACCTGGGGCTGAATTGCTGGATCGCGATGAACACGGTCTGGCTCGTCGCGGATCTGAACGGGTACGAGACGCCGCTCGGGGTTGCCGTGCCTCTGGCGGTCGTCGGGGGCGTCTTCCTTGCCGTCGCCGCGTGGTACGCCCAGGATGTCAGGCGGCTACGGATTCACGGCCGCTGAGCGACGCCCCAGGGCCGTAACGGTGTTACCTGCCAGCACCAGCCTGCGGAGAAAGACCGCCGAGTTGGCGAACACGATCCGGCGGCACCGGTCGGTCGGGAATGAACTGCACTGGCGCCCTGTCGCCTTCCGGGAGGACGCCACCAGACGGCGGGGCACGCCGGGGCCAACCAGGGCCACGTCCGGCGGGTGGCGGCCACGCCCCCCCGAGGCCGGACCCGCAGAGGGGGAGCACCAAGCGGAAGCGTTTCTCCGCTGCTCTTGATGAGGGCTGCCCAACACACGTCTTCCAATAATTCACAGCAGATAAGATGGTTTGCTCTGCAGTGGTGACCGGCGCAGGACCACTGATGAGGATCGCGACGTACAACGTGAACAGCGTGAACGCTAGGCTGCCGGTGCTGCTCGGGTGGCTGGCCGAATCCCGGCCGGACGTGGCCTGCCTCCAATGCTCAAGGCCGCCCAGGAGAAGTTCCCCGCCGACTCGCTGCGGGAGGCGGGGTACCATGCCATCTGGCACGGGCAGAAGGCGTGGAACGGGGTCGCCATCCTGGCACGGTCCGGCGAACCGGTCGAGTCCGGACGGGGCTTGGCGGGTGATCCCGAGGACGTGCAAAGCCGCTACATCGAATGCTCGGTCGGCGGCGTTCGCGTAGGGTGTCTGTACCTTCCGAACGGCAACCCGGCACCCGGCCCGAAGTTCGACTACAAGCTCCGCTGGCTGGAACGCCTCACGGCGCGGGCCGCTGAACTGATCAACTCTCCCGATCCCGTCGTCCTGGCGGGTGACTACAACGTGATCCCCGAAGAGCTCGACGTGTACGACCCGGCCGGGTGGGAAGTGGACGCGCTGTTCCGGCCGGAGACGCGCGAAGCCTACCGCAAGCTGCTCGCGCAAGGCTGGACGGACGCACTGCGGCACCTGAACCCGGACAAAAAGGTCTTCACGTTCTGGGACTACACCAGCGGCTCGTGGCGGCGGAACGCAGGCCTGCGGATCGACCACCTGCTGCTGAACCCGGCAGCCGCGAGCCGGCTGGTCGGGGCGGGCGTTGACCGGGACGTCCGCGGGTGGGAGAAGACGAGCGACCACGCGCCGACGTGGGTCGAGTTACGGAGCGGGTAGCACTACTGCGAGCCGTCGGCGGGGGCGGGTGAGCACCTCGGGCAGTACCACGGGGCGGGGCCGAATACCGGCCGCGGGCTCCGCTTCCGGCACTTGGCGCACAAGTAGCGCTTGCCACGGTCGGCCGTCTTCGGACGGACCTTCTTCCCGGTCCGGTCAACCTTCTCGCCCATCGCTTTCTCCACTCACGTCGACAACACGGCCAGCGGGTCGGTCTGTTGCCGGGCGAGCCGGCCCGGCACGGTCTTGAGAGTGAACCTCTTCGGGTCGAGAGCGGCCGTCAGCTCAGCCCACCGTAGCGGGGTCGAAACCTTCGCCCCCGGGGTCGGCCGTAGGACGTAGGGCGGGACGGCGTGGTACCCGCGTGCGTTCTGCAGCACGTCAATGTACACACGGCCGCCCCGCTTCGCCTTGCGGATGTCGTCGTCGCCGCGGCCGGCCGCTCTCCCGCCAACCACTCCCGCGTCGCCACGGTGGTGTGCGCGCTGACGACGAACCTGCACCGGGCTCGTGAGCTGGGTAGCGTGCTCCTCGACCCGGGCCGGAGTCTTCAGCCGACTTCCGGCCGGAACCCTCCCGACACTGGAAAGGGTTACACTTCATACGGGCTCGATATCACACGGTGCGTTCTGTATGAGTCTGTCCGCAGCAGTTGCACTGTGCGGCGCCGAGTGGCACGACTCCGATCCGCTGCCGCCTCCCGAGACTCGACGCGAAGAGAATATTCCGCGCTTCTAGGCCGCTGGCGGGCGCGGCAGTTGCAAACCCAGGGGTGTGGCGGCGCCGCGCCCACCATAGGTGGAGGGGAGAATGTCGGAGTTCGCGCTTCCACACCCGCTGCACAACGTCCGCGGCGAGGTCCGTCGCGTGGGGGTGGAGTTGGAGTTCGCGGGGATGTCGCTGGCGGAAGCGGCGGAAGCGGTTCGCCTCGCCTACGGCGGCGAGGCGCGGCAGGAGCACGAATACCGCTACGTGGTCGCCACCGACCTCGGCGAGTTCGACGTCACATTCGACTCGTCCCTGCTGAGCACGAAGAAGTACGAGCGCCTGGGTCTCGGCGCGGCCGCCAAGGGGGCCGTCGAGGGCGTACTGCGGCGACTCGGCGGGGCGGTCCTGCCGCTGGAGATCGGCACGCCTCCCATCCCCGGCACGCGGTTGCAGGAACTGAGTAAACTGGAGGAGGCGCTTCGCGAGCGGCACGCGGAGGGGACCCGCGCCGGCCTCTTCTACGCATTCGCCCTGCACTTCAACCCGGAGGCGGTAGACACGGCGGCCCCCGCCCCCACCCTCCGCGCCTTCCTCCTCCTCTACCACTGGCTCTATCGTCAGGCGGACGTTGACTCGCTGCGCTGGGCACTCCCGTTCATCAACTCGTTCCCGGACGACTACACCCGACTCGTAATCGACCCCGGCTACGCCCCCGACATCGCCCGCTTCGCGGACGACTACGTCGCCCACAACCCGACGCGGAACCGGCCGCTGGACCTGCTGCCGCTGTTGGCGTTCGCCGACCCGGAGTTTGTGAACCGTCCCGAGGTGGCGGGCCAGAAGGTCCGGCCGCGGCCGACGTACCACTACCGCCTGCCGAACAGTTTGATCGACGACCCGAACTGGTCGATCGCGAAGGAGTGGGGGCGGTGGGTTCTCGTCGAGCGGCTCGCCGCGGACGCCAAGCTTTCGGCTGAGTTGGCCCGCGACTACCTGGAGTGGGAGGGCTCGGTAGCCGGCTACCTGGAAGACCGGTGGGTCAAGCACGTGGAGGAGCGGTGGATCCCGTCGCTCCGCGAACCGCCGCGCGAATAGCGCGACGCCCACCGGCGCTCAGGCGTCCGGGCGAGCCTCTCCCCGGCATGCGGCCACCAGTCCGCGGAAGAACGACATCTGCACGGGGGAGTGAGGCATCAGCTCCGGGTGCCACTGCACGCCGACCGCGAACAAGTCCTTCCGCGCCAACTCCACCGCCTGGATCATCCCGTACTCGTCCACCGCCACCGCCTCCAGTTCCGGCGCCAACTCGGCGACGGATTGGTGGTGCAGACTGTTCACCAGGTGCGTCTTCCGCCCCGTACCGAGTAGGGCCGACACCCATCCGCGCCTGACGACGTGGACGGCTCGGCGGGCCGCGAGCCGGGAGTACGTTCCCGCGACGGGGTTGAACCCGGGGTAGGCGTCCGCCGCGTTCTGGTGGAGCGTGCCGCCTAGTACGACGTTGAGCAACTGCATTCCGCGGCAGATGCCGAGTAGGGGCTTGCGGTTGGCGACGGCCCACCGTATCAGGTCGGCCTCCAACAGGTCTCGCGGCGGATCGACGTTCCACGCCGCGACGGCCGACTGCCCGTACAGAGCCGGGGCGATGTCCGCACCGCCCGCGACGACCAGCGCGTCAAGGTGTTCGAGACGCGGCCGGTGGCTCGGGGTGACCGGGATGGGCCGGCCCCCGGCCCGCCGCACAGCGAAGTGCGTGAGGCGGCGCAAGGCCCACCCCCGCCGGTCCGGCCCGGTTACCCCGACGACCGGGGGGCGGCGG
>Ga0247822_10000396_pt1 | contig 23080 bp, 20 predicted proteins | sample 13C_Cellulose_Da_FD_192423 | JGI IMG/M metagenome (GOLD analysis project Ga0247822, IMG submission 192423) | Soil microbial communities from agricultural site in Penn Yan, New York, United States - 13C_Cellulose_Day30 | ecosystem: Environmental > Terrestrial > Soil > Agricultural land | place...
CGTCGTCACCTTGCCGGTGCGTGGGCCGGAGAGCCGGCCCGAGGTCCGGGCCGGGGCCGAGCCGAGCGGCGAGATGGCCCACCATGGCTGAGGCGGCGCCGGCGCGGGTCCGCCTGCTGGTCGTCGACGACGAGCTGTACAACCGCGACCTCATGATGCGGACGTTCGCCCGCGACTGCGACGTGGTCGCGGCCGCCGGCGTCGCCGACGCCCTCGACGTCCTGGCCCGCAGCCCGATCGACGCGGTGTTGACCGATCAGGCCCTGGTCGGCGAGCTGGGCACCGAGCTGGCCCGCGAGGTGCGCGCCCGCTGGCCGGCGGTGCGGGTGGTGGTGGTGACCGGCTTCGACGGCGACAGCGCGCTGTCGGACGCGGTGCGCGGCGGGTTCGTCGACGAGATCGTCGCCAAGCCGTGGAAGCCGGCGGCGCTGCGGGCCAAGGTGCTGGCGCTGGTCGGCAGGTAACCACCCGGCCCCGACGGCTGCGGCAGCCGCTGGTGGAGACCACGCACCCGGCGGCGTCGGGCTCGGCGCGGGAGGCCCCTCCTCCGTGCTCAGACAGTCCTCGCGCGACGAGACCACCCCGCCGGTGCCTTCACGATCGGTCGATGCTGGGCCACCACCGGTGCTGCGGCGTGGGCGCTGCGGAACTGCGCGCGGAGGAGGGGGCCACCCGCACCTCACCCTCGCCGCCTCCGTGCCCCGACCACCGCCCCGTGCGGGGCGGGCTGCCGCAGGGCTGGCCGTCGGCGTCACCGCCCCGTGCGGGGCGGGCTGCAGTCGGCGTGCGTGAAGGACACCGTGGGTAATGGCTGGTGAAGCGGCCGCAATAACGGCGGTGGATGTGTCGGCGGATCGGATCCTCGTCGAGACCGTAACTCTGGAGTGTCCGGATCCCGGACACGTCGCCCTCAGGGCGAGCGGGGGTGGGGATGCGCGCTCGATCGATTGTCTTCCGTTCGTTCTGAGCGAGGCCGACCGACGAAAGGAGGGAGGCCGACGTCGAAGAACGGCGCCCGCGGTGCCAAGCGACGCAGGTTGCGCCGCCCTTCGACGTCGGCGTCGGTCGCTGCGCTCCCTCCGCCTCGCTCAGGGCGAACGGGAGAGGGGATGCGCGCTCGATTGACTTCCAGCCTCTCAGGGGAGTCCGAGGTCTGTACCCCCAACGCACGTGATCAGTCCCTCGCCGACGGTGAGCGCCCGTCTGCACCCAGGGCCAGCGGGAGTTGCGACCGCCGCATGGATCTCCACCGGCCCCGTCGATACTATCCAGCATCCTCGCGTGCTCGCAGCCGAAGCCCAGCAGGAGTTCGAGCGCTTCCTCGCCGCGAGTGGGGCGCGCTCCCGCCGGCGAGCGCTGGTGCCCGACCCCCGATGCTCGCGACGAGCTGCGCACCTTCATCGAGTCGAGCCCCGCATACGCCATCGCTTCGGGTGCACCGATCCTCGCCATCAGCCTCACCCATGAGCTGGTCGGATAGCGCCGCTCAGGGCGATCCTGGGGCGGCCTCGAGGCGGAACGTCAGCCGCTCGCCGTGCTCCTCCATGACGCGCGCGCCCAGGCGCTCGTAGAAGCTCACGCCGCGGGTGTTGCGGCGGCTCGCGGTCCAGCCGAGGTGGGTGCAGTCGTGCTCGCGCTCACTCGGTCGCGAGCAGCCGGCGCAGGTAGCGCTCGCGATCGTCGAGGAAGTCGCGGGTCAGCGAGACGTGCTCGGTGTCGTCGTAGTCGACCTTGGCGATGCCGTCGCCGTCGAGCCGATAGATCGTCGCGCCGGGGTACGCCAGCACGATCGGCGCGTGGGTCGCGATGACCAGTTGCGAGCCCTGCCGGACCAGCTCGTGGAACCGGATCAGCAGCGAGAGCTGGCGCGAGGGTGACAGCGCGGCCTCGGGCTCGTCGAGGATGTACAGCCCGTTCGGTCCGAAGCGGTTGTTGACCAGGGCGAGGAACGACTCGCCGTGCGACTGCTCGTGCAGCGAGCGCTTGCCGTAGGAGTCGACGATGGGGCGACCGCCCCCGCCCTCCCGGTCGAGTCGCTCGATCTCGGTCGCGACGTTGTAGAAGCTCTCGGCGCGCAGGAAGAAGCCGGTCCGCGGGCGCCGCGGCGTGCGCGCCAGCCGCAGGCAGCCGTGCAGCGGCGACTCCGAGCGCCGGGTCGCGAAGTTGAAGTTCGTGGTGCCACCCTCGGCGTTGAAGCCCGATGCCACCGCCAGCGCCTCGAGGATCGTCGACTTGCCGCTGCCGTTCTCGCCGATGAAGTACGTCACCGGGGCGAGCTCCAGCCCGTCGAGCGCCTGCACCGCCGGGAGCGTGAACGGATACGTGTCGGGCTGCTCGATCTTGTCACGAACGAGCGAGACGCTCCTCACGAACGGCGCCGCGGCCATCCGTCGAATCTAGCATTCTCGGACGGGGTCACCCGGCCCAGGCGGCGCGCCGGCACCTGGCGGCAGCTCAGCGCCGCTCGCTGTCGAGCACGGCCATCTGCGACGCGGCGTACCGCGTGCCGGCGACCGCGTCGCGCGGGAACACGCGTTCGACCTCGGCGACCTGCTCCGCGGTCAGCGGCGCCGCGGCGAGCGCCTCGTCGAGCTGCGCGAGCGTGCGCATGCCGAGCGTCGGGGTGAACGCCGGCTGCTTCGCGAGGACCCAGCCGATCGCCAGCTGACTCGGCGTGATGCCCCACTGCCTCGCCAGGCGTTGGAGCCCGGCGACGAGCCGCTCGTTCGCGCCGCGGTGCTCGCCGCTGAAGCGCGGCATGTGCGCGCGCGCATCGCCGACGCCGATCGGGCTCGCCGACAGCAGCCCTCGCGAGAGGACGCCGTAGAGCGTGGCGCCGATGCCGAGCGCCCCGAGCAGCGGAAAGATGGCGTCCTCGGGGCCACGGCTCGCGATCGAGTACTCGATCTGCAGATCCTCGATCGGGTGCACCTTCGCCGCGCGCCGGATCGTCTCGGGCCCGACCTCGGAGAGCCCGATGGCGCGCACGAAGCCGGCCTTCACCAGATCGGCGATCGCGCCGATCGTGTCCTCGATCGGCACGTCCGGATCGAGGCGCGCCGGGCGATAGATGTCGATGTGGTCGACCCCGAGCCGAACGAGCGAGTACCCCAGGAAGTTCTTCACCGAGGCAGGACGCCCATCGAAGCCGCCCCAGGTGTTGTCGGGGCCGCGCAGGCCGCCGAACTTGACCGAGAGCTTCACCTGGTCACGACGGCCGGCGATCGCCCGCCCGACGAGCAGCTCGTTGTGGCCGAAGGCATAGAAGTCGCCCGTGTCGATCAGCGACACGCCGCGCTCGATCGCGGCGTGAACGACGACGATGGCCTGCGCCTCGTCGACCTTGCCGTAGACGCCCGAGAAGCCCATGCAGCCCAGTGCGATTCGTGTGGTCATGAGCCCGTTATGGGCGCGCGCGCGCGCGGGCGCTTGTCGGTTCTTGGCGCGGCGCGACCGCCAAGAATGCACAAGCGCGAGCCGTCCCGGACCGGTACAGTCGAGCGATGGATCGCGCCGTCGCGCTCCCGGTCACGCTGCCGGGGCTCCATCCCGTCCGCGGCACGACGGACTCCCTGCACGTCGGCGTGAAGGAGCACCACGGCGTCGGGCGCATCGACCGCGGCGACACGCGCTGGTGGGGCGGGGGCAAGGAGTGGCACGCGACGCCCGGCTGCATCCTCGTCAAGCAGCCCGGCGACGTGGTTCGGCATCTCTCGCACGTCGGCCAGACGACGTTCACCGCCGTGCGCTTCTCCCCGCGCGACGTCGAGCGGGTGCACGCCGAGGGCAAGGCGGTCCCGATCCCTCAGCTCGCGCCCGACGACGAGCGCGCCGCCCCCTTCCATCGCCTGCTCGATGCCGTGCAGGCCCGCGCGGATCGCTTCACGCTCGAGGTCGCGCTCGCCGAGGCCGTCAGCGCGCTGGCCACGATCAGCACCGCGCGTCCCGACCACTCGCGGCCCGTCCGTCGCGCCATGGCGTACATCCACGACCGGCTCGCCGACCCGTTCACCCTCGACGAGCTCGCGGACTTCGCCGGCCTCGACAAGTTCCACCTGTGTCGGGCGTTCCGCGCCCAGATCGGCATGCCGCCGCACGCGTACCTGATCCACCTCCGCATCGCGCGCGCCAAGCAGCTCCTGCTCGGCGGTACGCGTGCGTCCGACGTGGCGCCGCTCGTCGGCATCTACGACCAGGCCCAGTTGACGCGTCACTTCCGCCGGCTCGTCGGCACGACGCCCGCACGCTTCGGCAAGCACCCCGACGACGTCGAACACCGCGGTGTCCTCAAGCGGTCGGCTCGATAGACGAGGAGTCGGGCGCTCACCTGACGGACGCTCTCGCCGAATTTCACGCCCAGCCTGCTCCGGCTCCGTTACCATGCGGGACCATGTCGAGCTCCAAGGCGACCTTGCAGCTGGCGGTCGCGACGACCGTGGTGGTCGCGGCGCTTGCGAGCCGGCCGGCCGACGCCTGCTCGCCGCCGGTGTGTTCGCCCGGGTTCTTCGTGCCCGACGACGGCGCGGTGGTCCCCGCCAACCTGCCCGGGCTGTACTGGCGCCCGTCCGTGCAAGGGGGCGCGGAGCCGAGCCTGGTCACGCTCGCGCCGGACGACCAACCGGCCGCGCCGATCGCGCTGACCGCCACCGCGCTCGCCGGCGGCGACTACCTGCTGGTGCCGGAAGCGGCCCTGGTGCCGGGGGTGCGCTACACGATCACCGACGCCAACGCGTGCCCGCCGAGCGGCGCCGAGCGCGTGGCGAGGTTCACGGCCGGCCCGGTCGCGCCGCTGCCGACGCAGCTCGGCACGCTGACGGCGACCGCCGAGCCGGACGAGTCGATCTCGATCCCGCACGGCGCCGCGTGCAGCGTCAACGTGGTCTCGGCCACTGCCTCGATCGAGCTGTCGCTCGGCGCCGACGCCGCGCCGTGGCGCGACGTGCTGCACTACCAGACGCTGGTCGACGCTCGGATCTGGCGCCCGCGCGACAGCGTCATCAGCTACGTGGCACCGGGCGCGAGCTGGCGTGGCCGTGCCCGCGACCTCCTCTACACGACGTGCGTGCAGGACCCCGACCACAGCGCCGGGAGCCTCGAGCCCGGCGCCCACGAGGTCGAGATGACCGCGACCCTCCCCGGGACGACCATCGCCCTGACCAGCGACACCGTGGGCGTGACCCTGTCCTGTCGCGACTCGTCCGGCGGCTGCGCCGCCTCGCGCCCCGGCGCGGCGCCGTGGCTGCTGCTCGCGCTGGCGGCGCTGCTCAGGGCACGTGGCCGTTGCCGACGCGGAGCTTGCGCTTGAACCAGTCGGCGACGACGTAGAAGGCGGGGACGACGAACAGCGACAGGGCGGTCGAGACGACCAGGCCGCCGATGACGCCGATCGCCATCGGCGTGCGGGTCTCGGAGCCCTCGCCGAGGCCGAGGGCGGCCGGGACGGCGGCGACCATGGTGGCGATCGAGGTCATCAGGATCGGGCGCAGGCGGGTCGGGCCGGCCTCGATCATGGCGGCGGTCGCGTCGAGGCCGCGATCGCGGGCGTGGTTGGCGTACTCGACCAGGATGATCGAGTTCTTCTTGACGATGCCGGCCAGCAGCAGCATGCCGATCATCGAGAAGATGTTGAGGGTCTGGCCGGCGTAGAGCAGCGCGAACACCGCGCCGACCAGCGACAGCGGCAGGATGGTGAGCACCGTGACCGGGTGGAGGAACGAGTTGAACTGCGACGCCAGCACCATGTAGGCGATGGCCACGCCGATCAGGAACGCGAAGGCCAGCCCGTAGAACGACTCGAGGAACCCGGCCGACGCGCCGGCCAGGACCAGCTTGTAGCCGGGCGGCAGGGTCTGCTGCAGGCCGGTCACGTACTCGAGCACCTCCTGCTGCGAGTGGCCGGGCGCGATGTTGCCGGTGATCGTGATCGCGCGCTGGCGGTCGCGGCGGGTGATCGACTGCAGCGCCGGGCGCTCCTCGAGCCGGACCACGCTCGACAGCGGGATCATGCGGGACTCGCCGGTCTTGTTCGAGCGCAGGAACAGGACGCCGAGGTCGTCGGGGCTCGACCGCTGGCCGCGCAGCAGCTTGACCCGGACGTCGACGCGGCGGCCATCGGAGCTGTACTTGCCGGCGCGGACCCCGCCGAACATGGTGTTGATCGCGGTCGCGATGTCGTCGACCGAGATGCCGAGGTCGGCGGCCTTCTCGCGATCGGGGATCACCCGCAGCTCGGGCATGCCGAGCTCGTAGTCGGTGTCGACGTCGATGGCCTTGCCGCTGGCGGCCAGCTCGTTGCGCAGGCGGTTGGCCTCCTGGACCAGGGTGTCCCAGTCGCTGCCGCGCACGCTGAACTCGATCGGGAAGCCACGGCCGGCGGTGAAGCCCGACTGCGACAGGTCCTGGACCGACGCGCGCAGGCCGGGGATGCCCGACAGGTTCTTGCGCAGCCGGGCCTGGAACTCGGCCTGGGTGACGGTGCGCTGGTCCCTGGGCACCAGCGACACCATCATCATGACCTGGCTGACGTTGCCGCCGCTGCCCATGCCGCCGACGTTGGCCATCGTGCGCAGCACCTCGGGCTGGGCGTTGATGTAGGCCTCGGCCTGCTTGAACACCCGGTCGGTCTCCTCGAGCGAGGTGCCGACCTCGGTGAAGAAGCGCACCATCAGGCGGCTCTGATCCTGGGCCGGCACGGTCTCGGCCGGCAGCGCCTTGAAGCCGTGGACCAGCCCGGCGATGCTGGCGGCCGCGGCCAGCAGCACCACCGGCGAGAACCGCAGCGCGCGGGTGAGCAGCCACTTGTAGCCGCCGGCCAGGGCGCTGAACGCGTCGTCGACCTTGCGGCCGAGCCAGCCGCGGTGGTGGCGGCCGGCGCGCAGGAACTGGGCGCAGCGGGCCGGGGCGAGCGTGATCGCCTCGATGTACGACAGCAGCACGGCGATCGACAGGGTCACGCCGAACTGGAGGAAGTACTTGCCGAGGACGCCCTCCATGAACACCACCGGCACGAAGATGGCGACCACGGCGATGGTCGCGGCCAGGGCGGCGAAGGTGATCTCGCGGGTGCCCTCGCGGGCGGCGCGCTCCTTGTCCTTGCCCAGCTCGGCGTGGCGATAGATGTTCTCCATCACCATGATGGCGTCGTCGACGACGATGCCGACCGCGAGCGACAGCGCCAGCAGGGTGAAGGTGTTGAGCGTGAAGCCGAGGAAGTAGATCGCGGCGATGGTCCCGAGCAACGACATCGGGATCGCCAGGATCACGTTGAGCGTGCTCGACAGCGAGCCGAGGAACATCCAGCACACCAGCGCGGTCAGCACCACCGCCATCACCAGCTCGAGCTCGATGTGGTGGACGGTGGTCTCGATGAAGCGGGCGGTGTCGAAGTTGACCGCGGCGACCATGCCCTCGGGCAGGGTCTTGTTGATCTTGACCAGCTCGGCGCGGACCGCCTGGGCCACGCCGACCGCGTTGGCGCCGCGCTGCTTGCGGATGCCGATGCCCTGGACCGGGAAGCCGAGGCTGCGCGACACCCGGCGCTCGTCCTCGAAGCCGTCCTCGACCAGGGCGACGTCGCCGAGCCGGATCGGCGCGGTGCCGGCCTGCTTGACGATGATCTGCTTGAGGGTGGCGAGGTCGAGGGCCTCGCCCATGACCCGGACGTTGATCTCGCGGCCGCGCGCCTCGAGCCGGCCGGCCGGGCGCTCGACGTGCTCGCGCTGCAGCGCGGCGATCACGTCGGCCGGCTGCAGCTGGTGGCGGGCCAGCGCGTCGGCGTCGAGCCAGATGCGCACGTTGCGCTCGAGGAAGCCGCCGAGGGTGACCTCGCCGACCCCGGGGATGGTCTGCAGGCGCTCCTTGATCTCGTACCGCGCGGTGTCGGACAGGACCGCGCGCGGGTAGGGGCCCGACAGCGCGATCCACATGATCGGCTGATCCTCGGGGTTCGACTTCGAGATGGTCGGCGGATCCATGTCGGCCGGCAGCCGCCGCTGGGCCTGGGCGACCCGGGTCTGGACGTCCTGGAGCGCGAGGTCGACGTCGCGCTCGATGTCGAGCTCGACCGAGACCGAGGCCTGGCCCTGGCGCGCGCTGGCGGTGACCGTGCGCACGCCCTCGACCTGCATCAGCGCCTCCTCGATCTCCTCGACCACCTCGGTCTCGATCACGTCCGGCGACGCACCCTCCCAGGTGACGTTGACCGAGATGGTCGGCCAGTCGACGTCGGGGTACTGCGACACGCCGATGCGGCTGACCGCGACGATCCCGAACAGGACCGTCGCCGCCATGATCATCCAGGCGAAGACCGGTCGCCGGATGCATACCTCGGTAATGTTCACCGGCTGGCCCCGATCGGCTTGGCGGCCTCGGCAGGGGCGGGCGGCTTGCCGGCCTCGGCGGGTGCGGCCGGCTTGGGGGCTTCGCTGGGTGGCTTGGGCTTGCCGCCGGGCGAGGCGCCCGGCTTGGTGCCGCCGATCTTGACCGCCGCGCCCTCGCGCAGCGCCTCGGCGCCGCGCACGACCAGCTGCTCGCCGGGGGTGAGGCCCTTGCGGACCTCGACCAGGCCGTCGGCGGTGCGCAGGCCGATCTCGAGCACGCGCTCGTGGGCGACGTCGCCTTCGATGACGTAGGCCAGGAAGCCACGCTCGCTCGGCCGGATCGCGGTCTCGGGGATCACCGGCGCGAGCTTCGACTCGCCGACCGGGACCGCGACCTGGGCGAAGCCGCCGGCGCGCAGCCGGGCTCGCTCGGGGTCGTCGATCTCGGCGGTCACCTTGACCATGCGCGAGCTGGGATCGGCGACCGCGCCGACGTGCTGGATCACGGCGGTGAAGGCGTGGTCGCTGCCCTCGACGGTGAAGCGGGCCGGTCGGCCCTTGGTCAGCGCGCCCGACTCGACCTCGGGCACGTCGAAGCGCACCACCATCGGCTCGCGGCGGATCATGGTGGCCAGCACGGTGCCGGGCTGGACGTAGGCGCCGGTCTCGACCGTGCGCGACTCGATCTCGCCGGCGATCGGCGCGCGCACGTTGGCGTCGCGTTGATCGAGCGCGGCGCGATCGCGGGCGACCGCGCGCTCGGACAGGTCGGCGCGTGCGGTGGCGACCTTGGTCTTCCAGGTCTCGAGCTCCTCGCCGGGGATGAGCCCGGGGTTGGACTTGTCGGCGGCTTCGCGGCGGGCCAGGCCGGCCTCGGCCTCGGCGATGGCGATCTTGGACCGCTCGACCGCGGCGCGGGCCTGGCGCTCGGCGAGCGCGAAGCGGGCGGCGTCGATCGCGACCAGGGTCTGGCCGGCCTTGACGCTGTCGCCCTCGCGGAACTTGACCGCGTCGACGACGCCGGCGACCCGCGCGGTGATCTGGACCCGCTCGTTGACGTCGATCGTGCCGAGCGCGCGCACGGTGTACTCGACCGCCCGCGCCTCGACCGGCTGGACGTCGACCGGGAACTGCACGGCCCGGCGCGCCGCCGGCTTGGCCTGGGACTTCGAGTCCTTGCACCCACCTGCGAGGACGGCGGTGAGAGCGCAGACGAGCGCGACGGCGGTACGGATCACGGCGCCTCCGGCGAGTGCAGGGCGCGGACCACGACACGGCCCGCCCAAGTCCGGACGATCGCATGGATCCGGGCCCGTCCTCCCGCACGATCTGCAGGCGCGGCTGCGGAAACCGCAGGTTGCCGGCTGCCCGGGTGTGGGCCGCACCTACGGAAGCTCCTGGCCCGGCACCGGGCCGGCGCCGGCGGCCTCGGCGAGGTCGAGCCAGGCCGCGGCGAGATCGAGGCGGGCGCGGACCAGCGCGATGTCGGCGTCGAAGCGGCGGGCGCTGGCGTCGACGACGTCGAAGGCGCGGATGAGGCCCTGCTGGTACAGCACCGCGACCTCGTCGGTGTTGCGGGCGGCGGCCGCGGCGCCCTCCTGGGCGGGGGTCAGCGCCGCCTGGGCGCCGCGCAGGCGGGCGACGCCGGCGCTGAGATCGACGTCGGTGCGGCGCTCGGCGGCGCCGAGGTTGAGGCGGGCGATCTCGACGTCGAGCGCGCGGATGCGGCTGTCGGCGGCGCGCTCGCCGCCGTCCCACAGCTCCCAGGTCGCGGTCACGCCGATCAGCCAGTCGTGGTTGCGGCCGGCGAACCCGGCCTCGTTGGTGACCCGCAGCTGCCCGATCAGATCGATGATCGGCAGGGCGCGCCGCGCCGGCTCCTTGGCCAGCTCCTCGGCGACGTCGATGCGCACGCGCGCGGCGCCGAGGTCGGGGCGGACCCGGCGGGCGTCGGTCGCCAGCGCCGCCACCGGCGGCGGCGGCGCGGCGGCGAGCGCGGTGAACCCGGGCGGCTCGACGAGCGGGCCGGTGACCGGGCCGCCGACCCACCAGGCGAGCTCGGCGTAGGCGACCGCGAGCGTGGCCTGGGTGGTGGCGAGATCGCGATCGGCGGTGGCCAGCTCGAGATCGGCCTGGGTCTGGTCGTTGGTCGACACCAGCTTGGCCTCGACCCGGGCGGCGACGTCGCGCCGGCGGGCGACGGCCAGCTCGCGCCGGCGCAGGGCGGCCTCGACCACCTGCTCCTGGGCGAGCGCGGCGATGTAGGCGGCCGCGGTGTCGAACGCGATCGTGCGCTGGGCGGCGCGCTCGTCGAGCACGGCGGCGTCGCGGTCGCGGCGGGCGGCGCGCAGGAGCGGATAGGCGCGGGCGTCGAACAGCCGGGTCGCGGCGGTCAGCGACGCGCCGAACGCGTTGGTGCTCTGGATGGTGACGTCGTCGCGGGTCACGCTGCGCGCGCGCCGGTTGTAGTTGCCGGTGGCGACCACGCTCGGCAGCAGCGCCGAGCGCGCCCGGCCGATCGCGGCCGCGGCCTGGCCGCTGCGGGCCTGCGCGATGCGCACGTCCTCCGAGACGGCGATGGCGCGGCGGACCGCCTCGTCGAGGGTGAGCGGCGCCGCCGCCGGCGTGGGGGCGGGCGCCGGTGAGGTCGGCTGGGCGTGGACGGCGGGCGCGGCGGTGGCCACGACGAGCCCGGCCGCGAACAAGGTGCGCAGGAGCATCGGGATCTCCGTTGGTGTTCCTACCATGCCCGAGGCGGGAGCCGCGCGCGCGGCCGGCCATCGTCAGCGCGACCGTGTCGCCAGCCACGCTGCCGCGCCGATCACCAGCGCCGCACCGCAGCACGCCAGCAAGGTCAGGCGTTCGCCGACGACGAGCGCGGCCAGGATCGCCGCCACCACCGGCTCGATCGACGCGATCACCGCCGCCCGGGTCGCGGCCAGCCGGCGCAGGCCGGCCGCGTACAGCAGGTACGGCAGGTAGGTCGACAGCACCGCCATCGCCGCGACGTAGGCCCACGCCGCCGGCGGGTGGGCGCGCAGCTCGACGAACGGGACCAGGCCGAGCCCGCCGACCGGCAGGGCGATCGCGTACAGCGCCGCCGGGGCGTGGCGGGCGAACGCCCGCTTGCCCCACAGGTAGTAGAGGGCGTAGGTCGCGCCGGCGGCCAGGCCGAAGCCGAGCGCCGCGGCGTCGACGCGGACGCCGGTGCCGCCGCCGAGCGAGACCAGCGCGACGCCGGCGACGGTCACCGCCACGCCGGCGAGCTCGGGCCCGCCGAGCCGCTCGCCGAGCAGCGGCCCGGCGGCGAGCGCCACGAACGCCGGCGCGGTGTACAGCAGCACGCTGGCCAGGCTGGCGCCGCCGGCCTCGATGGCCAGCAGGTAGACGCTGTAGAACACGCTGACGCCGATCACGCCGAAGCCGATCGTGCTGGCGAGGTCGCCGCCGCGCGGAAAAAACGACCCGTTCATCCTGAGCGAAGCGCTCGCGTAGCGAGCGCGACGTCGAAGGAGGGTGGCGGCGGCATGGATCGCGAACAGCGCGCCGCCGCCGAGCGCGCGCCACAGGGCGATCTCGAGCGGCGCGACGCCGAGCGCCAGCGCGCGCTTGCCGAGCACGCCGAGCGCGCCCCACAGCAGGGCCGCGGCCAGGATCGCGATCGCGCCCCGCCGCGCCGACGCTGCGGTCACGGGGTCGCCGCGGTCGCGGCGTCGCTCGGCGGGCGAGCCGGTGTGCCCGGAGCGGTCACACCGGCCGTCGATCGATCGGCCTCGCCCGCAGCCGGGCTCGTCCGATCTCCTGTGAGTACTCGGCTCGCTGCGCTCGCCTCAGGTAGCCACAGGGCCGCGCCGTCGATCACGGTCTCGACCAGCGCCGGCGGATCGGTGAACGCGCCGGCCAGGCGGGCGCGGTACAGGCTGAGCGGTCCCTTGGGCAGCGGCACCGCGACCTCGTCGAGCTCGCCGTCGTCCTCGCCGCCCTCGCCGTCGTCGTCGGTCGGCGGCGGCGGCGCGGCGGCGGCCTTGGCCGCGCCGCTGCGCGGGCCGAGCACGAGCGCGTACGCGCCGTCGGGCGACAGCGACACCGCGGTGAACCCCTTCCAGCACTTGTACTGGCCGCCGAGCCCGCGGGTGATGCACGCGTTGCCGCCCTCCTGGACCAGCAGCCACTCGCCGTTCCACGACCAGTCGATCGCCACGCCGTTGCGCATCAGCATGCGCGGCACGCCGGTGCCGTCGAGCGCGAAGCCCATCAGCTCGTCGCGCGGCGGCCCGAGCTTGGGGCTGCGCATGGTCGGCTGGTAGGTGCCGACCGCGCGGCGGCCGTCGGGCGCGGCCAGGAGGCCGCGCAGCGGTGCGGTCGGGGCGACCACGCGGCGCTGGCGCTGATCGCGCAGCGACGCCGCGACCACCGCGCCCTGATCGACGAACACCAGCTCGCGCACCCCGCCGCGCTCGACCACGGTGGCGCCGGCGAGGTCGGCGTCGCGCGGGAACTGCTGGCCGTCGCGCAGGCGGACGATCTGCGCCTTGCCGGGCCGGGCCGGATCGCCGCACAGGACGTGGACGCCGGTCGGGGTCAGCCGGGCCGGGCCCGGGCCGCACGGCAGCTCGGTCAAGGTCGCCAGCGTGCCCGCGGTCGGCATCGCGGCGACGTACCAGCGGCCGCCGTGATCGATCAGCAAGGTGTCGCCGTCGCCGTCGGAGCGGATGGCGCGGACGTCGGCGGCCGGGCCGGGCAGGGCGGCCAGCTCGACCGCGGGACCCTTGCCCTTGGGATCGGTGATCCACAGCGACGTGCCGCGGCCGAACACCACGCGGCCGCGCGGGTCGTCGCCGGCGTGGGCGACCGGCGCGCCGATCGCCAGGGTGAGCGCCGCGACCCCGACCCCGACCACCACCGCCGCCGCGACTGCCGCCGCCTTCATCCCTTCACCAGCGCCACGACCTGTTCGGTGTGGTCGCGCACCGAGCTGACGAACCGGCCCTTGCCGGGCACGTCGAGCAGCAGCACCGGCCCGAAGCGCGGGAAGTGGACCTCGAGCGCGCGCACGTCGCCGTCGACCTTGTGCGCCGTCGCCTCGAACGCCGGCTTCGACAGCGGCTTGCCGTCGACGAACACCTCGGACAGGAACTCGAGCGGCGCGACCCAGCCGGCGCCGTCGCGGTGGATCTGGTCGCGGACCTTGCCCGACAGCTTGTCGACCGGGCTGAGCACCGCGTCCCAGTCCTTCTTGCCGAGCGCGGCGGCGACGTCGAGGTCGAAGCGCTCGGGCGGGAACATCAGGATCACCCCGCCGCCCAGCTCGGCGGTGACCAGCGGCGGGCCCTTGGGCTCGGGCGCCTTCGCCGCCGCCGCCGGAGCCGGAGCCGGGGTCGCGGCGGCCGCCGGCGCGGCCTTGCCGACCGCGCCGCCGCGCGCGTCGGTCGCGGTCGCGGCCCGGGTCGGCGCCGCCGCCTTCGGCGCCGACGGCGCGCCGGGGATCAGCGAGAACCGATCCATCGCGGCCAGCCGGACCTCGAGCTCGAGCGACTTGCGCTGGTCCCAGGTGCCGTCGGCCTCGAGCACGTCGACGACCAGGAGGTCGCCGCGGCGCTCGAAGGTGACGCCGGCGCCCAGGCCGGCGAGGATCTCCTTCTCGTCGAGCTCCTCGAGCCGCTTCTCGTAGGCGAGGATCTTGGTCTCGAACTCCTGCTTCGACAGCTGGCTGGCCCGACGCTTGCCGTCGACGTCGACGGTCGGGTCGAGCGCCCACGCCAGCAGCGCGATGGCGCGCAGGTCGCGGGCGTCGCGCGCGACCAGCACGGCGTCGCCCCACGCGCCCAGCGCGAACAGGCGGCCGAGCCGGACCGGCAGCTTCTCGCACATCGCGATCAGCGCCTCCTTGGCCGGGCGCAGGTCGACCTTGATCAAGGGGTCCTGCGGATCCTCGCGCAGCGGCTGGCTGTCGTCGATGATCATCAGGCGCCGCTCGCCGCGGCGGCGGAACGGCATCGACGGCGACAGCTCCATCTCCATGCGGGGATCGAGCATGTCGGGGTCGAGCAGCTTCTTCTGCTTGGCCGCCTCCGGGCCGCCGAGCGCGTCGATCAGCGTCTTCTGATCGAGGGCCGCCGACTGCTTGAACATCAGATCGGTGACGAGGCTGTCGAGGGCGAGCATGTGGGGTCTTCTTACAGGTAGCCGCTTCGCTGGCGCAAGAGCCACTCCAGGCCCAGCAAGACGAAGGCGAGCAGGATGAGGGCGGGCCGGCTCCACAGCTCGACGTCGGCGCGCCGGTCGACGCGCACGACCCGCGGTGGGTCGAACCCGAGGTCGGAGGGGAGGCGATCGATGGCCCCGAGCGCGCGGCCGCCGGTGCCGGCGGCGATGCCCTCGAGGGTGGCGGCGTCGCCGGCCGGCTCGTCGAGCTCGGCCGAGGCGTCGCGGACCAGGAAGATGTCGCCGGCGGCGACCTGCTTGCCGGCCACGTCGGCGGTGGCCTCGACCCGGTAGACGCCGGGCGGCAGCGAGGCCAGCTCGTAGGCGGCGGTGCCGTCCTCGCCGACCTCGACGGTGGCGCGGCCGACCGCCACCGCGGTGCGCGGATCGGGGCCGCGCTTCCAGGCCAGCGCGACCTTGCCGCGCGGCAGCGGCTGGTAGTCGCGGCCGAGCAGGCGCACGGTCAGGCGCACGGTGGCGTCGGGGCCGTACTCGACGGCGTCGGAGTCGACGTGGAGGTTGCGCAGGTCGGGGTCCTGGATCAGCCAGCGGGTGGCGTTCTCCCAGAACCGGGTGTAGGCGCGGCCGTCGTCGCCCGGGCGGGCGGCGGCGACGAAGCCCCACCGCCACAGGCTGTCGGTGGTGACGACCAGGCTGCGGCCCTTGCCGTACTCGCCGGCGACGATCACCGGCATCGGCTTGCCGCGCGAGGTCTCGATCTCGGGGTGGACGGCGAGCACGACGGCGTCGGGCTTGGCCGCGGCCACCACGTTGACGCCCTCGAGCGGCGGCAGCGCCTTCCACGCCGCCAGGTTGTCGGGCACGGCGTAGCGCAGCGCGGTCACCGGGTGGACCTTGCCGGCGTCGGTGAGCCGGGGCGCGAACCGGTGGGTGTCGAGCAGGTCGCGCACGCTCCACGGATCGACCAGCTCGACCGGCAGCGCCGCCGCGACCGGCGTGCCGTGGTAGCCGCCCGACGAGAACGACATCGAGCCGCCCAGCATGGCCAGCCCGCCGCCGCCCTCGACGTAGCTGCGGATGTTCTCGAGGTAGTCGCCGATGCCGTACGGCAAGAACTCGAAGTTCTGCAGCACGATCAGGTCGAACGACGGCAGCTCCTCCTCGAACAGCTCGCGGGTCGGGAACGGGATCAGCGACATCTCGTCGTTGGGCACCAGGTTGATCGAGTCCTGGGTGCGCAGGATGAAGAACGAGATCAGGTCGACGTTGGGGTTCTCCTCGAGCATGGCGCGCAGCGCCCGCACGTCCCACGACGGCGCGCCGGCGACCTGCAGCACGCGGATCTTGTCGCGGATGACCCGGATCACGAACGCGCGGGCGTTGTTCGACGGCACCGCCTCGTCCTTGGCGACCGGCACCGACACCTCGTACAGGTAGCGGCCGACCCGCGGCGGGGTGACCTCGAACATCACCGTGGCCTCGCCGCCGGCCGGGACCTCGACGTCCTTCTGGCGCACGACCTCGCCGTCGGACGCCAGCGACACCTTGACCGTGCGCGGGCCGTAGCCGGTCGACCGGATCACCGCCTCGATGCGCACGACCGTGCGCACGAACGCGAACTCGTCGGCCGACACCTTGGCGATCGCGAGGTCGCGCAGGCCGGGCCGGGCCGCCCACACGGTGTGCACCCGGGTGTCGAGCGAGCGCAGGAAGTCGCGCAGCGCGCCGTCGCCCTTGTCGTCGTCGAAGTCGCCGGTGCCGGCGCCGTCGGAGATCAGCACCACGCCGGCGAGGTCGCGGCCGTCGTAGCGGGTGCGCACCGCCTCGAGCGCCTTGCGGATCAGCGTGGCCTGGCCGCGCGGCTTGGTCCGCGCCACGCCGTCGAGCGACGACGCGGCCAGGGCATCGGAGAAGGTGTAGACGTCGAGCTGGTGGTGCTGGCGCCAGGCGTCGAGCGCCTCGGTCGAGGCGTCGAGCAGGGCGCGGACCCGGGCGGTGCGGCTCGGGCCCTTGGGCGCGTCGACCAGGGCCATCGACCGCGAGTCGTCGACGACGATCGCCACCCGGTTGGGCTCGCGCGCGACCTGGCGCAGCTCGACCGCCGGCTGCAGGAACACGGTCAGCGCGACCAGCGCGGCGGCGACCCGCAGGCCGATCATCGCCGCCCGCCGCACCGGCCCGCTGCCGCGGGTCGCCCGCCAGGCCAGGACCGCGATGGCCAGCACCGCGGCGCCGCCCAGCCACAGGCCGCGGTGGCGCCACGGCGCCAGCAGCACCCAGCGGTGCTCGTTGAACTCGGCGGTGGCCGGCGCGGCCATGCGCACCGCCAGCGCGACCAGGCCCTCGGCGGCCAGCGCGCCCACCGCGGCCAGCACCACGCACAGCGCGGCGGTGGCCGGGGCGCGGGCGCCGCGCCGGCGCAGCACCAGCGCGACGATCAGCGCCCCGACCGCGGCCGCCACCAGGGCGACGCGGATGGTCTCGCCGAGGAACGTGATCGCCACGGCGCCCTACTTGCCCTTGGGCGCCGGCGGTCGGGCCGGCGCCGGGACGACCGCGCCGTCGTCGGGTCGCCAGCGCCGGCGCCGCATGATGAACGGCACGTGGACCTGGTCGGTCTTGTAGTCGAGGCACAGCGCGTACATGACCAGGTTGACGCCCATGCGGAACGACAGCTCGCGCTGGCGCTCGCCGTCGGGCTGGCACACGAAGTCGTAGTTGCCGAAGTTGTCGCGCGACCACGCCCCGCCCATGTCGTTCTGCACGTAGGCGGCGATCAGCCGGCCGCCGCGGGTGACGCCCTCCATCGCCGGCGACAGGGCCAGGCGGCCGAGCGGGCGGTCGAGCAGGTAGAACGAGGTGTAGACCACGTGATCGGTGGCGACCAGCTCGAGCCCGTCGGCGGGCGGCGGGTACAGCGCGGCGAACAGCGCGCGCACCGACTTGTCGAAGGCGCCGTCGGTCGAGCCCTCGGCCGAGTCGGCGAGCAGGAAGCCGCCGAAGGTCAGGAATCGTCGCAGCGCCTCGATGCCCTCGCGCGGGGGGAGGGCGAACTCGCGGTCACCGGCCAGGTAGAGGAACGGGGTCTCGTGGAGGTTGGGGCTGGTCGGGGTGACCATCGCCGGCTCGAGCTCGACGTCGACCGAGCTGCGCTTGGCGATCTCCCACGCCATCCGGCGCAGCGCGTTGGGCCGCGGCACCGGCGCCGAGCCGAGCACCAGCTGGCCGAAGCGGAACTTGGAGCCCGGGCCGATGGCGCCCGCGCGGCGAGGCACGGCCAGCGCGGCGAGGCCGGCGGCCAGCAGGGTGCGCCGTGAGATCACGGCGCCCAGCGTAGCAGGCTCCCCTACTTGGCGCTCTCGCCGCCGCCCGGTCCCGCCCGAGCCGGATCCCGTTGTGCTAGCGTCGCCGCCGATGAGGGTCGCCGCCGTCCTGGCCACATCGATCGCCGTCCTGACCGCCTCGCCGGTCACCGCCCGGGCCGACGATGCCGATGACGACGACGGCGGCGGCGAGCCGCGGCTGATCCCGCGCCCGAGCGAGTCGTCCGGGTCGGCCGACGCGGCCCCGCCGCCCCGGCGCGACGGCCACAAGGGCCAGCTCGGCCTGGCCGCGCAGGTGGTCACCGGCTCGCGCTTCATCAAGACCTACGACGGCGAGTTCTGCGGCGACCGCTCGACCGAGACCGGCAACGGCAACGCCACCGCCTGCTTCAGCCGGGTCCCGGTCACCCTCGACCTGACCGCGTCGTATGGCCTGACCCCGCGCATCGAGCTGCTGCTCGAGCTCCGGCTCGGGCTCGAGCGCGACTTCGGCGCCACCGCCGGCGCCGGCGACGGCCCGCGCCTGCGCCACTACGCGCCGGGCGTGCGCTTCTATTTCAACCAGGACGAGATGGTGAAGTTCTTCTCGACCGCCCAGCTGGCGCTCGACGCCACCGGCTACAAGGACGCCGCCGGCCAGGACCTCGGCGCCGACGTCGCGATCCGCAACGCCAACGGCATCATGGTCGACTTCCACGACGCCTACGGCGCCTACGCGTTCTTCGGCGAGGAGCTCGCGTTCGGGCGCTGGCTGGAGGCGGGCCTCGAGCTCGGGCTGGGCATCCAGGGCCGCTATCCTTGAGCGACGTGTCCGTCATCGCCACCCGCGACCTGGCCAAGACCTACCGCACGCCGTTCCGCCGCAAGAAGGTGGCGGCCCTGCGCGGGGTCAGCTTCGAGGTCGAGCGCGGCGAGGTGTTCGGCTTCCTCGGGCCCAACGGCGCCGGCAAGACCACCACCATCCGCTGCCTGATGGGCCTGTGCGCGATCACCGGCGGGACCGCGACCATCCTCGGCCAGCCGGTGCCGTCGCGGGCGGCGCGCCAGAAGCTCGGGTTCTTGCCCGAGCAGCCGTACTTCTACGACTACCTGACCGTCGGCGAGCTGCTCGACCTCGGCGGCCGGCTGTTCGGCCTCGACGGCGCCGAGCGCCGCCGCCGCGCCGATCGCCTGATCGATCGGGTCGGGCTCGGCCACGCCCGCGGCCTCAACCTCAAGAAGTTCTCGAAGGGCATGATGCAGCGGGCCGGGCTGGCCATGGCGCTGGTCAACGACCCCGACCTGGTCGTCCTCGACGAGCCGATGAGCGGCCTCGATCCGGTCGGGCGCAAGGAGGTCCGCGATCTCATCCTCGAGCTGCGCGACGCCGGCAAGACCGTGTTCTTCTCGTCGCACATCCTGTCCGACGTCGAGACCATCAGCGACCGGGTCGCGATCGTGGTCGGCGGCAGCATCCAGGACGTCGGCCGGCCGCGCGACCTGGTCGCCCGCACGCCGCTCGGCACCGAGATCCAGCTCCGCCTCGACGGCGACGAGGCCGCGACCAAGGCCGCCGCCGAGGCGATCGGCGGGCGCGCCGACAAGGTCCGCGCGGGCGGCGGCGAGCTGATGGTCACGCTCGACGCCGGCGCCGACGTCGACGACTTCCTGGCGTTCGCGCGCGGCCACGGCGGCAAGGTCATCGCGGTGACGCCGCGCTACGAGACCCTCGAGGATCTGTTCCTGCGCCGGGTCGAGGCGGCCGGGCCGAGGAAGGAACTCTAGCCGTGCTCGGCCGCATGTGGGCGATCGCCCTGAACACCTTCCGCGAGGCCGCGCGCATCCGGGTCCTGTACGGCATCCTGATCGTGGTCGTCGCCTTCAACCTGGGCGCGATCGTGGTCGGCGAGCTGTCGATCAACGAGCAGGCCCGGGTGGCGCGCGACATGGGCCTGGCCGGCATCTCGCTGATCGGCTCGCTGACCGCGATCGTCCTCGGCGTGATCCTGCTCTACGGCGAGGTCCAGCGCCGCACGATCTACGCGATCGTCACCAAGCCGATCGCCCGCTGGGAGTTCGTGGTCGGCAAGTACCTGGGCATGGCGCTGGTGCTGACGGTGCTGGTCGCGCTGTTCACCGCCGCGATGGTCGGCCTGCTCGCCTACCAGGGCGTGGCGGTGACCGCCGCGGTCGGCAAGGCGGTGCTGCTGGCGTGGATGGAGGTCCTGACCGTCGCCGCCATCGCGGTGTTCTTCTCGTCGTTCTCGAGCCCGTTCCTGTCGGGGGTGTTCGCGCTGGCGCTGTTCGCGATCGGCCGCATCACCCCCGATCTGCGCAACGCGGCCAAGGGCGCCGACGCCGGCTGGATCCGCGCGGTGGCCGACGCGACCCTGCGGGCGGTCCCCGACCTGCACCTGTTCTCGGTGTCGGGCCGCACCGTCGACGGCCACGTGGTGTCGGTCCACGCCGACTTCGTGTCGTGGGGCTACCTGGCGACCGCGGCCGGCCACGGCTTCCTGTGGAGCGCCGCGCTGCTGGTGCTGGCGTGCGTGATGTTCCAGCGCCGGGACTTCGTCTGAGGCGAGCGCATGCGAGCCGAGTTTTCACAGGAGATCGGACGAGCCCGGCTTCGGGCGAGGCCGATCGATCGAGCGGAGGGTGCGAGGCGAAGGCCTCGCACGCGACCATGATGCGGACGGTCGTGGTCGCGGTCGTCGTGGTCGCGCTGGCGCTGGCGGTCGCCGCCGGGCGCGCGGTGTGGGAGGGCGGCCGCGCGCTCGACGACGGCGACGCCGCCGCCCGCCGCGGCGACACCGCCGAGGCGATCGCGAGCTGGCGGCGCGCGGCGCGGTGGTACGTGCCGGTGGTCGGCGCCACCGGCGACGCGCTCGATCGGCTCGAGCGCACCGCCACCGAGGCCGAGGGGCGCGGCGATCCCGCGACCGCGCTGGCCGCGTGGCAGGCCGAGCGCACCGCGCTGGTGGCGATCCGCGGCGCGATCGAGCCGTTCGCCGACCGCCGCGCCCGGGCCGAGGCCCGGCTGGCCGCGCTGATGGCGGCACCACCGGCGCCGGCGGCCGGGGACACCGCCGACCAGCGCGCGGCGTGGCACCGCCAGGCGCTGGCCGGCGCCGGCGGCGTCGAGCGGGCCTGGCTGGTGGTCGCGGCGGTCGGGCTGGCCCTGTGGCTGGCCGGCTCGGTCGCGCTCGCCCGCAAGGGCGGGGCGCGTGGCGTCGCGCTGGTCGGCGCCGGCGCCGCGCTGTGGCTGGCCGGCCTGCTGCTGGCGTGACCCGGCGGGGGCTAGCGTGCTGATCGCGCTCAACAAGCCGTACCTGGTCCACTGCCCCAGCGAGCCGCAGGCGAGCGGTCAACAATGACTCTGTGTGTATGGGGTCTCCGGTGGGGTGCGGGGTCGTTCTCGTGGCGGCCGGCATGCTGATCGCGCTCAATAAGCCGTATCTCGTCCACTGTAAATTCACCGACGATCAGGTCCCGCCGCGCCCGACGCTGGCGCAGTTCGGGCTGCCGCCCCGCGTCTACGTCGCCGGCCGGCTCGACCACGACAGCGAGGGGCTGCTGCTGCTCACCGACGACGGCAAGCTCAACCAGCGGCTGACCGATCCGCGGTGGAAGGCGCCCAAGACCTACCTGGTCCACGTCGAGGGCGTGCCCGGCGAGGAGGCCCTGGCCCGGCTGCGTGCCGGCGTCGAGCTGCGCGATGGCCGGACCCTCCCTGCCCAGGCCCGGGCGATCGAGCCGCCGGCGTGGCTGTGGCCCCGCACTCCCCCGGTGCGCTTCCGCAAGACCGTGCCCGACGCGTGGATCGAGCTGATCATCCGCGAGGGTCGCAACCGCCAGGTCCGCCGCATGACCGCCGCGGTCGGCCTGCCCACGCTGCGGCTGGTCCGGGTCGCGATCGGGCCCTACGGCCTGGACGGGCTGGCCCCGGGGGCCTGGCGGCAGATCCAGATGCGCGCCTAGCCGAGCCTTGGTAGGTTGCGCCCGTGGGACGCGCTTTCGAGAAACGCAAGAGCACGATCTTCGCGCGCATGGATCGCGTGGGGAAGCAGTTCACCAAGATCGGCAAGGACATCGCGATCGCGGTCAAGGCCGGCGGTGCGAACCCCGACGGCAACCCGGCCCTGCGTCGCGCGCTGCAGAACGCGCGCGCGCTCAACATGCCCAAGGAACGGGTCGAGAACGCGATCAAGAAGGCGAGCGGGCAGGGCGGGACCAGCTACGAGACCGTCCTCTACGAGGGCTACGGCCCGCACGGCATCGCGTTCATCGTCGAGACCGCCACCGACAACGTCACCCGCACCGTCGCCAACGTGCGCCACGCCTTCAAGGCCCACGGCGGCAACCTCGGCACCAACGGCAGCGTCGCGTTCATGTTCCAGCACCAGGGCGTGTTCCGCCTCGACCCGGCCGGGCTCGACCGCGACACGCTCGAGCTCGAGCTGATCGACCACGGCCTGGTCTCCCTCGACGACGGCGAGAGCGACAAGGGCGACAAGCAGCTGGTGGTGCGGTGCGCGTTCGCCGACTTCGGCGCCATGCACACCGCGCTCGAGGCCCGCGGCATCAACGCGGTGTCGACCGCGTTCGAGTACGTCGCCCAGAACCAGACCGAGCTGCCCGAGGACAAGGCCGACGAGGTCATGGAGCTGGTCGCCGCCCTCGAGGGCGACGACGACGTGCAGAACGTCTACACGACCCTGGCCTGACCGGCCGAGCGCCGCCGGCGTGATACCGTTCGCGCGTGACCGATCCTCGTCGCGCGCACGGTGAGCCGCCGGCGCCGCTCGCGCACCTCGACGCCCTCGCCGGCGTGGTCCGGCTGTGGGTCGAGGCGCTGCTCCACCGCACCGCGCGCGGGCCGACCGGCGCCGCCGCCGCGGTCGACGGCCTGCCGCGGTCGCGCTACGCCATCGCCGCCGCCGACGCGGTCAAGCTCCTGACCCAGGCCCGGCGGCCGGGGCCGGCCGAGCTGTCGAGCGCCGCCGACGTCCACTGGCGCAACGTCGCCGGCGTGCCCGGCACCCGCCTCGACGGCCTGGTGCGGCCGCTCGAGCTCGACGACGCCGCCACCCGCATCATCGCCGCGCTGATCGCGCTCGAGCACGACGTCGATCTCGAGCGGGCCTGTGCCTACGCGTGGGACGACTTCACCCGCAAGCGGCCCGACGTCGGCTTCGTGATCGACCTGGTCGGCGGCGACGACGCCGACCGGCGCGCGCAGGCCCGGGCCGCGCTGGCGGTCGACGCGCCGCTGCGCCGTCGCCGGGCGTGCCG
>Ga0247822_10000399_pt1 | contig 23005 bp, 20 predicted proteins | sample 13C_Cellulose_Da_FD_192423 | JGI IMG/M metagenome (GOLD analysis project Ga0247822, IMG submission 192423) | Soil microbial communities from agricultural site in Penn Yan, New York, United States - 13C_Cellulose_Day30 | ecosystem: Environmental > Terrestrial > Soil > Agricultural land | place...
AACAAGCCCTGGATGACGCGTTAGTCGACGCCACGCAGCGAACTATCTGAAGGGCTTCTCCGCTCGATCGGTCAGCGAATGGAGTCGTATACTCTCTCGAACACGTCGAGCGCCGCATTGTTGGGCAACTCCCCGGGCTTGAGTTCCTCGTCGAGCACCATCACGCGCTCGTCGCCGGTTTCGAACGCAGGCCAATTGGGGCGATCAGCGCCGTTGGGATTCCCGTGCCTTGCGAAGGCCACCCAGTAACCCGCCATGTCATCTGCAAGCTGCCGATCGGCCTCAGTCCAGGGCCACGGTTGCTGATCGAGATGATCAAACATGTACCAAAGCTCGGCGAAATGCCCGGCTCCCCATGTCTGCTGGATCGAGCCTTCGGCGTACGGGGGTCGCCGGGTGAAGTAATAGGCGTGCACAGACGCCTGACCCCGGGCCGCCAAGCGCGCCCAGGCGCGGATGTCCCAGCCGAACCGCAGATCGCGTTCGAAGTCGGCCCGGGCCTTGCGAGCCTCGGCATCGGTGGCGAAGGCGTAGGGCTCAAGCAAGGCTGGCGGTAGCGCTCCCCAGCGCTCGTTCAACCGCTCATGAAAGTTTTGCGCCGTGACCTCGGAGACGTCGGTCAGCGAAAGCGCCTCTTCGGCGTTGAAGCCAACGAGCAGCGGCACGTCATTATGGCGTCCTGCGGCAAAGACATCATAAGGCGGCTCCGGCAGCATGCGCGGTTCGATGACCGGATGGACCACCACGTCGGCGCGACTATCGCCCAGAAGCCGCTCGACCGGCAGGGCGCGAAGTTCAGCCAGTGTCGGCGCCCCCAGAGCCTCGCCATAGGCGGCGCCGTCAGCCTCAGCATTCTCCAACAGGTAGCGTGGCGCAAGGGCCAGAGGTTCGAACAGGCCACCGCTCTGGCCGATGGCGCGTTGAAACAGACCCTTGGCCCGAGGCGAGGCCATCAGAATACTGACCGAGGTCGCCCCCGCCGACTGACCGGCAACCGTAACCCGGTCGGGATCCCCGCCGAAGGCCCCGATGTTTTCCTGGACCCATTCGAAAGCTGCGATCTGATCCATCAAACCGTAGTTACCCGAGCCGCCCGCCCCGGACTCCGCGGTCAGCTCCGGGTGGGCGAGGAAGCCCAGCACGCCAAGACGATAGGCCACCGTCACGACGATTGCACCTCGATGAGCCAGTGCAGCGCCATCATAGAGAGGGATCGACGTCGAGCCATTTGTGAGCCCCCCTCCCGGAATCCAGACGATGACGGGATATGTCTGATCGCCCCGAACCGCCGCCTCCGGCGCCCAGATGTTGAGATAGAGGCAGTCCTCATTCGTAGGAGATTCCGGCTCGTCCGGCATGGAGACTCCGACCTGAGGGCAGGCTGGCGCAAACCGGGTCGCGTCGCGGACACCGCTCCAGCCCTCTATCGACTGCGGATCGCGCCAACGGAGGTCACCAATGGGCGGCCGGGCATAGGGAACGCCGAGATAGCGTGTGGTCCCGGCTTCGCGGCTCCCCTGGAGCCGCCCCTTCTGGGTGACAGCCTCCTCCGCCAAGGCTGAGCCGGTCGCACCCGCCATGGCGATGGTGACGCAAAAGACGTTGAGCAAATCGACGAATAAGGCTTTGGAACGACCAGGCATGCGCCATAGAGGCTTCGACAGAGCGCAGCGGATGCAGTTGCCCGTCAAGAATTGCAGTTGGCCGGCATATTCGGGCTTTCTCCGCGACAGCGCCGCCGCCATGGTAGACGCAGTGGTCGCTCAGCCCTGACGCGCCGCGATCACCCGCAGCACAGCGTCCGCCGCCAGTTCTGACGGATCGGGTCCGTTGCGCCCCATCAGGTCCAGCGCCGCCGTCTGGCGTGCAGCCTGATCGGCCGCCGCCGCCGGGTCCGACAGCAGGCGCCCGATCGCCGCGGTCAACTTCTCGGGCGTGGCGTCGTTCTGGATGAACTCGGGGGCGATGCGCTGGTCGGCGGCGATGTTGAACAAGGTGATGTGCCTGGCCGTCACCAGGTTCTTCATCAGCAGATAGGACAGGCCGTCGATCTTGTAAGCGATGACCATGGGCGCGCCGGCCAGGGCCAGTTCGGTCGAGACCGTGCCGCTGGTGGCCAGGGCGACAGTGGCCGCCTTCATCGCATCATACTTGTCGGCTTCCTGCACCAGATGGGCGCGGAATGGCCAGGCAGCGACACAGCCGGCCACGTCAGCGGCCACGGTGCCTGCGGCGACGACAGCCACCTCCAGCGAGGGGTTCGCGGCCTTCAGCCGCTTCACCGTCGCCTCGAAGACGGGCGTCATGCGCGTGATCTCGCTGGGCCGGCTGCCGGGCAGGACCAGCAGCAGGGGCGCATCGATTGCGATCCCCCGCGCGGCGCGGAACCGGGCGCCATCGGCGCTGGCCATGTCGACGTGCAAGGCCTGCGAACCCACGACTGTCGTCGCCAGGCCCTCACGCTCGAACCAGGGCGCGTCAAAGCTGTAAAGCGACAACAGGTGATCGACACTGGTTGCCAAGGTCTTGGCCCGGCCCGGACGCGAGGCCCATACCTGCGGCCCGACGTACTTGATCAGCGGTACACCCGGCAGCACCTCGCGCAGCGCCTTGGCCACGCGGATAGTGAAACCCCAGCTGTCGATCAGCACCACGGCGTCCGGTTGCTCAGCCCTGGCGAGAGCCACCGTATCGGCCACCCGTCGCTTGACCAGACCATAGGCCTTCAGCCCCTCGATCCAGCCCAGGATGGACAGTTCGGCGATATCGAAGGGACTGACGACGCCCTCGGCCGCCATCCTGGGGCCGCCGACGCCGACGAAGACGACATCCGTGCCCAGACGCGTCTTCAGCGCCTGCGCCAGACCGGCGCCCAGGACGTCGCCGGAGGCCTCGGCGGCCACCAGCATGATCTTCAGAGGACGGCTCATGCTGCTTCCCCGGGCTCCACGCCCCAAACGAACAGGCCCAGCCGATCCGCCGCCTCGACCAGGGCTGCATGGTCTATGATAATCAGCCGCCCGGCAAAGCCGCCAATGCCCGCCAGCCCTGCGGCGGCCGCCAGTTCGATCGTGCGCGATCCGATGACCGGCATATCGACTCGCAAATCCTGAATCGGCTTCGGCGCCTTGCCCAGCGCCCCCTTCAGCGCGCCAGGCGCGCCGTGCAGGTCGGCGGGCAGGCCCGCCACGCGACGCAGCATCTCGTCCGTGCCTTCCTGCGCCTCGACTGCCAACACCAGACCGTCGCAGACGACCGCGCCCTGACCGATATCCAGTTCACCTGATTTTTCGGCGACGTGCAGCGCCTTCTTCAGGTCCGCAAGCTGCTCCGCCGTCGGCGACACCGCGCCGAGTGCGCCCGCCGCCAGCGCCTCGCCGCCCAGAATGTCGTCGGCGCCTTCGACCGCATAACCCTCGGCCTCGAACACCGAGAGAATCTTGCGCAACAGGGCGTCGTCGCCCTTGGTCGCCGCCGCCACGATGCCAGGCAACAGGGTCGCGCCCTTGAAGTCAGGTTTCAGGGTCTTGAAATCGGGACGGTTTACATAGCCCGCCAGACAGACGGCCTCACAGCCCTCGGCCTTCATCATCTTCAGGATACGGCCGATTTCGGCCATACCGAACTCTGCGCCCGGCCAGCGCACCAGATGCTCGTCGGCGAAGCCCGCTAGACGGATGATGAAGATCGCCCGCCCCTCAGCCTCGCAGCGCGCCGCTATACGGGCCGGCAGATCGCCGCCGCCCGCGATCAGGCCCAACTTGGGCGCCGGCGTCATTCCTTGCCCGGCAGGCAGAGCGGCCGCTTGGCGCCGTCCCGGATGAAAGCGACGATCTCCATGATCTCGGACAGGTCGGCATAGGTCGCCTCGACTCGATCCAGACGCTCGGCGAAGACGCCTTCGCCTTCGAACAGGTCGCGATAGGCGGCCAGCAGGCGGCGCACCGCGTCCTTGTCGTAGCCCTTGCGCTTCAGCCCGATCAGGTTGAGGCCGTGCAGGCTGGCGTGATTGCCCCAGGCCGATCCGTAGGGGATGACGTCGCGCGTCACGGCGGCCAGACCGCCGACAATGGCGCCCTGCCCCACCCGGCCGTTCTGGTGCACGGCGCACAGGCCGCCCAGGAAGACCTTGTCGCCGATCCGGGCATGGCCGCCCAGGGTGGCGTTGTTGGCCATGACGACATTGTCGCCGACGACACAATCGTGGCCGACGTGAGCGCCGGTCATGAACAGACCGTTCGAGCCGACACGCGTCACGCCCGTGCCCTGCGGCGTGCCGCGATTGAAGGTGGCGTGCTCGCGGATGACGTTGTCCGAGCCGATCTCAAGCCGGACCGTCTCGCCCTTGTATCCGTTGTGCTGCGGATCGCCGCCGATGACGGCGAAGGGGTGGATGACCGTCCGCGCGCCGACACTGGTGTCCTGCTGGATCACCACATGGCTGACCAGCCTGACGCCCTCGGCCAGAGTCACGCCCGGACCGACGACGCACCAGGGGCCGATCACGACGCCGTCAGCGACCTGGGCCGAGGCGTCGACGACAGCGGTCGGGTGGATGGTCACTGGGCGGGCTCCGCCACGGTCACGACCATGGCCATGAACTCGGCCTCGGCGGCCAGCTTGCCGTCGATGAAGGTCTCGCCGCGGAACTTGTACGCGTCGCCGCGCGCGCGGATCACCTTGACCTCCATACGCAACTGGTCGCCCGGACGAGCGGGCTTGCGGAAACGCACGCCGTCGATCGACATGAACATGATGACCTTGTCGGCCACCGCCACATCCAGCGACTTGGACATCAGCAGGGCGCCGGTCTGGGCCATGGCCTCGACGATCAGGACGCCCGGCATGACCGGGTCGATCGGGAAGTGACCGGGGAAGAAGGGCTCGTTGTGCGTGACGTTCTTGATGCCGACGATGGAGGTCGCCGCCACAAAGTCCTCAGCCTTGTCGACCAGCAGGAAGGGATAGCGGTGCGGCAGACGACGCATCACCTCGGCGTAGTCGATCTTGTTGTCTTCGCTCATTCTTTCGATTCCTTCGCGCCCTTCTTCCGGGACGCCTCTTTGGACAGCCACACCGTCTCGCGCAAGAACTGCCGAAGCGGTTTGGCGGGATAGCCGGACCAGATTTCACCCGGCGGGATGTCGGCCAGCACACCCCCGCCGGCCGCCACGCGCGCGCCCTCGCCGATGGTGATGTGATCGCCCACGCCCGCCCGGCCGCCGAAGATGCAATTATCGCCGGTTGTGACCGAACCCGAGATGCCGGTATGGGCGGCCATCAGGTTGTTGCGGCCGATGACACAGTTGTGGCCGATCATGACCAGGTTATCGATCTTGCTGTTCTCGCCGATGACGGTGTCGTCATAGGCGCCCCGGTCGATGCAGGAGTTGGCGCCAACTGTCACCCCGTCCTGCAGGATGACGCGGCCCAGTTGCGGGATATCCACCGGCCCTGTCTTCGACCTCGCCGCGCCAAAACCGGCCTCCCCGATCCGGGCGCCGGCCAGCAACTTCACCCGGTCGCCCAGAAGGGCGAAGCCGACGGTGACGTTGGAGCTGATCAGGCAATCGCGACCGATCTGGACGCCAGGGCCGATGACGGTGTTGGCGCCGATGCGGGTGCCGCGACCGATGCGAACGCCCTCGCCCAGGATGACGCCCGGCTCGATCGCAACCGTGTCGTCTTCGGCAGCCTCAGCGACCGTGATGGCGCGATCCAGCCGGATCGGCCGGTGCAGCAGGGCTGAAGCTCGCGCCCATGAGGCCTGGGCCTCGCCCGAGACGATGACAGCGGCGCCAACGGGCGCCAGCTCAACGGCCGACGCCGGCACGATCACGCAGCCGGCTTTCGTCTCCGCCAAGGCAGCGGCGAACTTGCGGTCGCCCAGAAACGCAATCGCGCCCCGGTCCGCTGTGGACAGGGGCGCAACGGCCGAGATGACGACTTCGCCGCCCCGGACCACCTCCCCGCCGATGAGCTCGGCGAGGGCGGAGACCGTCAGGGGCGACAGGGTCTGAAAGAACCTCGGATCGGGCATGGCCCGCCTTAGGACTGCGGCTGGGCCGGAACCGGCATGCGGTTGAAGCTGAGCGTCGGCAGGGCGGTGTTCAGACGCTGGACAACCGTCGCCGTCAGATCCATGGCCGGGTTGGCCATGAAGATGCTTTCACGGTTGAGCAGGACGCTGCAGCCCTTCTCCTGGTAGGCGGCGACCACCAGCGGATCCATGGCCTGTGCGATGGCTTGCTGCTGCATGGCGGCAGTGTAGCGAAGCTCGTCAGAACGGGTCTGCTGCAGGGTCTGGAACTCCTCATAACGCTGTTGCAGGGCCTGCCCCCGTTGCGTGCGCTGGTCAGCCGGAATGGTCGCTGCGCCCTGCTGCAGAGCCTGTCCCTCGGTCTGGATATGAGTGGCGTAAGGCTGCAGTTCCGTGCGGACCTCGCCCTCCAACTGATCCAGACGCGCCGCAACAGCCTTGCCGACGTTCGATTGCGCGACAGCGCCCTGGCTGAAGAAGACGCAAACACCGGGGATAGCGGCGCCGTGGGTGACCGGCGCGGCGGTCTGGGCCATGACGGCCGAAGCCGAGAGCGAAACGAGGGCGGCGGCGCCGATAGCAAACAGTTTCATCTTGAACCTTTGAGCAGTCTGTAAGGCTGCGGTTAGAACTGGGTCGAGGTAGAGAAGCGGAAAGTCTCGGTCTTGTCGTAGTCTTCCTTCGACAGAACCTTCGACAGGTCGAAGCGGATCGGTCCCATCGGCGAGCGCCAGTGAATGCTGACGCCAGCCGCAGCCCGAAGGGCGAGATTGTCGACGATATTCGAGTTGGGCAGGCCGGTGGTCGAGTTGACCGTGTAGCGGTCATCCAGCATCCCAAGCGTACCGAAATCGGCGAACAGCGAGGTCTTGATGCCGTACTCATCGGGCAAATAGTTCGGCACCGTCAGTTCAACCGTGCCGATGGCGTAGAAGTTGCCGCCAAGGGCGTCAGTCGTGGTCAGGTCACGCGCGCCCATGCCGGCCGTTTCGAAACCGCGGAACGAGTTGCCGCCCTTGAAGAAGCGGTCGTTGATCCGGATTGGATCACCATTCCAGCCCGACACATAGCCGGTCGAACCCTGCACGCTGACGACCCAGGCAGGGCTGATGCCGTAGAACCAGGAAGCATCCGCCTCGGTCTTCAGATAGTTCACATCGCCGCCGATGCCGGCGAGATCCTGACGCACAGAAGCCGTCCAGCCGCGCGTCGGGCGGACGGGGTCATTACGGCGATCAACCATCAGCGTATAACCCGCCGACGAGTTGATGTAGGCGCCCGCCTGATCGCAGAGGGCGGACGACCCCTGCCCGGTGCAATAGCCGCTCGGGATGATGACTTCGTCGTTCTTCAGGAAGTAGCGAACGCTGAACAACGAGTAGCCGTTAAGCGGGTAGCTGAGCCGCAGACCTCCGCCCGTCGAACGATAGTCATACGACGAGTATTCGCTGAGGTCATAGCGCGTGTGGAACAGGTCAAAGCCTGCCCGCAGGTCGCGTCCCAGGAACTTCGGCTCGGTGAAGCGGAAGTCGATCTGCTGGCGCAGCGAACCCCATTCGGCGCGAGCGACGACGTTCTGGCCGCGACCGCGGAAGTTGCGCTCAGTGATGCCCAGATTGAGCACAAAGGAGTCGACCGAGCTGAAGCCCGCGCCGACTGACAGCTCACCCGTGGGCTGCTCCTGCACCGTCACATTGACGACGCTGCGATCAGGAGCGCTGCCCCGCGTTTCCTCGATCTTGACGTCCTTGAAGAAGCCCAGGGCGCGCAGGTTGTTGCGCGAGCGCTCCACCAGCGACCGGTTGAAGGCGTCGCCCTCGCCGACCATCAGTTCGCGACGGATAACGGAATCCAGCGTGCGAGTGTTACCGACGACGTTGATCCGGTCGATATAGACCCGCTGACCTTCCTTCAGATTGAAGGTCACATCCACCGTGTCGGTTTCCGGATTTGCACGATAGCTCGGATTGATCTCGACGAAGGCGTAACCCGCCGACCCGGCAGCGAACGTCAACGCATCGACTGCGCTTTCGATACGGTCGCTTTCGTACAGGTCGCCCGAGCGGATCGGGAGCAGGCGCTGGAGGAAGTCAGCGTTCAGTCGGTCGTTTTCAGTCACGACCTTGACCTCGCCGAACTTGTAACGGTCGCCCTCTTCCAGGGTGATCGTCATGCCGAATGCGCTGTTGTCCGGCTTCAGTTCCGCCACCGAAGAGAGGATGCGGAAATCGTAATAGCCGCGGTTGGTGTAGAACTTCCGCAGTTGCTCGCGGTCGTAATCCAGACGGTTGGGATCATAGTTGTCGTTCGAGCTGAACAAACGCCACCAGCTGGACTGCTTGGTGACCATGACGTCGCGCAGATCGTTATCCGAGAAGGCCGTATTGCCCAGGAAGGTGATGGCGGCGACGCCGGTTTCCGGGCCTTCATCGATCTCGAAGACGACATCGACGCGGTTCTGCTCCAGCTGGACCAGCTTGGGCGTCACGGTGGCCGAGATGCGCCCCGACAGACGGTAAAGTTCGATGATCTTGCCGACATCCTCCTGGACGCGGGCGCGGGTGTAGATGCCGCGCGGCTTGATCGTGACCTCGTCCGTCAGCTTCTTCTGGGTGAGGGCCTTGTTACCCTCGAATGTCACCTGGTTGATGATCGGGTTTTCGGCGATCTCGACCACAAGGTCGCCGTTGGGCTGAAGGCCCAACTGCACGTTGGCGAACAGGCCGGTGCGCGAAAGGGTGCGCACCGCGACGTCGATGGTCGCGGCGTCAATCGTGTCGCCCGGCTGGATCGGCAGATAGGACAGAACCGTGGTCTGATCGATGCGCTGATTGCCGCGCACAAGGATGCGATTGACGACCGCCCGGTCCTCGGCCGGCGCCGCGACGACGACCTGTGGGTCCTCCTGGGCTGCAGCCTGCGCGGGCGCCATCTGCGCCAGAGCCGGGCCGGCCAGGCCGGCGGCGACGGCCAACGCCAGTGCGCTGGGTCCAAGGATACGGCCACGGGTTCGGATCATAAGGCGACTGTCGTTCTGAATCATTCGGGGAACCATCGGGGGCTGGCGTCGGCTCACGAGACGAGCCCGCCGAGGAATTTGAAGAGATTGAGTTTCTGCAGGTCGTTCCAGGTCGCGAACAACATTAAACTGGCCAGCAAAGCAAGACCGACGCGATATCCCGCCTCCTGCACCTGGGCGGCGACAGGCCGACGCGCCACCGCTTCATAGGCGTAGAACATCAGATGCCCCCCATCCAGAACCGGAACAGGCAGCAGATTTAGAAAGCCGATTCCGACCGAAAGTATGGCGGCGAAGCTGGTCAGCGTCAGCAGGAGATTTCCCGCCATGGCCAGCGGATCGGGATTGGCGGCCACCGCCGCATTGGTCAGGGCGCCCGAGGCCTTGGCGATACCCAGAGGGCCGCTGAACTGGTCGCCTGACTCGCGGCCGGTGAAGATACGGCCGATATAGGTGAAGGTGGTGCTCAGGATTTTACCGGTTTCCTGGAAACCCCGGCCCACGGCGGCGATCGGTCCATAACGGACATGACGCACCTCGTCGCGGCTGGAGCCCAAGGCCAGGCCGATGCGGCCGACCGAGACCCGACCGGCGATGGGGTTGTCTTCAATCTTGCGTTCCGGCGTGGCGGTCAATTGCACTTCAGCGCCCGCGCGTTCGACCGTGAATCGCACCGGATCGCCGCTGCTCAGAGCCACGACCTGGGTCACCTCGCCCCCGTCAGCGATCAACTTGCCGTTGACGCGAGTAATCAGGTCTCCCGGCACGAAACCGGCGGCGGCGGCCGGAGACGCCGGCGCCACCTGCACGACGCGGGCGGGGCGAAGCTCGACGCCGACCAGGCTGAACAACAGGGTGAAGATGGCGATAGCCAGCACGAAATTGGCGAACGGGCCGCCAGCAACAACCAGGGCGCGCTGCCACAAAGGCTTGAAATACAGATATTCTTTTTCAGCTCCGGGTCCGTGGGCGGCGATCAGCTCCTGCTTCAACGCGGCCAGACCGGCGCGATCCGGCACGCCGGTCGCATCCAGATCACCGGCGAACTTGACGTAGCCGCCCAGCGGCAACCAACCCAGACGCCATTCCACTCCCCGCTTGTCAGTGCGCTGGAAGATGGCGCGACCGAAGCCGATGGAGAAACGCTCCATCTTCACGCCAAATGCGCGTGCGGTCAGGAAGTGACCCAATTCATGGACCGTGACGACCAGCGTCAGCACCAGCAGGAAGGGCACGACATAGATCAGGGCCTGCCCAAGAACACCTAGCATCCCAGTCATGTCTCCTGTCGCCCTCAGGCAGCAATTGCGAGCGAGGCGATGATGTCGTTCGCAATCCGTCGGGCCGCCGCGTCCACGGCCAGGGCCGCTTCACAGGCGTCGTCGGAACCGGAACTCACCCCCGAAATCGTCACGCGCTCCAAGGTGTCGGCGACGACTGCGGCAATATTGAGAAAGCCCAGTCGACGGTCAAGGAAGGCCAGAGCCGCGACCTCATTGGCAGCGTTGAAGACGATGGGCGCCACGCCCCCGGCCGCGAGAGCTTCCCGGGCCAGCCTGAGTGCGGGAAAGCGTTCCATATCGGGCGCCTCAAAGGTCAGACGGCCCAGGGCGGCGAGGTCAAGCCTGGGCGCGGGCCAGGCCATACGGTCCGGCCAGGCCAGAGCACAGGCGATGGGCGTCTTCATGTCCGGCGGCCCCATCTGGGCCAGGGTCGAACCATCCACATATTCCACAAGGCTGTGGATGATTGATTCGGGATGGACCACCACGTCGATCCGATCCCCGGTCATGTCGAAAAGATAGGCCGCCTCGATCAGTTCCAGACCCTTGTTGGCCATGGTGGCGCTGTCGACCGAGATCTTGGCGCCCATGCTCCAGTTGGGATGGGCCACGGCCTGCTCGGGCGTGATCCGGCCCATGGCCTCTTGCGGCAGGGTGCGGAACGGTCCGCCCGAGGCGGTCAGAACCAGCCTCGACACCCCCTCGGGCGCCTCGGCCGGAAAAACCTGGAAGATGGCGGAGTGCTCGGAGTCCACCGGGATCAGCTTGCCGCCGCTGCGCCTCACCCGCTCGATCAGGGCAGGCCCGCAACAGACCAGACTTTCCTTGTTGGCCAGAGCCAGGGTCGCGCCGGTCCCGGCGGCTGCCCAGGCCGAGCGCAGTCCCGCGGAGCCGACGATGGAGGCCATGACCCAGTCCGCCGGCCGGGTCGCCGCCTCAACGATGGCCTCGGGTCCGGCGGCGACTTCCACCTCGGTTCCAGCCAGCGCGTCGCGCAACTCAGGCAGGCGCGCCGGGTCCGCCGTCACTGCCAGGCGCGGCCGCCAACGCCGGGCCTGCTCGGCCAAACGGGCGATGTTATTCCCGGCCGTCAGAACCTCGACCTGAAATGCGCCGGATCCCGCAGATTCGGCCTGATCCATCAGATCGAGCGTCGACGTCCCGACCGAGCCAGTCGACCCCAGCACGCTGATCTTGCGGGTGATCACGTCCCCTGCCCCAGCATCAGGACGATCGCGCGGCCCGCCGCCACGACCACGACCGCAAACATCAGACCGTCGACGCGATCCAGCAGCCCGCCGTGACCGGGAATTATGTTGCCCGCATCCTTGACGCCGAAGCGGCGCTTCAGGGCCGATTCCCACAGGTCGCCGGCCATGGTGGCCAGGGCCGCCGCAAGACCGAGCACGCCGCCCCAGAAGACGTTCAGACGACCCATTTCCAGCCAGCCCGCCATGGCGGCGCCGGCGATCATCCCCGCGATCAGCCCGCCGATGAAGCCGGACCAGGTCTTGTTGGGCGAAAAACGCGGCCACAGCTTGGGGCCGCCCACCGCGCTGCCGACCAGGTAGGCCAGAATGTCGGAGGCCCAGGCCACGGCGAAGACCAGCACGGTCCAGTAAAGACCCTGCGCGTCGTTCAGGTCGCGCAGCCAGATCAGCAGCACGCAAGGCCAACCGAGGTAGAGCACGCCATAGGCGGCGTCCAACGCCTCTCCGCCACGCGAACGTGCGAACACGCCGGCCGCCAGGGCGCCGAAGACCAGCAGGATAAGCGCCAGGGACATCTGTCCGATGTGCGCCGCCACCACGGCGATAATGAGCGCCAGAGCGACAGCGGCTCCAACCGAGCGCCAGAGACGCGGCGCGCTCATTCGAGCCCATTCAAAGGCCAGCAAACCGCATGCGATCACCACCAGGGCGCAGAACCAGCCGCCGCCGGCCCAGGTGGCCAGCACCGCCGCCGGCGCCAGCACCACGGCCGAGGCCGCTCTCAGGCCAATGTCGCCGATTTTCAAAGCCATCAGTTCGCCGCCGCCTTCACTGCCATGACGTCAGGCAAGACGTCGCGGCCGCCGTAACGCCGCTCGCGATTACCATAAAGGGACACAGCCTCGCCCAAGGCCCCGGCGTCGTAGTCCGGCCAAAGGATGTCCTGGAACACCAGTTCGGCATAGGCGGCTTCCCACAGAAGGAAGTTGGACAATCGTTGCTCGCCCGAGGTCCGCACGATCAGGTCCACCGGCGGCGCGCCGGCCGTTGACAGCCCGGCCCCGAGATCGTCCTCGCTCACGTCTCCGTCGAGTTGCCCGGCTTTCGCCTGATCAACCAGCCGCTGAGCGGCATCAACGAGATCGGCGCGAGCGCCGTAGTTGAAGGCCACCTGCAACAGGAAGCCGTCGTTGTGCGCGGTCTGCGCCTCCGCCCGGTCCACAATGGCGGCGATGTCGGCGGGCAGGCCCTTTCGGCGGCCCAGAATGCGGATTCGCACCCCCGCCGCTTCCAGCCGCTTCAGGTCGCTTCCGACAAACGCACGCACCAGCCCCATCAGGTCCGACACCTCGTCCGCCGGGCGGCTCCAGTTCTCGGTCGAAAAGCCGAACACCGTCAGACAGCGGATACCAAAGTCCGGCGCCGCCTTGATCGTGCGCCGCAGCGCCTGGACTCCCTCGCGGTGGCCCATGACGCGCGGCAGACCGCGACGCTCGGCCCAGCGACCGTTGCCGTCCATGATCAGGGCGACGTGACGAGGCCCCTTTTCAGGCGCCGTGGCGACGGTCTCGGCCGACATTGCTGGATCCCTCCCGACGCAACCTGCGTCAGACCTGCATGATCTCGACTTCCTTGGCCTTCAAGGCCTCGTCGATCTTCTTGATGGCCGCGTCGGTGTCCTTCTGGACCTCGGTTTCCATCTTCTTCTGTTCGTCCTGGCTGATCTCGGTCGCCTTTTCGGCCTTTTTCAGGTCGTCATTGGCGTCGCGACGCACGTTGCGCACGGCGATCTTCTGCTGTTCGGCGTATTTCCCGGCCAGCTTGACCAGGTCCTTGCGGCGTTCCTCGGTCAGCGGCGGCACGGGAATGCGCAGGGTCTGGCCGTCAACGATGGGGTTCAGACCCAGTCCGGCGGCGCGGATGGCCTTCTCGACCGGCCCCACCATGCCCTTGTCCCAGACGCTGACCGAGATCATCCGAGGCTCAGGCACGCTGATGGCGGCCACCGCGTTGAGCGGCGAGTTCGAACCGTAGGCTTCAACCTGAACCGGATCCAGCAGGCCCGAATTGGCCCGACCGGTGCGCAGACCCGCGAAGTCTTCCTTCAACGAGTCGACAGACTTCTCCATCCGGTCGCGATAGGTCTTGAGGTCTGGTTTGGCCATGGCGGCTGTCCTTGGTCTGTCGTTCGGGTCGAGGGCCGCTTACGCGGCCTTGTTGGTAATGACGGTGTAGGTGCCCTCGCCCGCCAGCGTCTTGCGCAGCGAGCCTTCCTCGCGGATCGAGAAGACCACGATCGGAATTTCGCTATCACGCATCAATGCGATGGCCGAGGCGTCCATGACCCGCAGATCCTTGGCCAGGACATCCTGATAGCTCAATGTCTCATAGCGGGTGGCCGAAGGATCCTTCTTGGGGTCGGCGGTATAGACGCCGTCCACGCTGGTGCCCTTCAGCAAGGCGTCGCAGCCCATCTCGGCGGCGCGCAAGGCGGCGCCCGAATCCGTCGTGAAGAAGGGAGCGCCCACGCCGGCAGCGAAGATCACCACCCGGCCCTTTTCCAGGTGACGCATGGCGCGACGACGGATGTAGGGCTCGGCGATGGCGGCCATGGGAATGGCGCTCTGGACCCGCGTATCGACGCCGATCTTCTCGAGCGCGCCCTGCATGGCCAGGGCGTTCATGATGGTGGCCAGCATGCCCATGTAGTCGGCGTTGGCGCGATCCATGCCCTCGGCGGCCTTGGACAGGCCGCGGAAGATGTTGCCGCCGCCGATGACCAGGCAGATCTCGACGCCTTCACGCGCGACCTGGGCCACCGCCGCCGCCACCACATCAACCGTCTTCATGTCGATGCCGTAGGACTGGTCGCCCATCAGCACCTCGCCCGAGACCTTGAGCAGGACGCGCTTGTATCGGAATTCGGAAGGGGCGTCGGGCATGGGTCTGGGTCCGTGGATACTGGGGTTAGGCATCCGCGCGAAGTGAATCGGCGGCTCATCATAGACGAAGGGCGCGCCGGCCATCAAAGCCGAACGCGCCCTTTTGAAAATTCTTCCTTTTCAGGAAGAAACTTCGATCCTAGTTGCCGCCCATCATCGAGGCGACTTCGGCCGCGAAGTCCGGGCCTTCAACCTTCTCGACGCCTTCACCCAGCGCCAGGCGGACGAAGCCGGCCAGGTGCAGGTTCGAGGAGCCCAGTTCCTTGGCCGAGTTGGCGACCAGTTGCTCGATGGTCACGTCCGGGTCCATGACGAACGGCTGCTTGGACAGCACCACGTCCTTCTGGAACTTGTTGATCTGACCTTCCACGATCTTCTCGATCATGTTTTCCGGACGACCTTCTTCCTTGGCCTTTTCGATCAGAACAGCGCGTTCCTTCTCGATGGCGGCCGGGTCCAGATCGTCGGTGTTCAGCGACAGCGGAGCGGTCGCAGCAACGTGCATGGCGATCTTGCGGCCCAGCTCGCGCAGGGCGGCCTTGTCGCCTTCGCCTTCCAGGGCGACCAGGACGCCGATGCGGCCGACGCCCGGCGAAACAGCGTTGTGGACGTAGGTCGAAACGACACCTTCCGACACCGACAGGCGGGCGGCGCGGCGCAGTTGCATGTTCTCGCCGATAGTGGCGATCATGTTGGTCACTTCGTCCTGGACCGTCTTGCCGGCTTCCAGTTCAGCGCCGTGCAGGGCTTCGACCGAGTGGTGGTCCAGACCCAGTTGGGCGAACGACTTGGCGGCGTTCTGGAACAGATCGTTGCGAGCGACGAAGTCGGTTTCAGCGTTGAACTCGATAGCGGCGGCGACTTCGCCCTTGCCGTCTTCCTTCGACGCAACGGCGACCAGGCCTTCAGCGGCGACGCGGTCAGCCTTCTTGGCGGCCTTGGACAGGCCCTTGGCGCGCAGCCAGTCGATTGCGGCTTCGATGTTGCCATCGTTTTCCTGCAAGGCCTTCTTGCAGTCCATCATGCCGACGCCCGAACGCTCGCGAAGTTCCTTCACGAGGGCGGCAGTGATCTCGGCCATGTTCTTCTCCTGAAAATTCAAATGAGCGGCCGGGCATGGATAGCCCGGCCGCATGTCAGTTTGGCGTAGGTCCGGCCAGCGACCGGACCCGAGGGCGTCTTAGCCCTCGACCTTTTCTTCAGTCGTCGCGAGCAGTTCTTCAGCAGCGCCTTCCGTACCGGCGGGAGCGGCTTCAGCAGCAGCCGGAGCAGCAGCTTCGCGCAGCATCGGCTCAACCGGAGCTTCCGAAGCGCCCAGATCGATACCCGAAGCCGAAGCGCCGGCGGCCAGACCGTCCAGAACGGCGTCGGCGATCAGGTCGCAGTAGGTCTGGATGGCGCGGGCGGCGTCGTCGTTGCCGGGGACCGGGTAGGTGATGCCGTCCGGATCCGAGTTGGTGTCCAGGATGGCGATGATCGGGATGTTCAGCTTGCGGGCTTCCTGGATCGCGATCGCTTCCTTGTTGGTGTCGATCACGAACATGATGTCCGGGATCGAACCCATGTCCTTGATGCCGCCCAGCGACAGTTCCAGCTTGTCCTTCTCGCGCTGCAGGGTCAGCAGCTCTTTCTTGACGCGGCCTTCGCCGCCGGCGGCCAGAACGGTTTCCAGCTCACGCAGGCGAGCGATCGAGCCCGAGACGGTGCGCCAGTTGGTCAGCGTGCCGCCGAGCCAGCGGTTGTTCATGTAGTACTGGGCGCAGCGCGTGGCGGCTTCAGCCACCGGACCGGCGGCCTGACGCTTGGTGCCGACAAACAGGACGCGACCGCCCTTGGCGGCGACGTCGCGGACAGCCACCAGAGCCTGGTGGAACAGCGGCATCGTCTGCGACAGGTCGATGATGTGGATGTTCGAGCGCGAGCCGAAGATGTAGCGGTCCATCTTCGGGTTCCAGCGGTGCGTCTGGTGACCGAAGTGAGCGCCGGCTTCCAGCAGCGTACGCATCGAGAATTCAGGCAGAGCCATGATCGTTGTATCCTTTTTCCGATCAAACCTAGCGTGAGCGATTAAAAGGACCGGACGGTCCCTCGGAACGGTGCAGACCGGGATGTCTCCCCGGACCGCGCCACGCCCACGTGCGAAGTGCGCGCGCTCTCTAGGCGGATTGACCGGAAAAGGCAAGCCGATCAGTCAGAAGCTGCGTCCATCCACCCGCTTCGCCGTCCAGGCCCAGGGCTCGACGTCCGTCAGGGTTCGCACATTGATCGCCGCCACCTTGGACCCGTCGGGCGCCACGCCGTAACCGAAGGGTTGAACCCCGCAGGTCTTGCAGAACCGATGGTCGATCTTGTGGTGGTTGAAGAAGTAGGAGGTAGTCGCCTCTTCCCCTGCCGTCAGCCGAAACGCCGCACGCGGCGCAAAGGCCAGGACGAAGCCTTTTCTATAGCAGTGCGAACAGTTGCACTCGATCAGGCCCTCCAGCCCGACCTCGACCTCATAGGCCACCGCGCCGCAGTGGCAGGACCCTTTATGCACGGTCATGTTCGCCCTCCTCCCTCAAGGTGTCGGCAGACTGTATTCCAGATCATAGTTGTGAACGCCGTCCACGATCGTCAGGTGGAAGACCCCGACGATTCCGGTCAGTTCCCCCGCTCCTGAACCCGGCACAATCGTAATCAGCAACTCCTGCGCGCCCCGGTCCATCAGACCACGATGCACCAGGGTAAAGGCGCCTTCGCGCCCGTCGATGACGCCATGCACCCGATCCAGAGCAACATACGCCCCCGATCGCTCGGGGCTCATGGTCGCCAGCATCTCGCCGGCGGCGGTTCCGGTCAGGTCGCCATGGAAGGTCTTGGCCAGCAACATCCGGCCCGGGCCGTCCGGCGCCACCCCCTCCGCCGGCTGAACCGGCGTGATGACGACGTCGAATGTTCCGCGCGCCTGCTTCATGGTCCGCCCCTCAGTCATCACGCATCCTCCAGCATCACCACGCCCGGCGCCGATTTCAACGCTCCGCGCAGGGCCGCATCCAGTCGATAACGGCCCGGCAGCTTGATCTCGATCTCCGTGCGCCCGCCCAGCGTCGCCTGCAGCCAGACCTCGCCGCCCTTGCCTTGGGCCCGCGCCCGATCCAGCCGCGCCTTCAGCGCCTCGGCGTCAGCCGACTGCGCCGACAACACGACCCGAAGCCCGATCTGGGTGTCGTCCAGCAGGGTCTCCATCCGGCTGGCGTCGTCGCCGAAGAAGCGCACCTCGCCGTCCGCCGACTTGGCCCTTACCTTGACCAGAACGGAAGTTCCAACCTCGAGGATATCGCGACAACGTCGCAACTGTTCTGGCGGAAACAGGCATTCGAACTCTCCCGTCGGATCCGAGAAGGTGACGAAGGCGAACTTTTCACCGCTCTTGGCGCTGGCCCGTTCCTGACGGCGGCGCACGACGCCGGCCATCAGGAAGGCTTCATGCCCAGCCTCGGCCAGCCCCTGCGCCTCGGCCACGAAGGTCACGCGCTTGCGCTTCAGGGCGGGGGTCAGGTCTTCCAGCGGGTGGCCCGACAGATAGAAGCCGACGGCCGACAATTCCTGATCCAGCTTGTCCGGTCCGGCCCAGGGTTCAACGCTCTTGAGACGCGGCCGCGCGGCACCCGCCTGATCCGCCCCGAACAAGCTGACCTGCGATGAAGCCCTCTCGGCGGCGACGCTCTGGCAATAGGCGATCAGGGTGTCGGCCTGCTCAAACAGCTGGCGACGGTTGGGGTTCAGGCTGTCGAAAGCGCCGGCCTTGGCCAGGCCTTCCAGCGCCCGCTTGTTGACCGCCTTGGGATCGACCCGTTCGAGGAAGTCGAAGATGTCGGCGAAGGGCCCGCCTGCCTCGCGTACCTCGACGACATGCTTCATCGCCTCCAGACCCACGTTGCGAATGGCGCCGAGAGCATAAAGAACGCTGCCCTGCCCGTCCTTCCACTGCACGTCAAAGTCGGCGGACGAACGGTTGATGTCAGGGGCCAGGACCGGCACCTCGAAACGGCGGCAGTCCTGATAGAAGACCGCCAGTTTATCGGTGTTCGACAGGTCGAGACTCATCGAGGCCGCGAAGAACTCGACCGGATGGTTGGCCTTCAGCCAGCCCGTCTGGAACGAGATCAGGGCATAGGCCGCAGCGTGCGACTTGTTGAAGCCATAGCCCGCGAACTTTGCCACCAGATCGAAGATGGAGCCCGACTGGGCTTCCGGCACCGACTTCTCGGACGCGCCCTTGACGAAGCGGAGGCGCTGGAAATCCATCTCCTCCTTCTTTTTCTTGCCCATGGCTCGACGCAGAAGGTCGGCTTCACCCAGGCTGTAACCCGCCAGGATCTGGGCGATCTTCATCACCTGTTCCTGGTAGATGATGACGCCGTAGGTCTCGGTCAGCACCTCCTTCAGGCTGGGGTGCAGATAGTCCACCTCGGCCCGGCCGAACTTCCGGTCGATATAGGTGTCGATCATCTCCATCGGCCCCGGCCGATAGAGGGAGATCAGCGCGGTGATTTCCTCAATGGAGCCGCAGCGCATCTTGCGCAGGGTGTCGCGCATGCCTTGGGATTCCAGCTGGAACACCCCCACCGTCTGGCCCGAGGCCATCAGCTCATAGGTCTTTGCGTCGTCCAGCGGCAGCAGGTTCCATTCCGGCGCGGCGCCGCGCCGTTCCAGATACTCCCGCGCCCGGTCCAGCACGGTCAGGGTCTTCAGGCCCAGGAAGTCGAACTTCACCAGACCGGCAGGCTCGACCCACTTCATGTTGAACTGGCTGGCCGGGATGGTCGAGCGCGGGTCCTGATAGAGCGGCACCAGCTCCGTCAGCGGGCGGTCGCCGATGACGATGCCGGCCGCGTGGGTCGAGGCGTTGCGGTACAGCCCCTCCAGCTCCAGCGCCGTCTCCAGCAGGGTCCGAACCGAGGCCTCGGCGTCGCGCGCCTCCTTCAGGCGCGGTTCCAGATCAATGGCCTGGGCCAGGGTCACCGGGTTGGCCGGGTTGTTCGGCACCATCTTGCACAGCCGGTCCACCTGACCCAGCGGCATCTGCAGCACCCGGCCGACGTCGCGCAGCACGGCCCGCGCCTGCAGGGTGCCGAAGGTGATGATCTGGGCCACCCGGTCCTTGCCGTAATGGTCCTGCACATAGTCGATCACCTCTTCCCGCCGCTCCTGACAGAAGTCGATGTCGAAGTCGGGCATGGAGACCCGTTCGGGGTTCAGGAAGCGCTCGAACAGCAGGCCGAACCGCAAGGGGTCCAGATCGGTGATGGTCAGCGACCAGGCGACCAGAGAACCGGCGCCGGAGCCCCGCCCCGGCCCCACCGGGATGCCGTGCAGCTTGGCCCACTTGATGAAGTCCGAAACGATCAGGAAGTAGCCGGGAAAACCCATCTGCTGGATGATCCCCACCTCCCATTCGAGACGGCTCCAGTAGTCTTCCTCCGGCGCGTAGGCCTTGTTCTTCTCCAGACGAAGCTTCAGCCCCTCGCGGGCCTGGTGCGCCAGTTCATCGGCCTCGGAGCGCCCGGCCCCTGTGTCGAACCGCGGCAGGATCGGCGCTCTTGTCTGGACCAGGAAGGCGCAACGGCGGGCGATGTCGATGGTGTTGTCGCAGGCCTCGGGCAGGTCCGCGAACAGGGCCCGCATGGCCTCGGCCGTCTTGAACCAGTGCTCCCCGGTGATGCGCCGACGGTCTTCCTGACCGGTGAAGGCGCCGTCAGAGATGCACAGGAGGGCGTCGTGCGACTTCGCCTGAGCCGCCTTGGCGTAATAAACGTCGTTGGTGGCGACCAGAGGTACGTCGTTGGCGTAGGCCCATTCGACCAAGCCCTTCTCTGCGGCGGGCTCCTGCGGCAGGCCGTGACGCTGCAACTCTACATAGAAACGGTCACAGAAAACGCGTGCCATCTCCGCCAGGGCAGACTGGGCCTCGGCAGGTTTGTTCTGGACGAACAAGGGGTCAACCGGGCCGTCGGGACCGCCCGACAGCAGGATCAGCCCCTCAGACTTATCCACAACCTGCGCCCAGGGCACGCCGGGTTCGGACATCTCGCCGGCATCGAGGTAGGCGGCTGACGACAGGGCGCAGAGATTGAGCCAGCCCTGCTCGTTCTGGACCAGCAGCACCACGGTCGGCGTCTTGGCCCAGCGTTCAGCAATCTGGCCGCCCAGGCCCAGCACCGGCAAGGCGCAGGCCACAATGGGCTGAACGCCTGCGTCCCTGGTGTTCTGACTGAACTCCAGCGCGCCGAACAGGTTGGCGCGGTCAGCGACCGCCACGGCCGGCATTCCAGCGTCCGCGGCCATCTTGCCGATCTTGCCGGCCTTGATCGCCCCTTCCAGCAAGGAATAGGCGCTGCGGACCCGCAGATGGACAAAGCCCTGACTGTTCGTCGTTTCCGCCAACACAAACTCCGCTGATCCCGGACGTCAGGACCTCTCGTATCCGACCGCCGCGCGGCCGGACTGTGATCATGCAGGGAGTCGATGCGGCGATCACGCCACCAGGAAAGACGCCTGCCAGATCATCCAGACGAAGCCGCCGCACGACGCAAGCGACAGCATATCCCTCACCCAACGCGACATCGGCTTATCCCCAGCTCCGTTGTTCCTGAAATGTTCTATATTCTTGCTTTGTTCTCATTGCAAGCAGCCCCCCGCACAAATGTTGTCGTGGCGCATCGCGGATGATCGCCGCCTGTTCGCCCCGAGAGCCGCCTCTGTCGGCCGTTTCCGCGCCTGCAGTCTGGCGACGAACGACGAAGCTCGTCATGGTCGCCACATGACTTCCGATCGTCCAGGCCTGAGCCCCCTGCCCGTCCCGCCGAAAGAGCCGCCTGCCTATCGCGGCCTGCTGACCGCCGTAGCCTGCGGCCTGATCTATGCGCTGGGCATCTATGGCTGGACCCGGTTGAACGCGCCCGATTCCGGGATGCTGCTGATCGGCTTTCTGCTGGGCGCGCCAATCGCGGCCTGCATCCTCGCCGTCGCCGTGTCGGACCCCAGGCGGATCAAGGGCAGCGGCTCCCACGCCAGCATCTCAGCCCTGACCGTCACGGTCATGCTGGTCTGCGCTGGCGTAGTTCTGCGCGAGGGTTCGGTCTGTCTGGTGATGGCGGCGCCCATCTTTTACGGTTCGGGTATTCTGGGCGGTGTGATCGCGGGAAGCGTCATGAAGAGCCGTCCGGGTCGCGTGGCCTGCCTCGCCCTGCTGGCCCTGCCGCTGGTCGGCGTCCCGGTCGAAGCTGATCGTCCACCCCAGGCCGAAACCCGCGAAATCGTCAGCCGCATTCACATCGACGCTGCGCCTGATGTCGTCTGGAACAACCTGACCGACATCCGCGCCATCAAGGACCGCGAGCATCGCTGGAACTTCAGCCATGATCTGGTCGGCATTCCGAGACCAAAGGACGCGCGGATGGACGGGGCCGGCGTCGGCGCGGTGCGGCATCTGCAATGGGCGCGGGGCGTTCGGTTTGAGGAGCACATCACCGAATGGACGCCGGGCCGAGACCTGGCCTGGACCTTCCACGTCGGCCCTGACGCCTCGCGCCTCATCCTCGATGAACACCTGACCGTCGACAGCGACTATCTGCGACTGGAGGAAGGCCGCTATCGCATCGAAGCCACGGCGGGCGGCGGTTCGGACCTGATCCTGACCACCCGCTACCGGATCCGCACGCCGATGAACGACTATGCGGCATGGTGGGGTGGCGTCTTCCTCGGCGACTTCCATCGCAACGTCCTCGGCGTGATCAAGAACCGCGCCGAGGCTGTCGCCTGACCTCAGTAGGTCTGGGCCTCGGCGGCTCGCTCTTCCAGATGGCCGTCCTTCAGGGCGAAGACGCGGTCCATATGGCCGGCCAGTTCCATGTTGTGGGTGGCGATCAGGGCGGCGACGCCCGTGGTCTTGGCCAGTTCGCGCAGGGCCTCGAACACCGCATGGCTGTTGGCAGGGTCCAGGTTGCCGGTCGGCTCATCCGCCAGCAACAGGCGCGGATTATTGGCCAGGGAACGGGCGATGGCCACGCGCTGCTGCTCGCCGCCCGACAACTGGGCCGGCTGGTGGGTGAAACGCTCGCCCAGACCCAGACTGGTCAACAGCGCCTCGGCCCGACGGCGCGCCCCGGTCTCGGAATGGCCGGCGATCCGCATCGGCAGGGCGACATTATCCCGTGCGTCAAATTCCGGGAGCAGGTGGTGGAATTGATAGACAAAACCGATCCGCGACAGACGCAGGCGCGTGCGGGCGCGTTCGTCCAGACCGCCGACGTCCTCGCCGTCGATCATCACCTGACCGCTGGTCGGTCGCTCCAGCAGACCGGCGGCGTGCAGCAGGCTCGACTTGCCCGAGCCCGATGGTCCGATCAGGCCGACGACCTCGCCCGGCATGATGTCCAGATCGACGCCCTTCAGCACCGTCAGCCCGCCGGAAGCGGTCGGATAGGTGCGGGTGATGCCGCGCAGGCGCAGCGTCGGCGTCTTGTTCA
>Ga0247822_10000400_pt1 | contig 22990 bp, 6 predicted proteins | sample 13C_Cellulose_Da_FD_192423 | JGI IMG/M metagenome (GOLD analysis project Ga0247822, IMG submission 192423) | Soil microbial communities from agricultural site in Penn Yan, New York, United States - 13C_Cellulose_Day30 | ecosystem: Environmental > Terrestrial > Soil > Agricultural land | place...
AGCTGTACTTCTGACGACATAGAACTTCCGTGGACATGCAATCAGCTTCGCTCGAGAACGAGAGAAGTCTTCCGTTGATTTCCTGGATGCCCTTCGAAAGAAGCCTCAGCGATGTGCGACCCCACACAATGTTCGCTGAAGCGTAATCCGTCGTGTATCCCCCTGTTGGCGGCGACTTTAAGTCATGCAGGATCTTGGTTGTCAAGCGCTGCCGCAGAATCGTTGTACTGATTGGCTTCGATATGTGAAGTAAACGCGTGAACCAAAATTTCTGCGCAAACTGAGCTCAGTTTGGAGGTGTTCGTCACGCTTCGATTGCGCTGCTCTGCGCTGCCTGCTTACAACCCAGTGGGAAGAAGCGCGCCAGAGCTGTTTCTTCTTCAAAGCGCCACCCTAGATGGTCCCGCCAGTGCTCGATTCGATGCCACTGGCCATCAGGCCGAAGTGGCCCGCGATGACCGGCCCTTCTCCGCCGTCGTTCTACGCACTGACGCCAATGCTCTACGGCACCCCACGCGGCGGCGGGGTGACCATCCCGGAAAGGAAGTTCTAGCGGGAAGTCCGCATTGTCTTGCCCTTCAATGCCTGCAGTAATTGCAGGAAGCGGGCGTTGGCCGCGTCATCATCAAGCGCCGAATCCAGGTAGTCCATCAGGGGACGCCACTCGGGATGGTCGCGGAAGGCGTCGCCGAACTCCCACAGCAGTACGCTACGCAGCATGCGTGTTCGGGCCTGCCGCACCTGCACGGGATCGCTGGGGTCCACGGCGCGGGCGATATCGACCAGTTGCACGCGCAGCTGGGCGATCTGGGGTAGTTGGCGCTCACTTTGCGATGCGGGACTACGCTCGGCCTTAGGGCGCTGTTCCATCTTCCGCAGCACATCACCGCGAAGCGCGGCGATGAGGGAGGAGGTGGAAGACAGGCGGTCGACGGACATCGTGGCGGTCAGTGCTTCTGGTAGTTGGACAGCAGCATGGACGCGACGGAACCGGGGATGGCGGGCGCTTCATCCGGAACGCCAAGACTGCGCTCAAGATCGGCCGCCAAGCGGCGCATGTCGTCAGCCAGGACGGGGATACTCTGAGGGTGTTGCAACCCTTCGCGCAGGGCGGCTATGGCGTCGGCAACTTGTTGGCCGGCAAGGGCGATGAAGGCATTGGCGTAGGCGCGTAGCGCGGGGTCTACCGCATTCGTCAACGGCAAAAGCACGTTGACGGCTTCGTCGGGCCGATCCTGGACCACCAGCAACTGGCCCAGCTGGAAGCGGGGCATGAGGAAGTCGCTCCCTGCCAGCACGGTGGCTTTGCGGAAGCCCGCTTCGGCTTGGTCGAGCATCCCGAGTTGGGCGTGTTGGGCGGCCAGTAGATAGATACCCTGCACGTGCTCTGGATATCGCTGAATCAAATCGCCCAAGAGCTGCATTGCCTCTTCATCGCGCGAAGTATGCATGGCTCGTAACGATAGCTCTATAAGAGCTTCGCTGTTAACGGCCCCAGCGTTCATATCCATCCTTTGGCCCAACTAGGTTACCCAAAACACGCGGAGGTACCGATGGACGTAGATTGGTAGTACTCATTGAATGTCTATTCCATTCTCTGCAAGATCATTTTCGGCGGATTATTAGCGAGACAACCATTGCTGAACATGGTTTTTCGCTCGTTGAGTGAATTCTTAACCAAACCAAGACAAAAAACACATGAATTTAGCAGACTGAATCTCCAGGAGGCCTTTAGATTCGGACGCCATCTTTCCAGGGATTCCCGGCTTCATGGATGGATTCCAATACCACGCGCGTGAAGAGCTTGATACCGACTGCCGGAAAATGCTTGCTGTTACGGTATTGCCCGAAGACGATCGACTCAAGGTCAAGAACGCCCCTGAACTCGCCGTTGGGACCGTGAATTAGCAACACCGGTCGCTTGTAGGACTCCATGGGCGAATCCCTGCTGTCCTGCGTTAGATCCAGGCCCCATGAGCAAGACGGCGCCCGCTCGATAATCAACTCTCCCAGAAGTATAGCTACATCAATCAAAAGCGAGAAAACGATGTACCTGCCACTCTTGAGCGAACGACGCCACGTGTCACGATCTGCGAGATCTTTCTCGTAAAGAGCAGGCCATTCCTTCAACACCCAAGAATCAAGCGATGCAAGCAGCGCTTCGATATCCGCTCTATTGTTGATGTCGACGTGCCAGTGTCTGAGTAATTCGGCGAGCACGGTTAAGCGGTGTACCTTGTTGTCCAGCAGATATCTCAGATTTTTCTCGCACTGCTCGATACCAAGCCCGATCGCAGCGCCAGGGAACGGCGCTGCGTAGGGTTGGTAGGCTTCGAGCCTACGTTCAAGTTCGGATTTCTTTCGAAAGAAACTCCAGTTCACTGCTCAACCGTCCCGTAACGATATTTATAGATATAGTCGAACGAGCCTTGGCTCACCTCTGTTCCACCCCAAGCACCCAAGCTTCCGCCAAGCAAACCACCTATCACAGTGCCGACGCCAGGAAAGAAGGCAGTACCCAACGCGGCGCCGGCGGCCGCGCCGCCCCAACCGCCCAAGCCACCGCCGACAATTCCCGACGCTGAACGACCGGTATTCTGCCCGATCCGGTATCCATCTGCGGCAAACGACTGCCCGAGCTCGTACCCATCCATAACGATGCCGATCGGGCGCGCCACCCTTCCAACGCCTTCTAGCACTCTGCCGCCCATTCGGACATTGCTGTTCTCCCGGACGCGGTGCGCGTCTAGATCTGCCTGTCTCGAATAGTAGCTATCGACGCCTACGCGAAAGGCTTTTGACTCGATCTCAACGACACTGGAGTTGCGCGGATCGCTGAAGTTTTCCAGCGTCGCGACGACATCTACTATGCGTTGCCCGCCATTTCGAGATTGCTGGTAGACGACACTGTAGCCGTTGGCCTGATACCGCTGACAAATCGCTCTCTCGGCCAGTGCACCATTGGTATTGTTTGCGACTGATGAAGGGACGCCGGAACTTGCATTTAATGAGCCTGGGGGTGGCAGACCAACACTCGCCTCAACTAGCAGTCCGCGTGACACAAGCATATCTTCCGCACCCGGCGTGAATCCGCCCTTGCCGGTCCAAGCGCTTCGTGTCGACTCCCATATGACCGTCAGTTTAGGGTTGCCAACCTGAATTCGATACCCAGTGCTTCGCCAACCAAATGCCGTTCCCGTATATCCGGAGAAGCTGTAGTCCATCTCAGGCGGGCTTTCCGGGACAACGGCGGCCCCGGCAACGACTGAACCAGGCTCCGATGCGATGAATTGCTCACGGGGAGCCGTCACGACCACTGTCTCGAGTAGCTGCGGTTCGCGATCAAGCGAACCGAACTCCAGTCGCTGCACGGTAACGGGGTCGCTGAAGCCGAGCGCTTGCCTTAAACGCCACTCGCGCTCTTCAAGAGTCCATTGCCCCGCAGCTAAAGACTCTCCACGTTCCAGCTGTTCCTGAGTCGCCACCCATCCTTGCGAATGGGAACTCATCAGGTTGTTGTAGTCATCTTCTGTCCAGACCTTGCTGCCGTACTGCCCAGTCGCGGTGTCAAGCACGTAGCCGTCGTCGGTCAGCTGGAATTGCGGATGGAAGTGCAAAAGCGTCGCCGGCCCTTGCATCCCAATCGGGAAGGCCGCAGCCATCGCTGGCCCCATCCCGAACGTCATCCCCTCATGTCTATCGAGAAATTCCGCTTGTTGTGCAGGACTCAGGTCTTGCCAAGAGGCAGGAGGGCTCTGCGACTCCGCGAGGCGATTGGCCTGCCAGCGTTGAATTCCACCGACAACCGCATTCCCCAACGCATTCCCAAACGCATCCACCGCCATGCCATCCCAGTCCTGGTTACCCAGGCCCATGGCGCGACGCGCCGTTGCATGGGAAGCACTGTTGATGAAGTAGCCCGTGGCGTCCTTCATGAAATTGCCGCTGCTGCCGCCCCATTCCAGCTGGCTTACGCGTCCGCCCAGCTTGGCGGAAGCCACTGCACCCACCGCTGAGGCAGCCACCGCGTTCCAGCTGAAGGCCGTGTCCAAGCCAGCGGTGGCATTACCCACTACGCTGGCGCCATAGCCCACTGCCCCTTGCACGAGCCGGCCTGCGGTGTTGAGCTGCCGCACACCCCCCACGACAGTGTGTAGCGCATCCACCCCGCTCAACGCCGTACCAACGCCGGCCGTGATGGCGGAGGTGACGGCACTGGCCGCTACGCCTCGCCAACTGAAACTGCCTTGGCCAAGCGCGCTGCCAACCCCCATGCTCACGGCGCTACCCACCGTTGTACCGATGACCGCTGCGCCTACAGCACCCCACGTTGTGGCCGCCAGTCCGCCTGCCACGAGACCACCGGTCATCACGGTCGCGCCCGCCCCCATGATGGCGCTGAAGCCTGCGCCCATGCCTACGGCTGCGACACCAGCGGTAAACACCGTCACCACCACCGCCACCACAACCACCAGGATTGCCACCAGCGGATTGCAGCTGTCCTTCGGCGGTGGCGGGATGTACGGCAACTCCGGCGCCGTGTTGCCGATGGCCTCGCTCGGATTGAACGGCTTGAACGTGTTCGAGTCGTTGGCCGTGACCTTCACCTCCGGCACCGTCAACGTGGTGCCACCTGCCAAGGTCTCCTCACCCGTCAATGCATTGGCCTGCGCCAGCACGTACCACAGGTTCTCATTGCCATAGACCCGCTGCGCGATGCTGCGCAGCGTCTCGCCCGCCTGCACCGTGGTCTGCGTGCTGCCCGCCTGCGTGCTGTAGGCCGTCAGGCGGCCGATGACATCCAGCTCGCCGTTGTACTTGCCCGAGCCCACCTGCTGCCCACTGACGTACGCATACAACTGCGTCTGCGCCGCCTCGGCCGTGGTCTGGGTGAAGACCCCGTTCTCCAGCGTGCCCTGGCGACGGCGCAGGATCTGGTTCTCGCCGTCGTAGCTGAAGTACCGCACCGTGTCGTCGACATCGTTCTGGCCCGGCGTGTTCTGCCGGATCGCCACCCGCCGGCCCCACGCGTCGTAGGTGCTGGCGCTGGTGCTGGCCTTGAAGTCGGGGTTCGTACTGCTGCCGTAGACCTGCTTCTCCAGGTAACTCTCGCGCCCTTCGTACTGGTAGGTGTAGGTGTGCGTGTAGTTGGCCGGCGTTTCGTTGTTGGCCCCACTGCCCTCCTCGTGACGGATCAGGGTGTAGCGATACCCCTGCAGACGCCCGGCCTCGTCATACCCCACGCCTGTCCCCGTGTAGGACACCCACGCCAGGTCATCCAGCGCGCCAATGCTGTCGATCTGCGGATTGCCGGTAGGCTCGACCGACATGGTCGGAGCGCCCATCATCACCATGGCCTGCGACTGCTGCTGGACCGGGATTTCGGTCCCGCCACCGCCACCGCCTGTGCCGCCACCCCCGCCCGTGCCGCCGCCCGCACCGGCGCCGCTGGCCACCAGATTGAAGTGATCCACGATCACGGGGCCTTCGCCGCCATCGTTCTGCGCACTCACACCGATGCTCAACCGCACCGCGCCCGCCGGCGCCGTCACCGTCCTGGACGAGGAGGCCCACCAGCTGCCGGTCTTGATCAGCGAGCCCTTGTCCAGCTTGATCAGGTTGCCGCTGGCATCGAACCAGCCCAGCAGCAGCTCGGCCGAACCGCCCCGGGTCTGGATCTTCACACTGCCGGTATAGGACTGGCCCGCCGTGACCTCCACGCCCTCGGCATGCCAGATGCTGCTGTTGCCCAGGCCGCCATAACGCGCCGACCACGCGCCGCTGTAGGCGTCGGCCACGTTCTCCTGGCTGATCGTCCACCCCGTACCGCGATTCCACTGCGTATCCCCGGATTCGAAATCCAGGTTGGGCAGCAGACCGTCCGTCACCGGCAGAACCGGCTGCTCGGCCACCCAACCCAGCCCACGGCCCTTGATGGTGGTCAACGTGACCCGGCCATCGGCGTCGTAGGTGGTCACTTCGGCCCGCTGCAGCCAGCCGCCGATGTTCACCCCGTTGCGCACCGTGCCCTGATCGAAGTACTCCCGGCGTTCCAGCTGCCGGCCCACTTCGTCATAGACGAAACTCTCCTTCAGCGACACCGGTGCGGTGGAGCCGACCGCGTAGGCCTGGAACACATGCGTGCGCTGCCCGCGCTCGTCGAAGAGGGTCTGCTCCTCCTTCAGCACACCGTCATCCAGGAACCGGCGGAACCTCGCACGCCCGGCCGCGTCGTAGCCCAACGCAAAGCTGGTGTCTTCCGGCGCGACTTCGATGACCCCGTTGACCAGACGACCGTTGGTGACGGTCACCCGGTTTTCGGCGTCGTAGTCGTACCAGTACGTATGCCGATTGAGGTCGTCCGAACCTTCCAGCTGGTAGCTGAAATTGTCGAACTCCACATCCGCCCCGGACCTCAGCGCGTAGGCCTCGCCCTGAAGGCGTGCGTAGACCGCACCTTGGGGCACGCTAGTGCTGACCGAGGACGTGGTCCAGTTGGGGTAACCCCCACCCCAGTACGCATTGACCGACGTACCCGGCGTACTGGTGATGAAGTTGTCGTTGGCATCGAACCACAGGACCCGGATGTGGCCGCCGATCTGATCGACCCGGTTCGTGACGCGGACCCTGGCCGAAGCGGAGAACACCGTCCCCGCCTCCACCTCGATACGCTGCTGGGTGACCAGCGAACCGGACTGGCCGCCGTTGTAGCTGAAGCGCGCCACCTGGCTGCCGGTACCATCCGAAGACCCCGAGGCGATCTGCACGCCATTGAGGGTCCAGCCGTTGGCCCCCTGCTCGAAGTCCAGGTTGGCGGGACCGTTGGGGTCGGTGGTGACGGGACGATAGTTCCAGCTGAAATTGTCGAACCTGACGTCGGTGCCACGCGTCTTGTAGCTGTACCCGGCGATGGCAGCGAACGCCGCACCAGCGGGCGCATTGCCCCGGGCCGTGGATAGCCGGAAACCACCGTCGGAGCTGGTGATGCGGTTGCCGCGCGTCTGCCCGATCTCCGTGCCGTTGGTGTCGTACCAGAGGATCCAGACCTCGCCCCAGTTATCGCCCGAGTCTGCAGAGCCTTGGTGGTAATACCCTCGGGCTTCGATCGACTGGCCGGGAATGACGGGCACCCGGTTCTCGTTGATGATCCGCGAGGTCCCTTTACCGCGATGCACGGCTTTCCATTCACCTTGTTGTGCGTAGCCACCGTCTTCGATGGCGAATCCTTCGCCCAGCTCCCATCCCGAATCGCCCTGCTCGAAGTTGGCGTTGAACGGCGCATTGGGCGTAGTGGGCGTGAAACCGTTGACCGCCTCCACCCGACGCCGGTTGCCCATCGCGTCATAGGCATAGCGGACCTCGAGCATGCGCACGCCCTGGCCCAGATCGTCCTGGGTCGTGGACTCAAGGCGGTTGTGCGAATCGAACGTCGACTGGGTGCGCAGGTGCAGCACGGCGCCGTTGGCATCGATGGTGCGCGTTTCTTCCAGCACCCGGTTGCCGGAGGCATCGTAGGCATAACGCGTCCAGTTGACGCCGGATGGCGTGACCTCCCGGATCTCTCGCAGCTGACCATTTGGATGGTAGAAGTATTGCTTGGCGCCACTGGTGACGTACGCGGTAGGCGAGCCAGGCAGTTCGGGATCGATCGGCTCACCAGGATCGTTCGGATCCAGCGGATCGAACTCCGACTCCCCAGCGGCCTGCATGGTATAGGCGACGGACTGCTGCTGGACAGGAATGTCGGTACCGCCGCCGCCCCCACCACCACCGCCCGTGCCGCCGGTTGAAGCGATTGCGAGGCTGAACTGATCGACCAGTACCGGACCTTCACCTGCATCGTTCTGTGCGCTGACGCCGATGCCCAGCCGGACCGCGCCAGCCGGAGCGGTCGCGGTCTTGCTCGAATAGGTCCAGGAGCTGCCGTTCCGGATCAGCGAGCCCTTGTCGAGCTTGATCAGGTTGCCATTGACGTCATACCACCCGAGCAGCAGTTCAGCCGAGCCACCACGGGTCTGGATCCGCACGCTACCGGCAAAGGTCTGACCCGCTGTCACCGCCAGGGTTTGCGCATGCCACAGGCTGCTGTTGCCCAGCCCGCCGAAGCGCGCCGACCACTCGCCCGCATAGGCATCCGTATCGTTCTCCCAGTTGATGGTCCAGTCGTTGCCCTTGTTCCACTCCACGTCACCGGACTCGAAGCCCAGGTTCGGCAACGTGCCCGATCCTCCTTCCGTGGGATCAGGCACCCAGATGTCTAGGCGCAGCGTCACCGACGCGCCCTGCGGATCAGTGGCGGTGATCCAAACTGCGAATCCCGCTTCCGGCTCTGGCGGTGTACCCGTGAACAGACCGGTCTGGGGATCCAGGGAAAGCCACTCCGGAAGAGAACCTCCTTCCGAGCGCTCGGCGCTGAACGTCAGCGCATCGCCGTTGGGATCGAGGAAGGCATCGAACACCGAGAAGGACCATGGCTGGCCAGGCACCAAGTCCTGCCGAGGGTAGGTCTGCACGATCTCGGGCGGTTGGTTTCCAGGGTCCGGCAGTTCCGGCCCCAGGCTCTGACGGATCAGTTGTCCGCTGGCGACATCGTATTCGTAGTCATAGTCCACACCCCCCAGATCGTTGTGGTCGACCACACGATTGAAGTAGTCGTAGTCCCAGGTCTGTTCGTCGAGGAAGACGGTCTCACCCTCCTCGTCGGTCACTCTGGTACGACCATCCGTGGCCTGCGGTGTGGTCAGGTTCCATCCGAAGTCATCGACGAGGATGACGGAAGGTGTGCCCGAATCGGAGGCATTGAGGTAGACGCCCACGCGCACAGCCACCGCATCGACAGGCACCTGGGCACTCCAACTGGCGCGATGCCAGTCGGCCCCCACCACGCCGCGCATCTGCGGCGACTGGCTGGCCCATGTCTGGACCCCGTTGGCGTCCTCCCACGCAAACACGAGCGAGTAGGAAGTTCCGTAGGTACCCCCCTCCAGGCGCACCATGGCGTTGATGTTGAGCAACTGTCCGGGTGTAACGGCGACGGCCTCCTCGAGGAAGGCGCTCCCATCCTGAGGCTCGCCCGTACCGACCAGCCTCAACGCGTTTCCGCCATCCACCCCGCTGCCGGTGACTACCCCCAGCGTCGCGCCATTGATGGCACTGAGCGCCCATCCGTCCGCACCAGCCTCGAAGCTGCCATTCGGGAAGGGCACAGGCACGGGAAGCGTCGGGGCCGTCCCGCCGAGCAGACCAACCGGATCGGAAATGCCCTGGGTTTCCCGGATCTTGTTACCGTTGGCGTCATACCCGTAGTCCATGACCACGCCTTCAGCCGTACCGCTGCGCGTCACCAGGTGGCGGCTGTCGTAGTCGTAATGCGTGCTGTTGCCCAGCGCGTCCGTGACCACCAGCCGGTCCCCGTTCTGGTTCAGCACGTACTGTTCGCGGACATGATGGGTACGCGTGCCGCCTTCGCCGCGCAAGTAGTCACCCTGGCGGAATATGCGACCGGTCTGGTCATAATCGCGGAAGGTCACATAGCCCAGCGGATCTTGCGTCAATCGTTGCTGGCCGAACGTGTCGTAGAAGAACCGGGTCTCGGCCTCGGTTCCATCGACGGTACTGCTCACCCGACCCACCTCATCGTAATGGGTCAAACGGACGTTGCCATTGGCATCGCGAACGCCAATAAGCTGGCCCCGCGCGTCGTAATAGAACTCCAGGGTGGGGCGCGCCAACGTTTCCACGCCTTGACGATCCACGACCCTGGCTTCGGGGCGGATCTCCCGGATGACCTGATTCAACTCGTTGTACAGGTACTGCGTGCTGGCACCACGCGGGTCAATCACCTCCAGCACGTTGCCCCACCGGTCATATCGCGTCTCAATGACCGGAGCATCCACGCCTTCCCCGTAGGCAGGCAGCGTCTGGCGTACCACCCGGCCCAACGCATCGAGCTCGTTCAGCGTGACAGCCTGGCCGGTCTCGATCTGCCCATCCTCAGCCAAAGTGCTGACCAGCCGCATTTCGCTCAACTGCCGGCCTTGCAGATCGTAGGTGTACATGCGCCATCCGCCGCCCTGCGCATTGCTGGCGCTAAGACGGCCGTTCCCGTCATACCAATACTGGGCTGCCAGCTCCTCGGCATGCAGCGTCATGTCGGCATGATTGTCTTTGGCGACGATCTCGCCAAAGGCGTTGTAGCGCACCTGGCTGATAGCGTCCTGTGCCTCTCCCACCAGTGCCTGGCCCTGGTACTGCTCACGCGATGTCCACGAAAGCGTCTGACGACCTATGGCGTCGTATTCCGCCTGGTGAACAACGTTCGACCACCGTCCTTCATTGCCTTCCAGACGATACTGGGTGGACAACAGGTTGTCCGCCTCATCGTAACGACGTGTATACACCGTGCCGACCGCATCCCGTTCCCAGACCGCCCGACCCTGGTAGTCGTAGCGGAACGTATGGACCGCGTCATTGTCGGAGGTGATCAGCTCGCCATTTCGAAGTCCACGCGCGTACCTGCGCGTCTGGACCAGATTGCCGAAAGCGTCATACACCATGCTGGTGTAGGGCGACGCGCGCTCATACAGCGTCGCAGGATCGGCTCCCAACAGCATCTGAGCTGCCACATCCATGGCCAGCACGTCGCGCTCGGCTTCCTCAACCGAGATCACCCGGCCCAGTTCGTCGTAGCGGGTGGAGGTCTGGACTCCATCGACGTCCTTACTGACGATGCGCCCTTCATCGTCGTAGTCGATCCAGGTGACGAAGTCCTGATTGAACTCGGCGCCACCAATGTTTCGGTAGTGGCGCACCTGGGTTTCGCTGATCCGACGCCCCAGGGCGTCGTAGGTGTAGCGGGTGACTCGGTCATAGCCAGTGCCCGCATCACCCGCCAAGGGCGCATCGGGCACATCCTCTGGGTCGCGCGACATACCTTCCAATGCGCGGGCATGCTCGATGACTTCGGACAGTTCGCCCGCCGCATCGTAGCTACGCGTCGTCAGATAACCGGCCTGATCGACCGTCTTGATCTCGCGGCCGATCTCATCGTAGTAGTGGTACGTGTCGCCGTAGGCGAATTCCCAATTATCCAGCGGGGGGTACTCGCCCACATAGGCGACGGGCAATAGTTCCTCCGCAGGTGGCTCCGAGCCCCAGCTTCTCGTGGTGGTGGTGGTCAGGGATTGCTCCACCACCAGATCGCCATAGCCGTTGTAGAGATACCTGACGATGGCACCATAGGTCCATCCGCCACCATCGCCGAGGCGGCCGTCCCACAGGAGCTGGATCACCGAGCTCTTGCGACCCGCAGCGTCGTAGAAGGTGTCGATCACGCGATCCTGGTAGTCGCTGTAGATCAGTTGCTCGGCGAACTGCTGCGCACTCTGACCTGCGGGTGATACCTCGGCACGATTTGCGAGCCGCCGGAGGCGGGTCTGCTCGCCATGAGCGTTGTACTGATACTCTGTAACGTAGCCTTCCTGATCAATATCGAAAACGACACGATCCTGGATGTCGTAGACCTTGTAACTGTAGTTGCCGCGGACGTCACGCTGGGCAATCGCGCGGCCCAAGGCGTCATACGTCACCTCAATGCTGCTGTGGGTTTCGGTGTCCACCAGGTTGCCATCGGCATCCAGCTGACCGCTCGTGGGGAATACGGTCCGGATCTGGTTGCCGCGTACGTCGTACTCGTAGGTCACCGTGCGCGGATGTGAAGACGTTGCGTCTTCAGTGCGCGAGATGACATTACCGAAGCTATCGTAGCCGGTCAGCGTCACCAGCGATCGGCGCTGCGTGGTCACCGCTCCCGTAGCGTCGGCTGTGGCCACGTCCACCTGGGGGCTGGTTTCGGAGATCTGGCGTCCGGCACTGTCGTAGTCGTACGACCACACGTGACCCAGTCGGTTCTCGTATGAGAGCAGACGCCCAATGGCGTCATAGGTGTAGTGGGCACTATTGCCGAGCGCGTCGATCTCCTCGATGCGCCTGCCTGCGGCATCATACTCGTACCAGGTGTTACGCGAAGGCTGCACGCCATCCATGGACTGCAGCTCAACGTCGGATGCCGACCAGAGGAAGAACGGCGTCTCCGGCAGCGCATCGATCACGCCATAGTTCGTCACCCGGGTCAGCTGACCCAGCGCGTTGTAGTGGTTCCGCACCATGGAGAAATCGCTGGTGACGGTGTACTCGAGCCTTCCTGCGGCATCATACCGGTACACCGTATCGCGTCGAGGCGGCGGCCCATTCCACGATTCGGTGACCTGATCAAGTATCCATTGCTCACTGCTACCCTCAAGCTCGGACATGCTGATGTAGCCAAGACTGCGACCAAAAGCACTCTCGCTCGAGACCCGACCACTGGCATCGTAGGTCCACGTAGTCACCACGCCGGTAAGCGGGTACGAGGCCAAGTACTCGTAGTGGTACGCCACCGATGCCGTCTCGACGGTCATCGTCCTGCGGCCGGCGCCATCGTAGTAGTGATAGCTGGCCCGGTAGTCCATCTCCCCGATGCCCAGCAATTGCCCGCCATAGGTGTACTGATCCAGCGTCCCGGCCAGGATGCTGCCGTGCGGATCCTCGTACATCTGCACCGGCTGGTCATACCGACGGTACACCGTCACCCGGCCCATCGCATCGTAGCGCCACTCCTGCAGGGTGCCACTCTCATCCACGCGTAACAGTTCGCGCCCGGCCCCGTCGTAGATCGAGGACTGGATGCGATCACGGGCAGGATCTGCCGAAATCAAGGCGCTGAGGCCCGCCGCAGTGAGCGAACCGCTCTGGATGCTGACGACCAACGCCGGCGTCATGTCCACTGGCGTAGCGTACCGGCGCGTCTGGATAACACGACCCGCACCGTCAAAACTGCGTTGCACCACAACGCCGGCGGCATCGATGCTGAAAGCTGCCCGCCCGGCGGCATCGGCTACCGTGAGCGAGCGCTGATCGTTAGGGGCCGGGGCGAGGACGCTGGCGATATCACTCACGCTTGCCGAGCCTGACTCCAGTGCGGAGCGCAATGGTCCTGTCAGCGAGATCGCATTGGCGTAGCGAACAGTGCCTGTGATCAACCCGCTCCGGTCGTAGCTCGTCTCGGTAACCTGCCCCAGCGCGTCGATCGAGAAACGCACTTGCCCCGCCGCATCGTAGATGCGGAACAGTCGCTGATCGTGGGCGTCGTCAGCAAGGAAGGACGTGTCCAGCAACGAGATGTCAAACGAACCATCCCGCAAGAGCCACGCCATGCTGCTTTCCGGCACGAAAGCGGTGGCAAAGGATCGCGTGGACGTCAAGCGGCCAGCGGCGTCGTAGCTGAGTTCGGTTACGCTACCGCCCAGGGTTCCAGTGAAGCGCAGGCGACCGTCGCCATCGTAAGCACGGTAGTCACCCGTATCCTCGGCCTGCCATGACAGCAGCTGATCCAGTTCATAATAGGTAGCGCCCTCGGGGATCGATTCGAGGGAGATCGCCTCAATGAAGCTGCGCATTGCCACCTGGCGGCCCAAACGGTCATACCAGAAGCGCGTCACAGCGCCCAGCGGGTCGATCTGATGGGTTAGCTGGTTGGCTTCATCGTAGAAGAAGCGTGTCGTGGCTCCATCTGGCGATACCCTTGCAACGACATTGTCGTTGGCGTCGTATTCGTAGTGCGTGGCCAGTTGCAACCCGACAGTGTCGACCGTCTCGGTATTACGGCGACCCAACAGGTCGAACCCGTACTCGGTAACGGTTTCAGCCGCACTTCCGAACGCTTCTGTAACTCGCACCTGGCGGCCGGCCGCGTCGTACTCGTAGCGCGTCACAAGGTTCAGATCGCTCGGATCTTGAACTGTTTCGGTCACGCGGCCATCCTGGTCGTAGGCGTGCAGTGTTTCTCGCCCGCTTGCATCGATGACCGAGGTCACGCGGCCCTGCGCATCATACGTGTAGCGAGTTGTCAGCATTGCGCCGTCGGGGTCGACAATGCGTGAGAGCACACGACCAGCAGCATCGTAATGGAACTCGACACGACGGCCGTTTCCATCCACGGTAGCCGTCAGCAGCCCTCGGGCCGCATCGTGTTCCTGGAATTGCGACAGGATCAGCGTTCCGTCGGTAGCGCGGGTCTCCGTGGTCAGCAACTGGCCGCTGGCGTTGTAGCCATATTCGGTGTACCCAACCGCAGTGGTTGAGCGGACAACCTGCCCGTGCCGATTATGTGTGGTGGTGGTGACCACGCCCTCCGGTGTGGTCAACGTGGTGGTCCGGGTTGCCTCGTCATACCCGTACAGGGTGATCCCGCCCTGGGCATCGACCACGGTCAGGATGCGGTCGTACGCATCGTAGGTGCGGAAGGTGATGCGATCGGAACCGGTGGTCGGGACCGTCATGCTGAGCTGGCGGCCCAAACGGTCGTAGGTATAGAACTGCCAGGATCCGTTGTAATCCAGCGCAGAAATGACGCGACCGAACGCGTCGTAGTACGAACTGCGACTGCGCTCCTCCTCGGCACCCACTGCATCACGCGTTTCGATGAGATTGCCTAGGTTGTCGTAGTCGAACTGACTCACCGACTCCTCGGTGGTGCCCGCCGCGCTCGTCTGACGAATCACCTGTCCGAAGGCATCGTAGTCATACTGGACCGCGTTACCCATGGCGCTGATATCTCCCGCCAACTGGCCACGGGAGTTATAGACGTACTGGCGAGTCGCGCCCTCGCCAACGAGAAGGAGGGCCTCCAGACCTTGGCGCGCGCTCTCGCGATCACCTGGTGTATTCAGCAGGATGTGTTCGGGGAAGGTGATTCTTTCGATGACCTCCCCAAATGCACTGTAGCGAAGCTGCGTCAGCTCACCCATGCTGTTGGGCACGCCGCTGCCATCGCCATCGTCCAGCCCTCGAACCACGAACGCCTGCCGACCTGCAGCGTCGTAGAAGTACCATGTCTTGTTGCCCGCGGAGTCGACGCTCTCGATCCGGCGGCCCATAGCGTCGTAGCGATGGCGAATGCCGTGCTGGGCATAGACTGCGTCCAGCTGGGCTTCGCTCATGCCTGGCAGCAGCTCCAGCGCGCCCTCACCACTGAGTTCGCCGATCAGCTCACCGAAAACATTGAAACGAAGGTGGCCTTCGCGGACCTCGCTGCTGCCATAGGCGTGCTGGGTCAGGACCAGGCGCCCGGCGTCGTCATACTGATAGCGAGTGACAGTCCCTTCGGTGTTGGTCTGGGTGACCAGCTGGCCTAGCCCGTTGTAGGCCATGCGCTGTTCAAGGTGGCTGCCGGCCCGGCCACGCAGGGAAGCGAGCGTATCGCCTTGACTCCACGTCAACTGCGTCCGATAGCGACGTTCGGCGCGTACATTGCCGGCTTCATCGTTCACCCATTCGGTCAGATAGCCTTCGGCATCGAGCGTGCCTTGGCGGAATCCGCGACCATCATAGAAGTGACGAACACGCTGATCGTTGGCTGCGTCAGACTGCGGCCGCAGTTCGTCCAGGCTACCGGCGGCCCACGTCTCCCACTCCGGGCGCGTGGCATAGCGCACCTGCTCGATCACGCGACCGGCGGCATCATAGATGGACTCGGTCAGGTAGAAACCTGCATCCAGCACTCCCACCTGCCGCCCTGCGGCATCATAGAGGTAGCGTGTGGTGCGCTCGGACGGATCTTGGGTGCCTACGACAGTGACCTGCACGAGGCGACCGGCGCCATCGTAGTAGTAGCGAGTGATCGATTGCTCGGTGGTACCGGCACGGCCCTCCACCACCGTTTCCAGGCGCCCCGCCGCGTCGTACGTGCGGGTGGTGATGCGGTCGAGCAACGGATCTTCTTGAGCGCCGGTATCTTCCAGACCGGCCGGGATGACCTGGCCGTTAACCAGCCAGGCGGTGGTGGTGACCAGCTGGCTGTATTCGTAGGTAGTCACCAGGCGATCCGCGCCATCGTAACTATTGCGGACAACTGCGCCCGTGGCATCCACCGTTGCTTGGATCCGCCCCTTGGCGTCGTAGAAGAAATAGGTCCTTCCGCCTGCGGCATCTTCGCTTGCGCGCAGCTGACCGGCTGCGTCGTAGTAGTTGTGTTGCGTGCGCTGCTGCAGCACGCCGTCCACTGTGCCCTGCTGGGTCAGGGAGATCAGTCGTCCGGCACTGTTTCGCGTCTGGATCGTGGTGCGGTCCGCATCATCCAGAACCAGGATCTGCTGGCCAGAATCCAGGTAGGTGTAGCTGGTTTGCAGCGTGCTGGAATCATCGCCAGCATCACCCCGGGTCCGAATGATGGTGCTCAGCAGCCGGCCCATGCCGTCGTAGACGTAGTCCACCTGCTGGCTGCCGCTGGGTGCCGCGCCGCTAGCAGTGCGTGTCGCACCCCGGACTGTGATCTGTTGCCGCAGAAAGCCTTGCGCATCGTAGGTGTACTGAACCAGTTCGGCTGCGTCGGTCAGCACCCCCTGCCCGGTGCCATCCACGGCGGCATAGCTGGTACGTTGCGCCAACCGACCCCACAGGTCATACCCCAGTTCGACCAGTACGCTATTGGCCCGACGCGCGTTGGTCGTCCAGGCCTGCAGGGACGCGAGGTCGTAAGCACCGGCGTAGGCATCGCCCAAGTACTGTCGCTGACTATCGAGCTGACCGACACCGTTGCCGCCCGCCGCATAGCTGGACTCGGTGACGTTCCCCAGCGCATCGATCACGAAACGCAGCCGGTCCTGGCTATCATAGACGTAACGGGTCGTCATCCCGCCGGTGGGCAATTCGCTGCCTGTCAGGTCCGGATCCACGCCGCTGTATTGGGTCATGCTCAGCAACTGGTTCGTAGCGCTCCAGGTCCTGCTGATCGCGTTGCCGCGGTCACCCCACTGGCTGGTCGTTTCCCATTCCCATACAACGTTGCCAGCCGCATCGTAGGCATACTCCACCTGAGCCAGCAGCTGCGCGCCTCGCACGGTAATAGTGCGCAGCACGTTGCCGTCGGCATCGTAGTGATAGCTCGTCACATCGGACAAGCCGTCGATCGGCGGCGCTGTCAGACTGGTGAGTTGGCCATTGGTATCGAAGGCATAGACCCAGCTGCGACCAAGACTATCCGTGACCGTCGTACTGCCGGCGCCATACGTGTAGGACGTGGTCTCCCCTACGCCGTCGCCATCGTTGGTGTTGATGTCCCCACGGGTGACCGTGCTCAGCCTGCCATCGGCGTGGTAGCTGAAGCTGACCAAGGTGCCATCACTCTGGCGCACACTGGCCAGCTGGAGGCTTGTGCCGATGTAGCTGTATTGGGTGCGGAACAGGCGACCATCGTAGTTGGCCTGCTCAACCGGAACGCCGGCGCTCCACGTGTTGTCGCCGCTGTTGTCCGGGGTGAGATCGGTGACGATGTTCTCCAGGCGACCCTGGGCATCATACCCATAACTCACCTGATGCCTGAGCACGCCTCCCTCACGCGTGCCCACCGCTTCCAGACGACCCGCGCCGTCATAGGTGAACAACAGCGCATCCGCCTCGGTGCCTCCGCCTTCGGCCCGAATTTCACTGATCCGGTTACCAAGATAGATGACTTCCCAGCCTGCTGGCGTCGCGCCGTCGCTGAGTAGATTGCGCATGCCCGTCAGACGACCCTGAAGCACAGCGTCGGCGTGATCGGCATAGGTTTCCTGCTGACGCGTACTGCCTTCGATGTAGCGCCAGCCAGTGCCAGTCCAACTCAGGGTGTCGTGAGCGCCAGCACCGGCGGCCGAGCGGTACTCGCCCGGTGCGACATAGACGAAGTCCTGGTAGCTGCCATCGCCCGTATGGCGCCGCATGACGCTGCCGGCGGCATTGAACGTGCCGCTGAGCAAGCTGATACGGCGTTCAAAGCCGGTCAGCCACCCGTCGCCCCCTACGTCACTGGCCTGGCCCAGGCTGTTGTAGGTGCGCCCCAGCCCCACCGTGAGGCCGCGGAACGTCAGGTGCTCGTCTTGGCCTTGCCAGACCAGATTGCCGGTCGCCAGATTGACGAACTGCTGCTCGCCTCCCTGCCCGACCCGGGCCTGCCCGCCCAGCCCGCCGCCGAGCTGGTTCAAGGAAGTGTTGAACAGACCAAGGCCATTCCCGGTGAATACTGCCGACATGAGCGACTCCCCAATGGTCGCCCCCCGCGTCCCTCATGGACGCAGTCAGGGCTCGTCGGGGTATTAGTCCCAGGTTGGAGGCGCTGGTTTAGGGGAGCGGCGGCTACAGTGCCGCGGGATCAAGACGGCCGATCATCACGGCTTGCGCGAGGGCGGCAGTTACCGCACCGCCAGTCGCCCTGCGTCCCCTTTTTTTGCCGCCAGACCCAATACGATGCTTGGCTTACCCGCATAGCGGTATCGGTAGCGCCAAACCTTTGCGCCCGTCGGACGAACCTCAATACATAAACCATTGGAATCAGCCACCCGGTGGGAGGCCTCCTTAGGCTTCAGCGCGCGCAGCTTAGTATCTGTAAGCATGTGAGTCAGCTACTGGTGAGTCAGAGCAACACCCTGTCACCCCATGACTCACAGACTGACTCAGGATGCAACCGGACACTGCTGGACGAGTACGGCCGCCTTTCGCCGCTATTTTCTCTGTTTTCCAGCAGCTATCGGACGAACCCGGATGTTCTCGGACTGCTTTTTGGTGGGCCCACCAGGACTCGAACCTGGAACCAAAGGATTATGAGTCCTCTGCTCTAACCATTGAGCTATAGGCCCCCAGCGCTAGGATTGTACCGGAGGCCACGGGTGCCGATGGCGCGTCGTCGGGTGCGGCGCGCAACGCCAGGGCGCGACTGAGGATCGCCGGAGGCGTGGACTCCTCGGGAATGCGCAGCCATCCGGCAGCACGCAGGCGCTGGCCGACCACGGTCGATGCCGTCAGGACGTTGATGGGGATGGACAGGACCATGCCCAGCACGACCGGCGCCATCCACGCCGCGAGCGCGGGCGACACCAGGTAGGCGACCACGCCGCTGCTCGCGCCGAACAACGTCAATCCCGCGTAGCGGCGTACGAGGCTGGCGAGGGGCACGCTGCCGTCGTCGCGGCGCTGCGTCTCCCAGCCGGAATCCTGTCCAGCCAGCACTTCCGCCACCCCACGCGATTGCACGTACATGGTGACGGGCGCCATCAATGCCGCCATCACGGTTTCCAGCAATGCGCTGCCGATGATGCGCAGCCCACCGCCGCACTGCCGACGCAACGCCGGCTGCACCAGCGTGGCCATGCAACCCATCACCTTGGGCGCCAGCAGTACCGTCATCGTGAAGTAGAAAACCCAAAGGAATCGGGTTGGATCGCCACCGCGCCAGTAGAGCGCAGGCGTGAAGCCTTCCAGATGCGGCTGGCTCAGGTTGAAGCCGGCCTGCTGCAAGGGGATGGCCAGGCCTACCATCATCAGCATGGCCCACATCGGCGCAGTGAAGTAGTGACCGATGCCGACCAGCAGATGCAGCCGATGCATGCGGTGCAGACCGCGCGCCGGCAGCACTGCGCCGTGCTGCAGATTGCCCTGGCACCAGCGGCGGTCGCGTACCAGCATGTCCGTGAGTGAAGGCGGTCCTTCCTCGTAACTGCCGCCCAACCCCGGCGCCATGTGGATGGCCCAGCCACCGCGACGAAGCAGCGCGGCCTCCACGAAATCATGGCTGAGCACGGCCCCCTCGAACGGCTTGCCGCCGCGAAGATGGGGCAGGCCGGCGTGCCTGGCGAACGCCGCGGTCCGGATGATGGCGTTGTGCCCCCAGTAGTTGCCTTCCGCGCCATGCCACCAGGCGATGCCATGCGCGACCACCGGGCCATACACACGGCCGGCGAACTGCTGCATGCGCGCGAAGAACGTGCGCCCATTGACGATCATCGGCAGCGTCTGGATCAGTGCAACGCTGGCGTTGCGTTCCATCGCACCCGCCAGACGGACCAGGGTGTCGCCGGTCATCAGGCTGTCGGCATCCAGGATCAGCATCTGCGGATACGCGCCGCCGAAACGTCGCACCCACTCCGCGATGTTGCCCGCCTTGCGTTCCGCGTTTTCGCGGCGACGGCGGTAGAACACACGTGCATCGGCACCCAGCCTGCGCCGCAGAGCCCGGACGGCCGCCACTTCCTGATGCCCAACTTCCGGGCGCGTGGTGTCGCTGAGGATGAAGAAGTCGAAGCGATCCCCTTGTCCCGTACCTTGCAGCGACTCATGCATCGCATGCAGGCCGGCCAGCACGCGATGCGGGTCTTCGTTGTAGGTCGGCAGCAGCAGGGCCGTGCGCGTCGATAGCTCGGGAAGCGCCGCCGCGTCATCGATGCCGAGTGGATGCGGGCGTCGGCGCAACAGCAGCACGAAGCCAGCCAGTGCGCTGGAGAACGACAGCGCAATCCAGGCGAACAGCGCAACAAACAACGCGAGCAGCACGCCCTCCAGCACATTGATGCCGTCGCCGCGCAATACCCACCAGATCTGGTAGGTCGCGAACAGGGTCAGCGCGATCGCAGTACCCACGACCAGCGCACGCCGCCGCCTGATGGCGGGGGGCGATGTGGGCAGCGCTCTTGACGACAGACGGCCTGTCCGCAGGTCCTGTACCGGCATGGCAAGCGGCGATTCCGGGGGCAGCCACTCCTGCTGCAGCGGATCATCCACGCGATGTGTGTTCATGGTCAGGTGCTCCACCGGTACAGCCAGGTTTCGGATAACGGCACGTGCCCCTCCAGCACGCGCGCATGCAGTTCCACGTCACGTCCATCCGTGTTCCCTGTCTGGGGACGGAATTCAAAGCTCAACCGCCAGCCCCGCGTCTCCGGATTCGGATAGACCACCGCACCGACGATGTCGCCCCTCGCCGCCCACACATCCGGTGTCAACTTCGCATCGCGCGGCAGCGAGGCCAGGCGGCCGCCATCCAGATCGATCACCACCAGTCGACGCGCAGGATCAGGCGCCGCGCCAATGCGCGTGTCGGTGACGACGGCCAGGTCGGCGTCCCACTGATGCGTGTCGCACCAGTGCATGCGGTAGTCGAAGCGGTGTTCGCGCCCCGCACGCAGCGGCGCGGCGGGCCGCCAGAACGCCACGATGTTGTCGTGGTATTCGTCGCCGGTGGGAATCTCCACCAGCGTGACGGCACCTCTTCCCCAATTTCCCCTGGGTTCGATCCAGAGACTGGGACGCTGGTGGTAACGCGCCTCGATATCGGCATAGTCGCCAAAGCCACGCTTGCGCTGCATCAGGCCGAAGCCGCGGGGATCGGCATCGGCGAACGCACTGTGCTGGACCCGCGGCGGGTTGCTCAGCGGACGCCAGATCTGTTCGCCGTGCCCGTTGAAGATGGCCAGTCCATCCGAATCGTGCACGGCCGGACGGTAGTCGTCGGTTCCCACGCGATCACCGGCATCGAACTCGAACATGCTGGTCAGCGGCGCGATGCCGGCATGCGCCAGGTCCACGCGGGGATACAGGCGCGACTGCACGTCGATGGCGGTTTCGCCACCGGGGCGGATCACGAAACGGAATGCACCCGTCACGCTGGGACTGTCGAGCAACGCATGCACAACCAGATGCTTCGCGCCTGCCGAAGGCTGTTCGATCCAGAAGGCACGGAACAGCGGGAACTCCTCCGCGCCCGCGTCGCCACTGCCCAACGCCAGTCCCCGTGCGGAGAGACCATATGCGTGCCCCTTGCCCAGCGCGCGGAAATAGCTGGCGCCCAGGAATGCGATCAGTTCGTCGAACACGTCCGGCTGGTTGAGCGGCGCATGCACGCGGAAGCCGGCAAACCCGAGCGCGGGGTCCCGCGGCGGCGTCACCCCTTCCGGAAAGTCGAACAGGTCGGGGGAGTAGGTGATCGGTTTGGCAAGCCCCTCGTGCACGCGCCACAGCTCGACGCGCTGCTTGAACAGGAAGCCCCGATGGAACATCTGCACTCGAAACGGCAGCGCCTCCTTGCGCCAGATCGCCTGCGCGGGATCGAAGCGTATGTCGCGGTAGCCGTCATAGCCGACATCCAGTGACGCCGGCAGGGTTTCATCGGGTGCGCGATAAGGCTGGCGCGCCAGCATCCGTGCAAGTCTTGGAACCGTTTCCAGTGAGAAGTGGCCTGGCGTGGCGCCTGCCGTGACGCTCGCCTGTGCCCATACACGAGGCATCGCGCCCCATGCCGCCAACGCGATGGCGCCCTTCAATACCTGTCTGCGCTCCACGCCTTTCCCATGACAACGGGTGTCTCGTTCATTCTAGATCGCGTGATGTGAGCGGAATGACAAGACCACGCACTGCGCACAATGCGCGGGTACGCCATGCACCAAAAAGAAACGCGGCCCACCAGGGCCGCGCTTCATTGGTGCAAACGCAGAGGTTCCGCTGCGTCAATCGATGTCGAGGAAGCTGCGCAGCTGTTCCGAACGCGACGGATGACGCAGCTTGCGCAGTGCCTTGGCTTCTATCTGGCGGATGCGCTCGCGGGTCACGTCGAACTGCTTGCCGACCTCTTCCAGCGTGTGATCGGTGTTCATGTCGATGCCGAAACGCATGCGCAGCACCTTGGCTTCCCGCGGGGTCAGGCCGGCGAGCACGTCGCGGACCGTTTCCGACAGGTTGATGTTGGTGGTGTTCTCGATCGGGGACTCCACGTTGGTGTCCTCGATGAAGTCGCCCAGGTGGGAATCCTCATCGTCGCCGATCGGCGTCTCCATGGAGATCGGTTCCTTCGCGATCTTCATCACCTTGCGGATCTTGTCCTCCGGCATGTCCATTTCTTTCGCCAGTTCTTCCGGCGTGGCCTCGCGGCCGTACTGCTGGAGCATCTGGCGGGAGATGCGGTTGAGCTTGTTGATCGTCTCGATCATGTGCACCGGGATGCGGATGGTGCGCGCCTGGTCGGCGATCGAGCGGGTGATGGCTTGGCGGATCCACCAGGTGGCATAGGTCGAGAACTTGTAACCGCGCCGGTACTCGAACTTGTCCACCGCCTTCATCAGGCCGATGTTGCCTTCCTGGATCAGGTCGAGGA
>Ga0247822_10000401_pt1 | contig 22955 bp, 17 predicted proteins | sample 13C_Cellulose_Da_FD_192423 | JGI IMG/M metagenome (GOLD analysis project Ga0247822, IMG submission 192423) | Soil microbial communities from agricultural site in Penn Yan, New York, United States - 13C_Cellulose_Day30 | ecosystem: Environmental > Terrestrial > Soil > Agricultural land | place...
CCGGGGGCCGGGGGCGGGGCGAGCGGCCCGCCCTCGTCGTCCACCGTGCCCTCCTCGACCGGGGCCCGGCTCGCGAGCTGGGCCACGAGCACCTCCCAGCCGGCCACCACGAGGGCGATGAGGAAGAACCGCACCCAGGTGAGGTCGAAGAACCAGAGGGCGAGGGCGCCGACCACGAAGCCGCCGATCCGCAGGGCGTCCACGTTCCGGGCCACCCAGAGGCGCGTCTCGTCGTCCTGCGCCCGGTCGCTGACCACCGTGCTGGCCGACCGGAAGAGGCTGGCGACCCGGGAGCGCAGCGAGACCACCCAGCCGTAGGGCCCGGTGATGATCGCGATGAAGGCCACGATGGCGATGATCCACAGCGCCGTCGCCGCGCCGTCGGTGAGCGGGTGCACGAAGGTGCGGACGATCACGTTGGCCGCCGGCCGGTTGACCTCCACCTTGATGAGCCCGTCGACCTGGTCCTGGAGGATGAAGCAGATCCGCCGGATCAGGATCGCCCCCACCGCGGCCACCCCGAGCAGCTGGAGCAGCGTGCGACGGCGGCGGACCGAGACGGCCAGCGCGCCGACGAACGAGAGGATCGCCACGAACGTGGTCAGCGGCACGACCGCATCGAAGATCCGCACCGCCTCCTGGGCCGTGCTCAGCTTGCCCCCGTCGTAGACGGTGAAGGTGCCGAAGTCCGACCCGAGGTCGACGCCCAGGGCATCGCCGAGCTTCTCGCGGGCCTCGGCCGGGATGTCCTCGACGGTGACCTTCGGGAGCTTCACGTCGCTGCCCACCAGGCCCGGAGCCTCCTTCAGGATCTCGGCCAGGACGGCGTTGATCAGCGGCAGGAAGTTGATCGTGACCTTGTCGCCGTCGGCCGTGACCGCTGGCGCGTCGCCGCGCAGGGTGCGGATCGCGGCGTCGTGGGCCCGGGTGGCGGCCACCTCCCAGATCTTCTCGAACGCGTCCGATTGGTAGAACTCGAGCACCTTGTCGGACACGAAGCCCTCGACCGCGCTCGTGAGCGGGACGGCCAGGATCTGGGCCCGCTGGGGCAGCGCCTCCTTGAACAGCGCCTCCGGGTCGACCACCTTCATCAGCTCCGACGTGGTCCACGCCGCCAGGGCCTTCTGGACCTCCGGGTCCTGGCCCAGGGGCACCACCCGCTCGTTCCAGACGTCGTCGTTGAGCGTGTTGCGGTGCAGCCAGATGCCCACGCCCGACGCCACGAACGACAGGGCGAACACGACCACCAGGAACACCGCGACCACCTTGCGCACGCGGTGGCGGCTCACCCGTTGGCTGGAGAGGTGGTCGACCTGCTGCTGCAGCGCGTCGACCTCGGCCTTGAGGGCATCGACGTCGGGTTCGCCATCGACCGGTCCCGGCGCAGGGGTGGGATCAGGTGCGTCCATGGGGTGCCGTCCTGGTGAGGTGGTCTGGGGTCCCGCCGACGCCCGTGTATCCGCGCGGCGACACCGCGAACCGTAGCCCTCACCTGGGCATCACCTCGTCCGAACGGCACCGCCCGGCCGCCCGACCCGGCGCCGGTTCGGGCGCGTCAGGGGTGCGACGGCGCCGGCGGGGCGCCGTGGACCTCGAACATCAGCTCGTCGGGGTAGCACCACCACCAGTCCTCGCCCGGTTCGAAGGACCGCACGATCGGGTGGCCGGCGTCGCGCCAGTGTGCGGTGGCGTGGCGGTTCGGCGAGCTGTCGCAGCAGCCGACGTGCCCGCACTGCTGGCACATGCGGAGGTGGACCCAGCGGCCGCCGATGGCCAGGCAGTCCTCGCAGCCCTCCGCCGAGGGTCGGACGTCCTCCACCGTGTCGAGGTGGTCGCACTGGTCGGTCATGCCCTGCTCCTGGCTCGATCGCTCGGAGCGCCCACGCTACGGGCGATCGGAAGCCGCCGCAGGCGGACGGTCTACGCTCCGCCGGGTGCCCAGCCTGATGCGGACGGCCCGCCAGCTCCGGCGGCGGGTGGAGCTCACCCGGCGGACCGGCCAGCTCCGACCCGACCACATCCCGCTCGCCGCGTCGGGCCACGTGATCCACGTCGACCGCAGCGACCGCCGCGGCCTCGAGATCGTGCGGGGCTTCGGCCGGGGCCACCAGCCCGCGCTGATCGCGCTGTGGCGCCGGGCGGTCGAGGTGCTCGAGCCCGCGCTCGTCATCGACGTCGGTTCCAACTACGGCGAGCTGGTCCTGAACGCCACCTACCCCGCCGGCAGCCGGGTGCTCGCCGTCGAGGCCAACCCGCGCATCGTCCCGCTGCTCCGACGTTCGCTGGCGGCCCACCCCGACGCGGCGCGGCTGGAGCTGCACGACGTGCTCGCCGGCGACGTCGACGAGGGCTCGCAGGACCTGCACGTCGACCCCGGTTGGAGCGGGTCGGCCGGCACCTCGCTCGACCGGACCGCCGATGGCGCTGCGCTGATCGACGTCACCGTGCCGGTGCGCACCCTCGACGCGCTCGTCGGCGACGACCCCGAGCACTCGGCGGGGCCGCTCCTGGTGAAGATCGACACCGAAGGCTCCGAGGCCCAGGTCCTCGCCGGCATGCCGCAGCTCCTCGCCGCCGCGGCCTCGGTCGTCGCCCTCGTCGAGTTCGAGCCTCCGCACCTCCAGCGCCAGGGCACCGATCCCGGTGCGCTGTTCGCCGTGCTCGCCGGCATCGGCCGCTGCTGGTCGATCGCCTGGGACGGCGATGCCGCGCCGGTCGCGTCGGCGCCCACCGAGTCCGGCGACGTGCTCGTGGTGTCGGACCCGGAGGTCGCCCGGAAGCTCGGGCTCCCCGGCGCCTGACCCGCTGGCCTAGGCGTCGGCCGGCGCGGCGCTCGACGTGTCGACGCCGAGCGAACGGGGGCGGCGGAACGGGTGGGGCCGCAGCTCGACGTGCAGGACGAGGCGGTCGCCCGGGGGCTGGCCCTGGATCCGGCCGTGGTACCCGAACGTGTTGGCGATGACCGCGGTGCCCCGTGGGCAGGTGAAGACCTTCGGCTCGAGCTTGCGGGCGGCGATCTCCTTGTCGCCGATGGCCCGCGAGGCCCGGCTGCCCGAGACGCTGGCGCCGTAGACGCCGCGCAGCTGCCGGGGCGAGAGGTGCTGGGAGCCGGGGTAGTAGACGAGCGGGCCGTCGTCCTCGGTGACGTCGCTCAGGTAGAGCCAGAGCTTGTGCGTCGGGTGGAACGTGTCGCTGTGGACCTCGGCCTCGCGGTCCGGCTCGCCCTCGCACTGGACGAGGCGCTGGATCGTGCAGCGGCCGGCACCGGGCTCGACCCGGAGGCGCTCGGCCGCGGACAGGAGCGCGGTCACGGTGGGGTGCAGCCAGAACTGGTCGAGCACCTTCCGCTCGTCCTCGGGGACGTCCTGGCGCCAGGTCCCCTCGAGGCGGTTCCCGCCGAGCTGCTCGGTGAAGTGGGGCACGTCGTCGCGCTCGTTGATCCGCTGGGCCACGTCGGCGACCTCGCTCACCGTCGCCGGCGTCAGGAGCCGGGGCAGCAGCGCGTACCCGTCGGTGCGCAGGCCGGTGAGCGGGCTGTCGAGCTCCCGCGGGATCGGCCACCGGCGCATGCGGACGCGTGCGGTGGCCGCCACCGTGCGACCGACCTGCAGGCCGAGCCGGTTGAGCACCGGCGCATCGACGGTCTTGTCCCGCCCGAGCGCCTGCTTGATGACCGCCACCATCGCCCGAGTCTGACACGGGCCGTCCGGGCCGAGAAAGAGGCCGCCGGCCGCGCCGTGGGCGTGACCCCGGATTCACCCGTCGTGACCTGGGCTGGAGTCCGGGACGCGAACGCGGATCGCTGGCGTACAGTCCCCCGCATGGGCATCTCGAACGACGACATCAACGTCTCCTCCGACGCCGAAGAGGAGCTGCCGGTCTCCGGTGACACCGATGGGACCGATGGTGGCGACACCGACGGGACCGACGGTGGCGACACCGACGGCACCGACGGCGGCGACACCGACGGCACCGACGGCGGCGACACCGACGGCACCGACGGCGGGGACACCGACGGCACCGACAGCTGATCCGGGCCCGCCGGACTGGCTGGTCCGGCGGCAGCCCCATCCCGAGGCCCCCGGCCTCGCCGATCTGGTCGACGACGTCGGGCGCTTCCGCGCCCACGACGTCGACCGGTGCCCGCGCGTCACCGCACCCGGCAGCCGCCGGGATCCGGACCGCTTCGCCCGCACCGACGCGCTGTGGGCCGACCTGCTCGGCCGCTCGATCCGACGCCCGGCCTTCCGGCTGGTGCGCACCGGAGCCACCATCGACCCCCGCACCGTCACCCGCCCGGCCCGCCTCGGCGACCGGGACCTGACCGACCTCGCTGCGCCGAACAAGGTGATCGACGGCTACCGCGACGGCGCCACCGTGGTCCTCCAGGGCCTGCACCTCACCGATCCGCACCTGGCGCGCTTCGCCAACAACGTGGCGCTCGAGCTGGACCAGCCGGTGCAGCTCAACGCCTACCTGTCGCCGGCCGCCGCCCAGGGCCTCGACCTCCACTTCGACTACCACGACGTGTTCGTGGTGCAGCTCGAGGGCACCAAGCGCTGGCGAGTGTGGGCGCCGAACGACCGCACCCGCCAGCCGATCGGCGGGAAGCACGCCATCCCGAGGCCGACGTTCGACGAGGTCGGCGATCCGCTGCTGGACCTCGTGCTCGAACCCGGTGACGTCCTCTACCTGCCGCGCGGCCACCCCCACGTGGCCGAGACCACGGACCGGGCCTCAGCCCACCTCACGGTGGGATTGCTCGCCATCACGTGGCACCGGGTCATCCGGCGGGCGCTCGACGAGGAGATCGCCGCCGGCCGCCTCCGAGGCGCGATCCCCCTCTCCACCCTGGCCCCCGAGGCCGCTGCCGGCGCCGACGGGTCGACGGCACCCGACCTCGCCGGCCTCCCGCTCGACCTCGGGTCGGTGGCGGTCCGCCGGTGGGTGGCGCGCGAGATCTGGTCGCGGCAGGCCTCGACGCGCCTCCGCCCGCTCGAGCCCCTCGATCCCGCCGCCGCCGACGGGCGGCTGGCGTTCGCGCCGGGCCCGCTCATCACGCTGAGCCGGTCCGGCGACCGCTCGGTCCTCTGGGTCGGCGACCGCACGATCACCATGCCCGACGAAGCCCACCCGTTCCTGGCTGCGCTCCTGGCGACCGAGGGGCCGTTCGACCGGGCCTCGCTCCCGGGCCTCGACGACGACTCGTCTCGGGTGGTCGTCCTCCGCCTGCTCGACGAGGGCGTGCTCCTCACCCACGCGCCTGAGGCGGAGCGGTGACGGAGCGGTTCGTCTGCTCCGCAGCGTCGGCTGCACGCGGCGAGGGCGTGCTGGCCACCGCATCGCAGGTGCGGGGCTGGCTGCTCGTCGAGGTGCACGGCGCCTGGGGGCGCGACGCGATCCACGACAGCCACCTGGGCGCCCACCTGCCCGAGGGGTGGAAGGCCGACCTGCAGCTGCGCGGCATCCGCGCGATCTGCATCCGCCCCTCGCTGGCCAACCGGCCCGAGGACACCGAGACCGCCCGCGTGTTCTTCGTGCAGGGCACCCGACCGGGGCGCACGGACGGGGTGGTGTGGACCCGCACCCTGCCGACGCTCGCGGCCGTCCGCCACGTCACCGACGACCTCCGCCTGGGCGCCGACCCGGTCGGGTGGGAGCGCCACGACGAGCGGGTCGTGCTGGTGTGCACGAACGGCAAGCACGACCCGTGCTGCGCCACCGAGGGCCGGCCGGTGGTCCGCCACCTCCGCGCCTCGCGCTGGGGCGACCAGGTGTGGGAGTGCTCGCACATCGGCGGCGACCGCTTCGCCGCCAACGTGGTGGTGCTCCCCGACAGCCTCTACTTCGGCCGCATGGAACCGGCCGAGGCCGAGGCCCTGCTCGATGAGCACGCCGAAGGCCGGATCGCCGCCGACTGGTACCGCGGCCGGTCGACGCTGCGCTTCGCCGAGCAGGCCGCCGAGCACGCCCTACGGGGCCAGCTCGGCGTCGACGGAGTCGACGCCATCGAGCTCGGGCCCTCGCCCGTCGCGGGGCTGCTCCGTGCACGCGTGCACGGGGTCGGCACCTTCGACGTGACCGTCGAGCGGACGGTCGTCGAGCTCGACGAACCGCTCACCTGCCACGGTCGCCCCGGCCAGCAGGTGCCGCGGTTCACCGTCACCGACGTGACCGCGGTGGACGACGGGGACGGGAGCGCCTGAGCGGTCGCGCTACGACGAGAGCCGGAGCGCCGCACCGGAGGCGTCGGCGACCCGGAGGTTGGTGCGGGCCAGCACGATCGCCAGCTCGGTGGCGAGCAGGGCGCGGCCCTGGGCCGAGCCGATCGCCGTGTCGGCCGACGGCACCTGCAGGAGGCGGAGCCCCTCGAGGAGCTCGTCCTCGGTGAAGAGGTCGGCCAGGTGGCTGGCCGCCTGACGGGCTTCGCGCGAGGTGGGCGTCCACGTCTCCGGCGCCGGGGCGGCGGCCACCATCGCCAGCGCCTCGTCCCGGACCAGGCTGGGCAGCTCTGCGGGCATCCGCCCATCGAATCGCGCGAGGTGAGGGGCGCGCCACCCCGTGCCCCCTGACCTGCGGCTTCAGGTTCGCCCGACGGCCACCACCGGTTCAGCCCGTCGCCACCTGGCTCGGCTGGACTCGGGACGGTCCCGATGAGGAGGTCCCATGCCCGGCCGACGTACCCGCTCACCTCACGACTGGGCTGCCCGCCTGGCGCCCGAGTGCGCCGCCTACGAGCGCCGGCTCCAGCGCGCCACCGGACGGCGGGCCACGCTCCGCTGCGACCGCGACCACGACGAGCTCGTCGTCGAGGTGCGGGACCTGCACCCCGCCCACGTCGGGACGGTGGCCGACGAGCTCGCCCCGCTCTGGCCCGGGTTCCTCGCCCCGGCCGGCGTGACCTTGCACGTCGTGGACGGCGACTCGTGGGACCACGAGGCGATGGCGCTGCGGTCCTTCGCCCTGCGCGGCGACGACGCGTGACGGGGTGCTCGCCCCGCGCGCTCGTCACCTGCCGGCGCCGGACGCCGGCTACCAGGGCCCGCGGACCTCGTAGGTCGCGCCCGGGTTGCGCTGGGAGCTGAAGTACATGCGGGTGCCGTCGGGGCTGAACGCCACGCCGGTGATCTCGGAGTCGGGCACGCGGCCGAGGTGGACCACGGCTTCGACCGTGCCGTCGGTCTTGATGCGCACGACCTGCATGTCGCCGCCGTCCTCGCACACGTAGAGGTGGCCGCGGAGCTGGGTCACGTTGTCGACGCCGCGCAGGATCGGGTTCGACGAGGTGGCCACGTCGTACACGACCGAGAGCCGGTTGGTGCCCGGCGAGTACCGCCAGACCCGGTTGTCGCCCTTGGTGGTCCACACCACGTCCGAGCCGACCATCACCGTGCCCTCGCCGCCGTTGAACACCTTGGTGCCGGCCACCTGCTTGCGGGTGGCGGGCGCGACACCGATCGGGTTCGGCACGTCCGCCCACCCCAGCACGCCGCCGGCCTCGGTCATGATCTGCAGCCGGCCGGCGGAGAGGTCGCCCCAGGTGGTGGGCAAGAAGCGGTAGAAGCCGCCGTCGGGCGCGTCCTCGGTGAGGTACACCGCCTTCGTGACCGGGTCGACGGCCGCGGCCTCGTGCTTGAACGCACCCATCGCCGGGCGGGCGACGGCGGCACCCTGCCCGAGCGGGTCGCACTCCCACACCTTGCCGCCGTCCCACTCCTCGCACGAGAGCCAGGTGCCCCACGGCGTGGCGCCGCCCGCGCAGTTGGCGATCGTGCCGCTCAGGATCCGCTTGGCGTCGACGATCGCCCCGTCCGTCCCGAAGCGCACCATCGAGGCACCGCCGAAGACGTTCTCCGAGTTGGACACGTAGATCCAGCCCCCGCCGGCGACGGGGAAGCACGCGCCGCCGTCGGGGTCGGCGTGCCACGTGTACCCGGTGGAGCCCACCTGCTTGCCGGTCGTGGCGATCAGCCGGGACGTGAAGCCGGGGAGCAGGCTCAGCCCGTTGGCGTCGGGCGGCTGGAGGCAGGCGGTCAGCACGTTGCCGAGGCCCACGGCCAGGGCGGACGCACCCGAGATCCGGAGGAACGTGCGGCGGTCGAACGTGGTCACGGCTCCAACGGTACGGATCTCAGCTGAACGCTGCTCGGCCGACCGGCGACCCGCGGCCGAGCACCCGGTGAAGCTTGCGGCGCCCACCTCGGCCGCGGCCGCTGACCGCCGTCGGTGCAGGCCGCCCCAGGGGTTCACCTCGGGGCCGAGCAGGCGGCACGGGCGAGGGGTACCGTTCGGGGCGCACGCCGTTCACGGTGGGCGGCGGCGGACAAGGGGGAGATCCATGGCGGATGCAAAGCGGCGCGGCTCGATGCTGCGCGCGTGTGCGCTCGCGGCCTGCGTGGTCGCGGGGGTGGTCGGGACGGTCGGTGCGCCTGCATCGGCCGATCCGACGAACTACACGGTGACGAAGATCAACGGCACGGTCGTCGACACCGGGATCCCGACCACGTGCCACAAGACGGGCACGGGACCCGGGACCAACGTGAACGGCCACTGGCTGAACGTGCCGATCAGCTACGCGGCGACGACGGCGGAGCTCGACTGCGCCCACGCCGTCTCCGACTTCATGCTGTACCTGGCCCGCTACGAGGACGAGTTCAGCTCGACCGCGCCGCAGGCCCTGCGCGGCGCCATCCTCAGCGGCTCGGTGAACCTGAGCAGCCCCTACGAGGTATTCCTCGACAACATCTACGTGACCACCTCGGCCCTGGCGACGCTCGACACGTCGGCACCGGGCTCAGGCACCGGGCTCGGCAGCTGCGGGTTCGTCGACTACATGCTCCTGGTGCGGTGCTCCGACGACGCGCTCGGCTCGGTCATCCTCCGCGACGACTGGGGGAACCCGTACCGCGACTGGGCCGGCAACCCGATCTCGTTCAACCTCAACGGCCTGCTCAGCCAGCGGGGCGGGACGACCTACGGGAACCTGTTCCTGACCAACGACGACGCCTACGGCCTCCAGTACTTCGACGACCGCACGCTGCACCACGAGCAGGTGCACTCGCAGCAGTGGTCGCAGTGGGGCTGGGACTTCGCCCGCCGGTACATCCAGGACTACGTCGACTCGGCCGGCAACGCCAACTACAACCACTGGCTCTACGGGCCGACGCAAGGCGTGCAGGTCCCGGCGCAGTGCTACCAGCAGTTCGAGAAGGCGGCCGGGTTCCAAGACGGCGGGTACGCCTTCCGCGACCCGCTGCACGGCGGTCCCACCAGTGCGGCCCAGGCGGCGCTGCTCGGCACCCAGTACGTGCCCAACGGCCAGGCCTACCCGACCGGGTGGACCACGAGCCTGAACAACGCGGCTGGCGGCAAGTGCCCCTCGACCTGGCAGGCCACCACCGCCTAGCCCCCGTCCGACCGGACCGCCGTGCCACCCACCCGGTGGCACGGCGGGCCGCCCGACCGACGTCGCCTCGACCTCGTCGTCGTGGAGCGCGGCGCGCACCGCGAGCTCACCGGAACCCGCTCGATCAGGGAACGACCGATGGCGGTGCGGCCGTCGCACGTCGGCCGCGAGCGAGCGCGACGGCGAGCACCACCAGGGCGATGGCGACGACGACCGGACCCACGGCACGGACGAGCGGCCCGCCAGGCGGGTCCGCCAGAGCCGAGCCCGGTGCCCCCACCCGATCCCGGTAGTACGCAACCGACGGCGACTCGTGGACCTGCAGGACGGCGGACCCCACCACCAGCGCGAACCCGGCCCACCAGAGGCGGAGGCGAGCCAGGGGGAGCATCACCGCCACCACGCCGATCGCCAGCGCCGGGAAGAGGTAGCGCGGGTGGATCATCCCCCCGCTCACCCAGTGCGCGGCGGCAAGGGCGATCGACACCGCGGCGACGGCTCCCGCACCGAGCCAGGCCAGCGCCGGCGTCCTCGCCGGCGCCCCGTGGCGTCGGGCCACCACCTGATCCGCCACCACGATGCCCACCGTCGCCACGAGGGCGGCCACGACGATCCCGCGCGTCGCCGTCCACAGCCAGAGGGGTGGACCGGGCACGACCTTCGGCGCCCGCCGGTTGAACAGCGTGCGGACGGATTCGGCCCACACGCCGTCGTGGAGCACCTGACCGATGGTCCGGCCGGCGGGCAGCCCGAACTTCCGGTTCAAGGAGGCGGTGCCGGTGAGGTCGCCGTACCTCGCCCGGTTCCGGGCGTAGAACCACCCATCCAGCAACAAGGTGGGCGCGGCGAGGACGCCGGCGCTCCACACGATGGAGGGAGGATCGGCACCCGGCGGCGAGCCCCACCGCGCTCGGATCGTTCGGATGACGACGATCCCCAGGGCGAACGCGGCCGCCACACCGGCGAGCGCCGCCGACATGGGCCGGATCCCGACCGACACCGCGCACCAGGCCGACAAGATCGCGAGGGACCGCCGAGTGGGTCTGCTGACCGAGACCGTGGTCAGCGCATCGACCAGCCCGACCGCGCAGAACAGCGCCACCCCGTCGATGTAGCCGGCTCCCATGATCGTGCTGGTGTGGGGCAGGGCCGCAAGGAGGGCCGCAGCGAGGAGCCCAGCCGCCTCGTCTCCCCCGGCGAGGCGACGACCCGCTCGAGCCGTCAGGCGACGGCCCCGGCGAAGAAGGCGACGTTCGTGAGCCGCAGGCCGAGCAGCGGCCCGCTCGGGGCCCCGCTCGATCGAGCGATCGCCGCTGGCACCAGGAAGGGGAGGTAGCCGACCGGCGGGTTGTTCGCGACCCAGACGTCGCCGTGGCGCTCCCGGGTGCGGGCCACCCGCTGCTGCAACAGACGTCCGCCGTCGTCGACGGGGATCGGCTGGTCGATGACCGGCAGGTGCCCGTCGAGCAGCGTGAGCACGTACCCCACGTGCGCCTGCTCATCGGCGTTCAGGTAGGCCGGGACGGTCCATGCCTGGTACCAACCCGCTCCGAGCGCGAGGAGCGCCACCGCCACCAGCCCGAGCCGGTACCCCGACGAGACCGACCCCCGGGATCGCGGTCCGTCGGGTCGCGTCGATGCATCACGGGAGCGGAGGGCCACGCGGGAAGAACCCCACCCAGCCGGAGATCATGATGACGCCACGTATAGGTAGCGGGTTGCTGGGGATCAGGCCCGAGATGGCGACGGATGGTGCCGCACGGCTCGGCGGCCACGGACCCACGCCGCGAGGACGAGAACCAGGGACTGCCGCGTGATCCGGTGACAGGTTGGGTGTGGGGTCAGGCCGCCTGAGCGGCGGGGTTGGTCATGATCGTTTCGAACTCGATCGGGGTCAATCGGCCGAGGCGGGCTTGGCGGCGTCGGCGGTGGTAGGTGCGCTCGATCCAGGTGACGATCGCGAGCCGCAGCTCGTCGCGGGTGGCCCAGCGTTGACGGTCGAGCACGTTCTTCTGCAGGAGCGCGAAGAACGATTCCATGGCGGCGTTGTCGCCGGCGGAACCGACCTGGCCCATCGACCCGACCATCCGATGCGCGGCGAGGGCCCGCTGCAGCTTCCGGGATCGGAACTGGCTGCCTCGGTCGCTGTGCAGGATGCACCCGCTCACGTCACCGCGTCGCAAGACCGCGTTGTCGAGGGCGTTCACGGCGAGGCGGGCCTGCATCCGGCTGTCGATCGAGTAGCCGACGATCCGGTTCGAGTACACGTCCTTGATGGCGCAGAGGTAGAGCTTCCCTTCGCCCGTCGGGTGCTCGGTGATGTCGGTCAGCCACAACTGGTTCGGTTCGCTGGCGGTGAAGGCCCGACGCACCAGATCGTCATGGGCCGGCGTGCCGGGCTTGGAGCCCTTGCCCGTCCGCTTCTTGCCGAAGCGGGACCACCAGCCGTTGGCTGCGCAGTGCCGCCACACGGTGCGGTCACACGCCGCATGGCCGGCATCGCGGACCTCATCGGCGAGGAACCGGTAGCCGAACTCGGGGTCGTCGCAGTGGGCGTCGAAGATCGCGTTCGCCAGGTGCGCCTCGGCGAGCTCGCGGTCGGAGACCGGCTCGGCGAGCCAGCGGTAGTAGGGCTGGCGGGCGATGTTGAGGACCCGGCACGTCACCGCGACGGGGATCCCGTCGACGGCGAGCTCTCGGACGAGCGGGTACATCATTTTCCCGGCAGGTTCGCCTGCGACAAGTACGCGGCGGCTCGGCGCAGGACCTCGTTCTCCTGCTCGAGCAGCCGGATGCGGCGCTTGGCCGCCTTCAGCTCCTCGTTCTCCGCGGCGGTCGTGCCCGGCTTGATCCCGTCCTCGACATCAGCGGCACGCAGCCAGCCGTTCAGACAGGACTCCGAGATCCCGAAATCGGCGGCGATGTCCTTCATGAGAACACCGGGCTCGCGGTTGCGAGCCACACGGATCACGTCCTCGCGGAACTCACGGGGATAGGGCTTGGGCATGGTGAACATCCTTCCAGCGGCACCTCTCGGCGCCACAGATCAGATGTCACCGACTCGCGCGGCAGTCCCAATATTGTGCATCCAGCCAGCGGGCCACTTATACCGACGAATCATGCGTTCGCTCGACAGCGTTTTCACCCGACGAGAGCACGATCAGCGGCACAGCCAAGACTACAACGACTACGTTCACAAGGAAGGCGAGGCCTGTCGGAGCTGTAAGTGCCGCACAAACCAGCGCTATACCGCCGATTCGAATTCGGCCCGTCGCTACAGCGGCCACGCCGGCCGCTGCGGCCAGCGTTGACACGCCGAGGGCAACGTACCACCACCCCGGACTGAGTCGGTCGACGTTGGACCACGCCAGGACGATCATGAGCCCTGACAGCGCTCCAACCGCGATGAGTATCAGCCGATCCGCCCGCCGCCTCGTGGCTCCGACACTCCCTCGTACATTCATTGCTCTCCTCATGAACAATATGGGCGCGAGAGACCGATTAGCCCCCACGAACCGCCGTGTTCCCACAAGGTGTCGACCCCTCCGCCGGGAGCGAACCGGTATACACTGACCCAGGGATACTTGTCTGTATCTGCGCCGAAGTGGATGTAGCCTTCGTCGTCCGGCGCAGAGAAGTTGAAGCACGCCGAGATTGCCGGTGCGAAACGCGTGATCGGGTCTCGGGCAATCAGCCGTAGCTCCATACTGCCGTCCGAACCCTCATTCACCTCGATTCCGTTCGTGTTCGACAGGAACTTCCCGCCGTTCCAGTTGGTGCTCCACGATCGAGCGTCGATGCAATCCCCAGCGCTTTCCGTGGGCCAGAAGCATGTCGGACTTGCATGAGCGAAGCCCTTACCGGACTCGAAGTCGTATTCGACGTGGACCCGACTTTGCCAGGGCTGTGCGTTCGGATCGTGATCCCTGTTATCACCTCGCGCCTCTACACCGAGGAAGCCATCGTGCTCAGGTTTGATGAAGAAGTGGATAGCAACCTTGCCGCCTCCCGGATGGATCGGTCCTTCGAATTCAATCTCGCTCGAGCATGATCCGAAGTAGGGACCCGTGAGTTCCGATCCACAGTCATCAGTCGGACGAAGTCCTCGTGGATCGACTTTGTTAAGAGGGTCGTTGTCTGCGTAATGAAAGGGGTTGGGGGCAACTGGAGTGCCGTCGACGCCGTCGAGCAGGTCCGGCGCGGTGAATTGCCCGATCGCTGGGTCGTAGTCGCGCTGTCGGAGGTGGACGAGGTTGGAGGCTGTGAGTTCCCCTCGGTAGCCGATCCGGTCGGCGCCCGATGCTGCGTCGATCGTGCCGAACGGTCCGTACTTGTCGGGGCCGATGACGACGTCGGTGTTGGTCGGGTCCGTTCGGATCACTGATCCTCGGACGTCGTATTGGAACCATTGGGGAGCTGCGGTGCCGGACTTGAAGGCGATGCGCTGGTTGCCCCACGTGGCCCGGAACCAGGTTGAGCCGGAGTTCTTGGCTTCGATGATCTGCGGGATGGCGAGGGTGGTGTCCCATGTGTAGTGCCGCGTGACGGTGGTGCCGCCGATCGTGTCGGACTTGACGAGTCTGCCGGCGGCGTCGTAGCCGCGGGTCTCGGAGGTGGTTGTGGTGCCCGGCTTGGCGACCTGGAGGCCCGCTGTGTAGCCCTCGGTGGTGAAGCCGCGCTGGGTGTACCCCTCGTCGACGGTGCCGTTCTTCTTGACTTCGGCACCGAGGCGGCCCGCATCGTCGTAGGTGTAGGTGACGGTGTGCGTGCCTTGGGTGGTCTTCGCGACCGAGGCGTTCGGATTCGTCAGGTAGGTGGTTGTGAGGCCGCCGTCGGTGGCGGTGAGCCGGTTGCCTCGGGTGCCGTAGGTCCACGACCGGTCCCGGACGCCGTCGACGGCTGATGTGAGCTGACCGGCGTCGTCGTAGCCGTAGGTGATCGTCGGCTCAGTGTTGACGGTCTCGGTGGCGACGCGCCCATCGGGCCGGTAGGTGAGGGAGGCGGTGTAGGTCTCCCACGTGGAGGTGGTGTTGGGGAGGACCTCGGTGAACCCGGTGAGCTGGCCGGCGTCGTTGTAGTCCCAGGCTCGCGTGGCTCCGGCTGCGGCATGGATGAGCTCCGAGGTCTGCCGGCCGTCGTCGTCGTAGGTGTAGCTCGAGTACGGGATGGTGGTGCTACCGGATGTCACGGATACTTCTGTGAGGCGGCCGGCGGGGTCGTGGAGGTAGATGCTCGTTGTGGTGCCGTCTGGGTAGCCGAGGCTGAGCTGCTCGCCGGCCAGGCCGTAGCTGTGGGTTGTGGTGCCGAGGTTCGAGGTTTCGGTGAGCTTCTGCCCGGCGCGGTCGTAGGTCGAGCTCCACGTCTTGGTGGTGCCTGAGAGGGTGGTGGTGCTCTTGGTTTGCCATCCTCGGCCGTTGACCCAGAACTTGTTGACGACTGGGGCAGCGGTTCCAAGCGTGTAGGTGGTCTGCTTGAGGGTGCCGTCGTTGTAGTAGGCGTGGGTGCGGACCCGGTTCGTGGGATCGGTGACGGTGGCCAGCCGACCGAAGTCGGGGTCGTAGGTGGACGTGGTCGTCTTCGCTCCTGTGCCGGTGCGTGGCGGGGGCACGGTGTGGGTCGCTTCCTGGTCGGCGAGGTTGTAGGTCCAGGACTCGACGACGTTGTTGCCGGTGTCGTCGAGCGCGGTGCGTGAGGTGCGGTTGCCCCGTGAGTCGTAGCCGTAGGTGATGGTGTTGCCGTTGGCGTCGGTGACGGCGGAGACCCGACCGCCGGGGGTGTGCTCGGTCTTGCGGGCGGAGGGATCCATCGTGTCGGGGTCGGAGTCGGGGATGTGCGGGTCGGTTTCCCAGACGGTCCGTCCGTCGTAGGTGGTGATGGTGGACACGGTGGCGGGGTCGCCGGAGCCGGTGAGGCCCGATGGCGTGATCTTCTCGATGGTGCGGCCCGCCGCGTCGTAGAGATAAGAGGTCTGGTACCCACCCGGGCTCGTGGTGTTCGAGATGCGCCCGTCGACGTCGTAGCTGGTGGTCGTGACGCCCTCGTCGGGGGCGGTGACGGTGTGTTTGCGGCCGGCCTCGTCGTAGCCGTAGGTGGTGACCGATTTCGTGGAGTCAGCTCCGGACCAGTCGAAGGATGCGACGTCCCTCGGCGGACCCACCTGTTGAGCGGTGCGGCCTGCGAGGGTGTAGCGGGTCTCGGTGACCTTGTCTGCGTTGTGGAGCGTCGTGGGGTTCGCGGTGTCCGTGTAGTTGTGGCGGTGCTCGATGGTGCGCCACAGCCGGCCTGCGTCGTCGTACTCGTATCCCGTGAGAAGCGTTTCCCCGGCGGGCCCGTCGGCGCCCTCGAGTTGTGAGACCTTCCGGCCGGCGGCGTCGTAGGTGTAGGAGATCTTGTGCTGGACTGGGTTTCCGTCGGGATCGGTGCCCATCGGTGTCGTTTTCGACTTCACTCGTCCGCGGCTGTCGTACTCGGTGGTAACGGTGTGGGCCGGGTCATCGGGGTCTGGTCCGGTAGTGACGCCGGTGACCCGGCCTTCGGTGTCGTAGTGGTACGACGTCAAGACCCCCGTCGGCCCGGTCGAGGACAGGAGCCGGCCTAGCGGCCCGTAGTTGTTCGTGGTGGTGGCCTGTTCGCCGAGATCAGGATTGCCAATCCGGGTCGCGACGACGTCGCCGGAGGTATCAATGCTCGTGCGGGTGACCACACCGTCCTCATCCTCTGCGTACCGGATCTCCGCGATGGATGGATCGGTGGTATCGAAGAACGGCTCACCAGGCCGGGCAACGATGAAGCCCGTCGTCCCGGATTGTGAGTCGTGGGCTTGGCTGACCGATCCGTCGAGGTTGTAGTCGTTGGATGCCCAGGCCACGGGGTCCTCGCCGTCCGCCCCGGTTGAGGTCGCGAGACTGCGGCCGTCGGCTCGGTGGACCTCCCAGGTCACTGCTCCGCTTGGCGTCTCGCTGCGGTCGGCCCATGCCGCAGCTGGGTTCGCGTCGAACGGGAAGCTGGGGTCGTCGCGGTAGAGGCGGTCGTAGGTGGTGGTGCGAGCCACGCTGCCATCGTCGTAGACGGTCGTTGACGCCAGCGTGTCATCGGCGTGGTAGGTGGTTGTGGTGCGGACGCCGTCGGGATCGGTCTGCTCGGTGAGCAGGGGCACGGGCCCGGTGGTGTCGTACTCGTAGGTGGTGGTGGCGAGACCGTTCGACGGGCAGTCGATCCCGGCGCCGAGGCTGGATTCGTCACAGGGAACAGCCATGGTGGCGGGCACGGTCAGGTCGCCGTCGTAGGTGTAGGTCGTTGTGACTCCGGCGCTGTCGGTGGAGGTCGCCACCCTGTGATCGCGCCAGGCTGTCGGGTCGGTGTCAGGAGTCCAGTAGGTCAGCGCCGACGTGACGACCGTGGCGCTTCCGACGGTCTCCGAGACGGTGAGGACTCGGCCGGCGGCGTCGTAGCTGTAGCTGGTCGCAACGCCCGATCGCGACGTGCTGGATGCTGGCTGCTCGTCGGTCCATGCTCGGGCGACTGAGTTGCCGAGCGCGTCGGTGATGCCGAGCACTTCGCCGGTTCCGCTGTACTCGTACACCGTGACGTCGCCGGAGGCGGCGTTGGTGACGGTCGTGAATCCAGGAGCGTCGACGAGGCCGGCCGGAGGGGCGGGCTTCTTGTTGTAGTCGAACGTGAGCTCGTCGCCCGTTTCGTTGACTTGGAAGATCACGCGTCCGATGGCGTCGTAGGTGTTCTGGACGATGTAGCGGCTGCCGCCGTTGGAGGGTTTGATGATCCCCGTGATCCTCGAACCGCTGGTCTGGTATTCCGTCCACCCGATGTCACCGGCGGCCTCGCCGGCCAGGTGCGGTGTCGTGACTTTGTGCAGGATCGTGCCTGCGCCGTTGTGGATGTAGCCGTAGTCCACGATCGTGCCGGTTGAGGTGGTGATCCGGTCGACGCGCCCGTCCGCGCCGGCGACCGTCTCGCTCTCCGCGTCGACCCGTTTGTCGTCGGTGAGGGTCAGGACGTCGCCGTTGTCCGCACTGAGCGTTGCGGGCACTCCCTCGGCGCTGCGCGCTCCGATGGTCACCGTGCCCTCAGGCGAGGACCAGGATGTGAGGAGCCCATCAGGGTCGAATGACCAGACCTCGCCGTTGGGGTCTTTCACCTTCCATCCTCCGCCGGTCTGCGCCTCGAGCCTCGACCGGGAGCCCGATGCCGTGGACCAGCCACCCCCTGACTCCGTGTACGTGACGGCTCTCCCCGACGGCAGTTCGAGGGTGACGGAGCCGAGCTCGTCGCCGAGGTCGAGGCGCGTGTCGAACGGCGTCGCCCAGCCTGGCCCGAAGACGCCGTTGAGCTCCCCGGCGGAGCTGTAGGACCGCGAGACGCTCATGAACTTGGCGAGTTTCGTCGCGGGCAGGTCGCTCTCATCGAGGAGGTAGGCACCATTGGCGGTGTCGACGGGGTCCCCGTGGAGCCCGCGGCTGATCTCCGGGCCGATCCCGTCGCCGGTCATCAGGTAGACAGCGGGACCGGACCCTTCGTAGCGAGGGAGGGGTCCGTCACCACCCATCGCGACGATGTAGTCGTCCCCGTGCAGTTCGACCAGCCCGAGAGGCCGCTTGGTAGATCCTTCGAGCGACCTGGTCGCCCCCTTGACGACGGCCTCAGCTCGATCGCCGGCGTCACCGGAGACGGCATCGTCGACGTCGAAGAACCGGAACCTTGCCCTCCCGTCTCGTTCGGCGACGACAGAGAGGCGCCTTCCGTCGGCTGACAGCTCAGGCTGGCCGAGGGCGGCGCTCGGGTAGCCCTTGGAGGAGTCCTCTGGGTTGAGCAGGACGCGCACCGGCCCAGCTGACCCGAGGTCACGCACGACGACCCACTTCGTGGTGAGCGAGTCGGCGCCGACGCCAGTCTCGATAGACGACGCCGTCGACGTGAACGAGACCCGGGTGCCGTCCGCGGAGATCCTCGGGTCGGCGTTGGTGCCATCGAGGGGGACACTGCCCTTCTCGGAGACCAAGGTGATGTCGTCGGGGTCCCACGGGTCTTCGGGATCCTCGCGGCGGATGACGTACACCTGCTCGCCGTCAGTCACGTCCATGCCTTCGAGGTTGCCGTCCACCGCACTGAACACGATCGCCAGGCCGTCGCCGGAGATCTGCGCCGACCGCACCATGCCATCGAAGTCGTTCGGGGTCACGAGGACCGGGCCGCCCGTTCCGTCGGTGTTCGCAACGAACAGGCCGGTGGCCCCCGGCTCGAGGTCTGGGTTCATACTCGTGGCCGACGAGAGAAATGCCGCCAGCTCTCCGTCGTCAGTGATCGACGGCGAGGTGCTGAAGCCGTCACCGCCGAGCCCGATCAACTCGGCCGGGCCCGACGACGGAGGGGTGCCCATCTCAACGGGGCAGGTGGTGCTCGGCGGCTCCTTGCTCAACAGGACCGGCGGCCCGAACTCCTCGCCACGTCCGGTGCGCGTCCAGCTGATGACCTGCGACAGGTGCATGTGGGTCGGGTCTCCCAGGACCGGTCCGCAGAACGGATCCGGTGCCGTGAGATCGAACTCGAAGCTGTACGGCACCGAGATGTTCGCAACGATGGTCCTTCCGTCACTGGACAGGTCGATCTCCGAGTCGCAGCCCACCGCCGGCCAGTAGTCCGGAACCTGCGGGACCCCGTCCCCGTCGAGGTCGTACACGTACAGCGGTGCAGTGACATTCTCGAGAGACGGGAGATCGGCGGTTCGTTTCGCTTGCGCATTGGGAGCAACACAGTGCGTCGAGGACGTGAACGCAATGGTCGGCCGATCGAACATCGGTCCAGGTCCTTCGGGATTCGCCGTCGCGATCCGCGAATAGACGACCCCGTCGAGGGGGTAGTCGGCAAGGAACTGCTGGATCGACCGCAGCGAGGGTTCCGCTTCCGCCTTCGGCGGCTCGGCGGCGACAGCCAGGACCAGTGAAACCCCCGTTACCACGCTCGCTAGAAGCGTGGCGCCGACTCGCTGGAGAACGTTGGTTCGCCGCTGCATTCCTACGATTCCTGCTTCTCGATGTCGCATGTCATGTAGATCGCCTCGATCGGCGCCGTCTCCGACGGATCCGCCTTCCTTGGGTTCAACACAGCACCAGCCGCCGCCGTGATCTCCTCCGGAGAAAGCTCGCGGTACTCCCGGGCCGCGCAGGTCAGCTGCTCCCTGCTGAGGTCGCCACCAGCAGCCCGCTGCAGATCCTCCGCAAACCGAGGAGCGGCGCGGACCTCGATTGAGCACGACGCTGCAGCCGCAAGAGCGGCCTCTCGATCAGTGGACTCGCCCGATAGTGCGTTGAGCAGCTGCGAATCGCTGCTCGCCCGTACCGCCAGGCACTCAAGGACGTCATCCGGAAAGGGCAGTTCACCCCTTGCCCGCTCAACTGCGGCACGCGCACGATCAAGACTGCCGGAGTCCTTCGGAACCAGCGAGGTCGAGGCAACTACCTGACCAGGACGGGTCGTCGTCGATCGTTCGGGAACCGAAGTCGTCCCAGCGGTTGCGTCAGAACCGCCCGAGCACGCCGAGATGCCAACAAGCAGGAGGCAGCCGGCGACGAAGCCCAACAACCTCATTCCAGCCCCGCCTCCGTGCGCTCGCAATGAACCGGGCGAAGGATGCACCTACGGCCTGTGCTGAGTCAAACGCGAAGCGTGAGGTTGGCGGGTGCGAGGTGGTGAGCCCGAGCGTTCGCGAGGGCCCCACCACTTTCATCCCGCGCTCGAGGCCTTGCTGCGCTCGCGCCGCTGCGATCCGCCCCTGAGCCGCCGCCGCTCGAGTCTTCGCCCGTGTATGTGACCGTTGGTGGAGCTGGGTCGCCACGTGGCTCAAGTCTCCAACGAAGAAGGCGTTTCGCATCCGCTCGAGCAATTCGTCGTCGGCCACCCTCGGGAGACGGTCTGGCCGGTGGCAACTCGCCATCGTCGTCGTCTGGAATCGTGCCTGGCGACAGCGACCCGGGTTCGATGATGCGGCTTTCGAGGTAGGACTCGAGGTCCGAGCGGCGGATTCGGAGGCTACGGTGGCCCGGCCGGTATGCACGGAGGAGCCCGTCGTTATCAGCTTCGTCACGGCGGCGCTCACCCAGCGCCAGCAGAGCATCACGCAGATCGTGACTGTTCTGATGGCCGACAGCCGGATGACCCGCCGTGGTCTTGCCGAGGAGATCGGGATGCTTCCTGCATCGCTTGGTCAGACGCTGAACGGCAAGCGCCGTTGGAGCATCGAGGACCTCGAGGCGATGGCCGAGGTCTTTGACGTTCCGGTCTCGCGGTTCTTCGGAGGATCCCGAGGAGCTGTTCCCGGGATTGGCGGCTGAGAGCCCAAGAAGGGAATCGAACCCTTGACCTTCTCATTACGAGTGAGATGCTCTGCCGACTGAGCTACTTGGGCGGGACCGGCAACCGTACCCGACCGCCGAGGGGCGGCGGCAAGCCCGTTCCGCTCGCCCGACCTTGCGTTTCGCCGGCAAACGCTGCCGTTCCTCGGTTGCTCGGGCCTCGCCGTGCTCACGGCCTGCTTCGATCGGACGGAGGACGGGGGCCGACCTCGAGGAGCTGATCGCCGCCGGTTCGCTCGATCGGACGCGTGCGCTCGGCGTGCTCGTCACCTACCGCGGGGGATCGGACGAGCGCGTCGAACGGCTGCGGACCCTCGGCCCGCCGAACCACGGCTAGGCCAGCGAAGGGAGGCGGATCGCGAGCGCGATCAGCTGGAGCTCCTCGTTGGGGTTGAACTCCAGGCGCTCGGCCGTCTCCTGGATCGCCTCGAGGGCGGCGATCGCTGCGGTCGGGTCGGCGGCGACGGCCATCTCGTCGCGGTAGGCGGCGGCGAGGGCGCCCAGGCCCATGCGCAGCTCGTCGGTGCGGAGGCGGCGGCTCTCGCGGCGGTGGCGCTCGTCGAGCTGGCGGGCGCCGGACCCGCGCTGGCCGTAGCGCTCGATGCGCTCGTTGAGCTCCTCGACCTCGACCAGGTGGCGGGCCTTCAGCGGCGCCTCGGCGTCGTCGATGGCGCTGCGGAGGTCGGCGATGCCTGCGGCGGCGGCGCTGCCCGAGCCGTTCAGCCGGCGGGGCAGGTCGCGCCAGGCGGCGAGGCGCAGGGCGAGGCGCTCGTCGGTGGCGAGCAGGCGGGCCCGGTCCAGGTCGCCGCCGGCGAAGGCAGCCACCTCCTCGGCCCGTTCGGGGGCCACGCCTTCCTCGACCAACCGCTGGGCGATGAGCGGCGCGGTGAGGGCGTCGAAGTCGACCCGCACGCACCGGCTGGCGATGGTGACCAGCTCGGGCGGCAGCTCGTCGGCGAGCACCACGAAGAACGTGCCGGCGGGCGGCTCCTCGATGGTCTTGAGCAGCTTCGGCCCGGCGTCCTTCACGAGGTGGAACTCGTCGAGCAGCAGCACCTTGCGGGAACCCTCGATGGCCGACCGGCTGGCCCGCTTGATGATCTCGTCGGCCTGGCCCACCGAGATGCTGGCACCCTCGCGGTCGACGATCACCAGGTCGGGGTGCTGCTCGGCCCGGGCGAGCGAGCGGGCGCGGGCGGCGCTCTCGTCGTCGCCGGCGGCGAGCGCCTCAGCCGCGAGCAGGTCACCGGCGAACGCCCGCGCCGCGGCCCGCTTACCGGACCCGTGCGGCCCCACGAACAGCCAGGCGTGGGGCGTGTCGCCCTGGGCGGCGTGGCGCAGCATGGCCACGGCGGCCTGCTGGCCGACGACGTCGGACCAGGCGTCGTCCGGTGGAGCCTCCAGCCCGGGCAGGCTCATGCGCCCGTCCCCGACGGGAGCCGCGCCTCGACCGCCTCCAGCACGCGGGCCTCGACCTCCTCGACGGTTCCGGAACCGTCGAGGATCACCCACCGGTCGGGATCGTGCGCGGCGAGGATCAGGTACGCCTCGGCCACCTTGCGGTGGAACTCGTCGCCCGCGGCCTCCAGCCGGTCGGGCTTGCCCGCCTCGGCCAGGCGAGCACCGGCGACCTCGGGCGGCACCACGAGCAGCAGCACCAGGTCGGGCACAAGACCGTCGGTGGCGAAGGTCGACAGCGCCTGCACGGCATCGATGCCCAGGTCACGGGCGTAGCCCTGATAGGCGAGCGACGACCCGACGAACCGGTCGCACACGACGTCCTTGCCCCGGTTGAGGGCCGGCCGGATCTTCGTCGACACGTGGTGGGCCCGGTCGGCGGCCATCAGCAGCGCCTCGGCCCGGGGGTCCAGGTCGCCGGTCTCGGGGCTGAGCAGGATCTCCCGCAGCCGCTGCCCGACGTCGGTCCCACCGGGCTCGAACGTGCGCACCGCGCCCCACCGCTCCGCCAGCAGGCGCGCCTGGGTGGACTTCCCCGACCCCTCGCCACCTTCGAACACCACGAACCGGCCCATGCCCGCCCGACCCTACCCATGCGGCCCGCGTGCGCTCGCACGTCCTCACGACCCACCAACGCACGCAGCCGCGGCCGCGGCGCGGGTGAGCGTCAGAAGGGGGCGTCGTCGTCGGGGGCTTCGGACGACGGGGCGGACGGGGCCGCCTTC
>Ga0247822_10000402_pt1 | contig 22945 bp, 20 predicted proteins | sample 13C_Cellulose_Da_FD_192423 | JGI IMG/M metagenome (GOLD analysis project Ga0247822, IMG submission 192423) | Soil microbial communities from agricultural site in Penn Yan, New York, United States - 13C_Cellulose_Day30 | ecosystem: Environmental > Terrestrial > Soil > Agricultural land | place...
TTCCGGACCATGGCAAGCTGGCTCCGTGGCGCTTCGTCATCGTCGGCAAGGACCAGCGCGAGCAGTTCGGACTGCTGCTCCGCCGGGCGTTGCAGGAAGAAGACCCGTGTGCCGGGCCGGCGCATCACGAGAAGGCGGATCAGTTCGCTTCCCAGGGCGAGGCGCTCGTGGTCCTGATTTCCTCACCCGTCCAAGGCCACAAGATTCCCGTGTGGGAACAGGAACTGTCAGCCGGCGCCGCCGCGATGAACCTGCTGCATGCCGCCCACGCCCTGGGATATGTCGGCGGCTGGATCACGGGTTGGGAAACCTATTCGCCGAAGGTTTCGGGTGCCTTTGCCCAGCCCGGCGAGCGCATCGCGGGCTTCATCTACATCGGCTCTCCCGGGCGTGAACTCGAAGAGCGGCCACGCCCCGACCCGGCCGCGATTGTGCGGAAATGGGACCCTCCTTCGGATTGACCCCACATGCGCAGTGCTGTATTAGAACAGCATGACGCTTCGAACGAGTCACGAAAAGCCAGTTTACGTCCGTCTCCGGGAAACGATCGCCGACGCGATCCTGTCCGGACAATATCGAGACGGCGACCCGCTTCCCTCCGTTCGCGCACTCGCTGCCGAGCAGCAGGCTAACCCGCTGACGGTCGCTAAGGCCTATCAGGGATTCCAGGACGAGGGACTTGTGACCGTTCGGCGCGGAGTCGGCCTGTTCGTCGCGGAGGGCGCGGGCAACCGACTTCGCAACGGTGAACGCAAGCGTTTCGTCGAAGAAGAATGGCCCGCAATTCGCGAGCGTATGGCTCGTCTCGGAATTAATCCGTCCGAACTGATGGATCGCGAAACGGCCTAGGCCAATTCCTCCGCGGCGGCCCGGTAAAGCAGCTCCGCCCTAGCCGCCGCGCCTGCTCCCAGACCAAGTGCTTCGGGCACGACGACCGACAGGAAATACTCAATGGCAGCTCGACGGCCGGCGTTGGCATTGGTCTCGCCGGTGTCGATCACCCGTCCCAGCCGCTCCATCAGCCAACCGGCGGTCAGCACGGCGGTCATCGTCAGCAATGGGTAGCTGCTGGCGAAACGGTCGTCGGGGTCGGAATTGCGGGCCGTCGCGACAAGGATCTCGACCTCGTCGGTCAGCGCAACAAGCTCCAAATGCTGCGCTTCGGCGCGAATGTCCGCGAAGAGGGCATCGAGCGCCGCGCCGCCATCCAGGCCGATCTTCCTGCTCACGAAATCGGCGGCCTGGATGCCGTTCGTTCCCTCATAGATCGGCGCGATCCGCGCGTCGCGAAGGTGCTGAGCAGCGCCCGTTTCCTCGATAAAGCCCATGCCGCCATGGACTTGAATGCCGAGGCTGCTGACTTCGCAACCGACGTCCGTGCACCACGCCTTCACCAAGGGAGTAAGTATATCGGCCCGTAACCCCGCCTCGCGATCGCCGAGCGTCCCGCGATCCAGCTGACCAAAGGCGTAATAGGCCAGGGCCCGGGCGCCCATGGTCAGCGCCCGCATCCGCAGCAGCATGCGCCGAACGTCGGGGTGCTCCGCAATCGCAATCGGCAGGCCGTTGCGCAGGCCCTGCTTACGATCGACGGCGTAGGCCACAGCCCTCTGCGTAGCCCGCTCAGCCAGGCCGACGCCCTGCAGCCCCACGTTGAGCCGTGCGTTGTTCATCATCGTGAACATGGCGCGCATTCCGGCGAGCTCATCGCCGATCAGCCACCCGGTCGCGCCACCATTTTCGCCATAGGCCATGACACTGGTCGGCGAGGCATGGATGCCCATCTTGTGCTCGATCGACACGCATTGGAGATCGTTCGCCTCTCCGTCAGGCAGGACTTTGGGGACGAGAAAGAGCGAAATTCCCTTGGTGCCTTCGGGCGCGTTGGGCGTCCGGGCGAGGACCATGTGAATGATGTTATCGGTGAAATCATGCTCACCGTAGGTGATGAAAATCTTCGTGCCGGTAACGCGCCAGCTGCCGTCGCCGGCCGGAACGGCTCGCGATTTGAGTGCACCGACGTCGCTGCCCGCTTGCGGCTCGGTCAGATTCATCGTCGCGGTCCACTCGCCGCTGACGATCTTGCCCAGATAATCCCGCTTCAGGTCATCGGAACCGTGCGCCTCAATGGCTTCGACCGCGCCTAGCCCGAGCATCGGACACAAAGCGAAGGCGACATTAGCGGCGTTGAAGTCCTCCATCATCGCGGCGGAAAGACTGTTGGGAAGCCCCTGCCCGCCTGCCTCGACAGGCGCGGATAGGCCCATCCAGCCACCTTCGACGAACTTGGCGTAGGCTTCGCGGAATCCTGGAGGCGTGGACACGATCCCGTCGTTCCAACGAGACCCTTGCTGATCGCCAATCTCATTCAGCGGCGCGAGTTCAGCCTCTGCAAATTCGGCCGCACCTTGAAGAACGGCGTCGACGACGTCGTCCGTGGCTTCGGCGAATCGGTTTGATTGGGCGAGTTCGGCAATGCGGACGACATGGTCGAGGACAAGGCGCTGGTCGCTGACTGGGCAGGCGAAGCTCATGATTGCTCCACTTGATAGAGAGTTCGGGCGCATATAGCGGCGGCGCGATGCCAGAGACCACCCGAATACTGCAGTTTCGCGAAGAGGCGATTGCGGAAGCCGCGCGGCTGATCGCGGACGGCCATCCGGTCGCGATCGCAACGGAGACGGTCTACGGCCTCGCGGCAGACGCCACGAATGCCGAGGCGGTTGCGCGGATCTACGAGGCCAAGGGACGGCCGAGCTTCAATCCGCTGATCGTCCATGTGCCTGACCAGGCTGCGGCCGAACAGATCGGCGAGTTCAATGATCAAGCTTGGGCATTGGCTGAACGGTACTGGCCGGGACCGCTGACGCTGGTGGCACCGCTTCGCCCTGACGCCGGAATCGCCTCGCTCGTGACGGCCGGACTGCCGACCATTGCGCTACGCGTCCCGGCGCATTCCGCGATGCAGAGCCTCTTGCGCGCAACTGGCCGCCCGCTCGCCGCGCCGTCGGCCAATGCCAGCGGCTCGATCAGCCCAACGCGAGCAGCACATGTGCTGAAGAGCCTCGGTGGACGCATAGAGTTAATCATCGACGCGGGCCGCACCGAACGCGGATTGGAATCAACCATCGTGGCCGCGACGGATGGCCGATTGCGACTCCTACGCCGCGGCCCGATCGAGGTCCCGGATGCTTTGGCAGAAAGTTCGGATACCATCGAAGCACCCGGACAACTTGCCAGTCACTATGCGCCGTCTAAACCGCTCCGCTTGAACTGCCAGACAGCTGATGAGGGCGAGTTTTTCATAGGCTTTGGCCCCATCCAGGGGGACGTAAGCTTGAGCCCGTCCGGATCGCTGGTCGAGGCAGCTTCGCTTCTGTTCGACTTTCTTTACGAGGCCGACGCCGGAACCGATTCTGCAATTGCAGTAGCACCCATTCCGGATGAAGGCCTCGGTTTGGCCATCAATGATCGGCTAAGACGAGCCGCAGCACCTCGCTAAGTCTGCTATAGCAAAGGTGGACGTAAGGCCTCCAACGCCTATGAAGTCATTGAGTAAAAGAGAGTTCTCGAAGTGACGTCGACCAACGGCTCCTTGGGCCGGCCAATATCTGTTATTCGCAAGTGGTGGCGAGCACCTCTTTGGACGGTGCAACTTGCGACCGGGGCAAAGTCCTTCGCAGATAATCCGATTCTCGGCTCGGCGGATTTGAACCGCCGCGGCCTGCACGTTGCCCGTTTGAAGACTGCGCACGCACTGGCGAGGCGGCGTCGCGCTCGCCTCGCCCATCTAGTCCCTGAGGACCTTCGCGAAGAATTCGACCGCAACGGGTTTGTCGTCGTCAGGAATTTTCTGCCGGACGAGGATTTCGGAGCGCTGAAATCGATACTGCACACCGAGCTACCCAGCCGCGTCCACCAGCAGGGCGACACGATCACTCGTCGTGTCACTGTTGGGCCGGCGATGCTTAACCGCATCCCTCAGCTCGGCACCCTTCTCCGTGCGCCCGTCTGGAACGGCCTGATGTCGTACGTGGCCAGCTCGCGGAGCAAGCCGCTCTACTACATCCAGACGATCCTTGGGGGTGTCGTTGACGGTCCGGCAGACCCCCAGCTTGAACTGCATGCCGACACTTTCCACCCTTCGCTGAAGGCCTGGCTGTTCCTGACTGATGTCCCGGATGACGGGCGTCCCCTTACCTACGTCGCTGGTTCGCATCGCCTTTCGCCCGAGCGGATCGCCTGGGAGCATCGCAAGAGCGTCGAGGTGATGGCGAGCGGCGATCCTCTGTCGCGCCGCGGCTCCTTCAGGATTTCCGCTGATGAGTTGCCCGCGCTCGGCCTGCCCCAACCGACCCATTTCGCGGTACCCGCAAACACGTTGGTCGTTGTCGACACCTGTGGTTTTCATGCCCGCGGTGACTCGGATCGTCCGACCACGCGCGTCGAGTTATGGGCCTACTGCCGCCAATCGCCGTTCGTGCCGTGGGCTGCCGGCGACTTCCTCTCCCTGCCGCCCTTCGCGTTTCGCCGAGCCGAGTGGCTCAACCGGCTGCACGATTGGCTGGATCGCCGGGGCTGGAAGAAACAGCACTGGAAGCCGGACGGCCTGAAGCGTCCGACCGAACCTCATGCAGATGCAATCGCCGCAGAGGCGCCGGCTCCGATACAAGATCGTCCCCAGCCCAGCAGCCGAGCCGCTTGATCATCGATTCGACGAGCATGTTCACGGCGGATTCGCTCGCTAGCCCGCCACGCACGAGGCAGCGGTCGACCAGAACCCGCCGGAAGGCTGGATAGAGACCTTCTTCGGGCGGCACGGGGTTCGACCAGAAGCTGTCCAGATGGCTCTGGTACGTCAGGCCCGGCAGATCGTAGATCGCTTCGCCCAGAGTGCAGACCGGCGTTCCGTGCGTCAGTGCGATGGTGGCAGATGTGCTGTTCACGCAGACAAGGCCGCGCGCCTCACGAGCCATTTTGTCGAGGTCGCCGCCATCCACGAAGTGCAGCCGATCCTCGATGGACAGCCGTTCCGCATGCCCGCGCACGAACTTCGCCCAGTCGAAAAAGCTGCAGTCCAGCGGATGCGCTTTGAGCAGCAAATGGAGATGCTTCGGCGCGTTCGCCGCAAAGCTTTCAATGGCATAGCTCGCCGCGCTTTGCATGTCCGGAAAGGGCGAATGAGCCCGGATCTGGTAGTCGCCCGAAAGCTGGAGCGGCATGACGAACATTTCTCGGCCCTCAAGTCTGGAGAGGACCTCTTCCGCGGCTCGCTGAGCCTTCTTTTCTCGCGAAAACTTCCAGAGCCAGCCAAAACCCTCCTTCAGGATCGAATGAGGACGATGCGACCGATAGTGCGGATAGGTCAGCCGACCGATCACCACATGGTGGTAATGCCAGTAGGAGTCCCGGGCGCGGCGCCGGAAGCTGGCCGTGATGGGTGGAAGTTCGGGCTCGGGCGGAAGCCGGCGCGCCTCGTTGATGAACCATCTTTTGTCACGCGGTAGAGTCGAGCGGGCGTTTACGCCGTCTGGCTCGAGCGTCATCCAGTGCGGGCGCAGATATCCTTCTTCCAGGACATGGGTACGCACCTGGCGCAGCGCCGCCACGCCGTGCGCGGCGAGGTGGTAGGGGCGGCAATCTCCGTACAGCAGGAGATCGGTGATCCGATTTTCCCTCAGGAACTTGTCGAAGAAGACGGGCCATTCGGAAAATCGCCCGCGGAAATCGGTAGCGCCTTCGGGCCAGTCCAGCTTGTCGCCGCCGCTAAGATTGATGCGATGAACCGCGACGCCCTGCCGGACCATCTCCTCGCCGAGACGAGCAAAAAAGGGGCCCGGCGGACCCTGGAGGAATGCGAAGGCTCGTTGTTGCACGCCCATTATCGTGCCCCCAAGCCGGCAAGGCGTTTCTTCAGTCGGCCCTGAAGCCGGCGAAGTTGAACGACCTTGCCGCCTTGATGTTCAGACGCTCCCTCGGCGATGCGACGGACCAAGATCTCCGGCGGACATGGGAGCCCCGAGACCGGGTCAAGATATCGCGGATAGACCAGCAGCACGGCGGCCACGAGCTCATCCAGGCTGCGCTTCGCCGTCCGGCGCGCAGGAACGGACCCAAGGTCGTTGGTAAGCCCCCAGCCCGCGTAGAAAGGCACGCCGTGGGTAGTCACAAGCTTCTGACGCAGAAGTGCTTCAAAGCCTGCGAGCGAGCTGTTCACGTGAAGCTCGTCGACCAGATCGATCAAAGCGGAGATGGGCTGATCCCGCACGATCTCGTCCGCAACCGCGAGACAATCGGCATCCGGGATACTGCCGACGCGGTGACCTGCCTCTACGTCAGGATGAGGCTTGTAGATGATGTACGCGTCGGGCGCCGACTGACGCGCCCGCTTGAGCAGTTCGAGGTTAGTGATGACTGGACCTCCGCCGCTCAGCACTGCGCGGTCGTCCTCCACCTGGCCGGGCACGAGGATATGAAGACGGCTCGCATCCCGCCGGTCGAGCGGAGCAAGCCCCGCACCATATTTGCTGACGCCGGACTCCACGATCAGCCGGCGCAATTCGCCGGCTCGACGGACTGCATCGGGTGGAAAATCGTCGTTCTGCAAGATCTCTTCGAGTTCGCTCGGAGCGCTTGGATCGAAATGCACCCCCACCCGATCGACCACGATCGACAACGGCGGAACGCAATCGGCCCCTAGGCCCGTGGAACGGATGAAGCCGTCCTCGACCTCGACCGTCGTCGCGCCTCGTTGCTGAAGCTCCTCAAGGACGTCGTCGGGGGTACGCGATTTCCAGATGGCAACCGCGCCATCGGTTCGCGCCTGATGTAGACTGGTCTCAAAGCGCACCGGTTCGTCGCCCGCCCACAGAAGCGGTGCGACCGTCGGACGCTTCCAGAATGCGAAGCCAAAGGCGGCCGTGATGTCGCGATTGGCTTCGATGAGTTCGCGCCAAAAGGCACAATGACGCAGGGCATCGAGAGCACCGATTGGCGCATCTGTGAACGGGTCCACGTACGAATGGCTCAGGACGAAATCTTCGACCGCCGCTTCCACGCTCTCTGGTCCATCCGAAAGAACGGCAAACCGGCCCTGTCCGACCAGCTTCAATGAAACGCCTGCAATTGCGGCAATGAGGGCAAGTTCCTCGTCAGCATCGACGACGACCGAGGCTGCGCGCCCGAGGAGATGCCACGGATCGCAGCAGCCGGCGACCGCAGTCACATTCGGATCTGCGCTTGAGGACGCATGGTCCCAGAGTACCACGGCTTCGTGCTTCGCGGCTTCGTCCAATGCTTGAGCAGGGTCAGCCAGCTTGATGAGGGTGTATGGCAAATCGGGTAGCGGAGGCTGTTTGCCCCAATAGTCGCCGCCGACTTTCGCCCGGCGAATGTCGGCGACGAATTGAGCCGCCTCAATCTCCGACCTCGCGGCCGTCGCCCGCACGTCAAAGCTGACCGCCCGCGCGCCGGGAAATGGCGGGATCCGCAAAAAGGGCTTCGACTCAACGGCGTTCATATCAAACGTCAATTACAGCTCGGCGGCTGATTTTGGACAAGTCCTTCTTACACAAAGACAATTGCGTCATCTGCATGCCGAGCCGAGATTAGTACAATTCCGGCAGGCGGCGAAGGTAGGACGCATATTCGCCCTTGCCGAGACGCTCGATCGCGCGTTCAAGGCCGCTGTCGTCGATGAAGCCGTTACGCCAGGCGATTTCCTCCGGACAGGCGATCTTCATGCCCTGCCGCCGCTCGAGCGTTGCCACGAATTCGGCTGCTTCGAGCAGGCTGTCGGGCGTGCCCGTGTCGAGCCACGCATATCCGCGTCCCATGACTTCGACCATCAGTTCGCCCTTTTCGAGGTAGGCGCGATTGAGGTCTGTAATTTCATACTCGCCGCGCGCCGAAGGCTCGATATTGGCCGCAATATCTACGACCTGCTCGTCGTAGAAATAGAGCCCGGTCACGGCCCAATGCGACTTCGGCGCGGCGGGCTTCTCCTCGATGTTCAGGGCCCGCATCTTGTCATCAAATTGGACAACACCGTAGCGCTCCGGATCGGCGACCTGGTACGCGAACACGGTCGAACCAGACCTTCGCTGACGCGCGTTCTGCAATACTTCAGAAAGGCCGTGACCGAAGAAAATGTTGTCGCCCAGCACCAGGCATGAAGGCCCGCCAGCCACGAAGTCGGCGCCGATGGTGAAGGCCTGCGCCAGGCCCTTCGGCTCCGGCTGAACGGCGTAGGCCAGTTCCATGCCCCACTGCGACCCGTCGCCGAGCAGTCCGCGAAATGCCGCCGCATCATGCGGCGTGGTGATGATCAGCACCTCCTTGATGCCCGCAAGCATCAGAGTGGTGAGCGGATAATAGATCATTGGCTTGTCGTAGACCGGCATCAACTGCTTTGAGACAGCGATGGTCATCGGAAAGAGGCGCGTGCCGCTTCCCCCGGCGAGGATGATCCCCTTCATCAAATATGTCCTTGCTTCATTTCAGCGACGAGGCGGCGGACCACCTCATCGGTCGAGCGGCGCCAGTCGGGCAGGCGCACGCCGTGGATCCGCTCCAGCTTCGAACTGTCGAGCCGTGAATTGGCCGGCCGTGCGGCTGGCGTTGGATATTCGGCGGTGGTGATCGACCGCACGCGGGCGGTTGGACCGCCCGCTTCGGCCGATGCCGCGAAGATTTGCTCGGCGAATTCGGCCCAGCTCGCTTCGCCCTGCCCGGTCATGTGGAAGGTTCCGCGAAGGGTCGAATCTTCAGACGCCGCCAAATTTTCAATCACGGCGATGATCGCGTCTGCGATGTCCAACGCGCTCGTCGGATTGCCGAACTGATCGCCAACAACGCCGACCTCTTCGCGATCCGAAGCCAGGCGCAGCATGGTCTTTACGAAATTGGCGTTGAAAGGGCTGTAGACCCAGGCCGTTCGGAGCACCGCCGCATTCTGACTCGCGGCGAGAACTGCTTGCTCCCCTGCTAGCTTTGACTCCCCATAGACGCTGACTGGCCCGGTCGGATCGTCTTCCGAATATGCTGAGGCGTTCGATCCGTCGAACACGTAGTCCGTCGAGACGTGGACGATCGGCACGCCCAAGCTTTGCGCCGCTTGCGCGACTGCACCAGCGCCGCTGCCGTTGATCGCAAAAGCCAAGTCGCGTTCCGTCTCGGCTTTATCCACGGCCGTGTAGGCCGCGGCCGAGACGATGGCGTCTGGACGGGTCGCCTCGACGGCTTTCGCCACAGCGTCGCCGTCTCCCGCAAGATCGAGTTCCGGCCGCCCGAGAGCGACGATCTCATGACCCCTGGCGGCCCCGCGTTCCATCAGCGACAGAAGCACCTGCCCGTCCGGACCTCCGGTAACGACAATGCGCATCGACGATCTTAACCCTTCGCGCTGTTCAACAGGCCGAGGCGCTGACCGTCGTATCGGTCACGAAGCGGCTGCCACCACCACTCATTGTCGAGATACCATTGGACGGTTTTCTCGATCCCCGTGTCGAAATTCTCCCGTGCACGCCAACCGAGTTCCGTTTCCAGCTTCGAAGCGTCGATTGCGTAGCGCGCGTCATGACCCGGGCGGTCGGTCACGAATTCGATCAGTTCCTGCCGCGGTTGATTGCTGGGCCGGATCCGGTCGAGCACGTCGCAGATCGTCCGGACGACGTCGATGTTCTGACGTTCGTTGCGTCCGCCGACGTTGTAGGTCTCGCCAACCCTGCCCCGTTCCGCAATCAGATCGAGCGCGCGAGCATGATCCTCAACGTAGAGCCAGTCGCGGACGTTTTCGCCCTTCCCGTAAACGGGCAGGCGCTCACCCGCGAGCGCATTGAGGATCGTCAGCGGGATCAGCTTCTCCGGGAAGTGATACGGTCCATAATTGTTCGAGCAGTTCGAAACGACGATCGGCAGATCGTAGGTCCGCTCCCACGCTTTCGCGAGGTGATCGGACGACGCCTTCGACGCGGAATAGGGAGAGCTCGGGTCGTACGGCGTTTCCTCGGTAAACAGTCCGTCCTCGCCTAGTGAACCGTAGACCTCGTCGGTCGAAACATGGAGAAAGCGGAATGCCGCTTTGCCGGCGTCGGGCAGCTTCGCCCAATAGTTCCGGGCCGCCTCCAACAAGGTGAACGTTCCGATCACGTTGGTCTGCACGAAATCGGCAGCACCCGTGATCGAGCGATCGACGTGACTCTCGGCTGCAAGGTGCATGATGCGGTCGGGCCGAAATTCGTCGACAGCCTTGGTCATCGCCTCCCGATCGCAGATATCTGCCTGCAGGAACCGATAGTTCGGCTTGTCTTCGACAAGGTGCAGCGACGCCAGATTGCCGGCGTAGGTCAGGGCATCGACGTTAAGAACGTCATAGCCTTGCTCCAGCACGAGATGCCGGACGAGCGCCGAGCCGATGAAGCCAGCACCACCAGTCACGATTACCCGCATCAATTGCCTTTCAAATGGAAATAGGCCGGTAGAGCCGCGAGGCTCGGCTGATCGCGATCCTTCGCGGAAAGCGTGTCAGCGTCAGCCGCATCCGGCCAGTCGATCGCGATCTCCGGGTCGTCCCAAGCGACGCCCTTATCGTTCTCCGGGCTATAATAATCCGTAACCCTATAGCTGATCACCGAGTTCGGCTCGAGCGTGCAGAATGCGTGACCGAAGCCGACCGGTACCCAGAGCTGATTGTTTCCGGCGGGAGTCAGGACCGTCGAAATCCAACTGCCATATGTGGAAGAGTCCGCGCGAAGATCGACCGCGACGTCGAGGACGGACCCGGCCAGGCACCGCACTAGCTTCCCCTGCGCGCGCGGATGACTTTGAAAGTGAATGCCGCGAATAGTCCCCTTACGGACACTTAGAGACTGGTTATCCTGCACGAATTCGACCGATCCTGCGCGTTCAACGAATGCAGCTAAACGGAAAATCTCCGAGAAATAGCCACGATCGTCCTCAATCTTACGGGGGACTAGTTCGAGCGGCCCTTCGATATCGAAGGTGCGAAATTCCATCGATTTATCCTGAATACTTCTGCTTATGATTTCTGTGGCGTGGCTTACTGCACGAGCCGCCTTATTCAAGCGGCGATGCCGTCACAATCGAGCAAAATTCGTACGATCAGAGGTCGGCCAGCCAGCTCTCGACCGTGGAGAAATGGCTCCCCCAGGACGGCGCCGTAAAACCAGCCATTGCAACCCGCTGCCGCTCTAGCTCGTCTCCGCCATCACAAAACTCGCCTATGATGCGTGCCCATCCCTCGACATCGTCGGGCGCGGCGAAGGTCGGGATATTGCCTGCGATTTCCCGATAGACCGGCAAGTCGGCGGCAATGACCGCCGTACCGGCGTGAAGCGCTTCGAAAACCGGAAGCCCGAACCCTTCGGCAAACGACGGCATAAGCAGTGCTTGCGCACCGGCAATCCAGCCCGCGAGATCCCTATCGTCGCATGCGTCGAGCTCGACCACGTGATCGCGAAGCTCTCCTAAATTATCGAGCTGTTCGAAAACCTCGTCGGCTTGCCAACCCCGCTGGCCAATGATGACTAGGGAAGGCGCATTCTTACCGCGCTCGACGACAATCTTGCGCCACGCGTCGAGCAGGATTTGATGATTCTTGCGTCCTTCGATCGTGCCGATCGTGACAAAATGAGGCGTCGGAAGCCGTTTGGGTTCCACCCCGCGAGCAAAATCCCCACCGCTGATCCACTCCACCACCGAGGGCGGCATGACTTTGCCCTGCCTCGCGGCGAATGCCTCCATCTCGTCCAAGGTGGCTTGGGAGTTGCCGATTATCCCGGCCGCACTTGCAAGGACGTTATTCATGCGCCGTCCGTGCTTTTCGGCCTCGCCCGGACGGCAATACTCAGGGTGTGACAGCGGTATGAGGTCATGAATGAGATAGACGGCGCGCAGTTGATGACTCGCAATCCATCGCGGCAGGCTATCCTCGTTGAGTCCGGTATGCCCGACGTTGAGGTAGATCGAGCCTGGACGAAGCATGGAGACGAATGCGCCAATCCAGGCTGCTGCGGCCAGTCTCAGGAGTTTGACCCGCTGGTTCGTCCCAGCCGAAAGGAGCAGCTCGAACAGGCGGCTGGAATGGGCGTCCGACAGGACCCACTGGAAGCCGCCTCGCTGAACGACCGCCCGCGAGCGGGCACCGAAGTGCTCGACGTAGGCCTGGCAGACCCGATCGATACCGGTTGGAAGTTTACCGCGCCAAGCTCGCCAGATCAGGCGGGAGACATCGAGAAGGTACGGACGCTCGGTGCGCGGCCCCGGCATGCCTTACGAGAGCGCAGCAGGACGGATCGAGAGAAGATCCTCGACGATTCCTTCCACCTGAGCGAGCGGAACCGCATTCGGACCGTCGGAGAGCGCTTCATCGGGATTGGGATGACATTCCATGAACAGCCCCGCAACGCCGACCGCCACAGCAGCGCGCGCCAGCGGGTGCACGAATTCCCGCTGTCCGCCCGACTTATCGCCCATTCCTCCGGGAAGTTGGACCGAATGCGTCGCGTCGAACACGATGGGGCAGCCAGCCTCACGCATCAGAACCAAGCTGCGCATATCGACGACGAGGTTGTTGTAGCCGAAGCTCGTCCCCCGTTCGCACAGCATGAAGTTATCGGTGGAATGCCCGGCAGCCTCGGCGGCCGCACGTGCCTTTGCAACCAAAGGCTTCACATCAGCCGGCGCCATGAATTGGGCCTTCTTGAAATTCACCGGTTTGCCGCTGGCAGCGGCAGCTTCGATGAGATCCGTCTGCCGGGCGAGGAAAGCGGGTGTCTGCAATACGTCCACGACTTCCGCGACAGGCCCAACCTGGGCAGCCGAATGGACGTCGGTCAGAACCGGAAGCCCGGTCTCCTGGCGCACCTTCTCCAGGATGCGAAGCCCCTCTTCCATGCCGTTTCCACGAAAGGACTGGCCGGAAGTGCGGTTCGCCTTGTCGAAGCTCGCCTTGAAGATGACGAGCATATCAAGCCGCTCCGCCATCGCCTTCAAATGCTCGGCGACAGAAAGACACAACGCCTCGCTTTCGATCACGCAAGGGCCGGCAATCAGGAAGAGCCGCTCACCCAATCCGACAGGACGACCGCAAAGGTGCATGAGACAGCCTTACTGGTTGTTCGTATCGGTCAGCGCCCGAACGGTCGCAACCGGCACGAACATCTGGCTGACCATCTGCACGAATTTCATCAGCTGATTGGCGCGAGCATTTCCCACGTAGAGCACATCTCGATCATGCATGACGAAGCGCTGCGACAGGAGATAGGTCCCCGGCTTCATCATGTTCAGGTGGTAGACGGTCGGCTGCTCGGTGCCATCCGGCAAGCGCACATAGCGGAACACGAAAATCGCACCCGCATCGCCTTGATTGGGATTGGCACCACCAGCAAGGGCAACGGCCTGCGCGAGTGTGAGCCTCGATCGTGGAAAAACAATATCTTCAGCGCGATTGGGGGCCCCAAGGACCGAAAAGCTCTGCGGGCGGCTGACGATGGTAATGCGATCGCCCGGCGCGACGCGAATATCCTCGGCAGGGAGATCAAGCAGATCGCCAAGCCGGATCTCAAACGTCTCGCCGTCCCGCTGAACCCGCGCGACGGCATCCTTTGCTGCCCCGCGATATCCACCGGCAAGCGCGACTGCATCCACCAACGACTCCCGATTCGTGGACAGGACCAGCCGCCCCGGCCTGGAAACTTCACCAGCCACGATCACGCTGTTGGTGATCGATTCCTGGATCGAGACCATGACCTGGGGGTCTTGCGACATGCCACGCAGACCCGACTGGATCAGCGCCTGCAACTCGGTGGCGGTACGGCCGGCTGCGCGAACACGGCCGATGAAAGGCACCTTGATGAAGCCCTCGTCATCTACGCGCATCGCGGGAAGCCGTTCGGCCGTCGCGCTCGGATCGAAACCGGAACTGGCGGCCGTCGCAGCGCGCGCATTGGTGTTGCCGAACAAGGCGACACCGGCCTCATAGACGGTGATGTTCAAGACGTCGCCGGGGCCGAGCAGATCGGTCGGCTGCCGAACGATGTTCAGAGCGGCCGAACCAGATTGCGCCGGTGCCGGAGGAATGCTTGCGGGACTCTCGACCTCGACCAAAACATAAGGAAATTCGGTCGATTTCGCGCGAGCGGCCTGCCGGATCTCGGTGCCCGTCGGCCCACTGGATGGCAAGCTTGCACAGCCCGAAAGCGTGAAAGCGGCTGCGAAAAGAAGAAAAGCGCCGCGAAGCACCCCGGTCCGCTGCGGTACGCGAATGGTCATTGACTCGAAAAATCCTGAGACGGTCTGATAAGCCCCGGCAGGCCTTAACATCCCCGCGCAACTGAAAGCAACGATGAGAGCCTCGCTGCGGCGATGCTGGACTTTCCTTCTATTGGAGTTACTTGCCTGAACCTGAGCCTAATCCCTGACCGGCACTTTGCCGCGCCATCCGACAGAGCAGCGTGACCTTCTGGCAGATCTTTATCCGTGTGTTGCCGAGACGCCCCATCAAGGCGTTGGATGCCATCTATTGGCACGTCACACGACGGAAAGTTCGAGCCCGAAATCGTCTGATGGCGGCCAGCGCCCCGTTTCCTTTCGTGTACGACCTTTGGGTATCGAAGGTCGAGCAAACGTCCAAGCTTTCCAGTGATGCGCCGAGCACGATCGCCGATTGGGCGTTCAAACCCAGATTCTCGGTCCTGCTTTATGCCGATTCAGAAACTTCCCAGGAACTGATCGACCGATCGAAGGCCTCAGTCGAAGGGCAGATCTATCCCAACTGGCGGCTGGAAGGACCGGGGAATCCCAGACCTGACGTCACTGACTGCGATTATGTCGTCCCTCTCCGCGCGGGCGACGTCTTGGCGAGTAGCTCACTGTTCCGGTTAGCAGAGGCCTCACAGCCACAAGCATCCGCGGCGATCATCTACGGCGATCAGGACGAACTCCACCCAAGCGATCGCCGTCGTAATCCTTGGTTCAAACCCGACTGGAATGCCGAGATGTTTCTCGGCCTTGATTTCATTTGGCAGGCCGTGGCCATTCGGTCCGATCTCGCCAGCCGAGCCGGTATCGACCGTATTGGACTGACCTCAGAAAGACTTGCAGCAGCCCTCCTTCAGGCGACGGCCGACGCCGGTGGTAACATCGTCCATGTGCCGCACATCATCACTCATGTGCCGCGCTCACGTGAAGTGTCTCGGCTTGAGCCAGTCCGTCGGCATTTAAGGCCTTCTGATGCGACCTGCTCCGAAGGTCTCTTTGGCACCATCAAGGTATCGTGGCCCCTTCCCGCGATCCTGCCGACAGTCAGCATCATTGTGCCTACGAAGGACAAGTTGGAGCTTCTTCGTCCGTGCGTCGAAAGTGTCCTTGGAAGGACCGACTACGAGCCATTCGAACTGATCATCGTCGACAATGGCAGTGTCCATCCGGAAACCCTTGCGTATCTCGCGGATGTCGCGCGCAATCCCGCGGTGCGGGTGCTTCCGTACAAAGCTGCTTACAATTTCTCCGCAATCAACAATTTTGCAGTGAAGGAGGCCAACGGTTCATTCCTGTGCCTGCTCAACAACGACACAGAGGTCGTTGAATCCGGATGGCTGACGGAGATGATGCGCTACGCAGTTCAACCTCACATTGGGGCCGTCGGCGCCAAACTTCTGTACGAGGATGGCACCATCCAACACGCGGGAGTCGTCATCGGCGTGGGCGGCGCTGCGGGCCATGCGCACCGGTTCACACCTTCAGATAAGCCGGGATACTTCCGCCAGCCGCACGTTGCGCAATTCGTCAGTGCGGTGACGGCCGCGTGCCTTGTCGTCTCGAAGGAGAAATTTGAAGCCGTCGATGGGCTGGACGAGGACAAACTCGCTGTGGCGTTCAACGATGTGGACCTGTGCCTGAAACTGCAAGAGGCCGGCTGGAGGAACGTTTATGTTCCGCACGCAGTGCTTCTTCATCACGAATCCAAATCGCGCGGCAGCGATTTCGCACCAGAGCGCGTCGAACAATTTCGGCGAGAGCTCAAAACGCTTCAGCAGCGTTGGGGAACGAAGACGTATCAGGACCCGCTACACAATCCGAACCTCGATCGGAACAGCGAGAATTACGTCGTTCGAATCTGAGAAATAGTGCGCGCGCCAATCTGTGGCGTTGCGGCCTACAATTCTTCGTACACCTTCAAGGCAACTTCAACGTCATCGAACACCCGGCCCTTGCCCTGGTGCAAAACCAGGGCTCGGTTGCAATATTCCCGAATGATCTCCTCGCTGTGGGACGCCAGGATCAAGGCGCGGTCACCGCGTTTCTCAAAGAGCTCGACGTGGCACTTCCTCTGGAAGTTCTGGTCGCCGACCATGATGACCTCGTCGATCATGTAGCAGTCAAATTCGATCGCCAACGACAGTGCGAATGCCAGCCGCGCTCGCATGCCCGAAGAATAGGTCTTAACGGGCATCCGGAGCTGCTGCCCCAATTCGGTGAAGTCTTCAACGAAATCGCGGATCTCGCTATACTCGTGGCCATAAATTCGGGCGATAAAGCGGGCATTGTCATAGCCTGTAAGGCTGCCCTGGAACCCGCCTCCAAAGCCCAGAGGCCAAGACACGCTCATGTCGCGCTTGATGATTCCGCCCGATGGATATTCCACGGCACCGATCAGCTTGATCAGCGTAGACTTGCCCGCGCCGTTCCTGCCGAGGAAGCCGACATGCTCACCCGGCCGGACGGTCAAGTCGACGCCATCCAGCACGACCTTTTTCCCATGGCCTAGAGGATACGTCTTTCGGACGTTTTCACAGACGATCATTCGACGATCAAAATCTTCCGGACGTTGTGACACGCCGCGAGCCCGATGAGCATCAGGACCAAGGATACCCCGATCGCGTAGGGCACGTCATAGTAGGGCGTGATCTTGTCGCCCCAGATACCGTACCGTTGCAATTCCATCGCCGTGACCGGCGGAGAATAGAGCAGGACTTCCCGCACATTCGGCGCGAGCCATGAGGTCAAGTTGAACGTGCCCGAGAACGGAACCATCAGATACACGGTGACGGGCATGAACTTCTCGAGAGTGTCGGAAACTTCGCTCAGCGGCGCAAGAATGAGAGCGACTGAAAAGGTGAAGAACCCATAGAGAAAGAAGCCGAACAGCAGCAACCCAAGGTTGGCTGGAACCGGAAACAAGCCGACGAGCATCAGCAGGATTCCGACCATCAAGTAGGCCATCATACTTCCGATCAGCTCGACCAGGAACCGGACTGTGATCAAATCGAGGATCGTCACCTGACGGTGATAGAGCAGGCTGCTGTTTGCGCTAAAGGCTTTCGTCGCCCGGCTAATCGTCGAGCGGAACATTACAAGCGGAATATAACCGCTCGCAACAAACGCGACGACGCTCATCCCGTACTCAGTGGGACCTTTTAAGAAGGTCCACAGGACACCGACGAGGATCGCGAATGCCAAAGGCTCGGCCATCATCCAGAGGAAGCCGATATTCTCTCGCCCGAAGCGAGTAATCAGCTCTCTCATCATTAGGGCGCTAACGACGCGCCGCTGAATGCGCCATCCGACGGCCAAGCTCTTCACGACTAGCGCTCCGGAGAATGCTCAAGAATACCGCGCACGAGCATCCAGCCGACGAGATAAAGGCAGAGGCTGGCACCCAAGACTACAAGGACGTTCTTCAGCCTATTGGGGAGCAAAGCGGAGTCAGGCAAATTGGGTTCAACGACCCGTTCAAGATAATATTGCTGCTTGAGAACTTCCGCGCGTGCCTGCTCCAACGAAGTTCCGGCTGCTGTCAGCGTTTGCTGGGCGAACTCCTGTTCGGCAAGCAGGTTTTCGTAGCCACCAACCTTGGAAGCAATACCCGTCGGGGTGCCGACGACGCGCGCATTTTGAGCTGCAATCTCGGATCCCAAAGCGGATATTCGTGCGCGCAATGCGGGGATGGACGGATTTGCCGGCGCAACTCGCTGCATCAGCTCAAGTTGGGCTTGCAACGCGGCATTCTCGCTAACCAGCTTGTTCGATACGTCCAGCACACCGGTAGCCTGCTTCGTCGGATCGATAATCTCCTGGCGATTGCGGAACGCCGACAGCGCCAGGCGCGCCTTACGCACTCGGGCCTCAGCAGCAACCACCCGCTGCTCGCCTTCGGAAACTGCTCGCCGTTCCGCACGCTCGTTGAGCCGGTTCACTAGTTGCTCGCTGAGCAAAAGAAGTTGCGCATTGATGTCCCGCGCATCTTCTGGACGAAATGCGCGCACCTCCACGACCGCCATGCCAGATTCGGCGTCTGGGGAGGCGGACACCATCGTCTGATAATATTTGAAGAAGCCTTCGAAAGAACGCTCCCGAAAGGGTCGAGGAAAACGCGACAGGAAATCCGCGCCGGCATTCTCGTAGAGATTACGTACGTTCATTTGACGCTGCAGATCGGCAAGCGCATCACGTGAACGGATGTAGTCCATTGTCTCCTTCGTTTCCTGCTCGCCGCCAACGAAGCCGCTCGTTTGAATGAGATTCGCCAGCGTTCCCGTCGGCATGCTCTTCTGACCTGGAGCCTTGATGACGAACCGCGACTGGGAAACGTAAACGTCCGAAGCAATCAGGCCATAGTAGATTGTCGCCAGCAGGGTAGGCAGGACGACAAAGAGCATGAACCAGCGGCGTCGCTTCAGTTCCGCAAAAATGGCTGGCTTGGTCCTCACAGCGCGCAAGGAAGTAGTCGGAAAGGTTTCAATATTCATGCGCTCTGACGAATCCTTGGGCCGTACAGGTGGGCTCCTGTATCGCAGAAGCCTGAACCCGCCGTTTATCTAAAGATCACCGATGCTTACACCAAAAATTGTAGCCCGGCGTTCCAATCGCCTCTGCGGACGTTAAACACCGCGTCGCGATCGCCGACCCATAGAGCCTCGAGTCCGCTTCGGCCAGCCGGTTGAACATCGAACGGGGATCAGCCGAACAAACTCTTCAAATAGTCGAGGGTTAGACGGCCTTGCCTCTTCAGCGCATGGGTTCCGCTGCCCAATTGCCGCATCAGAGGGCCATAATCCACGAAAGCCGTGCTCGGGTCGTCAAGAGTTCGATACGTTCTCCAAAAGCGATCAGCGCCCAATAGCGGAATCATATTGAAAATCCCATGGAAGCCGAACGATGGTTGCCCGAGGCCCGTCCGCTCGACGGAAAAGCGCTGCGCCACCGAATGATCGGCGAAACGAATGCCGCAATCGTGCTCAAGAAAGCGGCGATTGTTTCGGCAAATCAAAACGTCTTCCGGATGCCCACTCCGCAGTGACTCGTCCCGCCAGGCAGTCAGCAGCTTGCGGCTGCGCAGTGAAAATCCTCCGTTGCCGACGTCGAAGCCATCATCGAATTGCGGCCACGGCGCGCCGATATAATCGTAGTCTAGAAAACCTGGCTCCCAGCGCTCCGCGTCAAGAACGAAACCGTCCCATTGCACGACGAGACAATGAGCTGTTCGGACATGCTCGACGAGACTGCTGAGAATGAAACTCGAATAGTCCTTGGCCGATCGAAGCGGCTCGATTTGCACCACCCGAATGCGATCGTCTTTATCGGCAACGATAGCATCGGTGAAAAATAAGCATTCCGCGAACGCTGCCTGATCAAGGCTCATGCGCAGCGCTTCCATAGTAGCCTCGACGTTCACAGAAGCTGCTGCGCAGAGAGTAACGGTTGGTAGCGCTAGCCGTCCTGTGGAAAGGACGACCGCGCCTTCAGTCGATGCCACGGTCTGCCAACACGCGCTCGATGACACCCACGTCAGCCGGATTATTCAGCTCGATCGGATCCCAGCTCAATGGCTCGATTGCAACAACTGAAATCGGCATCTCAAGCTCCAGGAAGCGGAGCTGCTCCAGCCCTTCCAACTGCTCGAGCTGGGAGGGCGATGCACCCCAATATCTTTCCAAGGCTGCGGGCCGATACGCATAGAGGCCCAGATGAAGATGAACGGGCAAGGGCGACACTCCCGCCCTCTCCGCCGGCAGAAACGGTATGACCTCTTTGGAAAAATAGAGGGCCCGGTTGGCGGTATTGAACACGACTGTAGTACCGCCCACCCTGCCAGCGGCACGATCGCCGAGCAGATGCTCGTAGGTCGATCGAGAGCAAGGGACAGCCGGTGTAGCCATTGCCGCACCGGGATCGTCATGCAATCGATCCACTAACTTTTTGACGACCGAATGCGGTGAGAGCGGCGCATCACCCTGTAGGTTGACGAAGACATCGGCCACGTCTCCAATCTGCGAGATCGCATCGGCACATCGCTCTGTCCCGTTCGCGCAGGTCGGACTGGTCATGACGACCTCTCCCCCAAAGCCACGGACTTCGAAAGCAATACGGTCATCGTCCGTCGCCACCCAAACGCCTTCACATTCAGGGACTGAACGGGCGCATTCCCAACTACGCTGAATCAGGCTCTTCGAAACCCCGCTAGCGCCCTTAAGAGGAACTAGCGGCTTTCCAGGATATCGCGTCGACGCGAACCTCGCGGGTATGATGATTGCGAAACTCGGCACGAGAGCCGGTGTATCAGGCCAGGCCGATCCGCAGGAAGTCGTGAATGTGCACGATCCCGATGGGAACGTTCGTATTCACCGGTGCGTCACGCTTCATCACGAAGGCACAGGTGATCTTGTTCTCATTGAGGAAATGTAGCGCCTCCTCAGCAAGCGCCTCCGCGGAGACCGTCTTCGGAGCTGGAGTCATGACCCCTTCAGCAGTGGCCGCGGACAGTTCGTCGAAGTGCCGGCGAAGATCACCATCGGTGATGACGCCAATCAAACGACCCGCCGGATCAACGACACCAGCGATGCCGAAACCCATTGAGGTCATGGTTACTACGACGTCACGCATAGGCGCGGACTGATCAACAAGCGGCATGCGTGTCGACCCGTGCATGATTTCCGTCACCGGCGTGAGCCGCAGCCCCAGGCTTCCTCCCGGGTGCAGCCGCTTCATCATCTCGCGCGAAAAGCCGCGCATATCCATCACTGCCATGGCGAGTGCATCACCCAGGGCCAGCTGCATTGTGGTCGAAGTCGTCGGAGCAATATTCGCAGGGCAAGCTTCGCGCGTCGCCGGGAGGCAGAGCCGGATATCGGCCTTTTCCATGACGATGGAGTCGCGACGCGACGCGACGCCAATTACCTTTACTTGAATGCTTGCAGCATACCTTAGGAAGGCCCGCAATTCGCTCGTGTTGCCCGAATTCGAAATCACGACGAGCAGGTCGCCGGGCACCAGCATGCCGACGTCGCCGTGCGCAGCCTCTGCTGGGTGAACGTAAATCGCCGGTGTGCCCGTTGCCGCCATGGTGGCGGCCCACTTACGGCCGATGTGCCCGGACTTCCCCATTCCGGTCACGACCACGCGTCCCGAAACGTTCAGAATGGCATCGCACGCTGCCACGAATGACGCGTCGAGCGATCTAGCCAGCAAGTCCAGAGCTTCCGCCTCGACGTTGACGACTTCTACGCCACGTCGAAGAATTGTCTCGCCAGAGGGCTGCGCCCGTAGAATTGGCTGAGCAGTCACTGATTCCCCTTACACGCACAACGCTGCAGGACCGAGCAAACCCGCGACGTTTTTCAGCTCATAATGAGCGTAGCCAAACCACCTTTTCGCGACTGGCGCCACAGCCGCACAATGACAAAGGTCAATTATCGTCGGCTGTGTTGCGAAATGACATCACATTTTGAGAATTTCAACAATTCTTGCAACTCATCGGCACAGAAACCATCAGCCATGAGTTATCGCCATCGCGCTTCTAGTCCGTTTAGGCGGATATCTAACTCACAGTTCATTACCGATTTCTGTTTAACTGCAATTTAATCCCGCTGATGCGCTACGTCTTGCAAAGTTTTCCGCAAACGACTGACTTTAAATCATTCGCCTCAGACGGGTTAGGCAAGAAGAGTTAATATTGTCACGGACTTAGCGCGCCGAGTTGTATGAGATCGAGGGTGAATTTGAAGTTAACCGATCCGTGCGTGCCTCGCGCTTACATGGATGCCACTCGATAAGACTGTTGCAACGGGGTCATACCGCATTGCACAAACGATCGAGCATGGTACATCTGACCTTGACTGGCGACGCTGAGTTGTGTTGCCCAGTGTATGGAATCTGAAGTTAGTTATTTAGAAGTTGGGAGTATGGCTCAAAGGCGGGAACCCGCGATGGGTTTTCGGATTTTAGCGATGATTCCGAGTGTAAGTGAAAGGGGATTCTTGATGAAGCTCGTTGCTATCGGCGCCTTCACGGCGTTGGCATTACTGTCTGGTCAGGCCAATGCCCAGTCTCTGGCGGGCGTGCGCGCTGAAGCCAACGTGGGCCTGGATAAGTTCTATTCCGAAGGAAACAACGACAGCCATTTGGGTTGGGGCGGCGAAATTGGTGCCGACTTCGATCTCGGCGGTTTCGTCCTTGGGCCGTACGGCAGCTTCTGGAACGCTCGCGGTGAGAACGTCACCGTGGACGGTCCGGGCGTTGCATACCGCAAGTCCTTCGAGGAATGGGGCCTCGGCCTTCGCGCCGGCGTCAATGTGACTCCTGCCACGCTCGTCTATGCAAAGGGCGGCTGGGTCATCAACGAACAGCGCAAGTACTTCGATGCCGACAACGAACTCGGCAGCTACTACAACCACTACCGCACCCGCGGTTGGCAGGTTGGCGCCGGTGTTGAGCAGATGCTCGGCGACATGTTCTACGTGAAGGCTGAAGGCCGTTATTCCAACTACCGCACCAACTCGTCGCGTCTGACGGGTCTCATCGGTGCGGGCGTCAAGTTCGGTGCGGCTGCACCGGTCGAGGCAGCTCCGCCGCCTCCGCCGCCGCCCCCGCCGCCTCCGCCGCCTCCTGCTACGCAGACGTGCCCGGACGGTTCGGTGATCCTGGC
>Ga0247822_10000404_pt1 | contig 22934 bp, 10 predicted proteins | sample 13C_Cellulose_Da_FD_192423 | JGI IMG/M metagenome (GOLD analysis project Ga0247822, IMG submission 192423) | Soil microbial communities from agricultural site in Penn Yan, New York, United States - 13C_Cellulose_Day30 | ecosystem: Environmental > Terrestrial > Soil > Agricultural land | place...
GGCCTCACGGCGGCAGCGCGCTGCCGCCGTGAGGCCACGCTGCCGCGCAGAGGCCCCCAGCGAGCGAAGCGAGCGTACAACAATTACTCTGGGAGTCTCTGATCGCGCCGGACCATCGTCACAGGGGCCGAACGGCCGTCCCGTGCGTTCGATCCGGCACTTCTTTACTATGATGAGCCGGTGAGCATCCTGCGGCGCTGGTTCTCGGCCGACTACCGGGCGGCGCGAGCCGCCGAGGCGGCCGGCAACCCCGAGGCCGCCGCCCAGCACTACGCCCTGGCCGGCGACTTCGAGGCGGCGGTCCGCATGCACCTGGCCCGGGCCGCGCGCGCCGCCGATCGCGCCGGCGAGATCGCCGCCCTGCGCGACGCCCTGCACTGGGCCGGCGAGGATCCCGAGCTCAAGCGGATCGCGTCGGCCGCCCTCGGGCGGGCGCTGCTGGCCAAGGCGCTGGCCGAGGGCATCGCGACCCGCCGCGATCACGACAAGGTCCGCGAGGCGGCGACCCTGCTCACCGCCGGCGGCGAGCACCGCGAGGCCGGCCGGGCGCTCGAGCAGCTCGGCGACCTCGGCGGCGCCGCCCAGGCCTACTCGGCCGGCGGCCTGGTCGACCTGATGGAGAAGGCGCTCGACGAGGACGAGGTCCGGGCGACGAGCGAGGCCCAGGCGCGCGAGGCGTTCGCCGACTACGAGGTCCACCTGCGGCTGGGCCGCCGCGACGAGGCCAAGGCGGCGCTCGAGGCGTGCATCGCCCGGGCGCCGAGCCGCGAGCACCGCCGGCTGCTCGACGACCTGATGGCGCGGCTGATCACGTCGGGGCGGGTCGAGCTGCGCCCGCGCTCGGGCACGCCGCTGATCGTGTGCGCCGCGCCGGTGATCGGGCTCGGCCGCGACGCGCTGTGCGACCTGCCGCTGCGGGCGGGCGGGGTGTCGCGCCGCCACGCCGAGATCGAGGTGGCCGACAGCCCGCGCTTCGTCGTGCGCGACGCCGGCTCGCGCAACGGCACGCTGATCGGCGGCATGCCGATCGCCGGCAAGATGCCGCTGGTCGACCGCGGCCAGCTCGAGCTCGGCGAGGACTGCCGGATCGAGTTCGCGGTCGGCGGCGAGCCGCCGGTGCTGGTGCTGACCGTGCAGAACGGCCTCGACCGCGGCCGCAAGCTGCTGGCCGCGCGCGCCGGCGACCGGATCGACCTGAGCCCGCACGGCCTCGACTGCGAGGTGGTGCTCACCGACGGCCGACCGTTCCTCGGCCGCCCCGGCAAGCCGTTCCACCTCGGCGGCACCGTGATCGCCCAGGGCCGGGCCCAGCTCCTGACCGGCGACGTCGTCACCCTCGACGGCGCCGAGATCGACGTCGCATGACCGCGGTCAAGCAGCCCGGGTTGTTCGCGCGGCTGTTCGGGCGGCGGCGGCTGCCCTCGCCGGCGCCGGCGCCGGCCGAGCCGGTGGTGCTGCGCAACGAGGACGACGCCTGGCTCGAGCAGTTGGTGCTGGCCGCCGGCGAGGGGCGGCGCCTCGACGAGCTGGCCGCGGTCGATACCCTGGCCCGGGTCGACGCGCTGTGGGCGTCGGGGCACGAGCGGCTCGCCACCGAGTGGCTCGAGAAGCTGATCGCGCTGCCGACCGCGCCCGAGCCGGCGATCGCCACCCTGCGCGCGCGGCTGGTCGATCGCCTCGACGAGCGGCGCGAGCTCGAGCGCGGGCTCCACCACCTCGAGGCGCTGACCGCCAGCGAGCCGCACGCCACCCGCGCCCACTACCTGCTGGCCGAGCACCACCGCAAGCTCGGCGACGACGTGCTGGCGTTGCGCCACTACGAGGCGGTCCTGGCCCGCGACCTCGACTACCCCAACGTGCGCGCCCGGGTCGAGCGGCTGCGCGCGGCGCGCGGGCTGGCCGCGCCGTCGGTGGGCGAGACCATCGCCGGCGCCGATCTCGCCGGCGTCACCGGCGGCGCCCGCTACCGGCTGGTCCGCGAGCTCGGCCGCGGCGCCACCGGCGTGGTGTACCTGGCCCGCGACGCCGAGCTCGACCGCGACGTCGCGGTCAAGCTGCTCCACCCCCACCTGGCCGCGGTCCAGCGTCAGGAGGCGCTCGCCCGGTTCTTCCACGAGGCGCGGGTGATGGCGTCGCTGCGCCACCCCAACCTGGTCGCGGTCCTCGACCTCGAGGAGAAGGCGCGCCGCATCGTGCTCGAGCTCGCCGCCGGCGGCACCCTGCGCGACATCCTGCGCGACCGCGGCGCCCGTCCGGTGCGGCGGGCGATCGAGCGCCACGCCCAGATCCTGTCGGCGCTGTCGGCCGCCCACAAGCGCGGCATCGTCCACCGCGATCTCAAGCCGGCCAACCTGATGTTCCGCCGCGACCCCGACCTGCCCGGCGTCGAGGTCATGCTCGGCGACTTCGGCGTCGCCCACCTGCCCGACGCCAGCGGCGCCACCGGCGTCGACGCCGCCCGCGGCCGCCGCCCGGCCGAGGCGGTCGGCACGCTGGCGTACATGAGCCCGGAGCAGCGGCGCGGCGACGAGCCGATGCCGAGCGACGATCTGTACGCCGCCGCCGTGGTGCTGTTCGAGATGCTCACCGGCCGCCACCCGTGGGCGCGCGACGCCCTGCTCGCCGGCCACCGCGGCCCGCGCGACTTCGCGCTGCCGCCCGACGTGCTGGCCGGCACGCCGCCCGAGCTGGCGGCCGCGCTGCAGGAGCACCTCGATCGCCTGGGCGACCTCGATCCGACCGCGCGCCCGACCACCGACGAGGCGCTGGCCATCACCCAGCGGCTGCGCGAGCAGGCGATCGCGGCCGGGCTGCCCGGCCTGCCCTGACCGGCCCGGTCAGGCCGGCAGCACGATCAGCTCGTCGTCGGCGCCAGCCCGCTCGGCCTCGCCGGCGGTGACCACGCCCACCGGGCGGTCGCGCAAGGTCGGGTTGGCCGCCATCCGCACCGCCAGCGGCGCGACCACGACCTCCTCGATCAAGCGGCGCAGCGGCCGCGCGCCCATCTTGGCGTCGAACCCGCGCGTCGCCAGCCAGGCGCGCGCCGGCGCCGACAGCCACAGACTCAGGCCGCGCTGCGGCAGGCCGGGCCGCTTGCGCACCTTGGCGAGCTCGAGCTCGACGATGCGCTCGATGTCGGCCGGCGCCAGGGCGCGGAACGACACCACGTGGTCGAGGCGGCCGATCAGCTCGGGCCGGAAGTGCGCGCGCACCGCGGCGGCGTGATCGGGCGTGGCGTCGGCGCCGAAGCCGGCGGCGGCGCGGCCGGTCGCGCCCAGGTTCGACGTCATCACGATCACCGCCATGCGGAAGTCGACCAGCCGGCCCATCGAGTCGGTCAGGCGACCTTCGCCGAGGACGCCGAGCAGGAGATCGAAGACCTCGGGGTGGGCCTTCTCGATCTCGTCGAGCAGCACCACGCACAGCGGCTGGCGGCGGACCTGCTCGGCGAGCGAGGTCGCGCCGCCGCCGACCTCGAGCAGGCGGCCGGCCGCGCCCGGGGTCATGTACTCGGACAGGTCGACGCGGATCAGCCGCTCGCCGGCGCCGAACAGGTAGGCCGCGATCTGCTTGGCCAGCTCGGTCTTGCCGACGCCGGTCGGGCCGGCGAACAGGAGCGACGCCACCGGCCGCTCGGGATCGTCGAGGCCGACCTTGAAGCGGGCCAGCGCCCGCGCCACCACCGCGCAGGCGTGGTCCTGGCCGATCACCCCGGCGCGCAGCGCGCCGGCGATCTCGTCGGGCCCGGTCGGCCGCTCGTCGGTGATGAGCTCGATCGGCAGCCCCGACCAGCGGGCGTAGGCGGCGGCGACGTCGGCGGGCAGGATCTGGCGCGGCGGCCGCTGGGCGTCCTGGTTCCACCAGTCGACGAAGCCGAACGCCTTGCCGGGGAAGCGCAGATCGCGGCGGAACGCGCCCAGCAGGGCGATCGCACGGCGCAGCGCGGTCGGGTGCCAGGTGACGTCGGGATCCTTGCGGTGCTGGTGGGTGAGCACCATCGGGATGACCTGGGCCGGCCCGGGCTCGTCGACGCGGATCACGTCGAAGGCGTCGACGAACGCCTGGTTGCGCCGGCGGCAGCGGGCCAGCTCGGCCTCGGATGCCTCGGCGATCAGGCGCAGCTCGCCGGCGATCAGCGCCGGCGCGAGCAGGTCGGCGATGCTGGCGCCGTCGGGCTGCGGCGCGAGCAGCTCGACCAGCCGGTCGACGTACAGCCAGTCGTCGGTGCCGGCCAGCTCGCGGGCGATCTTGAGGCAGCGGTCCTGCCACATGCCGAGGTAGACCATCCCGGCGGTGACGTGGCCGGCCGAGGTCGCCCACAGCCGGCGGCGGGTGGCGTCCTTGCCCTTGCTGCGATCGGCGAGGTGCTTGGCGGCGCGGCGGACCAGCGCGGTCTTGCCGACCCCGCTGTCGCCGACCAGCAGGATCGAGCGCGCCGGGGTGCGCTCGAGGGCGACCAGGAGCGGGGCCGCGCCGGGCGGATCGCCGACCGGCGGCGCGAGCTGCTTGCGGACGATCTTGCGGCTCCAGTCCTCGGCGATGGCCGCGACCGTGGGCGGCGGCGGCGGCTCGACCTCGGCGCCGCCGTCGTCGTCGACGACCAGGTGCGGCAGCGACCACGGGTGGATCCACTCGCGCGTCCCCGCGCGGAAGTCGAACACGCTGGCCGGGCTGTCGCCGAGCATCGCCGCGAACACCGCGTGGCGCAGGATCTCGCCGGCGTCGTCGAGGCTCTCGAGCACCAGCGACCAGCCGAAGCGCGGCACCAGCACCCGCCACGCGCCGGCCTCGCGGAACGCGGCGAAGCCGATGCGGACCGGGATGGTCCGGCTGCCCAGCACCCACGCGCCCTCGGTGGCGGTGCGCGGCCGCACCTCGACGCCGACCCGGCGCAGCTCGAGCTCCTCGGTGAACAGGTAGCGGCCGACGTCGGCGTCGGCGGCCAGCGCGGTGAGCTGGGGCTCGAGCCCGGCCAGCACGTCGTCCTCGCTGTCGCCCCACGCCGCCGGCGGCGGCGCGTCGAACAGCGTGGTGCGCCGGCGGATCGCGACGCCCGACAGCTTGCCGTTGTCGTGCTCGGTGAAGAACACCCGGAAGCTCGGCTTGGCCATCACCCGCCTCCGCGGCGCGACCAGCGCAGGTGCCGCAGCTGGCGGATCATCGCCGCCGGGTCGGAGCCGCTGAGGACGCCGACGAACCCGGTGGTGAGATCCTCGACGTCGGCGCTCCACGCGGTCCCGATCCGAGGCGACGCCCGCAGCGACAGGATGCGCACCACCGGCAGGAGCGGCTCGGGGTTGGCCGCCGCACCGTCGCCGCGCTCGACCGCCGCGTCGAACGCCGCCAGCGCCTGCTGGTGGGCCTGGACGCGGGCCAGCGGCGCCGTGGCGCCACGGGTCACCGCGACCCGCACGATCTCGGGCTCGTCGGCCAGCCACTGGACGACGTGGCTGCCGTGCTCGGGGCCGAGCGCCGCCGCGGCGAACAGCTCGCGGACCACGACGACGGCGTGGGCGGCGCGGTCTCCGAGCCCCCAGCCCTTGGTCGAGATCTCGCCGCCCTCGGTGCGGATGACCGACTCCTCGTACGGATCGAGCGACACCAGCATCCAGCGCAGGGCCTCGGTGCTCCCCACCCGCCCGACCGGCGTGACGTCGATCGTGACCACGTGGGCGTCGGGATCGGCGAGCTGGTCGACGTGATCGATCAGCAGGCGGGCGCGGGCCAGCGCCGCCAGCGCGGCCGGCTGCTCGAGGCGGTGATGCCGGCGCGGCGACAAGCTGCGGCGGTCGAAGCGCGACCGCATCACCGGCGGCCGGGTCCGGTCCCACGGCGTGCGGGCCGGCTGCTCGTGCCGGTGCTCGAGGTCGTGGACGATCTCGTCCTCGGAGTCGTCGAGGCGCGCCGCCGGCTCGGGCCGGCGGCGGTCGCCGACCAGGGTCTCGCGCAGCGCGGCCAGCTCGTCGCGGTAGGCCTCGACGAAGTAGCGGACCTCGGCGGCGGCGGGCTGCGCCGGGCCGCGTCCTCCTGGGCGCGCAGCGCGTCGCCGTCGAGCACGGCGTCGATCTCGTCGGCCATCGCCTCGGCGTGGGGCACCAGCGCCGCCGCCGACAGCTCGCGCAGCTCGGCGAGCGGGTAGTCGCCCGGCAGCGGGTCGACCTCGGTGAGCACCTCGAGGTCGACCGCGACGCTCGGCCCATCGTCGCGCAGGCGGGCGACGCTCAGCCGCGCCGGCGGCGCCACCGTCAGCGCCTGGGCCAGCGCGGTGGCGACGTGGTCCTCGAGCCAGCGCTTGACCGTGCGCGCGCCGTAGCGCGGGTCGAACGCCTGGGCCACCGCGCGCTCGCGGATCGCGCGGCCGGCATAGACGAACACGTTGCGCTCGCGCAGGCCGCGCCGGCCGAGCAGCTTGGCCAGCTCCTTGTCGACCACGCGGGCCGCGACCTCGGGCGTCAGCGGCCGGAACCGCACCACCCGATCGATGCGGTTCCACAGCTCGGGCGGGAAGAACTCGCGCACCGCGCGGGCGATGTCGCCGAGGATCGCGGCGGCGCCGTCGCCGAAGCCGATCGGCGCGGCCACCTTGGCGCCCAGGTTCGAGGTCATCACCACCACGGCGTGGCGGAAGCTGGCGACGTCGCCGGCGGCGTCGGTCAGCCGGCCCTCGTCGAACAGCTGGAGCAGGAGCGCGAGCACCGCCGGGTGGGCCTTCTCGATCTCGTCGAGCAGCACCACCGCGAACGGCTGCTCGCGGATGCGCTGGGTGAGCAGGCCCTCGGGCGCGTAGCGATCGCCGATCAGCCGGGCGACCGCGTCGGGTCCCGACAGCTCGCTCATGTCGAAGCGCAGCAGGCGGCGGGCGTCGCCGTACAGGTACTCGGCGAGCGCGGTGGCCAGCTCGGTCTTGCCGGTGCCGGTCGGCCCGGTGAACAGGTAGACCCCGAGCGGGCGCGCGGCGTCGGTCAGCCCGGCGCGGACCTTGAGCACGACCTCGGTGGCGACCGCGACCGCCTCGTCCTGGCCGATCACGCGGCTGGCGAAGTGGGCCTCGACCGCGGCCGGATCGAGCGGCCGGTCGAGCGTGATCAGGTGCTCGGGCAGCCCGGTCTCGCGGGCGGCGAGCGCGACCGCCTCGCGCGGCCCCAGCTCGAGCCGGTCGCCGCCGGCGGGCGTGCCGGCGGTCAGCGACGCACGCGCGCCGACCAGCTTGCGGACCAGCTCGATCGCCGCGCCCGGCGCCGCGGTCCACGGGAACAGCGCCCCGGCCAGCTCGGTGATGGTGCGCGGCGCGAACGGGTGGATCGCCACCGGGTGCTCGACCTCGAGCCGGCGGATCTCGGCCATCAGCAGGGCCCGGGTCTGTTCGGTGGTGGTCGGCTCGACCGCGACGCGGGTGAACAGGCCGGCGAACGCCGGCGCGTCGTCCTCGAGCCGGGCCAGCTGCTCGCGGGTGGCGGTGCCGACCACGACCAGCTCGCCGCGCTGGACCGGGCCGCGGAAGAAGTCGGCGAAGCTGCGCTCCGACTGGCGGGTGACCCCGAGCCGGCCGAACAGGTGCAGGTCGTCGAACCACAGGATGCCCTTGTGCTTGCGGGCGTCCTCGACCACGTCGAGGCAGCGCTCCTCCCAGTCGCCGAAGTACTGCATGCCGGCGATCAGCCGCTTGCCCGACAGCCGCCACACGTGGTGGATGCGATCGCTGTTGCGGTGGAGGTACCAGCCATCCTCCTCGAGGCGGTCGGCGACCCAATGGGCGAGCAGGGTCGACCGTCCGGATCCCGGACGACCGACCAGCACCGTCGAGCGCGGGCGATCGCCGCCGAGCAGGCGGCCGAGCTGGCCGCGGTACGGCTCGCGGGCCACGCCGACCGGCAGGGTCCGGTCGATCGCCCGCGCGGTCTGATCGACGCCGAGGTCGCTCAGCACCCGCTTGACCGCGCGGCCGACGCCGGCGCGGCTGCGCTCGGTCGGCTTCGGCTTGCGATCGAGCAGCGACCGCGGCTCGACGGTGAACGACACCACGATCAGGCGGTCCTTGCCGGTGACCTTGAGCGCCTCGAGGTCGTCGGCCGACCGGCCGGCCCACGCCTTGCGCGCGAAGTGCGGGGCCAGGGTCTCGGCCTCGGCCAGGTCGGCGACGTCGAACCAGTCGCCGGGCGCGTGCGGGTGGTAGGCCAGCAAGCGCTGGACGTCGTCGCCGAACCAGCGCGGCTCGACGATCAGCGGGAACGGCCCGGCGACCCGCTTCGGCTGCGGGCCGCGGGTGGCCAGATCGAGGTGGACCCGGTGCAGGCGCAGCCCGGGCGGCGCGTCCCACAGCTCCTGCTCGCCGGGCTCGACCTCGCGCAGCGCGGCGCGCGCCGCCTTGCCGAGCTCCTCGCGCATGCGCACCTCGCTGGTGCCGGTGATCGAGCCCAGGCGATCGCGCGGCACCAGCGGCCACCACGTCACCTGCCGGTCGACGCGGTGCTCGTAGACCGCGATGGCGAGGGTGCGCTTCATGGCCCGTCGCCGTCCTCGCCGGCCTCGGCCTCGGTCAGCTCGACCGGGTAGAGATCGCTCACCGCCTGGTCGTCGCCGAGCGCGCGCTCGATCACCGCCAGCCCGACCTCCTCGAGCCGGCTCATGTACGCGGACCACGGCACGTCGACGCGCACGGCGCGGGCGACCACGTGGTCGGGATCGGGGTGCAGCCGCTCGAAGTTTCCCTTGCCCGGCTGGGGCGGCGCGGCGAGCGCACCGACCTTCAGCCACGTGGCGTCGTCGAAGTCGGTGGTGAGCGCGATCCGCCGCACCACCAGGTGACACGGGTTGAGCTTGGCGATGCCGACGAAGCGGTGGGTGCCGGCCTCGAGCCCGAGCAGGCACGCCGCGCCCGGCCCGCGCACCCGCAGCAGCAGGTTGCGCAGGCCGTAGCTGCCCCCGGCCAGCTTGTCGGCCAGCCAGGTCGCCGTGCGCGGCGGGCCCCACACCCGCGACTCGGGCCAGGTCGGCGACGCGTCGCGCGTGCCGTGCAGGTGGGCGGTGATCGTCCACCCGCGGGTCGGCGCCTCGGCGAGCAGCGCGGCGACCCAGCGCTCGAGCGGCAGCGGCAGCTCGGGCGCCGACACCGCCAGCGTGATCGCGTCGCGCTGCTCGAGCCGGGCCACCGCCAGCCAGAACATCGCGGTGGCGAAGCGGCGGCCGAGCGGCCCGGCCATGGCGGCGACCTCGTCGACGTCGCCGCCGGCCAGCGCGGCCTCGAGGGCGAGATCCTCGGCGGCGGTGATCTCGGCCTGGGCGGCGTGCGCCGCCTCCCACGCCGCCCGCAGCCGGTGCAGCTCGGTCGCCATCTGCTGGCGCTGCGCGGCCGACAGCGCCTCGCGCTTCGGCGCCCGCCCGCGCCGCCGCGACCGCGCCTTCGACTCGTCGGTCTGGGCGAGCTGGGCCTCGAGCCAGCCGATCTGGTCGCGGACCTCGGTGGCCAGGTCCTCGGCCAGCCAGTCGTCGGCGCGGCGGCGCACGCTGGCCAGGCCCATCACGCCCTGGGCGCTGCGGCGACCGCCGGCGCCGCCGCGGCGGTGCAGGCTGACCCGGATGCGCGCCACGTCGCCGTCGGCCGGCGCCGGCGCGTCGATGGTGCCGAGGTGGGCGCCGTCGGGCAGGCCGAGGCCGATCGACTCGCCGTCGGCGCGGACGGCGATCACGCCGCCGTGACCGTCGGCGCCGACGCGGGCCAGCAGGCGGGCCGCCGGCGCGACCACCTGCTCGTCGAGGTGGCGGCGCAGCGCCCGCACCCCGTACGCCGCCGAGTAGCCGCCGGCGGCCAGCGCGGCGGTGGCGCCGGCGCTGACGTCGAGCGCGACCGCGGCCTGGACCAGGCCGCGCCGCTCGGCCAGCCGGGCCAGCTGCAGCCGCGCGACCTCGGCGACCTCGGCCTCGCTCAGGCGATGGAAGGCGATCACCGCGTCGAACCGGTTGAGCATCTCGGGCCGGAACGCGCCCTCGACCGCGGCGCGGTAGCGGCCGAGCTCGCGCGCCCGTCCGCCGTCGTCGCCGAGGCCGCCCGGGCGCAGCCCGATCGCGCCGCCGCCGTGGTGGGCGCCGAGGTTCGAGGTGAGGATGATGATGGTGTTGTGGAAGTAGCTGGTGCGCCCGCGCGCGTCGGTGAGCCGGCCCTCGCCGGCCACCTGCAGCAGCAGGTCGTGGACCGCCGGGTGGGCCTTCTCGATCTCGTCGAGCAGCACCACCGAGAACGGCTGCTCGCGGACCCGCGCGGTGAGCTGGCCGTCGCCGTCGGCCGAGCCGCGGATCAGCCGCTCGGCCGCCCACGGATCGGCGTACTCGCTCATGTCGAAGCGGACCAGCCGCTCCTCGCTGCCGAACAGCAGGTGGGCCAGGCTGCGCGCCAGCTCGGTCTTGCCGACGCCGGTCGGCCCGACGAACAGGAAGGTCGCCAGCGGCTTGTCGGCCGGCTGCAGCTGCGCCTTGACCGTGCACAGCGTCTCGGCGACCCGGCGCACCGCCTGGTCCTGGCCGATCATCCGCGTCCGCAGCGTCGCGACCAGCGCGTCGACCCGCATCGGCTGATCGTCGCGGAGCAGGAAGGTCGGGATCCCGGTCACCAGCGAGAAGCCGTCGTACGCGTGCTCGGGGCTCAGCTCGAGCGGCGCGCCGTCGTCGCCGACCGCGCCGTCGCGCGCGGCGCGCAGCTCCTCGAGCAGGCGGACCGCCTTGCCGGGGAACACCCGGTACGGCAGGTAGCGGCGGGCCAGCTCGATCGCCACCGGCAGGGTCGCGGCGGCGACCTGCGGCCGGCGCGGCTCGGCGCGCCGCCAGTGCGCGGCGTGGGCGCGCGCGACCGCCAGCGTCGCCGCCGGATCCATCGCCGCCAGCGCCACCCGGGTCATCGCGCCGACCAGGCCGACGTCGCGCCGCTCGGCGCGCTCGAGCGCGAACGGCGTGATCTCGGCCAGCACGCGGACCCGACCCTCGACGACGTGGCGGCGCACCACCGCGGCGACGTCGACGCCGCCCTCCTCGGGGCGCTCGCGGAACAGGCTGCCGAAGTCCTCGATGTAGAGGATGGCGTCGAGCGCCTCGGCGGCGCGGAACAGGGTCTGGACCCGGCCCTCGGCCTCGCCGAACCCCGACGCGCCGGCGACCAGCTGGGCGACCGAGGTCACCCACGCCGCGCGTCCGGTGTGCCGGCGGGCCCAGGCGTGGACCAGCGCGGTCTTGCCGACCGCCTCCTCGCCGGTGATCAGCACCGACAGGCGATCGCGTCCGGCCAGCAGCGACTCGAGCGAGGCCAGCTCGCGATCGCGGCCGACCAGCTCGACCCCGCCGCCGCGCACCCGCTCGACCATGCGGGTGGCGATCTCGTCGAGCGTCTCGGTCGCCGCCCGCCGCTGCTCGGCGGGCAGCTTGTCGCCGGTCGCCTCGACCACCGCCGCGAACCGGACGTCGACGGCGAGCGGCACCACGCGGGTCTCGAGCGCGGGCAGCACCCGCCGCCAGCCGTCGCCGTCGAGCCCGCGGGCGCGCGCGACGCGGGCGATCTCGCGGCGCGCGACCTCGACCAGATCCTCGCGGCGGTGGACGAAGAACGACGCGTCGAGCCCGGGCACGAAGCCCCAGGTGCCGCCGCCGTGGGGGATCACCACGCACGCGACCGCGACCTCGCGCTCGGGGCGCGCCCGGGTCGGCAGGCCGGGATCGAGCGCGACCTCGATGGACACCACCTCGACGCCGTCGGGCAGGAAGTAGCGCGCCGCCCGCGCCGGCGGCAGCGCCGCCAGGTGCTCGGCCAGGAACACCAGCAGCTCGTGCTCGGCCGCCTCGTCGTCGCCGTGGGCGACCACGTCGGCCTCGATCACCGGCGCGAGCGTCACCAGCCCCGACGGCAGGTCGCGCTCGAGGGCGGGCGTCGTCACTCGTGCTGTCCGTGACCCGCGCGACACCAGAGCTCCGACATTCCTACAGGACCGCGGCGGTCGGCAAGCGCGCCGCCGGCGAGATCACGGCACGCACCGGCGGCGGCAACGGCCGGCACGACCGGCTGCGCTATGCTGCGGGCGTGGTGCCAGCGCGCGATCCGCGGGACGACCAGCCGACCGCGCCGGTGCGCGGCGCCGGCCCGCGTCCCGGCGACGACGCGAGCGATCCGTCGATCACCCAGCTGACCACCACCGGCGGCGGCGACGTGTCGGTCGCGTCGACCACGTCGGCGCCGGGCGCCACCTTCGGCCGCTTCGTGGTGGTCGGCTCGCTCGGCGCCGGCGGCATGGGTGTCGTGCTGGCGGCCTTCGATCCCGAGCTCGATCGCAAGGTCGCGCTCAAGCTGCTCCACCCCGGCACCAGCGCGGCGGTCGAGGCGCGCGCCCGGCTGCAGCGCGAGGCCCAGGCGATGGCGCGCCTGGCCCATCCCAACGCGCTCACCGTGTACGAGGTCGGCCGTGCCGGCGACCAGCTGTTCATCGCCATGGAGCTGGTCGACGGCACCACGCTGCGGGCGTGGCTGGGCGAGCGGCGCCGGCCGTGGCGCGAGGTGCTGGCCATGTTCGTCGCCGCCGGCCGCGGCCTCGAGGCGGCCCACGCCGCCGGCCTGGTCCACCGCGACTTCAAGCCCGAGAACGTCCTGATCGGCCGCGACGGCCGCCCGCGGGTGAGCGACTTCGGCCTGGCCGCCAGCGGCGTGCATCCCGACCCCGCGCTCGACGGCGCCGCGCCGGCGTCCAGCCTGACCGTGCACGGCCAGGTGGTCGGCACGCCGTCGCACATGGCGCCCGAGCAGTGGACCGGCGCCGAGGTCGACGCCCGCACCGATCAGTTCGCGTTCTGCGTCGCGCTGTGGACCGCGCTGTACCAGGTGCCGCCGTTCCCCGGCGACACCGTCGCCGAGCTGCGCGCCGCCGTGGTCGCCGGTCGCCGCGTCGAGCCCGGCGCCGAGGCCCGCGACCTGCCCGGCTGGCTGGCGCCGGTGCTCGGCCGCGGCCTCGCCGTCGATCCGGCCGCGCGGTGGCCGAGCATGACCGCGCTGCTCGCCGAGCTCGACCGGCGGATGTCGGCGCGGCGGCGGGCCTGGCTGGTCGCCGGCGCCGGCCTGCTGGTGATCGGCTCGGCCGGCGGCGCGCTGGCGGTGACCGGCGCCGCCCGCTCGAACCCGGTGGTGTGCGCGGCGCCGACCGCCCGCCTCGACGAGGTGTGGGGCGGCGCGCGCCGGGCCGCGCTCGAGGCCCACCTGGCCGCGATCGATCCCGCCACCGGGCCGGCCCGCTTCGCCGCCGCCGCCGCGGTGTTCGATCGCGCCGCGCCGGCGTGGGCGGCGATGCACGTCGAGGCGTGCCGGGCCAACCGGATCGACGGCCGCCAGTCGGACACCGTGCTCGACGCCCGCATGAAGTGCCTCGACGGCTGGCTCGCCGGCCTCGGCGGCGCGGTCCGCGGCCTCGAGGAGGCGGCCGACGCCGCCGCGCTGGAGGGCGCGATCAAGGGCGTGGCGCTCGCGCCGCTCGAGCGCTGCGCCGACGCCGACGCCCTGCTCGCCGCCGATCAGCTGCCGGCCGCCCCGGCCGCGCGCGCCGAGGCCAAGGCGATCCGCGCCGAGGTGGTGGCGATCAACACCGACCGCAAGGCCGGCAAGCTCGACGGCCTCGCCGCCCGCGGCGACGCGCTGGTCGCCCGCGCCCGCGCCCTCGGCCACCCCCCGACCCTGGCCAAGGCGCTCGCCATCCGCTGGCGGATCGCGGTGACCGGGGGCGACATGGCCGGCGGGCTCGGCTTCATGCGCGAGCTGACCGAGGTCGCCGCCCGCGGCCACGACGACGAGGAGGCCGCCAACACGTGGGCGCTGATGGGCCGCCTCACCTCGCAGTTCCAGGGCCAGCCCGACGAGGCGCGGATCATGATGATCGCCGCGCGCGCCGCGTCGGCGCGGGCCGGCGATCCGCCGCGCCTGCGCGCCGAGGTCCTCGCCAACGAGGCCGACGTGCTGGTCGGGGACAGCGACCCCGACGGCGCCCGCCTGTCGCTGGTCGAGGCCCGCACCCTGCTCGAGGGGGTCGGCGCCGGCCAGCCCGGCTCGCCCGACGCGCCGAGCCTGGCCGGGCTGCTGCAGACCCTGGGCGAGATCGAGTGGACGGCCGGCCGCCTCGACGCCGCGGTCGCCACGCTCCGCCAGGCGCTGGCGACGTTCGACCGGGCGTACGGCCCCGACACCGTCGACGCGGGCGGCGTGCAGCTCAGCCTGGCCCAGGTGCTGCTCGACGCCGCCCGCCTCGACGAGGCCGAGGCCGCGGCGACCGCCGCCGTGCGCGTCCGCGAGCACCGCACCGGCGAGTCGCCGACGCTGGCGGTGGCGCTCAGCGTGCGCGCGCAGATCACCGCCGCCCGCGGCCGGACCGACGAGGCGCTGGCCGAGGCCCGGCGCGCGCTGGCGATCGGCCGCGCGACCATGCCGGCCGACGACGCCCAGCTGATGATCATCGCGGCCGACCTGGCCGCCGTGCTGAGCGCGACCGGCCGCGCCGAGGAGGCGCTGGCGACGTACGACGAGGTGCTGGCCGCCGCGACCCGCGCCGAGATGGCGACCGCCAACGTCGCCTCCTGGTGGATCAACCGCGCCGACCTCGAGCGCAGCCTCGGCCGCTGCGCCGACGCGCTGGTCCACTACCGCAAGGGCGGCGACCTCGGCGTCGCCCTGCAGGGCGAGCAGAGCCCGTACGCGGCCAGCGCGCGGCGCGGCGAGGGCGCCTGTCTGCACGCGCTCGGCCGCGACCGCGAGGCGATCGAGCAGCTCGAGCGCGCGCTCGCCCTGCCGGCGCGCCCGAGCCACGCCGTCGACGTCGCCCTGGCCAAGGGGCTGCTCGGCATGCTGCTCGCCGACACCGGCCGCGATCGCGCCCGCGGCGTCGCCCTCGCCCGCGAGGCGGCGACCGCGCTGCGCGCGGCCAGGACCACCGATCCGCGCGCCGCGGTCCTCGACGCCTGGCTGGCGCGCGCGTCGCGTTGACGCCGCCGGCCCGCTCAGGTGCGCGGGCGCGGCACCCGGTACAGGCGCAGCTTGGTCACCAGCGTCGTGCGCGCGATGCCGAGCTTCTTGGCCGCGCGGGTCTGGTTGCCGGCGCACTCCTCGAGCACCGCGACCAGCCGGGCCCGATCGGCCCGCTGCTCGTCGTCGAGGAAGTCGAGGCCGGCCGGGACCGCGCCCGCCGCCGCCGCCGGCCACGCGCCCACCGGCGCCACCGCCGCGACCGGCTCGGGCGGCGAGACGCTGGCGGCCGGGCGCTGCGCGAAGGCCAGGTGGCGCACCGCGATCTCGCCGGTCCGCGCCAGCAGCACGGCTCGCTCGATCACCGCCTTGAGCTCGCGCACGTTGCCCGGCCAGGTGTGGGCCTCGAGCGCGGCCAGCACGTCGCCGCCCAGCCGCGCCGCGCCGCCGCCGGCGCGCCGGGCGTCCTCGAGGAACTGCAGCGCCATCGGGCCGATCAGCCCGCGCCGCTCGCGCAGCGGCGGGATCACCAGCGAGACGCCGTCGAGCCGGAAGAACAGATCGCGGCGGAACGTGCCGGCGGCGACCGCGGCGGCCAGGTCGCGGTTGGTCGCGGCCAGGAAGCGCACGTCGATCGACACCGGCCGGGTCGAGCCCAGCCGCAGCACCTCGCGGTGCTCGACCACCCGCAGCACCTTGGCCTGGATCGCCAGCGGCATCTCGCCCAGCTCGTCGAGGAACACGGTGCCGCCGTCGGCGGCCTCGAGCAGGCCGATCTTCTGGGTGGTCGCGCCGGTGAACGCGCCCTTCTCGTGGCCGAACAGCTCGCTCTCGAGCAGGCTCTCGCTCAGCGCCGCGCAGTTGATGCGGGTCAGCGGGCCGCGCCGGCCCGACAGCTCGTGCATCGTCGTCGCCAGCACCTCCTTGCCGACCCCGGTCTCGCCGAGGATCAGCACGCTGGCGCCGCTGGCCGCGACCTCGCGGACCAGCGCCGGCACGCCGCGCGGCGTCGGATCGATCACCCGCAGCACGTCGCGGCCCGACAGCGACCGCTCGTCGCGCGACGGCCGCGCCACCAGCACGAACGAGAACGGGCCGATGTGGAAGCTGTCGGTCGCGGCCAGCGCGACCGGCTCGCCGCCGCGCCGCACCACCCCGCCGACCCGGGTGCCGTTGGTCGAGCCGAGGTCCTGCACGGTCGGCGTCGTCCCCGGCCGCAGGACGGCGTGGCGCCGCGACAGGGTGCGGTGCTCGATCACCACGTCGCAGCCGTCGCCCCGGCCGATCACCAGCTCGCGATCGAACGGATAGGTCGACACGAAGCCCTCGCCGGCGACCAGCAGCTGATCGCCAGCGTGGGCGCTGGTGCCGTCACCCGGCACCCGCGGCGTCGGATCGTTGGCGCCAGGACGAGGACGGCGCATGGCAGACGAGCTTACCTCGGTTGCGCCGCGGCCCGACGGGGATCGCCACGGTTTGCCGCTCGATCGCCGCCGCCCACGCACCGCGCCGCGCGCCGCCGCGCTGCGCCGCGGCATGCCGGCGGCTCAGGTGCCGCTGGCGCTGGCCGCGAACGGCGGCGCCGCCGTCGGCGCCGGCTCCCCGAACTGTTGCCGCACCCAGGCGAGCAGCTCGTCGGGGGCCAGCTCCATCGCCTTGCGGCAGATCTGGGTGACGTGGATCGGGAAGTCCTTCTCGGCGATCCACCGCAGGTAGCTGCGATCGAGCTCCTGCAGCGGCGTGCCGGTGTGCTTGCCGAACGCGAGCACGATGCTCGGCCCTTCCCAGCGCAGGTGGCGCGACGGGCCGACCCAGCTCGGCCGCTGCGGATCGCACACCGCGGCGATCGCGGTCCAGTCGTGGTGGTCGAGGTTGAACGAGCGCAGCATGCCGGTCAGGACCCGGCCGGTGGCGGCGACGTCGGCCGACGCCGAGTGCGCCGCCTCGAAGCCCTGGCCGACGAAGCGCTGGTGGGCGTGCTGCAAGCTGCGCGGCTCGCACTGCTGCCACAGCCGGAACGGATCGACGATCGTCTTGCCGCCCAGCTCGAGCAGCGGCCGCTTGAGCCGCTCGTACTCGGCCTGGACCATGTCGATGTCGAACATGAGGTTGTAGCCGACGATGACCTTGGCCTCGGCGAAGATCGCCTCGATCTCGTCGGCGCACACGGCGAACCCGGGGCAGTCGGCCAGATCGTCCATCGAGATGCCGTGCACCGCCTGCGCGCCGGGCGAGATCGGCACCGACGGCTTGAACCGCCAGGTCCGGCTCGGCGCGCCGTCGTCGAGCCCGAACTGGATGCACAGCTCGATCACCTGATCGCGCCGGCGATCGGTCCCGGTGGTCTCGACGTCGAAGACGAGCACCCCCTCCTGGGGGCGCACCGCCGGCGCGACCGCCGCGCAGGCCACCGGCTCGGACGCGACCGCGGCCACCGCGATCGGCACCGGCGAGGCCGCCTCGAGCGCCGCCACGACCGCCAGCGACGGCATCGCCGCCTCGGCTGCGGCCGGCTTCTTGCGGCCCCCCGGCTTGCGCCGCCGCGCAGCGCTCGGCTCGCCATCCGCCGGCTGGCCGGGCGGCTCCAGGAACTCGGGCCCGAACGGCAGTGTGAGGGACTGGATCCGCAATGCGGGGGCCACGTTACGCGCCGGCTCTGACACGAGAAGGCCTCGCACGAGCCGATCCCTGGGGGCGCGCGATCCAAAACCGCAATGGATTCGATCACGTGGATCGCCGCACGTTTGCGCGCCCTCAGCGGCTCGCGCATAGTCGCCGCCATGCGCGCCGCCCGCGCCCTCCTCCTGCTCACGCTCGCCGCCTGCAAGGTCCGCGAGCAGCCCGCGATCGAGTCGAGCTACACCGACGACTTCGGGCGCACCTCGCTCGGCCCCGACTGGACCCGCACCGGCAGCGGCTACCGCATCGTCGACGGGGCCCTCAACGCCCGGGGCGCGCACAACCACCCGCTGTGGCTGGCGCGGCGGCTGCCGGCCGGCGACGTCCAGGTCGACCTCGACGCCTGGTCGACCTCGCCCGACGGCGACATCAAGGTCGAGATCTTCGGCGACGGTCGCTCGTACGATCCCGACGGCAACCGCTACACCGCGACCGGCTACGTGCTGTGCATGGGCGGCTGGAAGAACAGCACCTCGTTCATCGCCCGCAAGGACGAGCACGGCGGCGAGATGGTGAAGCGTGCCCAGCCCAAGGTGGTCCCCGGCCAGCGCTACCACTGGCGGATCGTCCGCCGCCGCGACACGATCGAGTGGTTCGTCGATGACATGAGCCAGCCGTTCCTGCGCTACCAGGACCCGCAGCCGCTCGCCGGCCCCGGCAACGGCCACTTCGCGATCAACAACTGGGAGACCGACACCTGGTTCGACAACCTCGTGATCCGCCGGCTGGCGCCGTCGTCGTGATCCCGGCCACTCCCGCCGACACCGCACCGCTTTCCGCTACAATGCTCCGCGAGCGGGCGCGCCTCCGGGCGCGCTCGGGTCGTTGATGGAACAGTTCGGGAAATACTCGCTCGTCCGCAAGATCGGAACCGGAGGCATGGCCGAGGTCTACCTCGCGCGCACGACCGTCGCGCAGGGCCTGGCCAAGACCCTGGTCATCAAGAAGATCCACCCCGCGTACGCGCGCAGCCGGCAGTTCGTCGCCATGTTCGTCGACGAGGCCAAGATCGCCCTCGGCCTCAACCACCCGAACATCGTCCAGGTCTTCGACTTCGGCGCCGTCGGCGACACCTACTTCCTGGCCATGGAGAACGTCGAGGGCATGGACGTCCTCCGCCTGCTCCAGGACTGCGCCCGCGATCGCCGCCGGGTGCCGTACGGCCTCGGCGCGTACATCGTCCAGCAGCTCGCCAAGGGCCTCGACTACGCCCACCGCAAGACCGACGAGTTCGGCGAGGCGCTCGGCATCGTCCACCGCGACATCTCCCCGCAGAACGTGCTGGTGTCGTGGGACGGCGCGGTCAAGATCGTCGACTTCGGCATCGCCCGCGCCCGCCACGTCCACGAGGAAGAGGGCGTCATCAAGGGCAAGTTCGCGTACATGTCGCCCGAGCAGGCGCGCGGCGAGCCGGTCGACTGCCGCTCCGACGTGTTCAGCGCCGGCATCGTCCTCTACGAGCTGGCGTGCGGGCGGCCGCTGTTCCCCGGCCGCGGCAAGGAGGCGCTCGATCAGGTCAAGGCCGGCGCCATCCCGCCGCCGCGCGAGCACGCGCCCGATCTGCCCGAGAGCCTCGAGCGCATCATCCTGCGCGCGCTGTCGTTCCATCGCGACGATCGCTACCAGACCGCGCGCGACCTCCAGACCGACCTCGGCCGCTTCCAGCTCGAGTGGGGCCACCGCTCGGGCGAGCTGATCGACTCGAGCGCGCTGGCCCAGTTCCTCGCCACCGTGGTCCCCGCCGAGCGCCGCGCCACCCGCTCGCGGCCGCCGCTCGGCAGCGCCGACGCCGGGGGCAAGCCGGTGTCGGCGGTCGGCACCCCGGCGGGCCCGACCACCGGCTCGCTGGGCGGGCTCGGCCCGCTCGGCCTGCCGCTCGGCACCGACGAGCGCCCCGACCGCCGGCGCCGCACCAGCGAGGTCCGCGAGCGCAAGTTCGTCTACGTCGTCGAGGGCGTGGTCCGCGGCGTCACCCAGCTCGAGCGCCGGCTCGGCGCCGCCGGCGCGACCAAGCTGGTCGAGGAGTTCCGCCGGGTCGCCCGCGACATCGCGTTCAAGCACGACGCGCTCGAGGACCGCAGCGAGCGTGACCTCGACGCCATCCGCCTGGTGGTCGGCCTGCCGCTGGCCGGCGAGGACGACGCCGGCCGCACCATCCGGCTCGCGCTGGCGCTGGTCGACGCGCTCGACGGCATCGGCTCCGACGTCGAGCCCGAGCTGCGCCTGGCCATCGGCATCCAGCGCGGCGCCGCCAACGTGATCCGCCGCGGCAGCGCGCAGACCTTCGAGCTCGAGGCGTCGACCGCCGGCTTCGCCGCCCACCTCGCCCGCGCCGCCCAGCCGGCCGAGATCCTGGTCGGCGGCCGGGTCTACCGCAGCGCGCGCGCCGACTGGAGCTTCGAGGCGCTGGCGGCGATCGACCTGCCGGTGGAGACCGATCCCGGCCCCGGCAACCGCGTCGACGAGGACACCGAGCCGGGCATGCGCCGGGCGCGGGTCTACCGCCTGCGCGGCCCCAAGGAGCGGGCCCAGCGCCTGCGCGATCGCAGCAACGTCGGCGCGCTGGTCGGCCGCGACCTCGAGCTCAAGGCCCTGCGCGACGCCTACCGCGACGTGCTGATCGCCCGCAAGAAGCGCCAGCTGCTGCTGGTCGGCGATCACGGCGTCGGCAAGCGGTCGCTGGTGTCGGCGTTCCTGGCCACCTTGCCGGCCGGCGAGGCCTACGTGGTGCGCACCTCGACCCGGGTCGCGACCGCGATGACCCCGTTCGGGGTGATCGCCGATCTCACCCGCGAGATCCTCGGCCTCGCCGACGGCGCCGAGCCGCACGAGATCCAGCGCCGCCTCGAGCGCTCGATCCCGCTGATCTTCCCACCCGACGGCGCCACCGGCGAGCTCAGCCGCGAGGCGCGCGGCGCGCTGCAGGTCATGGGCCTCCTGCTCGGGGTCAAGCCGGCCGACGGCGACGGTGCGACCAGCTGGGGGCGCGGCATCGACGCCGAGGAGCGCCGCCAGCGGGTGCTCGGCATCATGCTGCGGGTCGAGCAGCGGCTCGCGCCCGACAAGCCGCTGGTCATGGTCGGCGAGGACGTCCACTGGTGCGATCAGGAGAGCCTCGAGCTGTTCTCCGCCCTGCTCAAGGTGCCGACCAGCCGGCCGATCCTCGGCATCGTCACCACCCGCCCCGATCGCCGCATCCTCGAGGTCGCCACCGCGGCCGGCGCCGAGGTCATCTCGGTCGACGAGCTCGACGGCGACGCCCGCCGCCGCCTGATCACGTCGAAGTTCGTGCCCGGCGCCGACGTCGGCGAGCTGGCCGATCAGATCGTCGCCCGCGCCGGCGGCAACCCGTTCTTCATCTCCGAGCTGCTCGACACCCTGGCCGAGCGCGGGGTGATCGCCGAGGCCGCCGACCACCCCGGTCGCTACCGGTGGGTCAAGCCCGACGCCCCGCTGCAGGTGCCGACCTCGGTCGAGGACCTGCTGATCACCCGCATCGATCGCCTGCCCGAGGCCGAGAAGCAGGTGCTCCTCGCCGCGTCGGTGCTCGGCCGCATGGTGGCGCCGCCGGCGGTGGCGGCGATGACCGGCCGCCAGGTCAAGGCCGAGCTCGACGAGCTGGCCCGGCGCGGCCTGGTCGTGCCCCACGAGGGCGAGTACCGGTTCAAGAACGACATGATCATGACCGTGGCGTACGGCCTGGTGTCGTCCGACGAGCGGACCCGCCTGCACCGCATCGTCGCCGAGCGGATCGCCACCTCGCCGTCGTACCGGCCCGGCCAGGACGACGCCCACATCGCCCGCCACCTCGAGCTGGCCGGCGACGCGGTGCCGGCCGCCGAGCGCTACCTGCGCGCCGCCACCCACGCCATCGACGTCGGCGGCAACGCCGACGCCTTCCGCCAGCTCACCCGCGCGCTCAAGCTGTTGCCGCCCGGCGATCACGCCCGCCGGTTCCAGGCCCGCCGCCAGCGCGAGGAGATCCTCCGCCGCCTGGCCCGCCGGCCCCAGCAGCTGCGCGAGCTGGCCGCGCTGCGCAAGGAGGCCGAGGCGCTCGGCGATCCGCAGAAGCTCGCCCTCGCCCACGCGCTGGCCGCGCAGTTCTACATCGACGTCGGCAAGGCGCCGGCGGCGGCACGCGCGGTGGCGCCGGCCCTGCAGTACGCCCGCGACGCCGGCGACAAGCTGGCCGAGGCCGACGCCCTCCGCCTGCGCTCGGAGATCGCCCGCCTGGTCGGCAACACCGAGGAGGCGCTCGGCCTGGTCGCGCAGGCGCTCGAGCTGGTTTCGGGCACCGGCGACGGCCCGAGCAGCCTGCTCACCCGCGCCACCATCCTCAACAACCAGGGCACCACCCTGTGGAACATGGGCCGGCTCGAGGCGTCGATCGAGGCCTACGCCGAGGCGCTGGTCATCTACCGCGCGCTCGGCCTGCCCCGCCAGGAGGCGCGCGCGCTCAACAACATGGGCATCGTGTTCTCGTCGCTCGGCGAGTACGAGGAGGCCCTGGCCCACTACAAGTCGTCGCTCAAGATCGACCAGACCCTCGGCGATCGCTCGGGCATCGCGCTCAAGCTCGGCAACATCGGGCAGGCCTACGCCGAGCTCGGCGACGTCGACAAGGCCGAGAGCTACCTGGCCAAGGCGCTCAAGCTCGGCGAGCAGACCGGCGATCCGTCGAGCATGGCCGACGCGGCGATCTCGTGGGGGCAGACCAAGCTCGCCCGCGGCGACACCGCCGCCGCCCTCGAGCTGCTCGAGCGCGGGCGCGAGCTGGCCACCGAGAACCGCGAGCGGTTCCAGGAGATCCGCGGCCTCGAGTACATCGCGCTGGCCCACCTCGAGGGCGGCCACCCCGAGTGGGCGCTCGAGCTGGCCCGCTCGGCGACCGAGCTCGCCCGCAAGATGCCGATGATGGTCGGCATCATCTACGGCCTCACGATCGCCGGCCTGGCCCTGTCGCGCCTCGGCCGCCACGACGAGGCGATCGCCGCCTCGGCCGAGGCGGTCGCGCTCCAGGACCGGCAGACCCGGCCCGAGGGCGCCGAGCACGTCCTCCACTGGCACGCGCTGGTCCTCGCCGCCGCCGGGCGGACCGCCGACGCCCACGCGGTCCTGCGCCGGGCCACCGCCGAGATCGACGCCAAGGCCGCGCGCCTGCGCGACCCCGACCTGCGCGCGCTGTACCTGGCGTCGAAGACCCCCAAGGCGGTCCGCGCCGCCCTCGGCATCGACTGACGACCGTCGCGCGGCCGGTGCTAGGCTTGCGCCATGGTCAAGCCGG
>Ga0247822_10000405_pt1 | contig 22930 bp, 37 predicted proteins | sample 13C_Cellulose_Da_FD_192423 | JGI IMG/M metagenome (GOLD analysis project Ga0247822, IMG submission 192423) | Soil microbial communities from agricultural site in Penn Yan, New York, United States - 13C_Cellulose_Day30 | ecosystem: Environmental > Terrestrial > Soil > Agricultural land | place...
AGTTGGCGGTGAACTTCACGTCGGCATCCATGTCTGACTTGTCCACGATCCAGGTCAGGTAGCCACGGTCGGTCTGGGCTACCTCCTTGAAGCTCTTGCCGCGGTATTTGCCGAAGTTCATCCTCGGCAGGAAACCGGGCTCCTTGCTGATCTCGATCAGGCGCTCGACGGGACGAAGATCGAGGAGCTTCTGGAATATGTGCGCCGTCACATAGGCGTCGGGCAGGGCGCGGTGCGGCGGCATAGCCAGAGCCGGGTCGAGATCGAGACCCAGCCAGTAACGTAGGGTCTGGTTGTTGTGGCCCGGCGCTTCCGGCCATGCCCGATAGGCGCACTTCAGAGTGCAAATCCACGGCTGCGGCCGCTTTGAGTAGAAGTGCTGCTCGAAGGCGGCGTTATGCGCGACATAGATGTCGTCTTCCGCCAGACCGCCGGCCAAGGTCTTCGTCATCTCGACGTGGCCCGGCGCATCCACGAAGTCAGCGGCCAAGAAGTGATGGACCGCCGATGTCTCAGGCGGAATCTCGCCCATGGGCTTGCGAAGGCCCTGCCGGGCGCTGCCATCGATGATGAAGCGTCCAGCCAGGTCGACGTCGACAAAGCCATATTCGATGATTTCGGCGGCTTCGTTTTCGGGGAAACCCGTCGTTTCGAAATCCAATACGCGAGCAATGGTGGCCATTATGCGTCTCCATCGGTGGGAAGGTCGCCAAGGAAGTCATCATCAGCCGGCGGAGCCTTGGATTTCACCACTACGCCAGAGGCGGTGACGATCTCGTCGTAGCTGGCGGCTATAATGCTGTGGCCGCGCGGCTGTCCCTTCTTGCCGTGCAGATCGTCGGGGATGACGAGTGCTCCGGAAAGATTGGTGGAGAAGCCTTCGGGCAGTACTCCCATCTTGAGGGCGGCAGCGGTCTCGTCTGCGCTGTTCCAGTCGACGAACGACGGGTCCAACGGCTCCTCTACGGTGACTGTAGACGGGACTTCCTCCAGCGCTTCACCGTCTGCGCCCAATGGCTGTTCTTGGGCCTCCTGAGCCTCGCCGAGCGCCCCTTCAACGGACTGAGCGCTGAAGCCGCCGCCGTTGTTCTGCAGCCGAGCCGCCAGCCCAGTTCCTGCCGGCGGCGTCACGTCTTTGATCTGCTCCGCTTCGTCCCGATCATAGACGCCGAGAATGACTTCCGGGCAGTGACGACGGGCCCATGAGCGGGCGGCGAAATAGCCGAGCTGCTGCTTCGGGTCGGACTTCCAGAGCGGGGAGTTCTTGACTGTGATGCTGCCGATGGTCGGCGTCTCATAAACGCATTCGGTGTCATCCAGGGTGCCGGTGACGCGGCACATAAGGGTGCTGCCCTCGCCCTCGTACTCATAGCGCAACCGGCCCTTGATGCCGGAACGGGTATTGACCACGGCGGCGATCAACTGCGCCTCATAGGCAATCGTGCCGCTCACGGAATAGGACTTCGATGCTACGGCAAATGGATTCATCTGCCAGTCGAGCGCCTGAAGCGCCACGGCCATGCAGGCGCCGGGATTGCCCCGCAAGTGCTTGGGAAGGGCGATGTCCGCCCGGCTCATGAGGTCGGCAAACTTGACCACCTCACCAAGGTTCTGCGGCGCAATGCGCGATCCGCTTCCTTCTCGCGCCATGCCGACCGAGGCCAGTGACGTGTTCTGCTGATTTTGGGGTGCCAACTGGTTCACTGCGCAAACTCCGCTTCAAGGGTGTCGAGGTGTCGGTCGAGGGCTTCGCGACCATAGGAGGGAAGGGAAAGGCGCTGGGCATCGGCCTGACGGGCCGTTGGCCCCGGCCATACACCGGTCGCGAGGCAGCGTTCGAAGATGGACAGGGCGGCCATGGTGGCGCGTTCGCCCAGCACGATATCGGCGTCGTCCAGCGTCTTGATCGCGACGGAATGGACATTCGTTGTGTCCACAAAGACCAGGTGGAAGCCCTCCATGTCCCGGCCCAGCACTCGCTTGGCGGCCATGCCGATGACGGCGCCCTGAACGTGGTAGCCGTGATCGAGGACCGTGTTGGCGAGGCTGTGATCGGTGACGCCGGACACGCCGCGGGGTGATACCGTCTTTAGGTCCGCGAAGTCGTTGCTGTCACCCGGAATGGCGTCGGGACGAGCCTTCACCCAGACGTCGCCAACCTTGAAGATCAGCGAGCGTTCGATCTCGCCCGACAGCACGCCGCCTTGGGCGACGAGCGGGGTATTGGCGAGACCGCAGTTCGTCATGCCCTTCTGCCACGGCAGTAAGCCTGCCATGCCCTTGATCTTCTCGATCTGGGCAGGCGTCAGGACGGTGCGCCCAGCATCAGCCTGCACCTTCAGCCACTCGATGCAGGACTTGTTGTTGCCGTTCCAGACGCGCCCGTCCGGCGCTTCTTCAGGGCGCAAGATGAAGTGCTTGCCGAAGTCGCGCTCGCCCAGCAGCAAGTGGTGAGCGGCGCGGCCCAGGATAAACGCTTCCTTGTCGTCTTCTTCGACGCGGTGCGGGTTAAGCGATGACGTGCGCCAGTACTCAGCCGGGCTCCGTAGCAGCGCGCGGATGCCGCTCGAGCTGATCGACGGTCCGTCGCAGCATTGCTGGTGATACCACTCGATAGGCGTGTCATAGACGCCAGGCTCAGTGATAATCTCGCCGGGTTCGACAGTGACGACCATCATTCCGCAGCCCTCATCACTTCGACATCGACGCCCTCGACAGCCGCCATCGCGACATCGTCGGTCGGCTCTTCGATGGGATCGGCGAAATAGCCCAGAGCGTTCGACACGTCGGCCAGACGGCTCGCCGCATCGGCAAGGATGGGCGCTGGGTCGCCTCCCGACATCTGGGCGCCCTTGGCATAGGCAAGGGTCTCATGGAGCTTCCGGGAACAATCCAGGGCGAGCTGCAAATCCTTCATGGCGGGGTCCTTCATGGTGATGCGCTCAGCGCCGCAGACGAGGGCGGTGAAGCTCTTGATGGGGTTGAAGGGGGATTGGCCGATGGCTTGGGCGATGCGGGTCATGACCGGCCCTCGGCCTTGGTGATCAGCTCGCCGAGATAGTCGAGGTCGATGACGGAGCCGAGATCAGCGCCTTGGAGCGCGGCCGTGGCTTCGCGAAGGGCAGAGGCCATGTCCTGAACCAGGTCGGCCAGCGCGCCGATGTCCTTCTGCGCGTCTTCGACGAAATACATCATCTGGGCCTTGGAGCCGGATGCGACTTCGTTGGCGCTGCAAGCCTCATAGGTGGCGACGGTGTGACGGAGCTTCATGGTCTCACTCCGCTGCCATAGCCGGCACGCCATCGAGCGCATCGGCAATATTCCGAAGCTGGCCGGGAATGACGCCGAGCGCTTCCATGGCCTCGCCGAACCGAGCGAGGTCGGCGCGGATCTTGGCTTCCCATTCATCGTCGGACACATCGCCCTCGGGGCGCATGAACGGAGGAATGCCCTGACCAGCGAACTCGATCTTCTCGCCAGCATCGACGTGGAAGATCACCTCCTCGTCGCCGGTCCATTCAACGCTGCCATCGCTTTCAATGAAGCGGGCCGTGACAGCGTAGTGGCCGTCATGATCGTAGTCACAGGACACAACCTCGGCAGCGCCGCCGAAGGGGCCGAAATCTCCGCCCTTGCGCCAGATGGAAACTCCCGACGCAAGACGTTCGATGCTGATGAAGGTGGGCAGAGACATGGATGGCTCCATCGGTTCTGAGCAGATCGGCCAAGTGGCTTCTTCGTGCTGCTGATGGAGCGAACGTAATGCGGATCAAAATCCGCGTCAACAGAAAAGCGGAATGAAATCCGCACAATGTTCTTGACGAACCTTTCCTGCGCGCGCATACACGCGGTTATGGAGTAAGATGTCGTGGTTGAGGGGATATCACGGCAAGAACCGAAGCATCGGTTCTATCGGCCCGGACAGCGAGGCAGCCGCGCCTAGCGGCGCTGCCTCAGGTTCAGCGGTTCAATCACACCGAACTATCCAGGCACTGGATGTATCAATAGGGCAATACGCGCGAGGCCTTGCAGGCCTCCCGGCCTATTCCATATCCGGCACATCGCCTTCCTGAAACAGGATCACCGGATCCCCAAATTCGCCATTGGTGAGATCGGCAGAGCGCCACCAGGCTATCGCGCCGACATATTTGCCCGACGACCAGAGAATGCGCGCCTGCTGCTTCGCTGCAGATTCGGACTGCGCCTCGCGGGCCTCGAAAGCGGGCTGCAGCTCGCCTTCCTCGTCGCGAACGAAAGCCAGATAGACGATGAGCTTGGTGGGCTTCGGTTGCTCGCTCATTCGGGCCTCAGGTGTTTCTCGATCAGTTCTCGGGCCATATCCATAACCCGGCCAAGGCCCGGCGTGGCATCTGCCGGCGCCTGTTGCTGTTCCAGCAGGAGGAGGGCGGTTTCGTATAGCTCAACCGTCTCCTCGCCCGTCAGGAGGTCCTTGTCGTGCAGGGTTTGCACCAGGGCAGCGAGAATCGCGGAGCTGGACAGCGTGACGGCGGCGATGGTTTCCGCCGGCCCATCGTCATCCTCTTCGACGTAGGGACCGATCAGCAGCCAGACCGGGTCACATCCGAAGATCTGGGCATAATGCTGGGCCTGCTCTGTGGTGAAAGCGTTCTGCCCGTTCTCGTGTGCCCGGTAGGATGACTCTGAGATGCCCGCGGCCGCAGCCGCTTTCGAGGCCGACTTGAAGCCAGCCATTAGCCGCGCCTGTCGAAGGCGGTCACCGGGTGTCATTGAGAGCCGGGAAGCGGAATGCCGGCCGGCGCCTCTCGCTCATCAACCACGAGACGGATGGAAACGGGTCCAGCCTCAGAGCCTACATAGGGGGAGCAAGAGATTACCGCCCGATAAGCACCCCGCGCCAAGTCGTAGCCCAGCTCGTTGTCCGGCGAATAACCGGTGATCTCTGCCTTCGAGACGCTGCCGTCGGTTGCCAGGACGATGTCGATCTGGACCTCAGCGCCGATGCCCATTTGCGACGGCATGACGTTCCAGCACTTCTGCACGTCGCTCGGCTCCAGGGCCATTGCAGGTCCGGAGAGCGCGCATAGCGACACGAAAATCAAACGCTTCATCGTCCAGGCCTTCTCCGGAGATTGGCGTAGGCAGTCAGCACCACGCCGATGATTTTGACTTCTTCGCCGTCACCATTCACCGAGTGGTCATGTTGGACGACAATAGGGGTGTGATCCCGATTGCTGCTGACGGGGCGTAGCTCATACCGGTCCCGGAAGAAATGCACTTCCTTGACGGTCAGTTCTCGCTCGGAGCCCTGGTAACGAACCCGCTCGACGATCACGAGATCCCCGGTGACGATGTCGCCATAGGTGTCGATGTAGTCAGCTGCATCGGCGCCAACCACCCACATGCCGTCGAGGATGCCCGCCTCGTCCATCGAGTCGCCCAGCGACCGCCAGACGTATTGGCGGACCCGGTTGTACTGGGGGACCATCAGCACGTAGTCGGGCACTTCGTCGGGGTCTTGATTGAAATACTCGTCGACGGCCAGGAACTTTCCCGCCTGCACGTTGCCGGCATAAGGGGGCTTTGCGCCTTCATGGAGCACGCCAGGGCCCTCCAGATGGCCATCGCCATCCGGCAGTTCCTCGGGGCCCACTTCATCGGTCAGCCAGGAGGCTGTTGTTTGCAGCACCTTTGCCAAGGCACGGATCGTGTCCATGCGCGGGCTAAACGGCTCGTGCTTCTTGGCCTTGTCGTAGATTTTTCTAATGGCGTCGCGCTTGCCCTCGCCCATCGCTTTTTCGGACGCGGCCGAGGGCGAAAGCTTAAGCTTTTCAAGGCGCCGCTCGATGCGGCCTGCAAGGGTGTGAGGATCAAATTCCGACATGCCGCACCGTAACCCGTCCGCGCATTCCGCAAAATCGGATAGAAAGCCGTTGACAATGCGGAATGAAATCCGCATGAATAGTGGCAACGGACGAATTCGATTTGTCGAACTAGCGGGATAACCCAGGAATGCTGCCACTGACCGAGCAACTGTCCATCGTCGCCCAGGCTTACGCCAAAGCAACTGGCACGTCGTTGGCCACGGTCAGCACGAAGCTCTTCAACGGGGGCGGTCGCCTGACGGCCATTATCGGCGGCGGCGATCTCAACACCCGGAATTTCGAGAAGGCTATGGGTTGGTTTTCGGACAATTGGCCGGAAGCACTCGAATGGCCTTCGCATGTGCCTCGACCGGCACCGTCTGAACTGGCCGCAGCCAGCTAACCACCGATTTCAACATCACCAAGCCTCCGAGCGCATGGAGCGCCGACGGCCTGTCTATGCACCACAGGATGATCTGAAGTGTCAGAAAAGATCGAAGCCAGCGCAGAACTTCAGGTCGTTCGTACAGAGCGCGGGTTTGCCAGTGCCGAATTCACCGACCTCTACGGTGTAAAGTGCTCGGTCCAGAAGTCGTCGCTTGCCACCGAAGAAGCTATCTGGATTGGCGCGAACGAAATCGGCCTGAAGCACTTCAAGACTTTTGAAGGCTGGTTGGATGTTCCGACGCCTCACAGCGTCGATGAACACTGGAGCGCCAACACCCGCATGCACCTGTCCCGCGAACAGGTCGCGGCGCTTCTGCCGATGCTTACTCGATTTGTCGAGACGGGCGAGATCGAGGCGCGGTCATGAACCCGCGCGCCGAACTCCGCGACCGGCTGACGCGCATCGCCGCCGCTACCGTTCCCCATCTCAAGGTTCCGGGCCGCATCCAGTATTTGGCCCGTCGCATCAGCGACGAGTCCGGCCTCGCTGTCGGGGCAGGGACGGTCAAAGACTGGCTCTACGCGCTCGACAGTGACGATCGCCGCGTCGACAGCCGCCACATGGACTGGGCGCGTAGCCGCGACCGGGTTCTCGGCGTCGCCAACGACAACCGGGTGATGCGACCAGGTAACGCCGAAGCCGTGATCGGGTGGGCGGCATGAGCGTCCAAGTCATCACAGGCGACTGCCGCGACGTGCTCAAGACGCTGCCAAGGGATAGCGTCGATTGTGTCGTGACGTCGCCACCATATTTCTGGCTTCGAGACTATGAGGTCGACGGGCAGGTCGGGCACGAGCCAGATATTGCCACCTTTGTGGATGTGATCGCTGGCGTCTTCGACGAAGTGAAGCGCGTCTTGAAGCCTTCTGGCGTGGTCTGGCTGAACCTCGGCGACAGTTATTATAGCGGCAATGGTCAGTCGACTGGTCACGACCCGCGCTCGCCATCGCGCAACTTCAGCCGCATCAAGCTGCGGCCGCTGGACGTGAGCGGTTGGGACATTCCGAAAAAGAGCCTTTGCGGCGTTCCATGGCGCGTGGCGCTCGAAATGCAGCGGCGTGGTTGGACACTTCGGTCTGACGTCATCTGGTGCCGCCCAACCGCCTTGGCGGAGCCTTCGGTGAAAGACCGGCCCGGCCGCCAACACGAATACCTCTTCATGTTCTCGAAGTCGCGCCGGTACTGGTTCGACCGCAGCGCGCTCCGCGAGGAGAGCGTCTGGCACATCGCGCATCAGCGTGGGCTGGACGGCCACAGCGCGGCGTTTCCAGTCGAGCTGGCTGAGCAGTGCATCCTGTCGGGTTCGCCAGCTGGTGGTTCGGTGCTGGACCCCTTTGGCGGCGCGGGAACCACCGGCCTAACAGCTGCCCGTCACGGCCGCAGCGCCACGCTGATCGAACTCAACCCGCAGTTCGCCGAACTGGCCCGCAATCGCATCGTCGATGACGCCCGTCCACTCGCGCAGATGGCAGGTGCAGCATGACGGCGCGATCTGACTTCCCACCAGATGTTCAGGCGCTGGCGAAGCAGGCGCATGCCGAGTTCGCCGATAGCCGGAACCGGGACAACCTCGGGGTCATCATCGCCCGAACGATCATGGCCGACCGCATCCGGCGCGTCCCGGTCAAGGCGCTCACGGCGCGACAGGCTGACTGCCTGAAGTTCATCGCCTCGCACCAGAGCGAGAACGCGGGCCTGACGCCCACCTACGACGAAATCAAGAACGGCCTCGGCCTCGCCAGCAAGAGCGGCGTCAACCGCCTGATCGACGGCCTTGTCGAACGCGGCGCCATCCAGCGCCTGCCCAACCGCGCCCGCGCCATCACCATCATCGCCAACCCCGCATCCCAGCAGGAGCAAGCATGACCACCACACGCCCACCATCGGCACTTCGTGGCCACACAGCGGCTGAGGCCGAAGCCCGGTTTATTCCGGGCCGGAAGTCGCCATATGCGACCAAGCTGCCGCCCATCGATCTTCCCGATGACTTCGGTACCCATGACGCCGCCGACCGGCGCGCCGTCTCATGGCTCGCGGCCACACTCGTCGTCCTCTTCGGCATCGCTGCCTTCCTCCTGATGGGAGTGGTGGCATGACCAAAACCCCACCACCACAGCTAAAACGCAACAGCTACGAGGACTCTGATTTCGCGCAGGTTATCGCCGAGATCGAAGAGATGGACGAGGAGATCGCGTCCATCCAGGCCACGGCCGCCGGGAAGATCGGCGGGGTAAAGACCCGCAAGTCGAACCGCATCAAGATCGCCAAGCAGGAACTTGGCATTCCGAGCGACGTGCTGAAGGCCGTCCTCGCCCAGCGCGGCCTTGAACGGAAGCTGCAGAAGCTAGCCGGCGGCGTGCCCGATGACCTGATCGAGGTCTACGAGGACGCGAGCGGGCAGTTCTCGCTCTTCAAGGCCGAGGAAGGGCAGCCGATAAAGCCAGCGGCTCAGGCCGCAGCACAACAGCGCGCCGCCGATATCCAGAAGGTGACCGAGAAAGAGCAGGCCGAAGGCTCTGCGGCCCTCGACGAGCTTGCCGGCGGGACGGTCAACTGATGTTCACTAACCCTTTCCAGCATCTGATCGACTCCCTGTTCGATTTCGACGGCGACGCTTTCGCCCAGGCGATGGCGTCCATCCGTCCCGTTGGCAATGTCGGCCCAAAACATCGCTCGTCAGGCCAACGCGCTCACCGCAACTGGAAGCGCACCCGCGCCGCCGGCATCACCAAGAGGACGCGGCGATGACCGGCTGGAACCTCGACATGACCAAAGCTCCGCGCGGTCGCTTCCGCGTCGTGCCATCGGGTAACGGCAAGGCAACGCGCCGCGTTTTTGAACCCGCCGAGATCATCGTGGCAGGTCGCTGCGGCACCGTCACGGTCGCTCACTGGATGGACGACCAGAAGCGCTGGAACATGTTCACCGCCGAGGTTCCGCCGATTGCATGGCAGCCCTATGCCGGTCCCCGGTCCTATGTCGATGACAAGGGCAAGACCCGGTACGCCATCGATCTCCCTGCCCATCCATCAATGCCGGAAAGCTGGTTCGAGACCTTCATGCGCGAGCGGAAGGGCGCCGGCACGCCGATGCAGCGCCAGCAGGAATGCTTGGACTGGATCGCAGCGAGGGCCGCGGCATGAGAACCGTTCTCGCCCTCGATGTCGCGACAGTCAGTGGCTGGGCGTTTGGGCCCATTGTGCCCGGTCAGGGCCCGTCCGTGTCCGGGCATCACCGATTTGGTCGTGAGGGCGAGGACGACCCTCGGGTATGGGCCGCCGCGCTTGTCTGGCTCAATCAGATGATCGCGGTCCACAATCCGACCATCGTGGCGATCGAGGCACCGATCAACACCGCAGCGCCGTCTGGTGGGTCTAATGCCGCCACACTGGGTCGCCTGATCGGATTGCAGGCCATCATTCGCGCCGTGGTCGAAATCAAGTTGCCGGTCTCGGCAAAGCTGATCGCGGTCCAGAGCGCGCGCAAGCTCTTCATCGGCCATGGAAATCTGCCGAGCAAGCAGGCCAAGGCCGAAGTCCAAGCCCGCTGCATTGATCTGGGCTGGCTCGATTACGAGGGCATGCAGCCCGATAGGGCCGATGCGTGCTGCCTGTGGGGCAAGGCCTGTGCCGATGCCGACCCCGACTTCTTCGCCGCCTTCCCAAAAATCAAGCGCAGAGCATAGCCATGTCCGATTCCCTCAGAGTGCTTGTGGCCTGCGAATTTTCCGGCACCGTGCGCCGCGCCTTTGCCGCGCTCGGCCATGATGCTTGGTCCTGCGATCTACTGCCGGCGGAGGACCGCTCCAACAAGCACATCACCGGCGACGTTCGCGACATCCTTGGTGATGGCTGGGATCTGCTGATGGTCGCTCACCCACCATGCACCCGTCTTTGCCGTTCTGGCCGCCGCTGGCTGTCCGGCGCCGGCGATATGACGCCGCCCAAGCAACTTCCAGTCGGCCGTACCTGGGACAGCATGAAGGAAGAGTTCTTCGATGGGCTCGACCTGTTCCTGTCCTGCTGGAATGCGCCGATCGAGCGCGTCGCCATCGAGAACCCCGAAATGCACGACATCGCGCGCCGGCGGATGCCGATGGATGTGCCGCGCCCACAGATGGTGCAGCCGCACTGGTTCGGGCATCCCGAATATAAATCGACCGGCCTCTATCTTCGCGGGCTGCCGCGTCTCGTGCCGACCGACGAGCTGGTTGAGCCCGCCAAGGGCTCCGACGAGTGGAAGGCATGGAACCGCGTCTGGCGCATGCCGCCCGGCGCCAATCGTGGCCATGAGCGGTCACGCTTCTTTCCCGGCATGGCCAAGGCAATGGCGCTCCAGTGGGGCGGCTATGCCGAAGAGAGGGCCGCAGCATGATCAGCCCAATCCTCCCAGCCCACGACGCCGACACCATCTCTCTGGAGCTGGGCATCTTCATTGCCCGGCAGTCCTACCACTATCGCGTCTCCCGCGATGCGGTTGTTGCCGCGATCCGAGACGCACTCCCATCGCAGCCGTCCTCCTCCTCCCATGCACCGGCTGCGCAGACGGATGGGGAGGGTGTGCCCCCAGCTTCCCCATCCGCACCAGATCAGCCGGAAACGGCACCGAGTGGCGAGGCAGCGCAAGCGGCCGCTGCGGGTGAGAGCCCCGCACCCCAAGCCGGCGAGACCCCGGCGCAACCCATGGGAGGCGAAGATGTAGCCCCACCAGACGACACGCAGACAGAAACACTGGACGCTGCCGCCGAAGGCCGCACTCTAGCCGGAGAGACGACCGGTAGCGCCGTGGGATCAGGCGCGCCACTCACCAAGCGCGAGCAAATCCGGCTCTGCCATGAAGAGCATCCGGATTGGCCGGCTAAAGTCGTCGCCGATCACCTTGGCCTGTCCATGGGCAGCATCTGGGGGGCCGCATCGATCCTTGGCATCAAGTTCGGCTCTCAGGTTGCCTACGATGCTCAGCAGCGGGCGAAGACCTCGGAGGCGCTGCGAGCCAACTCGCCATCTCCAGAGCGACCACGGCCACCGGTAGAGCGAGAATTCCCCGATGTGATCCATCGCGTGCGAAAGCCAGCGGCTGCAGTGCGGTTCTATCTCCGCGACCGGGCTGGCAACTACGTCCATCAGAGCCTTGATGCCGACCCGTCGGGGCAAGTCATGCTCACGGCCAAGCGGGTGTATGCGTGGTTCGGGACGGCGGCGCAGCTCACTGCGGCAGCCAAGAAGTGGCCAGAGCTGGCATCGATGCGTCAGGTGGGGCCAGACCAATGAGCGTCGCCAATTCCAACTATGCGCGCGTCGACGGCGACAAGTATTTTACCCCAGCCTGGACAACTGAGGCGCTCCTCAGCGTTGAGCGCTTCGTCAAGGCCTGCGACCCAGCGGCCGGAGACGGTGCCATTGTCGACGTGCTGCTGGCCGCCGGCATCAAAGCTTGGGGCGCAGACATCGCGCCGGACGCTCCGCATATCGTCGAGCGTGACTTCTTTGATTGCACCGATCTCGACGGCTTCGACGTCATCGGCAATCCGCCCTACGGGCCCGGGTCGCGGCTGGCTGTCAGATTCATCGAGCACGCTCTGAAACTCACCGAGCGTCACGGCGGCAAGGTTTCGATGCTGCTCAAGGTTGGCTTCGACAGTGCTCCGGGCCGCGCCCGGCTGTTTCGGGATCACCCCGCCTTCGCCGCAGAGCACCGGCTGGTGAAGCGCATTTCGTGGGCCAACCTGCCACCAAAATATGACGCCAAGGGCAACCTTATGGGCCCGACGGAACACCACAGCTGGTTCACCTGGGACTGGCGCAAGCGCGGCGGCCCGGCAGTGAAGGGGTATCTGCCATGACCCCGCGCCAACTCCGTCTGGTCAACGCCAGCGACGCCGTAGATGCCGCCAAGGGCCGCATCGCTCGCATCTTGCACACGGTCGACAAAGACGTCGCCGACGCATGGGGCCGCGATATCGCCGCGCTCGATCTCGCCAGCAAGACCGTCATGGCCGTCGCCGAAGACCCCGAGAACTTCGGCAAGGTCATGGAGCTTCGCGCCAAGAAGCCGAGGGAGTTCGAGGCCATCATGGTGCTGGTGCGGATCGAGCTTGAGCGCCCGGCGCCGACGGATCAGCAGGTGGCGGCATGATGCTAGCCTCTCAGAGCGGGCCAAAGGTCGTCAACGACTTCAAACTCCCGGGCAGGGAAGCCATTCACGGTTGCAGTTTCGATGCCCCGGCAATCATGGAAAATTACCAACCCGTCGGCCGGCGCGACGGCACTTCCGTCCGGCTTGTACAGCTCAAGAAAAAGCTTCGAGACGTCACTTTTGCGAAAACCAACATACTCGCTAGCGACTGCTTGGAGGCGTACGCCGGCCATGTTGCATCGATCAAAAGTCATATCCGACACTACTGCGGTCGAAAACACGATGCCGCTGAGATCGAGGTTGAGATACCGGTAGCCGCACATATAGGCTTTCAAGGAGAACATGGCCGTTTCGTCGGCCGAGATCTCTTCGTCACCCATTTCGTTTATAGCGGAAATGCCGCGAACTACCTCGTTTGTGTTTGGCCGACTAACCGGGAAATTGCCGGAATAGCGGAGCGTTCCACGGTCCACTGCGACGTGTCGGGTCTGATCAGCTCCATACTCGGTCAAATAAGCCATCAGAGCATCCAGGACCGGTCGCCGGTAACGCTTAGACTCCTTGGCGACCTCGACCAACAACGCCACTGCCGCGGCACCCTTTCCGGAGTCTCCGTCCATCAAGTCAAGCGCCTTCTGAAGACGGGAGGCAAGATCGGCACGCAAGCTTACCCGGTAGCTGAAATAAGCAAGCAGGCCGGCGACAACGGCTGCAAGGAGTGTTCCTGCAGAAATTGCGATCTCCATCCTAGGCTTGTCACCGAACCAGTACTCAGCCTGCCTCCAAGGCTCATACAAAAAGAACACCAGCACCAACAAACAGAAGAGCCCACAGGCGGCGACAGTCGCGGCTTCTTTAATGCTTTGGCGCTGTTCTTTTTTCATTTTGACCTCTCCGTGTCGCTGTCAGTTTTGATGGCGCACGTTGGCTCATTTGGCAATTGGCGGATCTCTCGATGATCGGCCGTTTCCCCGAATCCTTCCTCGACGAGCTGCGCGCCGCGGTGCCGATCTCTCAGGTCGTTGGCCAGTTCGTCCAATGGGACAGTGGCAAGTCCAACCCAGGCCGGCATGACATGTGGGCTTGCTGCCCCTTCCATGCCGAGAACTCGCCCAGCTTCCACGCTCAGGACAGCGAGCAACTGTACCATTGCTTCGGTTGTGGCGCCTCCGGCGACCACTTCAAGTTCCTCATGGAGCATCGCGGCGCGTCGTTTCCAGAGGCCGTGGCGTTCGTTGCCGAGATGGCTGGCATCGACCTGCCGGAAGGCAATGGAAGCAGCAAGCCATCCCGACCACCAGAACAGCCACGGCAGACCAAAATGGCCCCACAGCCCTCCGCTGGCGAAATCCGGCCAGAGATCGTCAAGACCTATGACTACACCGACCGCGACGGCGCGCTGCTTTATCAGGTCTGCCGGCTCCAGAAGAAGCTGCCAGACGGCACCTGGGCCAAGAACAAGGATGGCAAGGGGACGTGGAAGACCTTCTTCCAGCGCCGACCGGATGGGGCAGGGAAGTGGATATGGAGCCTGTCGGCTGGCGAGTTCATGCGGAAGCCCGGCGGCGACTGGCGGGTCTATGACGGCAAGAAGTTCGAAGAGGGCATGGAGACGCGGTTATTCGATGCCGGCGCCGAGCACACCATCTACCGCCATCCCGAAATCGAGATCGCCATCGCCGAGGGCAGGACGATCCTGATCACCGAAGGCGAGAAGGATGCCGAGACGGCCGTCGTCCTCGGATTCTGCGGCACCACGAATAGCAGCGGCTCGAAACACTGGAAGGATTACCACTCGGCATGCTTCCGCGGTGCCGATGTCTTGATCTGCCTCGACAATGACGCTGCCGGCGACCGGGCTGATGAACTGGCCAAGTCGATGCGAGGCATCGCCCGGCGAATCCGAGTGCTGGATTTCGCAAAGGTGGTCGATGGCTTCCCTGAGAAAAAGGACATCACGGACTGGGTCGAGGAGTTCGGCGGCACCGCCGACCAACTCGTGCAGATTTTGCACCAGTTGCCAGACTATCGGCCGCGCCCTCCGGCATCCCGCTTCAACGCCCTAGCCGTCAAAGATGCCATTCGCTTCGCCGCCAACCACGATTGGCTGGTCGAAGACCTGATCGAAGCGCGTGGCACCTTCGCTTTCGCCGGTAATAGCCAGTCGGGCAAGACATTCCAGGTTATCGAGCTCGCCTTCTGTGTTGCCACTGGCCGCAAATACTGGGGCAGGGACGTGAAGCAGGGGCTCGTCGTCTACCAAGTCGGCGAGGGCGAGGAGGGCTTTATGAAGCGCCTTGCCGGCTACTTCAAAGACCGCGGCATCGATGACATGTCCGACCTTCCCATCGTCGTGCTGCCGAAAAAGATCAACCTCTTCACGGGCGACGATGACACCACCAACCTGATCGCGGAAGCCAAGGTGTGGGAGGAATACTACGGCATCCCGCTCCGCATGATCGTCATCGATACCTACAACAAGGCCACGCGCGGCTCGAACGAGATCAGCGGGCAGGACGTCGGCAAGATCAATGACCGCCTTGAGCGCATCCAGAGCGAGTGCAAGTGCGCCGTTGGCGTGGTGGACCATCTCAGCGCGGGCGGCCGGGTGCGCGGCCATGGATCCAAGACCGGCGACATCACCAACATGATCATTGTTGAGAAGGACGAGAAGAAGGTGGACCGCAACGGCCGCGCGCTGCGCCGCATGCGCCTCGACAAGAACAAGGATGGTGAGAACGGCGGCACCATTGAATTTGTGCTGCGCCAGGTCGTGGTCGATTTCAACGCCGCCGGCAAGGCGATCACGACGTGCGTGGTCGAAGCCCCCCATGGCAGCGAGGAGGAGCTGGAGAAATCCGGGCGCCTGCCGCTGAACCAGTCGATCATCCTGCAGACCATTCGCGACGTCATTGCCCGTGATGGTTTCCCAGCACCACCAGACATGCCGGAGGAAGTCCGGCGCCCAGTAGTGGCATGGAAAACAGTGATGACCGAGTTGCGTAGGAAGTGGCTCTACAAAGCGCCTGAGAACGAGCCGGAGGCGCGCGAGCACGAACTACAGCGCATCGTCACCGATGCCGGCAGGAAGCTCCAGAACCACGGCTACATCGATCGCGACAATACCAAGGGCATCGTGTGGTGGACCGGCAAGACTGATCGCCCCATCCCGAAGCCAAAGCCAGCCGAACCGGCCCCGACCGTCTCGCCAGCCCTCGCAAAGGAATTTGCAGAATCGGACGTGCCATTTTGAACCGTCACTTCGTCCCCAAACCATTCGAACCGCGCCGCACGGCGACATGGAACATCCGCCTCGGCTTCTATCATGGCCAAGGCCAGTCATCGGTCGAGATAGCCAAGCTGTTGGGTGACGGCACCGGCCCCGAGACGGTTCGGACCATGCTGCAAGGCGCCGGCCTTCCCAGCCCCGGCCGCCGCCGCATCTACGTGCCGCTCAATCTGGAATCGTGGGAGCGCGACATTCTCCAGCGCCATGCCCATGAGCGCGGGATCGACATGCAGACGCTGATCTACCGCATGGTGGCCTCGGGCCTGGTGCTGGACGACCTCTACGATGCCGTGACCGATGGAAGGTATAGCTGATGATTGAAGCCGACATCGATCTGTGGACGCCTGAGGCGGTCAAGACGGCCTATGCCGAGGCGCTGGTCATCATCGAGCGGACAGGCATACGGGAAGTCCCGCGCATGGCCCGATCGAACTATGGGGGCATCCACACCTCCGATGATATCGCCGGACAGGCAGACCGATATGGCTTGGACAGCAGGATCAAGGACAACCGGGGCCGTGCGCAGCACATCATCATGCCGCAGCGGGGCAACAAGGTCCGGGTTCGGTATTCGCCTGAGCAGATCGCGTGGGCGACCTTTGTGCTGTGCGGCGGCTCATTCCATGGCAGTGCCAAGGTCGAGCCATGGACGTCGGGCATCATCGGCAAGAGCGTGACGCGCGAGAGCTTCGAGGCATGGGGCAGGCAGGTCGCAGGGCGCCGGCTGGGCGCGGAGAAGCTGACGATGAACGAGATCGCCGCATCGGTCGGCTTGCCGCAGCGAACGTTCTTTCGCTATGTCACAGGGGCGGCGGAGCAGATCGCGAAGGCGCTCAACGCGGCAAGGGTGGAGTTGGTGTGAGCCTATTCGACGTCTAACTTCGGCGCGCCGGGTAGGGACCGGAATCGCGCAGTGAACTCCGTGACGCCGTTGCGCATGATTTCGCGCTCGAAGTGCTCCTTGTGCACTTTATCTGTGCCGTCGATCGCATATTCGATGTTGATACCAACGATAGTGCGCCAGTCGGTGGTGCGACCAACCTTCTCTGTCACCTGATAAAGGAACTCGTAGTTGGGCGGGTTGGTCCCCAGAGAGCGATTCCCGGGGAGCCTAAGCGGTGGGTCATAGGAATACTGGACGACTTCGTCTAACTCACCTTCATCGCGGATAATGGCGTCGACGATTCCAGCGAGTGCCATTTGGTCGTCGTGATCCGAAATCCTGTAGGCAATGAAGCCATCATTGGTTTCAAACTCAAGCCGACGAAGCAGCATTGCCCGGCGATTGTAGTTGGTGATCTGCACTGCGACGCGCGGGATGCCGCCGCCATACAGCGTGCTCTCGATCTGAAAGACTTCAATGAAGGGGTCAATCTCGCCCAGCGCTTTGTCCGCGTTGCGCTTGGCGTGTATCGACGATCGCCAAGCGATGAGGGCGGCTCCAGCGGCGATAGCCGCCGCGATGCTGCTGACAATGGTTTGGGGTTCAATTTCCATTGTCGCCCGCCAGCAGCCGTCTCTCGGCCTCTGCCCGTGCCGCCTCAAGCACGCCCGGAATAGCCCAGGTCGCGACAACAGCCGCGACCCATGGTGGCAAGTCTTCAGCCCCATCCAGCCACTTCGCCACGGTGGCAGTCCCTGGGCCATAGATGCGCCGAAACTGGTTCGGCGTCATCTGGTGGGTCCCGAGCGCGGCAGAGAACTCCTCCGCCGTCATTCTCGTAAATCGGTATGGCGTCCCGCCGACTGATGGCAAGGCAATCTCCTTCGCATGGTGGCCCACGCGCCTGCGTCCACAAGGTCATAGTCACGGTCCCGCCGCTAGTCGAGTATCTGAATGAGGCAACCGATCGGATCCGAAGCGCTGAAGCAGCGCTCGACGGATGGTGGTGGCCACATCATCATGCCGAGAAAGATGCCGGCCGAGAACAATCCGCAGGCGACAAGGCATGCCACGCTGCAGAGAAGCGATGGTGGGAGGCTCAATACTAAGGGATGGGGCGCAGATGCGCGGGCTGGCACTGGGGCCATGGATGACTACTCCTGTCGTGGGTGGCACAATCGCCTGGCGGTCGAGGACCGTTGATGTGGAAGAAATAGGAGTTCGCGGAATCAGTCAACACGATTTATGCGGATTTTGTTGTTGGTCGCGACAGGTCGCCGACGTCGGAACAGCGATATCGAAATCGGTGCAAGCACTTGCACGGTGGTCTTAAAGTTAAAAATAGTTTGCGGAATGTCGGACTCTTGCCCCGTTTTGACCGGTGGCAGCAAATCAGGCGATAAGCGGGTCATTCCAGATAGCGTGGAAATGCTGAGCCAACCGTGTTGCAGGCCGAGCCTCGCCCGGATATGCATTTTCCCATGAGCAACGCAGAACCCAGTCTTCCATTCCCGCCGCTTCCCAACCCGCTCACCGCAGTGGTAAATGCAGGCGGCAAACGGGTCGTATCGACTGGCAGTCTTGTGCTGCAGAGGAATGACAGTATCGAGATCAAGGTTGAAGACCTGATCTTCGTGCTCGAATTCGTTGAAGGTGACGAGCAGGAAGTTCGCTACGAAGTTCGTGACGACAAGCTATTCGCCACTTTCACGGCCTTTGATAACTCATTGGGCAGTTCCGTGAGCCCGGTAAAGGTCGCCACTATTGATGGCGTTCCGCTCCTCTTGGGCGTGTATAGTCAAACGATCGGCGATAAGGGGCGTCTCGTCATCTACACACTCCTGACGGAGGTCGTGGGTGGCTAACAAGTTTGAGTTGCCCAAAAATACTCAGCTCGCAGGAAAGATGCTCGATGAGCAGCGCAAGGAGCGTGGCGCGATGGGCTGGCTATGGGGCACCAAGGAACATGCCCCGCTGAACATAGCGGGCTTCATGCTGATTTCGTGTGTTCTGGCACTTGTGGTCGTCGCATTTATTGTGCCGGATCTGGTGCGTTCGCACTCCCAGCTAATCGTTTCAAGCATATTCAGTTTGATCACGTTGATCGTCGGGTACATTTTCGGGCGCAAAACTTCCGACGACTGATGCCGCCGAAGCGGCACTTCGATCAGTCAGAATCTCGCGGCAAGCGCTGCAGATGACGGAGCAGTGAAAACTCCGATCCGATGAACTTCGCTAAGGAGTCGCTGCGGTGTTGCGCGTCAGCCCAAGCGAGGGCGACAAGAAACCCAATTGCTCCTAACGCAATGGCGGCGCCTTGGTACATCGCAAGCCAGTAGACGATCCAACCGAACACGGCGCAAGCGCCTATCATAGCGACAGATTTCAACATGCTCGTCCTCCCAAACCAACGTCATGAAGCATTCGCCCAGGCGCTCGCCAAGGGCAAGAGCTAGGTCGTTGGGGGCAGAGAAGCCCAGACAGCGAGCCCTGCAGCCAGAGCTGCGAGACCGCTGGTGAGGGCTGCCCAGAAATTTATCCGAGATTGCCTGTTGAAGTAGGCGAGCGCCTTTTCCCAGTCCACCCCGCCCATTATGAACGGTCCGTCGGTCGATATGCTGATGACCTTGGGCTGCGCCACCTTTGAGAATGGACTAGGCATAAGGGAAGACCATAGCCACAACAGGCTGGACGCTACCCATAACAGTGCCGACGTCCAAAGCATGGCGTTGACCATTTCGACCTCCTTCTTTGAGGTTGGTTCGTGCCCGAAATTCAAACGGAAATCAAACGATGGTAGCGACTAAGCGCGGAGGTCGTCGGGAAGGCGCAGGGCGACCCACAGGCAGGCGAAACACCGCCACCCGTAGCCAAGGCGCATCCCTGAGCGAGCTGGCGCGCAAGCACACCGCTGACGCCCTATCAGTGCTGGTGTCCGTGGCCAAGAAGAGCGAGAGCGACAGCGCTCGGGTGGCGGCCGCCAATGCCATCCTCGACCGAGGATACGGCAAGCCGCGCCAGGCGGTCGAGCACTCTGGCTCCATCGGCACCTACGACCTTACCAAATTGGATGACGATGCACTCGACAAGCTCGAATCCATCCTCGGTCCGCTTGCCCACGATGGCGGAGATCAGGGCGGAGAGGAATCGACGTAAGGCCGAGCGCGAGAAGGAGCGCATTGCGCGAGACGGCGAGGCGATCCGGGCTTGCTGTCAGACGCTGGAAGGCTTCATCAAAGAGCACTGGCATGTGTTGGAGCCGGTTCGCCCGCTGAAGTTCGGCTGGGCCTTGCGGGCTATGTGCCGGCATCTGGAGTCGGTCTCTGCGGGCGATATCCAGTTCCTGCTGATGACCGTGCCGCCCGGCATGATGAAGTCGCTGGTGCTGGTCTTCTGGACGGCATGGGAGTGGGGGCCGTATGGCCGCCCTGACCTGCAAACGCTCGCGACCTCATACAGCCAGCTCAACGTGCTGCGCGACAATCTCAAGCTGCGGCGCCTCATCGAGAGTGACCAGTTCCAGGCCCTATGGCCGCTGAAGCTGCGAGGCGATCAGAACGCCAAGGGAAAGTTCGAAAATACCGGCAACGGCTTCAGTGAGGCCCGCCCGTTCGGATCAATGACCGGTGGCCGCGGCGACCGGGTGAAGGTTGACGACCCTCATTCTACTGAGACCGCCGAAAGCGATGCAGAGCGCGCCACCACGGTGCGCATCTTCCGCGAGGGCGTCACCGACCGGCTGAACGATCTTACCTCCTCGGCCATGGTGATCATCATGCAGCGCCTGCACTCGCAGGACGTTGCTGCCGTGGCCATGGAACTGGACCTGGGTTTCGTCCATCTCAATCTCCCCATGGAGTTCGAGGCGGAGCGTGTGGATGCCAATGGGAAGCGATCCGGCGGCCCCTGCCGTACCTATGTGAAGGGCGAACTGTTCTTCGAGGATCCGCGCACTACCGATGGTGAACTCCTGTTCCCCGAGCGCTTCCCCCGCGCAGAGGTGGACAGGGTCAAGCGGGCCAAGGGCGAATATGCATATGCCGGCCAATACCAACAGCGGCCATCGCCGCGTGATGGCGGCCTGTTCAAGCGCCAGTGGTTCGCTGACAAGATCAGGCGCATGGCCCCTGAAGGCACGCGCTGGGTGAGGCATTGGGACTTGGCCGCAACCAAGAGCGCAACGGCCGCCAGAACGGCCGGCGTGAAGCTGGGCAGGGCTCCTGACGGCACTTTCTGGGTCGGCCATGTAGTTAAGACCCAAGATGAAGGCAACGCGGTCAAGGTGCTCATCAAAGCCACGGCCGAGATTGACGGCAAGTCCGTCGAGGTCAGCCTGCCGCAAGACCCCGGCCAGGCTGGCAAGGTCCAGAAGTCGGACATGATCTCGATGCTGGCTGGCTGGAATGCCCATGCTGAACCAGAAACAGGGGACAAGGTCACCCGTGCCGAACCTTTCTCCGCCCAGTGCGAGGCAGGGAATGTCTTTGTCGTCGAGGGGGACTGGAACTCGGACTATATCGACGAACTCTGCCTGTTCCCGGGGGGCAAGTTCAAGGATCAGGTCGACGCCTCATCTGGGGCGTTCGGCCGACTGGTGACCGCCGAAATACCAGGGCGCGCCGTTGTGGTTGAGACAGGATTTTATTGATGACCTTCGATCCAACCGCGACCCACCCAATGTACAACGCCTTCGCGCCATCTTGGCGGCTCATGCGCGACTGCATGGCCGGCGAAGACGAAGTGAAGTCCAAGGGCGAACTGTATCTCCCCATGAAGTCGGGGACGCGGGCCATCAGCGACGTGGCACTTCGGGCGGCCGCCTATGATGCCTACAAACTCCGGGCCGAGTTTCCCGAACTGGTAGCCCCAACCGTGCGCGGTGCCGTTGGCACGATGCTCGACCAGGCGCCCGTGATCGAGCTACCGGCTGGGCTGGAAGGCCTTCGGGAACGGGCAACGCGTGACGGGCTATCACTTGAGGCCCTGCACCGTCGCATCGCCACCGAACTGATGCTGGTTGGTCGCTATGGGGTGCTGCCGGGCATATCGCAGAATGGCAGCCCGTATCTCGCGGGCTATGTCACCGAAGCCATCACCAATTGGGACACTGACGCCGAGCAGCGCCCTGATTGGCTGATGCTCAATGAGAGCGGCCTGTCGCTCGACCGCGCCACCGGCAAATGGGAGGCGCTCGATCAATACCGGGAATGCTTCGTGCGTGACGGGCGCTACGGCGCGCGGGAATGGGTGAAGACGTCTGGCGGCTGGACCGCGACTGAAGTTGTCGAGGCGGCGACCCGCAAGCGCACGCCGTTGGAGGAACTGCCCTTCGTCTTCATCGACACCAACGACCTGACACCTGATCCGGACGACGTGCCGCTCTATGGCCTCGGCAAGCTGGCCGTGCGCGTCTATCGCCTCGATTCCGACTATACCTTCGCTCTGCACATGACGAGCGAGCCGACGCCTTGGGCGAACGGGTTTGCTGATCCCGCCGAGGCAGTGAAGAACGGGCAAGCCCCGACGACGCTCGGATCGTCCAAGCTCTGGCTGCTGCCCGAGGGGGCGCAGGCGGGATATCTGGAATTCACCGGCCCGGGCCTTGAGGCTCAGAACAAGGCCATCACCAATAGCCTCGACCGTGCCGTCATCTTTGGCGCCAACCTGCTGGCCGATACCGGCAAGACGGCAGAAAGCGGCGAGGCCATCAAGCTCCGCCTGGGCAACCAGACCTCGACGCTCAAGACCATCGCCATGACCTCGGCGGCGGGGCTGGAGCGGGCTTTGCGAAATCTGGCGACGTGGATGGGCGAAGACCCGGAAAAGGTCGTGGTGACGCCCAATCTTGATTTCTTCGACCACACCCTCAGCCCGCAGGAAATCACCGCCATTGTCGGCGGTTGGCAGGCCGGCGCCTATAGCCGCAAAACCATGTTTGAACGGTTCAAGAAGGGCGAACTTATCCCGACTGAACGGACCTTTGAGGACGAACAGGATCTGATCGACACGGAACCTCCGACAGGCCTGATTCCGCCGGCAGACACAACCGATGACGACGAATGATGATCTGCTGGACCTTGCCGTAAGGCACCAGGTCGGACTGCAGCGCTATTCGACAGCCACCGTGCGCAAGATGTTGGCACTTCTCAATCGCGTCGACGCGGATATCGTCGCCCAGATGCAGCGCCATGACCCGGACGCGGTAACCGGCACATGGTCGGCCAAGCGGCTCGAAAAGCTGCTGGAGGCCGTCCGCATCGTCAACCGCGATGCCTACAACCGGGTCAACAAGGAGCTGACCGCCGAATTGAAGGCCTTGGCCGGATATGAGG